>Ga0194119_10001307_pt1 | contig 45624 bp, 28 predicted proteins | sample TA2MahC100mmetaG_FD_148620 | JGI IMG/M metagenome (GOLD analysis project Ga0194119, IMG submission 148620) | Freshwater microbial communities from Lake Tanganyika, Tanzania - TA2015018 Mahale Deep Cast 100m | ecosystem: Environmental > Aquatic > Freshwater > Lake | place: Tanzania: Lake... | reverse complement strand
CCGCATCGGCGACCTGATGACGCCACCCGCGGACGAGGTTCGGCGCGGCCTTGTTTGGACGGAAACGGCCGAGGGCGTCGCTCTGGGCCAGCGCGCGCAGACCGGCCCGGTCGACGGATCCCAGCGACCCGTCGGCGGCCTGGTCGTCCAGCGCATGGCGAAGCTCGATGCCCTGCAACTTCGGTGATAGGGACAACGGCCCGAACCCCAGTCTGGGGCCCTCGTGGACCAGTTCCCAGAGCGCCTGGGCTGCGTTGGGTGCCGATGGATTCATCCTTGGGCCCGGGTTGGGCCCGGTCCGATCCTGGGGGTCAACGGCGGCGGTGCGAAGCCTCCAGATGCTCCTTGAGCAGATCCCGCCCGAAGTCGTTCCCGAAGTCGCGCCAGACCGCGTGGACATGGTTCGCGTCGTTCTGCGTGTTGTCGTACTCAAGGAGGAAGGTGGGGCCATGCACCCGGTAGTAATGACGCTGGCCGCGCTCGGCCGAGCCGGCCCAGGCGAAGCGGATCTTTCCCCGGCCGGCGGCGTCGATCCTTGCCGTGTCGGCCACCGCGAGATCCCCCCGGAGACGCCCGACATATTCGTCGATCAGCCGGTTGAGGAGCTTCTTCTGGGCGCCGGTCATGTCCGAGAACGCCAACCCACGGGCTGCGCCCACGTCCGCCGTGCGATTGGCCACGGTCAGGATGTCATCCGGGGCGTTGGTCTGGATCAGCGTTTGGATCCGTTGCCTGGGATTCAGGGAGAGCAGGAGTTCGCGTGCGATGTCCTCCTCGGCGGCCAGGACCCGGAGGCCGGCCCTCGGTCCCTTCCGGACCTCGGCCGGGTTGGTTCCCAGGAACGACGGCGTGCCCCCGGCAAACTGGCCGGCGACGATGGTGAAGTTGAGCGACAAATGGTGTCCCTCGAAGCGCCAGCCCCACGTTCCGATGGGATCGGGGGCCCCGAAGATGCTGACATGATACAGCTCCGGATCGCGGGGGAAGCGCCGGCCCGGGCCTTCGAGTTCCTGGAGGATCTGTTCGAGGCTCATGATGGTTGTCGCCTTGGCGAACCCGCGGCTGCTGAGACCGCTCTGGAGCAGCGCGAACGCCAGGTGTTTCTGGGCGGGCTTGAGCGACCCAAGGGTGACACCCTTGCGTTCCTTGGGGATAAAATGCCAGTTCTCACGCTCATCCGACTTGAACTCGAAGGTCGCGGTGGCCTTCTGTTCGTCCGGAAGGGCAGCGAGGAAGTTCCGTGCCGCCGCCGCCATCTCCGATTCAGCGGACGCAACGGCACGGAGGGTCGTCAGCAGGGCCAGCACGGCCGATCCAAGCGTGGGGAATCTCATTCGCAGGAGGAGACTGGAGACGCCGGCAGCGATCAATGGTTTATTGCCGGCGAGGTTGTGCCTCCACCACGGCAAGGGGCCCCTGCGGATAACCGTCGGTTCTGGCGCACGGCCAGCGGATCCCGTCGGGTGGCCTTGGCGTTTGAGGCGACGGGCATGCAGGGTGCGGCGGATCCCCAGGGACCGCCGGCGGTGACTGCCGCCGCGCCGTCTCAGGGGAGGGGGGGCTCCCGGGGCCGGTCGGCTCCGTCCGGTTCGCAGGTCCGGCGTGAGGCGACTGCGGCGGCCCCTCAGGGACGAGTCTCCTCGGCCGGAGGCTCCGGCAACAGGAAGCTCAAGCCCAGCCCGAGGGCGAACATGGCGCAGCCCACGATGGCGGCTGCCTTGGCCACGAATTCGGGCGTCGTGCCTCCGAGTCGGCCCGCAAGGAGCGTGGTCCCCAGGGCCATGGAGGTGCCGATCATCCGGCCGCCCACGTTGGTCGCAAAGCTCCCGCCGGTACCCCGGAGGTGCACCGGGAAAACCTTCGGGAGGTATTCGCCCATGTAGCTGAACTGCGCGACCGTCAGGAAGCCTGCGGCGAAGATTCCCCACTGGAAGAGTTCCGGCTCCTGATCGAAGAGCCACAGATAGGTCAAGGGCAGGACGACCAGACCGGGGATCTGGAAGAGCCTCAGCAGGTTCCCTCGGCTGATCGCCACCGCCAGCAACAGGGCCAGTGCGACGCGTCCGCCCAGGCCCCCGAGTTCCTGCCAGAACTGGATGTCCTTGCCCCGCGTCTTGACCACGCCATCCGGGGCCTCCTGTTTGGCGCGATTGGCTCCTAGCTGAGCGAGGACCTTCTCCCGGTCGAGCAGGGCCTTCTTCGCGGATGGTTTGTCGGTGGTGAGTTGCGCCAACTTCGCATCCAATTCCGTGAATCGGTTGGTCAGGGAGGCCAGTTCGGCCTGGATGGACGTGCGTTTCTCCGGGGGCGTGTTGGTCTCAGCAAGGCGTTTTGCCGTGGCCCGCATCGCAACCCGGACCTTGGCCCGTTGTCCGGCCATCTCGCGGAGTCCCGGGACCTCCATCGTGGCCTGCTCGAAAGCGGGTCGCACCGAATCCAATTGTCGATTCAGTTCGCCGGCTTCCGCCTGAAGCGGTCGCAGCAGCTGTTGCTGGGACGCCAAGGACGGCAAACCGGGCACGATGCGGGTCGGAGTCAATTGGAGCGCCCCGAAGGCGACCCCGTAAGCGCATGCCGAAAGCGCCGCCGTCACCCAGGTTACCCGGCGAAGGGCAGGCGAGAACAGTTCCGAGAAACTGGCCCGTTTGAGGGTTCCGGCCGCCTTGCGCTCCCTCCAAACCTGGGATTCCGGGACGAACGGAAGGAGCAGCGCGATGGGAATCGCCGGCATCAACCCGGTGATCAGCGTGTAGCGCCAATCCGCATGGGCGTTGAAGGGTTCCGGCACGGGCAATGCGGGGAACGAGGCCGCATTCTTCAGGATCCATCCGTTCACAACCGTCACGAACAGCCCGCCGACCGAAGCGAACGCCTGAGTCCAGCCCAACACCTTCTCCTTCCGCCCCTTGTCCGGGAACAACTCGGCCAACCAGGTGATCGCGGCCACGAACTCGACGCAGACCCCGACGAAGGTGGCGCATCTGAAGAAAATGAACCATTCCAACGACGTGCTGAACGCCGCGGCGACGGGTGACAGGGAATAGAGTGCAATGCTCAGGGCCAGAACCGTCTTGCGTCCCAACCGATCGGTCAGCCACCCGCCGATCAAGCCAAATATCCCGCCGCACAGGGCAGCGATCCAAAGCAGCCGTCCGACCCAGGCGGTCACATCCGGGTGATTGGTCGGCAACTGCAGGATCTCCGAAATCGCCGGAGCCGCGATCAACGGCAGGAGGAGCAGCTCATAGGTGTCGAACAGAAACCCGATGGCTGCCACCACCAGCACCAGGATCGTGGTCAGATCCCAGGAACCTGAACCCACTGAACCATTTTTCATACGTAGACGTATCGACTACCCCCCGAAACAGCCCCCTGCAACCATCAAATCCGTGCAAATAGAGTGACAGGTTCAAAGTTGTTGCTTTCTTGGGCAGGGTTCCTATCCTCGGAACATGAGGTTGGCGCGGATCAAGGGGGATTCGGGATGTTCAGCGGTGTATCACTGCATGTCGCGGACCGTCGCTGGAGAGAAATTGCTGAACGAGGCCTGCCGGGAGAAAATGTCCGGCATCCTCATGTCGCTGGCGGCATTCTGTGGGCTTGAGGTGATCACCTACTGCATGATGGCCAACCATTTCCACCTGCTCATCCGGGTGCCTGCAGCCAGGGAGCTTTCCGATGGTGAACTTCTGCAAAGGACCGAGGGATTCTATGGGAAAAAGGGCATCCTGAGCGTTCTGGCTCGTGAGGGGTTTGAGAAGCGTGGGCGCATCGATCTGCACGTGCGGCAGACGCTGCTCGGACGGATGGGCGATGTGTCGGTGTTCATGAAGGAGTTCAAGCAGCGGTTCAGTCGGTGGTTCAACCAACATTCCGATCGCTTCGGGACGCTCTGGGCGGAGCGATTCAAGAGTGTGCTGGTGGAGGATTGCCCCAACGCGCTCCAGACGGTGGCGTCCTACATCGACCTGAATCCGGTGCGCGCAGGTCTGGTGGAGGACCCGAAGGAGTACCGTCATTGCGGGTACGCTGCCGCAGTGTGCGGAGCCAATGGTCAGGTGCGCCGAGGTCTGATGAGCTTCCTGCAGGGCAGGACCTGGACCGAGGCCTCGGCCGAATACCGTAGCGGTCTGCTGCTGCGGTCGGCGGAGTCCGGGCATAGCGGGAAGAAGGCTCTCGACCGTGAGACGATCCGGAAGGCGCTCAAGGACGGCGGGCGACTCAGCGGGGCGAAGATCCTCCGCTTGAGGATCCGCCATATGACCGACGGAGTGGTGCTGGGGTCGAAGGAGTTTGTGGACGGGGTCTTCATCCGGTACCGCCAACGCTTCGGCCCACGCCGCAAGAGCGGAGCGCGCCCGATCCGGGCAGTGCCCCTGCCGGGCCTGATGGCTTTACGCGACCTGCGGGTCGATGTGGTGGGTTGAACCCACCCAACCGCGTGGCCCGGATGGCCCGGGTGGCGAAGCAGCGCCGCATGATTTCCCAAGGGGGCCCCAGCGGGATGCCTGAGCCGGATTGGCCGTCCGCCCCGAAGCCAAGGGCTCTCCTTCAGCCTGCCGCCAAAGCCAAGGCGGCCTCCGCCATCTTGGCGCCGGTCATGCCGTGCTGGATGTAAAGCTCCTCGGCGAGGTAGGCGCTTTGGCCGAACTCTCCTTGGATGCCCAAACTGGTGATCCGGTGGCTGATGCCCGCGCGACTCAAGGCATGGCTGACCTGGGCGCCCATGCCCCCGATGACCTGGTGGTCCTCGATGGTCACCAGACGGCCTCCACAGCGACGGACGGCCACGCCAAGGGTCTCGACATCGACCCGATTGATGAACGGGTTGTTGATCACCGTGGCCGATTTGCCCGCGGCCGCCAGGATTTTGGCAGCCTCGAGGCACTTGCTGAACAGGACACCGCTGCCAATGAGGACCACGTCCGTGCCTTCTTCGATCACCTGGGCCTTGCCCCAGGCGTAGTTGGCCCCCGGGGCCCATTCGACGGGATAGTTCTCCCGGCCGACGAAGAAGACGACACTCTCACCGTCGCCGCCGGCCGCCCTGTCGTCGCCGATGCGGCGGATCGCCGCTTCCATGAAGGCCTCGGCTTCCTTGGCACAACTGGGAGCGATGACGAGGGTGTGCGGGATGGCACTGACGGCCGCGAGATACGTGGTGGCCTGGTGGCTGGCGCCGTCGGCGGCATCCTGGAAACCCACATGCGAGAACATGGAGATCACCGGCGCCTGCGACAGGGCCGCCATGGTGAGCGGCAGGTTGCCCTTGGTGACACCGAACTGGCCGAAGGTGTCGACAATCGGGATGTACCCGACCTTGGCGAGACCGGCGGCGACACTGACCATGTTGGACTCGGCGATGCCGACCTCGATGAAGCGGCCGGTCGCCTTCTGGAAGGTGCTGATGCCCGTGCTTCCTTGGACGTCCGAGCTCACGGAGTAGACCGGATACCCGGCTTGGGCGGCCTTGATGGCGCCCGCAGCCAAGCCGGCCTGCACCTTGTCCTTCTTCACGGCAGGGGCGGCGATGGCAGGTGCGGGGGCGGCCGCCGCCTTGGCCTTCTTCTGCGCCTCCTTGGTTTCCCAATCAGTCCGGAGGGCCTGTCCCCAGGCCAGCAGGTCGGCCGGAACGGCGTGGCCCGAGTAGATCTCGGTCAACCAGTCGACGATCTTCTCGCCGTTGGCGAGAGGGAACCCGTGGCCGCCGGCGGCGTTCTGCTCGGTGGCCTTGATGCCATGGCCCTTGATCGTCTTCAGCCAAAGGCAGACCGGCTTCTCGGGGTGGGCCTCCGCGTCGGCGAATGCGGTTTCCACGGCCGAGTAGACGGCCTGAAGGTCGTGGCCGTTCTCAACCTTGCGGACATCCCAGCCCAAGGGCGCAAGCGCCTCGAAGGTGGGCTGCATGGAGAACGAATCGGCGGTGATGCGACCGGAGAGCTTCGTGTCGTTGTCGGACACGATCATGACGAACGGGTTGACCCGCCCCTTGGCCGCGAGGCCGGGGATGGCGGCGAAGGCCTCCTTGGCCTCGCCCTCCATGGACGCGCCATCGGACATTAGGATCACCGTGGTCCTCCGGTTGCCGGCCAGCCGGTCCGCGATGGCCAGCCCCTGGGCTTGGCCGATGGAGGACCCGAGCGGCCCGTTGGAAAGCAGCACGCCCTCGGGATTCAAATGAGATTCGCCGTGGCCAGTGAGTTTGGATTGGATGCTGCGGAAGCCCTTGAGGCTGTCGGGGGTCATCCCGTCGAACCCATAGTTGGCCCGGATGGCGTAGATACCGTTCTCGGCGTGACCGGCGTCGTTGACGAAATGGTAGGCCTCATGCCACGGCCGGTCCGACGGGGCGAACAGGATGCCATGGACCGCCGAACTCACCTCGGCGAAGGCAGCCGGACCACCCCAATGGCAGGCGGCCCCGCCGACGACGGCATGCACATCCATCAGGGCCACCATCGCCCGGGTCGCACGCGGATCGGCGAGGATCACCGGTTTCCCGGAACGATCGCGGACCTCGACGGCGTGGCGAGGGTTTCCGGGCGTGGCCGCCAGACGGGACTTCAGGGCCTGGGGACGGAGCGGTGGCAGTTCGACGGTTGCGACGACGGACGTGTCTGCGGCCATAAGAATCGATTGGGAGCGGTGTCTCCGAGGGCGGGGTGTTCCCGCAAACGTGCCAAAAGGCTAAGGGCGGACGACGAAATGGGAAGGCGCTTTTTGTCCGCGCCGATCGCCCGATGTGCGCGCCCGGCGACGGCCATGCAGTCCACAAAGAGCTTTTGCCCCCCGCGCCGGTCCCCCATCTTCCCCGCCGTGTCAGGTCTCATCGCCATCGTGGGTCGCCCCAACGTCGGCAAGTCGGCTCTCTTCAACCGGATCGTCGGCCGGCGCATCGCCATCGTCCACGACCAGCCGGGCGTCACCCGGGACCGGGTGATGGCCGAGGCGGAGTGGCATGGCCGTCCCTACACCCTCGTCGACACCGGAGGCATCGGCCTGCTCCGGCGCGAGAAGGCCGAGGATGTCATCACGGCCGCCGCGTTGCAGCAGGTGGACCTGGCCATCGAATCGGCCGATGTCATCCTACTGGTCGTCAATGTCCAGGAAGGCATCGTTCCGCTCGACCAGGAGGTCGCCAAGAAGCTGCGGACCGTCCAGAAGCCGGTGATCGTGGTGGTCAACAAGGCCGACAACCACCAGGCCACCGCAGGCGCCGGGGAATTCTCGGCGCTCGGGTTCCAGCGGATCTTCCCGGTGACGGCCATCCACGGCAGCGGCATCGAGGACCTGATGGACGCGGCCGTCGGTTTTCTGCCGCCGTGGGATCCCGGGGCCGGGGCAGGGTCGGGGACGGTAGATGGCGTCTCGGAGGACCCTGCCGAGGTCGCCGCCGCGGACGGCGCCGAGGCCGGGGAGGCCGAGCCCTCCCGCCCGCGCCGGCCGGCCGGCCCGAAACGCCTGGCCATCGTGGGACGTCCCAACGTGGGCAAGTCGTCGATCATCAACCGCCTGACGGGCGCCCAGCGGGTCATCGTCAGCGCGATTCCGGGCACCACCAGGGACGCCGTCGACGTGCCCTTCGAAATCGTCACGGAGGCGGGCCGCGAACGGTATGTGCTGGTCGACACCGCTGGCGTGCGCAAGGCCCGGCGCATCGACGACACGGTCGAGTATTTCTCGGTCGAACGCACCAAGGATGCCATCGCCCGCTGCGACATCGCCGTGCTCGTCATCGACGCGCTCAACGGGATCACCGAGCAGGACAAGAAGATCGCCGACGTCATCGTCGAGTCCCGCCGCGCCTGCATCGTCGTGGTCAACAAGTGGGACCTGGTGGCGGCGGATGTCCGCAAGGCCCGCGAGGAGGAGGTCCGGGCCAGGAGCCTGAAGCAGCGCGACCGGGACGACCGTCAGAAGCGCCTCACGACGCTGGCCGAGTTCGGCCAGTGGGTGCAGGAGCGGCTCTTCTTCCTCGACTACGCTCCGGTCATCTTCACCTCGGCCAAGGACGGCTTCCAGCTCGACCGCCTGCTCGAGGCCGTGCGCTACGTGTCCAGCCAGTTGGGCCAGAAGGTGCCCACGGCGATCCTCAACCGCACGATCAACGACGCCATCGAGCGGCGCCAGCCGGTCAGCGACCAGGGTCACCGGCTCAGGTTCTACTACGCCACTCAGGTCCGGCAGGCTCCGCCGACCTTCCTGCTGTTCGTGAATCGCGACGAGCTGTTCAGCGCGCCCTACCTGAAGTACCTCACCGGCGAGATGCGGGCCGCCTTCGGCTACGAGGGCTGTCCGATCGTCCTCGCGCCGAAGCCCCGCCCCAAGACGATCGAGCCCGTGCGCAAATTCCGCAAGCAACCCTTCGCCCACAAGCGCGAGGGGGGAGAACGGCGACTGTCGCCGCTGGCCGAAAAGGCGGCGGCCCGGAAGGCCGCCCGGTCCGGGAAGCCGATCCCGGGCAGGTTCCCGGCAAGGCCGGCCGGCCGGCCCGGAACGTCACCCTCTTCCCCGGGTGGCAAGGGAGCGAAATCGGTCGGGTACGCACGGAAGGCCGGTGGCACGGCAGCCGGTCCAGCCGGTGCGCCGGCCCCTGCCGGCGGTCCGGCCCGGGGGCGTCGACCGAACAACCCGGCACCCGGGCATCCCGGTGGCAAGGCCCGGAATGGGCGATCCCGCTCCCGCTGAACGCGTCTCGGAACCTCGAGACGCCGGCCCGCAGGTCCCAAGCCGGGATTCTGGCGGTGGTTGGTGCGCCAAGCCCGGCAACCCACGCCCCGGTTGGCGGTCTGCGGTCGGGGGCGCCGTCGCCGCCTTGGCGTCCGGGCGTTCTGATGTTCTGACGACGTTGCGTTTTGCGCAAACCGAGCGCCTCTTCAGGCCGGCCGCCGGCCCACCATCAGGTAGTCGAGGTACGCGCTCAGGCGCGACTTCATCTCCAGTCGGGACACGATGGCGTCGATCAGCCCGTGCTTCATCAGGAACTCCGCCGTCTGGAAGTCGGCGGGCAATTCCGATTGGGTGGTCGCCTCCACCACCCGGCGCCCGGCGAAGCCGATGGTGGCCCCCGGTTCGGCGAGGATGAGGTCGCCGACGCTCGCGTAGCTGGCCATCACGCCCGCCGTCGTCGGGTCGGTGAGCACGCTGATGTAGGGCAGGCGTTGCTTGGCATGGTAGGCCAGCGCGCCGCAGGTCTTGGCCATCTGCATGAGGCTGAACATGCCCTCGTACATGCGCGCTCCACCGCTCGTGGACACGATGATCAGCGGGATGCCACGGTCGGTCGCCGTCTCGATCAGGCGGGCCAGCTTCTCGCCCACGACCGATCCCATGGAACCCCCGAGGAATTGGAAATCCATCACCCCCAGGGCGACCCGGTGGGTCCCGATGCACCCCACGCCGGTGACCACGGCATCCTTGAGCATCGACATCTTCTTCCGGTAGGCGGCCAGCTTGGCCTCATAACTGGCGGCCCCGCTGAACCTCAGCACGTCGACGCTCTCCATCCGGGCGTCCATCTCCTCGAAGGAACAGGTCTCCACCATCGAGTGGATGCGCTCCCGGGCGCCGATCTTGAAATGGTACGAACACTTGGGGCAGACCTTGAGGTTCGAGTCGAGGTCCTTGTCGTAGATCAGCCCGTCGCATTTGGGGCATTTGGTCCACAGCCCCTCGGGAATGTCCCGTTTCTTGGACTTGGACGTCAGCTTGGGCTTCGTGAGGAAGGCTGTCTCCGCGGCGACATAGGTCGGCGGGGTGACGGCGGGTTCGACGGGCTCGACGCCGATCGCCTTTTTCCGGATGACTTTGGTGGCCATGAACAGGGCAATGTCCCTTCAAGGGGGCGCACTGGAGGGGTGGTTCTACCACCGATCCGGCGCGGACGCCAGCCCCAGAACCGTCCCAGACCGTCCCTGAACCGGCCGCAGGTCCGTGCCGCCAGGTGGACCGGCCCACCCCAGGGCGAGCTCCCCACCCACGCCTCGGACGTCCGGCGGCGCCGGGTTTCTCTGGAACGGCGGACCGGCTTGCCGCCACCATCGTCAGGGAGTCAGGGGCGGCCGCCCCGCTCCGGAACGGGATTCCATGACACGCCTCCTTGCAGCGGCATTTCGAAGCCTGAGCCTCTTGGCCCTTCTTGCGGCCCTCGACCTCCGTTCGGCACCCCCCGAGTGGCCCCAATGGCGCGGTCCCGATGGTCAGGGACACGCCGCGCCCGGAGCCCATCCGCCCCTCCGCTGGAGCGAGACCGAGGGTGTGGTGTGGAAGGCCCCGTTGCCGGGCCGGGGTTGGTCCTCGCCCGTGATCGATGGCCGCCAGATCTGGATGACCGCGGCCCACGAGACGGCGGCCAAGCCCGAGGATGTGAAGCGTCGACTGGCCGCCAACACCGCCGACCAGCCGCTGGTGCTCCTGGAAAAGGTCGACCTGCATGCGCTGTGCGTCGACCGCGACACCGGCCGCATCCTGCATGACCTGAGGATTTTCTCGGAGCGCGAGCCCCAGTGGGTCCACGAGCTCAACAGCTACGCCTCGCCGACCCCCGTGCTGGAATCCGGCCGGGCCTACTTCCACTTCGGCACCTTCGGCACGGCTTGCGTGGACATCCGCTCAGGCCGGTTGCTCTGGACCAATGCGACGCTGCGGATCATGCACGAGAACGGTCCCGGCAGCTCGCCGATCCTCTGGAAAGACCGACTGATCTTCCATCTCGATGGCAGCGACGACCAATCCATCGTGGCCCTGGACACGGCCTCAGGCCGCGTGGCCTGGCGGACCCGGCGATCCGGGGAGATGGCCTCCAACCCCCAGCTCAAGAAGAGCTACGCCACGCCGGCCATCGTGACCCTCGACGGGCGGGAGCAGGTGGTATCACAGGGGGCGGACTGGCTCTACGGCTACGACCCGGCGACCGGCCGGGAACTTTGGAAGGTCCGCTACGGGCAGCTGGGGTTCTCGCACTCGGCCCGAGCGGTGTTCCGCGACGGGGTGGCCTACCTGAGCACCGGGTTCATGAAGCCCGAGATCCAGGCCATCCAGCTCGATGCCAAGCCGCAGCCGCTGCACCGGTGGAAGTACTCGAAGGGGGCGCCGACCATGCCGTCCCCGCTGCTGGTGGGCGACGAGCTGTATTTCGTCGCCGACTCCGGCGGGTTCCTGACCTGCCTCGATGCCCGGACCGGAACCGAGCATTTCCGCGAGCGCCTCGGTGGCAACCACAACGCCTCGCCCCTGCATGCCGGCGGGCACATCTACCTGCCGGGGCGGGAGGGAACGGTGCTGGTACTCGAGCCCGGGACCCGATTTCAGCCGATCGCCACCAACCGGGTGTCCGGCCGGATCCTGGCCACGCCCGCCGTGGTGGGGCGGTCGCTCTTCCTGCGGACAGACCAGGCGCTCTACCGGATCGAATCGCCCACCCGATGAGCGGATCCGAAGCGCCCAGCGATGGGGCGGGTCCCCTGACGGCCCCGGCTTCCGCGGCTCCCGCCGGCCCGCTGCTCCCGGAACATGAACCGGTGATCTCCGCCACCCGACTCTGGCTGGAGCGGGCGGTGATCGGACTGAACCTGTGCCCCTTCGCCCGGGCGGAGTACGTCCGGAACCGGATCACCTTCCGGGTCAGCGCGGCGACGACGACCACGGCCCTGGCCTCGGACCTGGAGGCGGCGCTGCGGGAGTTGGTGTCCCACGATCCGGCGCGCATCGAGACGACGCTGCTCATCCACCCCGGGGTGCTCGGGGATTTCCTCAAGTACAATGAGTTCCTCGGCGAGGCCGATGCGCTGCTCGTCCGCATGGGATTGGAAGGCGTGGTCCAGATCGCCAGCTTCCACCCGGGTTATCTGTTCGCGGGTGAAGACCCTGCCGACATGAGCCACTTCACCAACCGTTCGCCCTACCCGACGCTGCACCTGTTGCGCGAGGAGTCCGTCGAGCGGGCGATCCGGTCGGGCGAACCGGCCGAGGCCATCGTGGCCAGGAACCTGAAGACCCTGCGGGCGCTGGGGCCCGAGGGATGGCGGCGCCTTGTCATGTCCCGCCCGGCGGCCTGAAGGGCGACGGGCCGCGGGCCGGCCCCGAGGTCGGATCGTCCTGAGGATCCCGTCCGATCCGGCGACGGAACCCTTGGCGGCGGCTGCGATCCGGGGCCCGCAGGAAGCGCCCCAAGGCGCCAATGTTGGGCTTTCCAAACGGGGCTCGGCCGGTATGTTCCCCGCTCCTGTCGAGGAGTCGGTGTGTGCCCCACAAGGGCCGCCCGCTTCCGGCCGGTCCTGCATCAAGATGGACGCCGCACACATTCGCAATTTCAGCATCATCGCCCACATCGACCACGGGAAGACCACCCTGTCGGATCGGTTGCTCCAGTCCACGGGCACCGTCGAGGACCGGACGCTGCAGGAGCAGCACCTCGACGCGATGGACCTCGAGAAGGAACGGGGCATCACCATCAAGGCCCATCCGGTGACGATGTACTACCAGGCCAAGAACGGGGAACGCTACGAGCTGAACCTGATCGACACCCCGGGACACGTCGACTTCGCCTATGAGGTGAGCCGCTCGCTGAGCGCCTGCGAAGGGGCGCTGCTCATCGTCGATGCCGCCCAGGGGGTCGAGGCCCAGACCGTGGCCAACGTGCACCTGGCGATGAAGCAGGGACTGGTGATCATCCCGGTGATCAACAAGATCGACCTGCCGCATGCCAACATCCCGATGGCCAAGCAGCAGCTTGAGGACATCCTGGCCATCCCCGGCGAGGACGCCATCCTCGCCAGCGCCAAGGAGGGCATTGGCATCCCCGACATCCTCGAGGCCATCATCCACCGCCTGCCGGCACCGAAGCCGACCGACGCCAAGTCGTTCCAGGCGCTCATCTTCGACAGCTACTTCGACACCTACAAGGGCGTGGTCATCCTGGTCCGCGTGACCAACGGCACCCTGAAGCCCGGCATGATGGTGAAGCTGCTGCACTCGGGCCGCACGGTGGAGATCAAGGAGGTCGGCTCCTTCAAGCCCAAGCCCTACACGCGCGACCAGTTGACTGTCGGCGAGACGGGCTACATCACGGCCAACATCAAGACGCCGCGTGAGGTGAAGGTCGGCGACACCATCACCGACCCGCGCAATCCCTCGTCCGAGCTGCCCGGGTTCCAAGAGATCCACCCGATGGTCTTCTCGGGCATCTACCCCATCAACACGGCCGACTACGAGAACCTCAAGGTCAGCATCGCCAAGCTGCAGCTCAACGACTCGGCCTTGACCTTCCAGACCGAGAGCTCGGCGGCGCTGGGCTTCGGCCTCCGATGTGGATTCCTGGGCCTGCTCCACATGGAGATCGTGCAGGAGCGCCTGCGCCGGGAGTTCGACATGGACATCATCGCGACCTACCCGAGCGTCGTGTATCAGGTCCAGATGACCGACGGCACCATCAAGCAGGTCGACAATCCGGCCTTCATGCCCGATGTCACCTACATCGAGACGGTCTTGGAGCCCATCGTGAAGGCCTTCGTGATCACCCCGGGCGAGAACCTGGGCGACATCATGGGGCTGATTTCCGAGAAGCGCGGGTTCATCAAGAACACCGAGACGCTCGATACCCGGCGCGTGATGCTCACCTGCCGGATCCCGATGAACGAGATCCTCATCGACTTCCACGACCGCATCAAGTCCATCACCCGGGGCTACGGCTCGATGGACTACGAGCCGGATGGCATGGAGGCCAGCGACATGGTGAAGCTCGACATGCTCGTCAATGGCGAGGTGATGGAGGCCTTCTCCAGCCTGGTGCACCGTTCCAAGGCCGAGGCCCGGGGGCGCAACCTCGCGGCCAAGCTCAAGGAAGTCATCCCGAGGCAGCAGTTCCAGGTGGCCATCCAGGCGGCCATCGGCGGCAAGATCGTCGCCCGCGAGTCGGTCAGCGCGCTCCGCAAGGACGTGACGGCCAAGTGCTACGGCGGCGATATCAGCCGCAAGCGCAAGCTCCTGGAGAAGCAGCGTGAGGGCAAGAAGCGCATGAAGTCCGTCGGCTCGGTGGACATCCCGCAGGAGGCCTTCGTCGAAGTCCTCAAGACCAACTGACGGGTCTGCAGCGCTCCGATGGAGGTCCACCCCGAGATCCAGTTCCGGAGGCTCGCGGGTGCCGCCACGGGTCGCCCGCAGGCGGCCGATCCCGACCGTCACTGCGCAGGTCGCGGCACCCGACGATCGGCGGGTGCCACCGCCCGGGCGGTCACTCTCATCGAACTGCTCTGTGTCATGGCGATCATCGGCATCCTGATGTCGATGATCGCTCCGGTGGCCTTCAAGGCACTGAAGAAAGCCCGTCAACTGAGCGGCGAAATCGAGGGTCCTGCCTTCCAGGAGGAGATCCAACGCAAGTACACGCCCTACCGACTGTCCAACCCCGGCCATCCGGTCCTCGACCGGGACGGGTTCATCCGTGCGTGCGGGTTGAGCAACAAGGCGGCAGCCTGGCTCAAAAGCCGTGAGGTGCGGTTCACTCCCTTCAGCGGTTCCACCCCGGCGACGACGGCGGTGATCGAGCAGCGGATGGCGGTGATCCCGAACCGGCCGCAGGTGACCGTGTACACCGTGATGGACCTGCTCTTGCCGGAGCCGCAGTGACCCGGCGGGGCCGGCCGCCAAGGCTGAACAACCAAGAGACCCGCGGTGGTCATGCCACGTCGCGGGTCCCGATCCATTTCGCGGAAGCCGCGGAGGGACTCAGGCAAAGTCGTACACCACGACCTTCTGCCAGAGGGAGCGGCACTGCTCCACGAACTTCACGTGCTCAGGATGCACCTGGTAGTCGTCCTGCGCCTTCTTGTCGGGGAAGATCAGGTTCAAGGCCACCTGATAGGACTGATCCACCACCGGACGGGCGCTGCCGACCATGCGGCCCATGTGGAAGTGGATCACACCCGGGATCGGCTTGAGGTACTTCTCGCCGCCGGCGATGAGTTCATCGGCGGCCTTGGGGTCGGCGGGGTCGGTCCAGAAGATGACCACGTGGGAGAATTGGCTCGAAGGAGGGCTCATGGAATGGGTGGAACGATTCTGTTTCGCCGCCCTGCGGGAATTTGCATCCCGAGGGAACGAGCGTCTTGGGATGCTGGCCGCAGCCGCCCCGGGATGCCAAGGAAATGGTCTGCCATCGACTACTGGCCCGGCTGCTGCGCGGGCTGCCGGGCGAAGGCGGCCGACTCGCGCGCGGCACCGGGATCGCCCCGGACCCACCGGGCCCGTTTGTCCTGGCGGAGCGGTTTCAACGGGCCGGCGTGGTCCGGAGTCGATACAGGCGGGCCTGCCGGTTTTCGATGGCCACCGGGAGAGGCAGGGTGACCTCCGCCGGATGATCGGCCGCCTCGGCCGGGTGGTCGGACTGTGGGCGCCACGGTTCAGGATCGCCGGGGAGACGTTCCTCGACGACGTAGCCGCGCCCCGCCTTGGCCTCCCAGCGCAGGCGCACCCGTTCGCCCTCGAGGGCGGCATCGAGCCGCAGGACGCTGCGGCGCTCCCTCGGGTCCGTGCCGGCGAGGAACTCGTCGAGGTTGGATTGACCGTCCCCATCGGGGTCGGCCGGCCGGTCGTCCCCGGAGGGATCTAGGCCATGCAGGCGCTCCCAGACGTCCGGGAGGCCGTCGCCATCGGTGTCGACGCCGCCCGAGGCCGAGGTGCCCGTCAAGACCCACGGCAGGTCCACGACCCGGGCTCCGGTGGCATCGTAGCCGCGGATCCGCAGGGGGTTGGCCCCCAGGGTGACCGTCGGGGTGGCCTGCCAGGTGGTGGTGTTGATCCATCGCACCCGGTTGGTCTGCCCGGGGCCCTCCACGAAGACATCGCGGACCTCGAGTCCTGCGGTGCCCTGAAGGAGGCCGGTGGCCGTGTCCACGAGCGCCGGGCTGGTGGCGGGGGCGGTCACCCGAAAGGGCGTCGCGGCGGGCAACCGGCTCCGGACGTAGGCCGAGCGCTGTTCGACGTAGGTCCGGATGCCGGAGAAGTTCTGCCCGGCCAACGCCCCGTAGTGATCGATCCACGGGCCCAGGTAGCGGACGTTCCAGGTGGTGTCGACCAGGTCCCGCAGGTGGGCGAGGTACCGTCGTTGGTAGAACGGTTGGTTGATGAGCCGACCGAGGTTGCCCGTCGCCCGGTTGAGCGGCGAGGTGGGCGCGGCGCCGAAGTTGAAGTCCATGTCCCAGAGGAACGGCAGGGCGCGACCGTCCCCAGACCGGAAATAGATCATGAAATTGTGGGGATTGTCGAAGGGGTAGGTGTCCACCAGGCCCGCAAGCGACTGGAACGCCACCGTTCGCAGCCAAGTGTCCACGGCCATCAGGCGTTCGCACTCCGCTTCCTGGGCGGTGCCCGAGAGGGCCAGCGCCTTGCCCAGGGCCACCACCTGTCCATGGTCGATCGACGATCGGTTGTTCTCGGGCAGGAAGAACCACCGGTACACCTCCGGGTCGTTGCCGAGGTTTCCGATGTCGACCCCGGTGACCTGGTCGGGTTGGGGGCGCTTGATGCCCTCCTTCCCGCCGCTGACGGTGGTCGTCGGGTAGTAGACCAGTTCCAGCTTGAACAGGTCGCCCTCGGATCCGCGGTCGAACTGCGAGTCGAGGAAGCCGTCGCCGTACTTGGCGAGGATGAGGAGTGCCGTGCCGGTGAGGTCCGTCCGCGGGGGCATCACGTGCACAAGGTCGTCGTACATGCCCGGCAGGCCTCCGGCGTGCTGCACGGCATGCTTGAGCACGATCTCGTCCTGGTCGCCGCCGACTCCGGTGTAGCCACCGGAACGGTCGATGGAGATGCCCGGATGGACGCCCCGGAACAGGCGGTCGGGCGGGAACCGGATCGTGTAGCCCACGCGGCCCGCGTCGAGACGGCCACGCTGGCTGCCCTGCAGCTTGATGCCGACGTCGTAGAAGATCTCCCGTTCGTCGTGGATCACCGTGCCGCCAAGGTACTCGTTGCTCATCACGTTGGTCTCCGCGTGCAGCAGGGTGCGGTCGGCCAGGGTCATCAGCAGGCGCAGGTTGTGCAGCGGTCCGGGGCGCTCCCGCCCGTCCGCCACGCCGATGAGTGCCCGCGACTGCGGCCCGCGCGCGGGGAACCATGCGGTCGCTCCCCGGCCGTCGGTGGCCGAGAGGTGGAACTGCACCACCGATCCGGCAGGTGCGCCCGGGACCGTCGCCGTGACGCGGTCCATGGCGTCCAGCAAGGCCGGGCTGGATTGCCAGGCACCGCCGTTGACCGACCAGTGCACCCGGGTCTCGGCGATGCCGTCGGGATCCGTGACCAAGGCCGACACGGTCACCGGGCGGCCCGCCGCGGGAACCGTTGGGCGGTGGGCAAGGCCATCGAAGGTCGGCCCGAGGTTGGCGACGCGACGTGAGTTCGCGGCGCCCGGGGTCCCCTGAAGGGAGGCCACCGGCAGGGTCGTGGTCCGCGCGACGCGGTTGAAGTAGAGGCGGGTGTTCAGCCTGGGGCATCCCTTGAGGTGACGGGCCCGGAAGGACACCTCGTAGTCCCGCCCGTTCACCACCGAGCGGTTGTTGGCCAGGGTGGTCTCGAGGTGGTTGTGCATGTGCTCGGTGGGGCCCGTCGCCACGAGGTGGAGCACGCGGTTGCCGGGCTGGTCGGGATCGTCGATCACGCGGCTCAGGCGGTGGGTGCCGAGGAATCGCCAGGACGTGGCGCCGGTCTCGAAGTCGCCGTTCTTGAGCATCTGGAAGGCCGTGGCCGTGCCGGGCGACTCGATGACCTGGAGGTCGTCGATCAGGCATTCGCCGGCGTCGAGCAGGCCCATGACCCACTCGTTCCACAGCGTGGGCCCGGGCGCCGAGACCGCCCGCGTCCGGTAGGTGTGCCGCACCCAGGCCGTGCGGGCGGATTCGTCGCTCGGTGCCCAGGCCTCGGGCGCGGCGTTGTCGGCCCAGGGGTCCATCAATTCGAGGGTGGATCCGCCGCCGTCGGCCTCCTCGGGCCACCGGCCGGAGTCGGCGTATTCCACCGAGTCGGCGGGGTTGCCGTCGGCATCCACCAGCGACAGGCGCTCCCCGCCGCGGGCGAGCCGCCCCTCGAACGGGCCGAGGACCCGGATTCCGGGATGCGCGCCCCGGAGGGCCTCGGGCTGTGCGGCCACCACGAGGTGTTCCCCGGGCCGCAGGGACGTCCCGGCGGGAAACCGGTAGGTGATGCCCTCGGAAAAGCGCCAGCCCGAAAGGTCGACCAGCCCGGTGCCCCGGTGGAAAAGTTCCACCCAGCCACCCGTGGAAGCGGTCTCGGGCGGATGGTGGCAAATTTCGTTCAACACCACCTCCGTGGACAGGCGGAACCGATTCGTGCCCTCCGGGCTGGGTACGGCGGGCAGCCTCCAGGGGCCGGTGCCATCCGGGAGCCGGGCGCGCGCGGTGGCTCCAAGCACCAGGGCATCCAACACCGAGGTGCCCGTTTCGAGCAGCAGGGTGTCGCCCCGGTCCGGGCGGAAGCCCAGCAGCGCCGCCGGCACCGCGCGCAATCCGCCGGTGGCGAGGGTGGATCCGGGTGCAAACGCAAAGGTTCCCGCACCCTTGCCCACGCCGCGGATCCTCACGCCATCAAGCGCGAGGAGGTCCGCCGTGGGGTTGACGACCTCGACGAAGAAGCCGACGCCGGGCGCCGCCACCTCGTTGAACCGAAGGCCGCCCTGGGCCGGATCAGGCACCTCGATCACCGTCAGTTCGGCGTCGAACCACAGGTCGCCGGCACCTTCGGCCGCCTGATGGACCTGCGCCGCCAGCACGTTGGTGCCGGCCCGCAGCGACCCCGGGGGCAGGATGATGTCCACCGGCGCGGGCACGCCAGGCATCGCGGTCAGGGCCGGCGTGTCGGGAGCGAGCGGGCCCGCCGGGAGGTTGATGCGTTGGAGTTCCCGGCCATTGAGGTGAAGCGCCGCGCCATCGTCGCAGGTGACCCGGAGGCGGAGCCGGGCTCCGGTGAGTCCGGGTGGGACGACGAAGGCCGTCCGGAACAACGCGGCCTGGGAAGCCGAGGGGAGCAGACGACGTTCCTCGACGAAGCGACTCCGGGCGGTGCCCTGGAGGAGGACCCGGAAGCCGGCCGGATTCGGAGAAGAGCTGTCATTGGCCCAGGCGAACTCCAGGGTGTTCGTCCCCGGAATGAACCCGTTGGTGATCGCGAAGGTCGGGCTCAAGGCTTGGAAGCCTTCGAAGCTGATGCCGACGCTGCGGCCATTGAGCAGGACGGACTGGACGCGGTTGTCGGCAGCGACCCGCAGTTGCAGGCGTGCGGTCTCCGGCACGAAGGCCGACAGGTCGAACCGGGTCCGGTAGCGGTAGGTGCCGGCGGCGACGTTGGCGGTCCCGGGATTCACCGGGCCGAGCCACCGCGAGGCCGCGTCGTTGGCCATCCACGCCGGGTGTCCCTCGATGACCAACGCGGGGGCCGGGGGAGGCGGGGAGATGGCCTGGGCCGAGGCCACCACGGTGTAGTGCGGATCCCGCGTACCGGGCGCCAGCGGTTGTCGCGCATCGGAGACACCCGTGGGGTAGACCGTGGGGATCGGACCCTCGGCCCCGGCGGGCGGCGAGGCATCTCCGCCGAAGAAGGGGGCGATGGAAGCCGTCCACCCGTCCCCCATCGTTGCGGTCCAACCCGTCCCTGGCCCGGGGGAGAGGGTCCGGAATTCCCACCGCTGGGAACCACCGATCAGCGGGGCCAGGTTCGCGATGTCCAGGCTGGGGAAATTGGGCTGACCAGGGGTCCCGCCGGGCTGGGCGCTGGGTTTCCAATGGGCGGCGGGCCCGGTGGCGAGGGTTTCCTCGCGCTTGGCGAGGCTTGGACCGTGACCGTCCGGGGCTATCGGCCACTCCCCGTCGGTGCCGTAGGCGATCACGTCCATCCGACGGTGGTTGTTGTTCCGGAGTTCCACACGCTCGCCGGAATTGGACAGCCGACCTTCGAAGGGGCCCACCACGTTGGTGATGCCGAGGGACCTCAGGGCTGAGGGGTCGGCAGCGACCACGAGTTGGGCACCACCCGGGAGCACCGTGCCTTCGGCAAACCGGTAGTCGATCCCGCCGGAGAGGCTCCACCCGGACAAGTCCATGTTCACCGCCATCTGGTTGTGCAGTTCGACCCATTCGAGGCGGGCCTCGGGGTCGGTCGGATGATAGTGGATCTCGTTGAAGACCACCGTGCTGTCGGCCATCGCCGGCCCAAGGGCCGCCATCCGGCAGAGGGCGCCGCAGTGACGCTTCAGTCGGCGTGCGAGGCGGTTCATCAGGGCGGGGCGTCGGGGCATCGGGGCGGGAGTTTGTCGGGTCGGACCGGGGGCGTTCAGGGTCGAACGTCGGTGGGCGTTCCAATGGGCGTCAAGGGGGGAAAAGATCGCCGGCTGGGGACTGGCGTCGACGGGATCCCGTGGCTACCCTCCGGTCATGCACCTGAGAAAATCCACCGAGGGAACGGGACGTGAGGTTCGCACGCGTGGCGGGTGGGCGAGGGGCGCACGGTGGGCCGGAGGGTTCCTGGCGGTTGCCTGGATCGCTTCGCTGCCCGGGTTTCCGCCGAGCGTCTCGGCCCAACCCCAGGCCCCGGCGACCGTGCCGCGCGGCAAGCCGATCAAGCCCCTGACCGGCGCGGCCAAGGCGGGTGAACCCAATCCCGGCGATCCGAAGGCGGCCCCGGTCGACTCGGCCACCGCCGCGGCCCCGGCGACCCCCCAGCCAATCGCGCCCGGATCGGCCCTATCGGGCACCAACTCCCCCGTGGCACGTCCGGGGTTCGCCTCGGTGGGGTTCGACGTGCTCGCCACCTTCAAGTATGAGGTGCCCGAGGACGCGCCGGCCACCAAGGCGGCCGCTCCCACCGCCGATCCTGACACCCAGATCCCGGCGACGGTGAAGGCCTTCAGCGGCAAGAAGGTGGCCGTGAAGGGCTTCATGCTGCCCCTGAAGGTCGAGGGCGGGCTCGTGACCGAGTTGCTGTTGATGCGCGACCAGTCGATGTGCTGCTTCGGCACCGTGCCGAAGATCAACGAATGGATCGCGGTCAAGATGACCTCCTCCGGGGTCAAGCCCTTGATGGATCAGGCCGTGACCCTGTACGGCACGCTCAAGGTGGGTGCCATGCGGGAGAACGGCTACCTGGTGGGCATCTACCAGATGGACGGCGAGTCCCTGACCGGGCCTCCCGGCTCGTGAGGCGAGCCGCTCCGTCCCGGGGGGTTACGGCTCCTTGCGTGCCTCGAGGAAGCGCTTGAGGGCCTCGGCCATCGTGCCGCCGAAGCCCTCCACCTGCTCGATCTCGTGGATCGGGGCCAGCCGCAGCCGCTGGATGGAACCAAACCGCCGCAGGAGGGCCTTCTTACGCGCGTCGCCGATGCCCGGGAACTCGTCGAGGATGCTCTCGCTGATCTTCTTGAGCCGCAGTTGGGCGTTGTAGGTGTTGGCGAAGCGGTGGGCCTCGTCGCGGACCCGCTGGAGCAGCTTCACGGCGGGACTGTCGAGGCCGGGGCGCAGGGGCTCGCGCTCGCCCGGCAGGTGGATTTCCTCGAACTCCTTGGCCAGTCCCAGGATCGGGATCCGCTGGAGGCCCAGTCGGGCCAGTTCAGCACAGGCGGCATTGAGCTGCCCTTTGCCGCCGTCGATCAGGATGAGGTCGGGCAGTTGCGGACCCACCGCCCGCTGCGGCAGCCATGGTCGGTCCGGCGACTCCGCCACGACGTTCCCGGCCGGGACCGGGGCGTCATCGGGGCTGTCGTCCTGGGTTTCGCCGGGCCTTGGGGCGTCGGATGCGCCGGGGTCGGGCCCGTCGCCCGCCTCGCCCCGCAGTTCCCGTTGCAGTCGGCTGTAGCGCCGACGGATGGTCTCGGCCATCGAGGCGAAATCGTCCTGGGAGGTCACCTCCTTCATGCGGAAGCGGCGGTAGTTGGCGCGGTCGGGCCGGCCATGCCAGAAGCTCACCATCGACGACACGATGAAGGTCCCGCTGATGTTGGAGATGTCGAAGCCCTCGATGCGTGCCGGCGGATCGGCCAGTCCCAACAGTCGACCCAGCTCCCGGAGGTCGGACTCCGGATGCACGGCGACAGGCAACGTGTACGGGATGCGCTCGAACTTCTCGGTCTTGAGCGTCGTTCGCTTCAGGTCTTCCAGCGCGTCCCGGAGCTGCGCGGCCTTCTCGAACTCCAGGTTCGCGGCGGCCTTGCGCATCTCCCTCTCGAGTTCTTCGCGCAACTCCTCGGTCTGCCCCTCGAGGAAGCCGATGCCCGCCCGGACCTGTTCCAGGTACTGCTCCCGGTTGACGTTGCCGATGCACGGGGCCGTGCAGTGCTGGAGGTTGCCATAGAGGCAATGCCGGTAGTCCGACTCGTCCGGCTGGAGGGGGCGGCATCCGCGCAGCTTGAACTTGCGCCGCATGAGGGTGAGCGCGCGACGGACGCTGCCCGAGTGGGCGAAGGGGCCGAAGTAGAGGCAGCCGTCGTCCTTGCGCAGCCGGGTCAGCGTGAAGCGCGGGATGGGGTCGTTCAGGTTGACCTTCAACAGCAGGAAGCGCTTGTCGTCCTTCAGGTCGATGTTGAAGCGCGGCTGGAACTCCTTGACCAGCCGGCTCTCGAGCAGCAGCGACTCGGCCTCGTTCTTCACCGTGTGCCAGTCGAAGTCGTGGATCGCATCGACCAGCGCGTTGAACTTCAGGTCCCAGCCCATGCGGCGGGAGGGGTGGAAGTACTGGGAGACCCGCTTGCGCAGGTCGCGCGCCTTGCCGATGTAGATCACCGTGCCGAAACGATCCTTGTGCAGGTACACGCCGGGCCGGTGGGGCACCGTGGACAGCTTGTTGCGGATGTGGTCGGTGATGGGCATGGACCCGTGCGCCGGTCATCCCGGTGCGCGCGGCAGAGCATCCACCGGTCCAGGCCGGACCGCCAGTCGGAGGGCGGGCCTACTTCAGGTCTTCGCCGGCGAGGCTTCCGACGGTCCAGTCGAGGTTGTAGATGAGTTTGGCCCCATCCTTGAACGGCGCGTTGAGCCGGTCATACAGGGCGAACTCGCTGTGGCCATCGACGAAGAGCAGCGACATGCCCCTGGGTCCATGCGCGGCCGCGCCCGTGCCCTTGTAGATGTCGTTCCACTTGCCCTTGTTGCTGGAGAAGCAGGGCGAGATGGCCTTCTTGGTCGGGGATCTCACCTCGGAGACCTTGCGCACCTGCAGGGCCGAGCTGTCGTTGTTGTGGTAGAATTGGTTGTAGTAGTAGTACGAGCAGGGGAAGAGGAGTTCGTTGGTCTTGATGGGGTAGTTGTTGGCTATCGTCCACTCGAGGTTGAAGCCGCGTCCCTTCTCCGAGGGGCAGAAGTAGAACGACCTCGCGTTGGTGCTGATGTAGGGATTCATCAGCTTGAGGAAATCCACGAAGCCCATCTGCGGCCAGTCCCGTCCGGAGTACGGGAACTGGTCGTTCGAGTCGCTGGTGTACATCGCGAAGGTCATCCCGATCTGGCGCAGGTTGGAGGTGCACCGGGCCTGGAGGGCCTTGGTCTTTCCCTTGGCCAGCGCCGGCAGGAGCATGCCGGCCAGGATGGCGATGATGGCCACCACGACCAGCAGTTCGATCAGGGTGAACGCGAGGGGCCGGGGCCGCGGGGGGTACAGGTTCTTCATGGAGGAAACCGGGGGGAAGTACCGTGGGATCGAACCCGTCGTCCTGCGCGCCGGCAATGCAAAAGGGGCATGCAACAGGGGCGACTGTCCGGCATGCCGGAACGCCGGCCGCGGTCTTCATAGGCTGCAGGCTCTTCCGACACCGGGTGCCGGGTGGTGTCTGGAGGGTGGCGTCTGCATTCCAGCCGCGACAAATCCGTCGGGTGGCCCACACTCCGGCCATGAGGCCGAGGTTCGGAGTCCTGCTGGCAAGCCTGCTGCCGTTCTGGGTGTCGGCGGATGCCCGATGGGTCTGCCTGACCGACCCGGGGCGCTTCGAGCGGGAAGCCCCCGAAGGTCCGACGTGGGTTTCCCCCGCGGTGCGGTCGCCGCTTCCGTTCCAGGAACTGGTGGTCTCCTGGAATCTCCGTGAGCCTTCCGATCTCGAGGTCGAGGTCCGTGCCGAGGGGGCGGGAGCCTCCGGCCGGTGGTGGCACCTGGGGCGATGGTCGGCGTCCGGGGAGGCGCGTCTCCGGACCAGCGTGCCGGGACAGCGCGATGCGACGGGCCGGGTGGAGACCGACACCCTCGTGCTGGAATCGCCCCCGGAGTCCCTGCGGATCCGCCTGCGGTTCGCCGATCCAAGCCGGACGCCGGCCGTGCTCAAGCGTCTGGACCTCTCCTTCTGGTCCCCGGATCCACGGTCCGAGGCATCTCCGAAGCCCGTCCTGCGACCCGGGCGTGCCGCCCCTCCGACGATCCTCGACGTGCCGAGACGGTCACAGGCCGACCATCCCGAGGGCGTCACCCGCTGGTGCAGCCCGACGAGCCTCTCCATGCTGCTGGCCCACTGGGCCGCGCGTTCCGGTCGACCCGAGTGGGATCGGCAGGTGCCTGTCGTGGCCGCCGGCGTGCACGATCCCGCATGGCCCGGCACGGGCAACTGGGCCTTCAACGCCGCCTATGCGGGCAGCGTTCCGGGACTGCAGGCGGCTGCGGTGCGCCTCGGCGGGATGCCGGATCTTGAGGCGCTGATCGACGCTGGGATTCCCGTGGCGACCTCGGTGTCCTACGCGCTGCTCAAGGGCGGGGCCTCTCCGGCCCAGGGCGACGGGCACCTCGTCGTGGTCTGTGGGGTCACCGCAACCACGGTGACGGTGAATGATCCCGGGGTGCGGCTGGCGCGGGTCCGGCAGGACTTCCCGCTGACCGCCTTCCGGTCCGCCTGGGAGGCGTCCCACCGGACGGCCTACGTCGTCTGGCCCGAGGGTCGCGAGCTGCCGGCCAGTCCGCTCGGCACCTGGTAGTTCCCGGCCCGGGACGTCGCGGGAACCGAATCCGGGCGCCTCCGTCGCCGGGGGCGCCCGCCGGGGCCGACAGGCGCCGCGTTTTGGTTTTCCGTCCATCGTCGCCGGACGATAGGCTGTCCCCATGGCGTTGATCGATGACATGACGGAGTTGGCCCGCCGGGCCAAGGCCGCCTCGCGGGAGTTGGCCAAGGTGTCCGCCACCGACAAGGACCGCTGCCTGCGGGCGATGGCCGACGGTCTGGTGGCGGCGACGCCCCGGTTGATCGAGGCCAATGCCCGGGATCTTGAGGTGGGCCGCGGGCTGGGCCTGAGCGGAGCCATGATGGACCGTCTCGCGCTCGATGCCGGCCGCATCGCGGCCATGGCCCGGGGGCTCCGCGAGGTTGCGGCGCTCCCGGATGTGCTTGGCCGCGTGCTCGACACCCGCCGACGGCCCAACGGCCTCGTCCTGCGCAAGGTCAGCACGCCGATCGGCGTGGTGGTGATCATCTACGAGTCGCGCCCCAACGTGACGGCCGATGCCGCCTCGCTGTGCTTCAAGACCGGCAACGCGACCATCCTCCGGGGTGGCAAGGAAGCCCTGAACTCCAACCGTCTCATCGCCGAGGTCCTGATCGCCTCGGCGCGGGCGGTCCTGCCGGGATTCCCCGAGCATGCGATTCAGGTGGTGCCCACTTCCGATCGCGAGGCGATCCCGGCGCTTCTTTCTCTGACGCAGTACGTTGACCTGTGCATGCCCCGCGGTGGCGAAGGGCTCATCCGGGCGGTTGCCGAGTGCAGCAAGGTGCCGGTCATCAAGCATTACAAGGGCGTCTGCCATGTGTACGTGCACACCGCGGCCGACCTGGCCATGGCGGAGGAGATCGTCTTCAACGCCAAGTGCCAACGGCCCTCGACCTGCAATGCCGCCGAGACGTTGCTCGTGGATCGTCCGGTGGCGGAGGCCTTCCTGCCCCGGATGGTTACCCGACTGGCCACCAAGGCGGTCCAGTTCCACGCCGATGCCGAGGCGCTGGCGTCGATCGTCCCGGTCCTCGAAGGAACGGCCGGTCGGGCCCGTGTCGCGGACTCGATGGACTGGGAGACCGAGTACAACGACTACGTGTTGAACGTGGCCGTGGTGGACGGCCTCGATGCCGCCATCACGCACATCCATCGCCACGGGTCCGGCCACAGCGATGCCATCGTCACGGCGGACGCGGCGGCGGCCGAACGGTTCCTCGCCGAGGTGGATTCGGCCGCCGTCTATTGGAACGCCTCCACCCGCTTCACCGACGGGGGCGAATACGGCATGGGGGCCGAGATCGGCATCAGCACCGACAAGATCGGAGCCCGCGGCCCGATGGGCCTCGAGGAGTTGTGCAGCTACAAGTGGCAGGGGATCGGGTCCGGGCAGGTCCGCGCCTGACGACGGTCCGGCGTTTGGGTCCGGAGTTTGCCGCACGTGGAGCAAGGCCGACCAAACCCGTGCCCCAGGAAGGTCGAGGGCGACCGATGCGGCAAGCCCAACCCCGGATCGAACCATCTGGAATCAACGACCGGATTCGACGAGCCGAGTCAACGAGCGGGCTGGGCAAACCTCGATCGGAAGCTTATATGGCCTGTCTGTCAGACAGGCTTTCAGGCCGCCGCGGGCGCCGCGCTGCCGAAGCCGGGGAGCTTCGGGGGTACGGGCTTGATGACCTCGGGCAGCGGCGTGGACGCCTGCGCGCCGCTTGGGGGATCGGACTTTCCGGGACCCGACGCATGCGGCGTGAAGGTGCCGGTCCGCACGATCTCCTCCACCTGCGAGCCCTCGAGGGTCTCGTGCTCCAGGAGCGCCTGCGCCACGAGTTCCACCTTGTCGCGGTGCTCGTTGAGGATCCCGGAGGCGGTCTTGAAGCCCTCGTCGATGATGCGGCGCACCTCGGCGTCGATGCGTTGGGCGGTGTCCTCGCTGTAGTCCTTGGAGCGCATCATGTCCCGTCCGAGGAAGATGTATTCCTGGGATTCGCCGTAGAGCACCATGCCCAACTGGTCGCTCATGCCCCAGTGCATGACCATGGCCTTGGCCATGGAGGTCGCCTGCTGGATGTCTCCGGAGGCGCCGCTGGAGATGTCGTCGGTGATCATCTGCTCGGCGATCCGGCCGGCCATGGTGACCGCGATGAGGTCGTTGAGTTCCTTGCGCTTGCGGTTGTGGATGTCCTCCTTCGGCAGGTACATCGTGGCTCCCAGGGCTTGGCCGCGCGGGATGATGGTCACCTTGTGCAGCGGGTGGGTGTGCTTGAGCACCACGTTCACGATGGCATGGCCCGCCTCGTGCCAGGCGGTGCCCTTCTTCTCCTCCTCCGACATGGCCATGCTGCGCCGCTCACGGCCCCAGCGGACCTTGTCGCGGGCCTCCTCGAGTTCGGACATGCCGATGGCCTTCCTGCCGGTGCGCGCCGCGAGCAGCGCCGCCTCGTTGAGCAGGTTGGCCAGTTCGGCCCCCGAAAACCCCGGGGTACCCCGGGCGATGACCGACAGGTCGACCAACCCGTCGAGCTTCACGTTCTTGGCGTGGACCTTGAGGATGGCCTCGCGCCCACGGACATCCGGCAGGTTGACCGTCACCTGGCGGTCGAAGCGGCCCGGGCGGAGCAGGGCGGGGTCCAACACGTCGGGCCGGTTGGTGGCCGCGATGATGATGATCCCCTCCTGGGTGTCGAAGCCGTCCATCTCGACGAGCAACGCATTGAGCGTCTGCTCGCGTTCGTCGTTGCCGCCTCCGAGACCGTGGCCGCGGCTGCGTCCGACCGCGTCGATTTCGTCGATGAAGATCAGGCAGGGGGTGTTCTTTCGGGCCTGCTCGAACATGTCGCGGACGCGGCTGGCTCCCACACCGACGAACATCTCGACAAAGTCGGAACCGCTGATGCTGAAGAAGCTCGCATCGGCCTCGCCGGCGATGGCCTTGGCCAGCAGCGTCTTGCCGGTGCCGGGCGGGCCGACCATCAGGATGCCCTTGGGGATCCGGCCGCCCAGCTTCTGGAACTTCTTGGGATCGCGCAGGAACTCCACCAGCTCGGACACCTCGTCCTTGGCCTCCTCGACACCGGCGACGTCCTTGAAGGTGGTCTTGTTGCGGTCCTTGGTCAGGAGCCTCGCCTTGGACTTGCCGAAGCTCAGGGCGCCCTTGCCGGCGGCCTTGATCTGGCGGAGGAAGAGGAACCAGATCAGCACGCCGCCGAGGATCAGCGGGGCGGCGCTCATGAGGAAGGTCGTCCACGTGCCCGTCCGCTCCACCGAGCGGAAACCGTTGTCGTAGAGCTTCGTCAGGATTCCCGGGATGGGCTCCATCTCGAGCTGGAAGGGCACCAGGTTGGTGCCGTTCGGGTCGGGGCGGTAGGCGCCGCGGAACACCCGGAGCATCTGGGTCGGAATGGTCTCGATCACCCCGCCCTGGACCTGGTTGGACTCCACCAGTTGCAGGAACTTCTGGGGGGTGATGGTTCGGTCGGCGATGCCACGGCTCTGGCGGCCCCAGTAGACCAACCCCAGGCCGAGGAGGACCAGCGCGGGCCAGATCAACCAATTCTGGTTGGGAACCTTGGGTTCCCCGGACCGGTTGCCCCGGTTGCCCTGAGAAGAGAAGTCGTCGGACATGAATTTTGGGGATCCTACCAGCCATGGGAGCCCTGCGCAAATGTTGGATGCCCTGTTTTCGCTGGGATGGCGACGCGGCGGACCGGCCGGGCGGGTCGAGACAGACGCCATCGCCCCCCCCGCGCGGATGGCGCGGGACGTTCCCGCCAGCCCCTCCCGTTCACCCTGCGTTCGCCGCTTCCCGTCGCAGGAATCGACAGGCATCCTGCGGCCCGTCATGCCTTGGCCCCAGCCGCTGGATCCCTTGGGCAACCCGTGGCTGTCCACGCTGGTGGCGGCCATTCCGGTGGTGCTGCTCCTCGGTCTGGTGGCCTCAGGCCGGGTGAAGGTGGGGGTTGCCGCCGTCCTGGCGCTGGTCTCGGCCCTCGGCGTGGCGTTGCTGGCCTTCCGAATGCCGTGGCCTGCCGCCTTGGGCGCCGCGGCCTACGGCACCGCCTACGGCCTGTTCCCGATCGGTTGGATCGTGCTGAACGTGATGTTCCTGCACGCCCTGACGGTGCGCTCGGGCCGCTTCCAGGAACTGAAGGGCCAGTTGCTGCGCCTGGCTCCCGACCCGCGCGTCCAGGTGATCCTCATCGCGTTCTGCTTCGGCGCCTTCATCGAGGGGGCGGCCGGGTTTGGCGCCCCGGTGGCCATCACGGCGGCGCTGCTCATCGAACTGGGCTTCCCGCCGATCCAGGCGAGCGGACTTTCCCTCATCGCGAACACGGCCCCGGTGGCCTTCGGCAGCATCGGCATCCCGATCACCACGCTGGCGCAGGTGACCGACCTGGACGTGCTCAAGCTCTCCGCCATGGCCGGCCGCCAGCTGCCGGTCTTCTCGGCGATCATCCCACTGTGGATCGTCGGGGCCATGGCGGGCTGGCGCGGAATCCGCGAGGTCTGGCCGGTGGCGATGGTCGCCGGAGGCAGCTTCGCCGGGATGCAATACCTGGTGAGCAACCACCATGGCCCGTGGCTCGTGGATTCGATCTCGGCCCTCGTGAGCCTCGCGGCGGTCCTCGGCGTTCTCCGGTGGCGACGGGCCCGTGGCTCGTCGTCGGTTGGTGCAATGCCCGGAGGGGCGGCCCAGCCGGCGGTGGACGCCCGCTGGTGGCGCCCCTGGGTGCCGTGGCTGATGCTCACGGCCGCGATCTTCGCCTGGGGGACCCGACCGGTGAAGGAGTCGCTCGACCGATTGGCAGCGCCCAGTTTTCCGGTTCCTGGCATCCACCAGCAGGTGATGCGCACGCCCCCGGTCGTGGCGGTGGCCAAGGCGGAGAAGGTCGAATGGCGCGCCAACCTGCTGTCGGCGACCGGCACGGGCATCCTGGTGGCCGCGGTGGCCAGCGGATTCCTCATGGGATTCCCCGCCCGCCGCATGTTGGGGATCTGGTGGGAGACCCTCCTGTCGGTGCGCCAGTCGCTGGTGACCATCGCGGCGATGCTGGCCCTGGGCAACGTCACCAAGCTGTCCGGGGCCGATGCCACGCTGGGCGTGGCGCTGGCCAAGACCGGCATCCTGTATCCCTTTTTCGGCACGCTCCTGGGCTGGCTGGGCGTGGCGCTGACAGGTTCCGACACCGCCTCCAACGTGCTGTTCGGCTCGCTGCAGCGGATCACCGCCGAGCAGTTGGGCCTGAGCCCCTACCTCATGTGCGCGGCCAATTCGACCGGCGGGGTGATGGGCAAGATGGTCGATGCCCAGAGCATCGTGGTGGCCGGCGTCTCCGCGCGGGCCGAGGGTCAGGAGGCCGGCATCCTGCGGTTCGTCTTCTGGCACTCGCTGGTGCTGGCGGCGCTCATCAGCGCCTGGGTCGCGGCCCAGGCGTACTGGCCTCCGCTCCAGGCCACGGTGGTCCGGTGAGGCTCACCGATGGCCGGCCTGCGGTACCCATCCGATGGCCGGGCCTGACACCATGCCCCGCGGTCCAGGTTCAGACCTTGCGGTTGGGATACAGCGTGGCGACCAGCGGGGCGTAGCCGTTGAGGTACAAGGTCGGGATCCGTTCGCCGGTGTCCACCACGCGTTCGGTGGCCTGGCTCCAGCGGGGGTGGGGCACCTGGGGATCCACGTTGGACTCGAAGGGGTATTCCCTGGGATTGAGGGTCTCCCACAGCGTGGAGGGTTGCTTGGTGGTGAATTCGATGCGGACGATGCTCTTGATGCTCTTGTAGCCGTACTTCCAGGGCACGACCAACCGCACCGGCGCCCCGTTCTGCTTGGGCAGGGGTTTGCCGTAGATCCCGGTGGCCACGAAGGACAACGGGTGCATGGCCTCGTCCAGGCGAAGGCCCTCGGTGTAGGGCCAGGGATAGTCGGGCATGCGCGCGATGCCCGGCATCTCGTCGGGTCGCAGCACCGTGGTGAAGGCCACGAACCGGGCCTCCGGCTTGGGCTTGGCCCGGGCGACGAGCGCGGCCAGCGGAAAGCCGCTCCATGGGACCACCATCGACCAGGCCTCGACGCAACGGAAGCGGTACACCCGTTCCTCCTGCGGGAAGCCCTGTAGCAGGTCCGCCAGGGAGAGCTGCATGGGCTTCTCGCAGAGTCCGCCGACATCGATCGTCCACGGGTCGGTGCGGAAGCGCCCGACGAGTTCCCTCACGCGGGTCTTCGTCGTGCTGAACTCGTAGTAGTTGTTGTAGCCGGTGGCCACCGACTCGTCGGAGAGCCTCAGGGTGGGGTTGAACTCGGGATTCCGCGAACCGGGGGTGAACCCTGGTCCCTTCGGCGCCGCGGGTGCCGGGGCGGGGGACGCCGGGGCCTGGGCCAGGGTCGGAAGGCCGACCGCCAAGCCTCCGCCGACGAAGCCGAGGGCTCGGAGGAAGTCGCGCCGGCGATGGTACACCGATTCCGGGATGATGGCACTGTCGGGCAGGTGCCACGGGGGACGCACGATCACATGAGCCATGGGCGGGAAGATGGCGTTCGGCGCGCATTTTGCACGTCTCTTTCTGGGTCCACCCCGCCGGGCATCGCCCGATCCCCGGCGGGCGTCGCCGCAGCGCGCACACCCGGCTGGTCCTTGAAGCTCAGGGCGATGGCGCTGGTGTGGCCTCAAGGGTCGTGGCGCGAGCAAGGGTTGCCGCTCCAATCCCCGTCAGCGCGGCATTGAGCAGCAGCAGCTCGAAGCCGAAACGGTACCCGCCGAACCAGCGGGCCGACTGGAGGTCGAGCAGCGCGCAGAGGGCGATGGCGCCGGCGCCGACCCACGGCAGGCGGTCCCCGCGCAGGCGCACCCGGGTTGCCAGTCCCAGGGTGAAGAGGCCCAGCAGGGGCCCATAGGTGTAGCTCGCCAGCTTGAGCACCAGGTCGATGACCGCGAATCGCGAGGCCAGCACCTGAAGCAGGCACAGCGTCAGGAAGAGCACGCCGGCGAAGGCCATGTGCACCCGGCGCCGGGTGCCCGCGATGCGTTGCTGGGACAGGTCGCGTCGTCGCTCGAAGCCCAGGAAGTCCACGCAGAAGCTCGTGGTGAGGGAGGTGAGCACCGAGTCGGCGCTGTTGAAGGTGGCCGCCGTCAGCCCGAGCACGAAGACCACGGCCGCCGGGGTTCCCAAGTGACCCAGGGCGATGCGCGGGAACAATTCGTCGGTGCGGTCGGGCAGGGGGATGCCCCGGGCCTCGGCGAACCGGAAGAGCAGGGCCCCGAGCACGAGGATCGCGAGCGTGACGAGGACCATCACCGGCGTGAAGAGCCAGAGGTTCCGTCGCGCCTCGGGCAGGGTGCGGCAGGAGAGGGTCTTCTGCATGTTGTTCTGGTCGAGACCGGTCATGACGACCGCCAGGGCCGCGCCGCTCACGAGCTGTTTCCAGAAGAAGCCCGGGGAGCGCCAGTCGCCGTTGAACACGGTGGTCTCCGGGCCGGCGGCGAGGTTCCGGACCAGTTCGGCCGCTCCCCAGTCGAGGCCCTTCATCAGGGCGCCGATGCCCAGCGCGACGCCCAGCACCAGGAAGCCGCTCTGGAAGAGGTCGGTCCAGACCAGCGTCTGGATGCCGCCACGCAGCGTGTAGACCAGGATGAGCAGCACGGCGGCACCCGAGGTGAGCCAGAACGGGATGCCCCAGCCTTGGAAGACAAAGGTCTGGAAGACGGTCACCGCCAGGTACAGCCGGGCCGCCGACCCGAGCACGCGTGAGACGAGGAAGAAGCCGGAACCGGTCCTCTGGGCCATGCCGTCGAAGCGCTGGCCGAGGAACTCGTAGATGGAGGTCAGGCGCAGCCGGTAGTACTGCGGCAGAAGCACCCCGCCGATCACCGCGTAGCCGACGCAGTAGCCGAGCACCAGCTGCAGGTAGCCGAACCGGTCGGCGGCGACCTTGCCGGGAACCGACAGGTAGCTGACCCCGGAGAGCGTGTCGCCGATCAGCCCGAGCGCCACCCAGACCCAGGGCGAGCGACGGTTGCCGGTGAAATACCCGGCGTTGTCCGCGCAACGCCCGGTCCACCAGGCCAGCGTCAGCAGGCCGGCGAAGTAGGCGCCGACGCAGGCGAGGATGGTGGCCGGTTGCATGCGGTCGAGACAACCACGGTCGGCAGCCCACGGGCACGCCGAAAGTCGGGCCTGAGTTTCCCGGCTTTCCAGCCGGGGCGCCGTGCTGGTACCCAGACCTCATGCACTCCTATCAGGTCATCCGGGAAGTCCTGCAGTCCACGAGCGCCAAGCAGATCGCCGCCGACCTGGGGCTGTCGCTGTCGCTCATCTACAAATGGGCCGAGAAGCCGGATCCGGACGCGGCCACGGCATCGCACAACCCGCTGGACCGGATGGACCAACTGGTCAAGAGCACCCGCGACCTGCGGCTCATCCACTGGCTCTGCCAGCGGGCGGGTGGGTTCTTCATCCGCAACCCCAAGAACCACCACACGCATCCCGAGCACCTGATCCCGGCCACCAACGGCGTGGTGCAGGAGTTCGCCGACCTTCTGGCCGTCATCGCCAGCGCGGCGTCCGACAACCGGATCGACCCTGAGGAGGCCGTCAAGATCCGCAGGCGCTGGGAGGAACTGAAACGCTCGACCGAGACCTTCGTGGCCTGTTGCGAGGCCGGCAATTTCCATGCCCTCGGCAAGGACGCGGCCTGAGCCCGGCTTGGTTTGACCGGGTTTCCGGCTCAGCGGACCCACAGCACGCGGTAGAAGCGGGTGAGGTCCGGTGTCGGTTCCGGGGTTGCGGGTGATCCGGGCGATCCGGGCGAGGCGATCGGGGCCAGCGGTCGGCGGCGGACTTCGTCGCGGGGGGCCGGTCCCTGTTCGAGCACCGTCCAGACGGGGACGGTCAGGCGCTCGGAGGCTTCCACACGGTAGGTCTCGCCGGAGATCGTGGGCCACTCCAGCACCGGGCCGTCGGGCTTCGACACCACGGAGGCCCTGAAGGGATCGATCCACCCCGGGGTGCCATGGTCGGTGAGGCTCGGCAGCCAGCGGCGACCGTCGCCGAGGTAGGCGTTGACCGCGTCGCGACCCGCCAGGGGGCTCGACGGTTCGGCGAGCACCAGCGACCGGCCACCCCCATCGGCGCGCACCGGCCACGGGGCCCGGGTGCCGTAGGTGAACGACCAGAGTTCCGCTCCATCGGCCCCGAGCAGCGCCACGCGTTCGCCCGCATTGTCCAGCGCCCCGACCCAGGGACCCACCGTGTGGATGCCCGCCCGGGCGGCTGTCGAGCCGGGTGCCAGGTAGCGGCCGGCGAAACCGATGGGGTCGCGCACCGCCACCAGGGATGCTCCCGGAGCCAATGCCAGGCCGTCTGGGAAGACCAAGCCGATGCCGCCGGACAGCGCGCAGCGTGACACGTCCAGCGGGTCGGCGCCCGCGTTGCGCAATTCGATGAACTCCGACTCGCCTCCCGTCGACGGGTTGTAGTGGATCTCGGCCGGCAGCAGGTCCCCGGGTGCCGGTCGGCGCGGTGTGCGCAGGCGGAAGGTCGCGGCATCCAGCGCCGACCACGCGCCGGCGGCGGAGCGGACCCGGGTCGTGAGGGTGAGTTCCGAGTCGACCGTCACCGCGTCGGCGCTCCAGGGCTTGGCCGCCGGGGAGACGGCCCCGCCAGGCAGTCGCGGGTCGCTGCCGTCGCCCGTGTAGAAGATGGTGCCGGACGGGGCGCTGAGCTGTGGCCGGTAGCCCGGCGCCACCGTGCCGCCACGCACCTCGAACTTGGGCGGATCGAAGCTTGGATAGAACCCCCGGGCGCGTAGTTGGCCCAGCAATCCCTGGCTGCGTCTCGGGAAGAGTTGCGTGCGGATGGTGGCCGCCGCCCCTTCCCAGGTGGCCGGGGTGCGCTGGTTCCAGCGGGCGGATTCGGCCACGAGGCTGTCGGCGATCTCGCGCATCCGGAGGTCGAGGCGCCTCTCCATCGCCGCCGGGGTGAGTGCGCCGTCGTTGAAGAAATGGCGGTGGATCCGGTCGGCCAGCAGGGCGCGGAAGTCCGGGTGCCCCTCGCGGACCAAGGCCCCGAAGAATCCGCCCGGACCCTCGCGGTCGGTGCGGTTGAGGTTGAGCGCGCTGGTCCGAAGGAAGCCGTCGGCGTCGGCGATCCAGAACTTGAAGCCGGTGCCCGGGGCGATGGGACCGCAGCTGCGGAACTCCGATTCGCAGTCGCCGTAGGTCCAGAGCAGCATGAAGTCGATGAGGTGCGACACGTCGAGCCGGGTGCGTACCCGCTCGTAGCGGTTGCGATCGCCCCGGGCGCGTTCCCAGGGATCGAGGTTTGGCGGCTCCGGGGCGCCGATCACGAAATCATCGGTGACGTTGTCGTTGCCCATCACGGCCCCGTAATCGTCGCGGGAGCCGCCGAGGTAATCCGCCAGGAAACGCTCCGACAGCAGTTCCCGGCAGTCGTACTGCCCCCAGTAGGCCCCGTTGACGTAGACGTGCACGAAACGCCCGTGGGGATTGAGGCTGCCCATGTCGAGCATGCTGTCCTCGACGAAGCGTCCGGCCATGTAGAAGCCGCGCTCGGACATGTCGTGGGACCCGGAGCGGAGGTCGAGCTGGTCGAAGGAACGCACCGGGGTCCAGCCATGGTCGAAGCCGTCGAAGAGCGGGGCGCGGATGGCGTCGTCGCCGTACCGGTTGCGGCATTTGACCCGGAAGCTGCGCTTGGCAAACGTGGTCCAGGCGTTGCCGAAGCGGGAGAGCCCGCAGTTGACGTGTACCGACTCCCGACCGTCGGGCCAGAGGATCTCGAAGGACCCGGGTTTCTCCTCGTATTCCGGTTGCCCCGGCAGCGACAGGGCGATGGTGGGGATCGCACGCAGGCCGGTCCGCAGCCGGGCGGCCAGCGCGGTGTTCTGGGTGATCGTCCGGTTCATCGACGGCGAGGCGACCACATCCTCCACGAAGACGAAGGTGCGGGTCTGCAGCGGCGACGGGCGCGCACCCGCCCGGACGGCCCGGGCCCGGACCGACATCGTGCGCGCCACGTCGAGGCCGTTGGAGTAGACGAGGTTCGGTTCGGTCCCGTTGGTCGAGTAGAGGATCGTGGCGCCCACATCGGGGGCGGTCAGCACCAGTCGGAAGGGCCTGTCGTGGAAGCCCCGCGGGTGGCTCCACTCGGGGGCACGCACCCAGCCCTCGTGGGACGCTGCCACGTTCGGTCGGCCCGGCGTCGGGTCGAGCATCCGCCACTGGCCGGAGAGGTCCCGGCCGTAGGCGAGGTCCTCGCCGAGGGCGGGGTAGTCGACCCGCTGCAACGGCTCGCCCGAGGCGGCGTGTGGCACGAGCAGCAACGGGCCGCCCGAGCGGGCGAGCCGGAAACCCACGTGCAGATCGCCGGAGGCATCCAGACCACGATCGCTTCCCGAGGCGAAGACCACCCGCGACTGGTGCGGCTCGATCACCCACGCCGGGAAGGTCCATTTTCGGGGCCTGGCCGGATCGTCGCTGAGGCTCCAGCCTGCCAGATCCACGGGCTGGTTGCCCGGGTTGCGCAACTCGATCCAGTCGGTGGCATCGCCCGAGGCGGTGGCCAGCGCGAAGCGGTTGGCGGCGACCAGTTCGTCGATGCGGACCGGCAGCGACGAGCCGGGAATCTCGACCGACGCGGCGCGCACGAACACCCCGGCGGTGTTGGAGGCCACCAGCAGGTACTCGGTGGACCGGGCGGGCGTGAGGCGGATCGAACCGCGTCCATCCGCCGCGGTGAGCGAGCCAACCGATCCCCCGCCGGGATGGAGTTCCAGGCGGAGCACGTCCTCGACCTGCCAGGACAGCGTGCTCCCCGACGACGGGTCCGTGGCGGGGTCCACCCCGAACCTCAGGATGCCCACCTCGTTGGTCGGGCGGCCGAAGACGGCCACCTCGCGGAAGCCGATGAACCACTCGATGCCCCCGCCCGGGTCGGTCCGGCGCTTGTCCTCCAGGCCAACCCGCACGTAGCGCGCGAAGACCGGGCCACCGAAGTCGGTGTCGAAGGTGTCGGGGCGTCCGGTGATCCGCCGGGAAAAGACCGAATCGTGCCGCTCGTCGAAGAGCCGAACCGTGGCGTGGGTGAGCCGCCCGCCGATGCCGGAGGCGGCGATGGTGCGGACGCCGTGCAGGGCGAAGGTGCCTCCGAGGTCGACCTCCCAGTACCCGTCGACCGTCCGCTCGGTGGTCTTGGTTTCGGTGGAGACCTTGTCGTCATTGGCCCGGGCGGCCGGGGCGAGGCCGTCGGTGAGGCGCAGCATGGTGCTGCGCTTGAAGGAGGCGAGGTTGTTGGAGACCATCAAGCGGTCGAGCGTCGTCCCCGTCACCGGGGGTAGCGGGCCGAACGGGATGTCCGGCACTCCGGACACGCGAACCTCGGCCATGGCCACCTGCCGGGTGCCGCGGGCGTTGGTGCGGTCCCCGGGCAGGCCGATCCACACCGTGCGGGCGGTGACGCCGGCGGGCAGGTCGAGGCTCCAGGTGCCGGTGGCGTCGGCGGCGGGCAGTTCCTGCTCGAAGACCACTTGATCGTCCATGCGCAACAGACGCAGCACCAGGCCACGTCCAAGGGTGTCGTCCGGGGCGGCAGGTAGGACGCCCTCGACGCGTTGCAACCGGTGAATGCGCGACAGGCGTCCCCACCAGTGGCTGCCCGGCCGGTCGGCGGTCCGGCTGCTGGTGGCTTCGCGGTTGTCGGTGGCGAGGGAGGCCGGGGTGTCCGCGGCGGCGTCGCTGGACTGGCCGACCTCCACCAGCGGCAGGCGGGTGGGCGTGACCACCGGGCCGACGGGATTCGAGAAGCTCCGGGTGTCGAGGCGGTTTGCTCCGGCCGAACGGTCGGTGATGCCGGGGTCGGCCGACCAGGCCAGCGCGACCGTGCCCGCCGGGGCACCGGCGAACTCGAAGGCATAGCGGTCGGGCGCCAGTTCGGTGACGGCGGTGGCCGGCAGCCCTTGGAGGCGGAGTGCCGGGGCCGTGACGCCTCGCACCGGCTCGGTGAACACGATCTCGATCCGGGGTGCCGCCCCGATGGCCGCCCCGGGCGCCGGGGTCACCGACGCGACCTTGGGGGCGACGGTGTCGCGAACCCGTTCCTGCCAGACCGCATCCAGCATCAGCGCCCACACCAGGTCCGAACTGGTCGTTCCCGACTGGTGCACCTCGACGGCCAGCGTGTTGGTGCCGGGCTTCAGGCCCTGGCTCGCCCAGGGAAACGGGCCCTCCCAGGCGGCGTTGCCCACGCCCCGGTTGGCTTGGGTGGTCGGCAGCACGGCTCCCTCCTCCAGCCCCAGCCTCTGGGCTTCCGTCCCGTTGAGGAAGACCAGGGCGCCGTCGTCGACCAGCACGCTGGCCAGCAGTTCCAGCGAGAAGGCGTTGGTGACCGGGTTGACGAAGGTCGTCCGGAAATACGCGGTCGTGGGCAGCTTGCCGGCGGTCGCCGGCAGCAGGGTGGTCTTTGGTCCCGGAAGCTCGGATTCCTCCACATAGAGCACCCCGCCGCCTCCTGCCCACCCGGTGCGCTCATCGACCATGCCGGGCCATTGGGGTTGCGGCAGGATGCCGTCCACCCGGTACCGCCATGGGTGAAGCACCTCCACCAACCGGTTGGTCCGGTAGGGTCCGGCGACGCCGGGGTCGATGGTCAGTCGGGCCGGTGGGCTGGTGATCCGGGAGGCTCCGTCGATGACCTCGACGGCGATCGTGGTGTCGTGATCCGTCGCCGTGGTCAGGAAGGTCCACTCCGGGCCGGACGCTCCATCGACGGGTTTGCCGTTGCGTTGCCACCGGTACTGGAGCGCCGTCTCCCCCTTCGCCTCGACGCGGAAGCTCACCGGGTCGCCGATGAAGATCGTCTGGGCGGCCGGGGGGCGCAGAATTTCCTGCGCGCGCGCCAGACCGCCCGCCCCAACGAGCACCCAGAAGCCGACGAAGAGCCTCAACGCGGTTGGAACTCCATGGGCCGCGCGAGCTGGGAAAGCAATGGGTGCGTGCACGGTGTGGGGACAGGAACGATTCGTCTTAAAACTCGTTCCTCCAACCGGCGGAGCAACCCGAAAACGCTGGTTTCGTCGCCGTCGGGGGATGGGTCGACCCGGATTCCCGTCTTGCCTGGCCGGACCACCCGGGTCTTTCCGGCGTCATGAACCGGTCAGTCGAGGCCGTACACCGGAGTCGCCCGATCCTCGTCGTCCCGGTTGGTCCCGGGAGCGGGATCAGCACCGGGGCGGTTTTTCCGGGGCGCGGGGGCGTCGACCACCCCGGAAGCCCGCTTGGCCGGCGGCGTCTCGAGCAGGTTGCGCTGCCACGGCATGAGGTCGGACCAGGCCTCGGGATCGTGGCGGCCGAGCGCGAAGAGGGTGGCCTTCGAGGCGATGAGCGTCGGATCGATGCCCAAGTCGCGGGCGTTGAGGTCGCGCACCCGCGCCAACCGGTCCGAGACGTCGAGTTCGGCACGGGTCATGCGCCGCGAGTGGACCCGGATCGGACGGGGCAGCCGCTCTTCGGGGATCTCCAGGCCGCGCTGCACGGCCTCGAGCAGGCCCGCCCGACGTTTCGAGGTCAGGAAGTGGGGCGGGTTGAGACCCCGGTGGGTGCGGGTCTCGGCGGCGGCGGTGGCCAGTTCGGCCAACTGCTCATGCTTCAGGATGAAGAAGGGGGGACGACCGGTGCGCAGGGCGTCCTTCTCGCGCCAGTGCCACAGCTCGCGCAGGACGGCCAGGCCCAGCGGATCGAGCTTGTCATGACCCTTCGTGCGCCAGATGGCGTCCTCGTCGACCTGTTCGGGCTGGCAGCAGTCGCGGATGAGGCGCTCGCACGATTGCCGGTGCCACTCGACCCGGCCCAGCTCCTCCAGCCGCCGCTGCAAGGATTCCCGGAGCGGGTGGAGGTGGCGCACGTCGTTCAGCGCGTAGTCGACCATCGCCGGGGTGAGGGGGCGGCGGCCCCAGTTGGCCTTCTGGGAGCCCTTCTCGAGGGTGATCCCAAGGTGCGCGTTGAGCACGTCGTTGAGCCCGAAGCGGGGCTCCCCGACGATCCGGGCGGCGAGCATCGTGTCGAAGATCCGGGCGGGCTGGAAGTGGTGCCCCCGGAAGAGAAGCCGCAGGTCGTAGTCGGCCGCATGGAAGATGATGCAGTGGTGGTCCATGGCCTCCCACAGCGGTTCCAGATGGAGATCACCCAGCGGGTCCACCAGGAACTCCGCGCCGGGGACACCCACCTGGATCAGGCACAGCTTCTCCGGGTAGGCATGCAACGAGTCGGCCTCTGTGTCGAGCGCGACCCATTCGGACTCGCGCACGCGTGCCGCGAGCTCCCGCAGTTCGGCGGTGGTGCTGATCACTGGGGTATAATTTGTCCCATGCCAAAACCGAGGTGAAGCCGGAATTGTCGGCCCGGGACCAGATTCTGCGGCTGCGGATACGCCGGCGGGTGGTTGCCCTAGGTTCCCGTCTGGAACCGCCGGAAGGCCTTCAGCTCCGCCGGATGGGCCTTCCAGTAGCCCACCAGGGCGGACAGGGCCGCCAGGGTCTGGGGGGTGAGGTGGTGCTCGATGTCCTCGACCTCGCGCTCGACGGTCTCGGGCCCGAGCCCCAGCAGGGTCAGGAGTTCGGTCAGGGTGCGGTGCCGGTCCTTGATGTGGGCCGCGACCGCCGCCCCCTCGGCGGTGAGGGTGAAGCCCCGGTAGCGCTGGTAGTTGACGTACCCGCGCTTGGCCAGCCGCCTCACCATGTTGGACACCGTGGATGAACTCAGCCCCAGCGCCTCGGCGAGGTCGCTGACGCGCGCGTAGCCGTTGCGGTCCACCAGTTCCTGGATGCGCTCCAGATGGTCCTCGGTCGACTCCGACCGCGAGGGGGATCTCCGGTCGGCTTCCTGGCGGGCACTCATGGGTGCGGCTCCGGGAGGCTCCGCGTCAGTGGCTCCACTGGCGCGCGGCGGCCGTGCGGAGGCGGGGATCGCCTGAACCGGTCAGCTGGCTGAGCCATGGACCGCCCGGCCGTCCGAAGGCCTGGTGCAGCCATGCGACCTCGAGCGCGGCGCGCGGATCCCTCTGGGCCTTGCCCCAGGCGCTCGCGGCCGCGAGCACCTCGCCGGCATCCCGCTGGCGCAAGACCACCCGGGACTGCTCCTGCTCCCAGCCATTGGCCGAAAGGGTGCGGTCGAGCAGTTGCACCGTCGGCAACCGGGTCAGGTCGGTCGCCTTCCGGCCGGCCGTGCGACCCGAGGCGTTGGCCGTCACCCGCCAGATGCGCCCGTGCTCCTTGTCCCGGCGCGGGTCCCGGAAATCCACCTCGCCGTGCTGGATGATCGGGTTGCTCCAGTCGGCGATGTACAGGGCGCCATCGGGCCCGAGGCGTAGGTCGATCGGGCGAAAGGTCACATTGGTGGACCGCAGCAGGTCGGGCTGCTCACGGGTCTGGAAGGACGATCCGGAATCGTTCACCGAGAAGCGCACGACACGGTGCGCCCGGAAGTCGCAGGTGATGACGTTCTCCTGCCAGTCCTTGGGGAAGGCCGGGCTGTGCACCACCTCAAGGCTGGCGAACTTGGGGTAGTTGCCCGGGCTGATGCTGTCGGCCTCGCGGCGCATGTCCGAGTAGGTGAAGTAGGTCGCCCCGTCCATGGCGTGGTAGATGCCCTTGCCGCCGGCTCCGTCGGTGAAGAACGAATTGCCGTACTGGTCCCAGTGGTGGCCCCAGGGATTGCACCCTCCGCGGGTGAAGACCGACAGCGTCCAGGAGTCGGGGTTGAACCGCCAGATCCCACCCGAGTTGAGACGACGCACCCCGTGGGCCGTCTCGATATGGCTGTGGGTGTAGATCGACTGGTTCATGTAGAGGTGCCCGTCGTACCCCCAGCGAAGCGTGTGCAGGTTGTGGTGCGTGTCCTCGGTGCCGAAGCTCGAGAGCGTGACCGTGCGGCGGTCGGCCTTGCCGTCGCCGTCGGTGTCCTCCAGGTGCAGGAGTTGGTGGCTGGCCGCCACGTAGCAGCCGCCCTTGCCGTCGGGAACCACGCCGGTCGGGATGAGCAGCCCATCGGCGAAGACGGTGTGCCGATCGGCCTTGCCGTCGCCATCGGTGTCCTCGAGCACCACCACCGAGTCGACGGCGGGCTGACCGGGCTTGATCTGGGGATAGACCTCCGACGAGGCCACCCACAGGCGGCCCTGCGGGTCCCAGTTCATGTGGATGGGCTTGTGCAGCAGGGGGTTCTCGGCCCAGAGGCCGACCTCGATGTCCTCGGCGTGGTCGAAGACGGGCAGCGGTTGCTTCGAGACCTTGGCCCGGGAATCGGCGGCCGAGGCCGACTGGGCGGCATGCCGCGCGAGCAGGTCGCGGACCTCGGCGGCCACCTTCGGATCGGCCTGCTCCGACGGGCGGAGACCGGCGATGCGGGCGTCCCATTCGGCCACCATCGGGTCGAACTGCGGGATCTCCACGCTGTTGCGGCCCTGCTCATGCTTGCGGAAGCCGAAGAGGTAGGTCCAGTTGGCCGGGCGCCAGCGGTGGAAGAAGAGTTCGTTCTTGTGCTGGATGGCCGAGCGGAGCAAGCCCGTGTCGGCTCCTTTGGCCGGGGCCTGGATGCCGAGCAGTTCGGGCAGGCGGTCCGCCAGCATGCGGTAGCCGGTCTCGTTCAGCATGACCGGGCTCTCGTAGGTGACCATGCGCAGCATCGAGATGCGCCGGGTGGCCCCGAGGATGTCCACCACTGGGCTGCCGGACGACTTGCCTAGGGCGGCCAGCGCCTCGGCCACCTCGTTGAGGGCCTTGGAGCGGTTCGAGTCGGGACGTTCGCCCTGCTGCTGGATCGGAGTGAACAGCACGAAGCGAACCGGCTGGCCGCTGGCCTCGCCGATGGCCTTCATCAGGCGTCCGGTGTCGGCGATGAACTTCGCGAGGTAGGCCGCACGGGCGTCCGGCGACGCCGTGTCGGCCACTTCGAGCGCCGCGGTCATCCCGTAGCTGAGGATGGCGACCGACGGCTTGGCGATGGCCACCTGCTCCTGCACCCGCTTGAGCCAACTGTCCTCCGACTTGTTCCAGTCGAAGCTGGCGCGGGCCTTGCCGAGCGGGGTGTCGGCGGCCCAGCCGAGGTTGCGGAAGGTCACGCGGCGGTCGGCGTAGGCGGCCGTCAGCGCCGTCTCCAGATGTCCGTAGTCGACCTCCCGCTCGAAGAAGGTGTCGCCGATGAAGAGCACCCGGTCGCCCTCCTTGAGGGTGAACCTCGCCGGCTCGTCGGCAGCGGCGGCGGAAACAACCCGGCCCAGGCCGAGGAGAAGGACACAAAGCCAGAGGCGGATTCGGTGGCCGAGGAGCATGGCGACAGGATGCCGGGAAACCTCGGGTCCGGGGAAGCAGGAAAGCGGGGAGGGGGAATGGCCGGGTTGGCTGCCGGTCGGACTGCGGCGATCGAGGGGGGCCGGGGGACGGCCTGCCTTGATCAAGGCCGAGGCTTGCGGTCAACCTGCGGGCCGATGACCGAGTTCTTCGACACGCATGCGCACCTGGATTTCCCGGACTACGCCGGAGACCTCGGGGCGGTGGTGGAGCGTGCCACGGCGGCGGGGATCACGCGGATTGTCACCATCGGAACCACGCTGGAAGGCAGCGCCCGGGCCGTGGCCATCGCGGAACGCTTTCCGTCGGTGTATGCGGCCGTGGGGGTGCATCCGGGCCACGTGGATGAGTCACCGGGTGAAATCCGGCCCGCACTGCGCGATCTGGCCCGGCATCCAAAGGTGGTGGCCATCGGCGAAACCGGTCTCGATTTTTTCCGCCGCCCGGGCGAGCCCGAGCCGGATTCGGTCGCCGATGCTACCAATCGCATGAAACAGGCGTCGCTGTTTCAGCAGCAACTGGAGGTGGCCGCGGAACTGGGCCTCAACGTCATCATCCACACCCGCGATTCCTTCGCACCCACCCTGGAGATCTTCCGGCCTCATGCCGCGCGCGTGAAGGGCGTCTTCCACTGCTGGGTCGGATCGCTGGCCGAGCTTCGGGAGGTCGAGGGCCTGGGATCGCTCGCCAGCTTCACCGGCATCGCCACCTTCAAGAACGGGGTGAATGTGCGCGACGCGGCCGGGGCCGTGGCCACGGGCCATTTCATGCTCGAAACAGACTGTCCGTTCCTCGCCCCCGTCCCGTTCCGCGGCAAGCGATGCGAGCCGGCCCACGTCGCCCAGATCGCGGCTGCGATCGCCGAGGTCCGCGGCCTGAGCCTGGAGGCCCTTTCCGCCGAGACCTGCGCCACCGCCCGCCGCTTCTTCCCCAAACTGTGAGAGGGGGTGAGCGAGGGGGTATACGCCAGGGGGTCAGTCCTCACTATTGACACATCTGTGTCAATAGTGAGGACTGACCCTATTTGAACCCCCCTCTCACACCACGCAGCGGTAACCCGGCGCCTGGGACTCGATCAGCGTCCGCCCCTCGGGGCCCAGGACCAGCATAGCCGTGGAGAGGGCGTCGGAGACGAGGGCCTCGGGGCCGATGACGGCGGCACAGCGGGCCCGGCGGACGGGGACGCCGGTGCGGGGATCGAGCACGTGGCCGAATTCCTCGGCGCCGTCCCGGAAGGACCGGCCCCAGACGGCGGACACCGAGAGGGACTCGTCATGCAACTCGATCGTCCGGGGGACCGGTTTGGCCTTCGGGGAAGCGGCGAAGCCCTGCCCTTGCGAGCCGCCGTCTTCGGGGTCCGGCAATCCCACCCGCCAGGCGCGTCCGTCCGGGGCCGATCCGCGGGTGAGGATGCTGCTGGTGCCTCCGTGCAGCAGGGCATGGGCCACACCCGACTCGACAAGCAGGTCGAGCGCCCGGTCGAGCGCGTGGCCCTTGCCGATGGCCCCGAGGTCGAGTTCCACGCCCGGGACGGTGAAGGTGACCGAGACGTCCGAGGCATCCAGAACCACCCGGTGCCAACCCGAGGCGTCTCGGGCCTGGCGCAAGGCTTCGGCCGAGGGCCTGACGCCAACCCCACCGACGAACCCCCAGGCGCGCAGCAGGGCGCCGACGGTGATGTCGAAGGCTCCCGCCGTGGCCCCGGTGAGTTCCCGGGCGCGTTCCAGCAACCGGAAGGTGCCCGGCGACACCCGCACCGGCCCGCTGGCCGCCCCGGCATTCACGCGGCCGATGTCCGACGCGGTGCGGTATCGGCTGAGGGCCGACTCGAGGGCGTCCACCTCGTCCAGGGCCTCTTCGCCGGCGGCCCGCAGGCGCTCCGGGGACAAGCCCCGCAGGATCCACTCGAAGCGCGTCGCCATCGCGTTACGGGCGATCCGGACCGTTGGGGAAGTGTCCGCTGGGGGCGTCATGAAGCCCGATTCAGCGCCCGGGATGGGTTCGCGTGGAAGTCCAATCGCAGGATCGCCGACGACGTTGACCGGCCGGACCGGACGGAGGCGGTTCACCGGCCGGAGAGGATCGCCGCCGCCGCGGCCGCCCCGGAGCCTGCGGCCGCGTCGACACCGGGACCGCCGAAGGCATCGCCGGCGAACACGAGGGCCGGTGAGGCATGCGCCACCAGATGCTGGCACGCGAGCGGGGCCCTTGGGCGACCGTAGCGCCAGCCATGGATCTGCCAGGTCCGCACGGCCGAACCCAGCCACGGCGTGGCCGCCTCGAGCAGGATCCGGCCGCTTTCCAACCGGTCGAGGT
>Ga0194119_10001304_pt1 | contig 45695 bp, 33 predicted proteins | sample TA2MahC100mmetaG_FD_148620 | JGI IMG/M metagenome (GOLD analysis project Ga0194119, IMG submission 148620) | Freshwater microbial communities from Lake Tanganyika, Tanzania - TA2015018 Mahale Deep Cast 100m | ecosystem: Environmental > Aquatic > Freshwater > Lake | place: Tanzania: Lake... | reverse complement strand
TCGTCGCCACCGCCAACGTCAACGGCCTCTCTGAGAACCGTGCTCAAATCACGCTCGCAGAGACTGATCCCTCGCCCGGCGATAACTTCCGTTCGCTCAACATCCCGGTGATCAGCGAGGCCGACCGTACGTTGTCCTTCGATTACACGCCCGCGACGGGACTGTTCGCGCTGCTTTGGCCCGACAGCGCGGCGAATTTTAAGTTGGAGTTTAACCTCAGCCTCGTCTCGTCTGGCAATGTTTGGACTGTCGTAGCTGAGCCGGCGGTCTTCGTGACCAACAACTCCGTACGGTTCAACTATGTGACCAACACCACTGGCGTACCGCAGAAGTTTTACCGCCTCCGCGCGCCTTGAACCTGCTGTCAACGTCCGTAATCTTTCGGTGGCTGCTCTTGGTGTTCAATGTGCCAGGGAACAAATGTAGGTAGACAGCGAGCTATGCACTAGCCACGCATGCCGATGTTGGGTCACGTGAATTTCTCCCAATTGCGGCCCCACCACGTCACCAACGACGTGGTCCAAGAGTGCGCGGCATTATTGAGCTAGGAGCTGGCTATCGCGCAGGCGGTGCACAAACACGGTAAATTCTTTTTGCGTAGTTGGAACGCGATGCTTGTGGATTGCTTCAGCCATGAATGTCCGCCTTGGCATTGGCTTCGGATAAACTGCTGCGTTGCTTGACGCTGACAAGGCACTCAATTACACCACGGGAGTTAATAATCGAATCGCATGAATCCTACATACTCTGCCCTTCCCCCAGCTTCTCGCCGCGGCTTTGTGAAGACGTCCGCCGTAGCCGGTGGTGCGCTCGCGACCGCCATGCATTTTCCCCACGTGGCCAACGCCGCTGCCGCTGGCGACAAGATCAAAATTGGCTGGGTCGGCTGCGGCGGACGCGGCACAGGCGCGGCCAATCAAGCGCTCAACGCCGACTCGAACCTCGTCATGTGGTCCATGGGCGACATCTTCCAGGACAAAATTGATTCCGGCCTAGAGTCGTTGAAAAAGGTGCAGGCCAAAACGCCCGAGAAAGTCAGCGTTTCACCTGAGCGCCAATTCACTGGCCTCGACGCCTTTCAGAAAGTGCTTAACAGCGGTGTAGACGTGGTGTTGCTCACCACCTCGCCGGGCTTCCGCCCGCAGCACATCAGGGCCGCTGTCGAGGCGGGCAAGCACGTCTTCGCCGAGAAGCCGATGGCGGTGGACGGCCCCGGCGTGCGCTCGGTGATGGAGAGCATCAAGCTTGCGAAGCAGAAAAACCTCGCGCTGGTGGACGGCTTCGTATGGCGCTGGACCAACGCCAATCGCGAGGTTTATGACAAGATTCACAACGGCGCGCTGGGCGACATCATGGCGGTCTATTCCAGCTACTACACCGGCGCGGTGGACCGCTACCCGAAGTGGAACCGCACCAACACCAAGACCGACCTCGAATGGCAGATTCGCCGCTGGTATTATTTTACCTGGCTCTCTGGTGATCACATCGTTGAGCAGGCCGTCCACTCGATTGACAAGTTATTGTGGACAATGAAGGACGAGCCGCCCGAGAGCGTGATCTGCACCGGCGGTCGGCAGGTGCGTCCCGGCGACGAGGGCGGAGAATACGGCAACATCTACGACCACTTTTCCGCCGAATACAAGTGGGCCAGCGGCGTGAAGGGCTACCACTTTACCCGCCAGTTTGACCGCTGCCACGGCGAAGTCACCGACCGCGTCTTTGGTACAAAGGGAACCTACGAAGGCGAGAGCGGCAGTCGCCGCCACGTCTTCCGCACCGGCGACACCGCGTGGCGTTGGAAAGGCGAACAGCGCGATGGATACCAGACCGAGCACGACGAGATGTATGCCAGCATCCGTGCCGGAAAGCCCATCAACACGGGCGACCGCTTCATCAAGACCACGCTCGCCGCCATCATGGCGCGTATGGCTGCTTACACCGGCAAGGAAATCACTTGGGAGATGGCACTTAACTCGAAGGAAGACCTTTTCCCAAAGAACATCCAATGGGACATGAAGCTTCCCGTTGCGCCCGTAGCTCGCCCCGGCAGCACGCCGTTCAGTTGAGCGGCCAACGCCGACTTTTGCTTCACCCGCGGTGTAGCTTGACGCGGATAAAGAATATGATTGGTGCAAAGCTTATGCCAATCTACGCCCACGCCCCTCGCGATTCCGCAGTAGCGGTAAGCTGGTTTAAAAGCCGTTGACTTACCTCTTTCATATTCGTTTGCGGGTTGCTCATGGTAAGCATTGCAAACTCTGCGTCCTGAAGCTGCCGCCCTCCCCTGCCGTCTGAATTGCCATGAATCCCAGTTCGCCCGCTACTGCCCTGCTGTGCTTATTCGCCGCCTTGCCCAGCTGGGCTGACAATTGGCCCCAATGGCGCGGCGCGCGCCACGATGCCGTCAGCCGCGAGTCCGGCTTGCCCGCGGAGTGGAGTGATACGAAGCACGTGCTTTGGAAAGCTCCCATGCCCGGCATGGCCTCGTCCACGCCCGCCGTTTGGGGCGCCAACATCTTCGTGACCAGCGAGGCGGGCAACGAACTCGTGCTGCTTTGCCTCGGCACAGACGGCAAGGCTCGCTGGCAGCGTAAACTGGGTGAAGGCAGCTCCAAAGCGCGTGGCGGCGAGGGCAACAGCGCTTCTCCCTCGCCCTGCACCGACGGCAAGCTCGTTTTCGCGCTGGTCGGCAGCGGGGACTTCGCAGCATTTGACTTCAGTGGCAAGGAAGTCTGGCGCTTCAACGCGCAGGAGCGATACGGCAAGTTCAGCTATGACTTTGGCATGCATACCACGCCCGTGCTGCACGAAGGGCGGCTTTACCTGCAACTCATTCACCCGCGCCAGCAGGCTGTCATCGCGCTTGACGCCGCGACCGGCCAGGAAGTTTGGAAGGTCAACCGCCCCAGCGACGGCAAGGCGGAGTGTCTCAACTCTTATGCCACGCCTTGCCTCTGGGTGCGCGGCAGTGACGCCCGCCTCATCACACACGGAAATGACTACGCAATCGCGCACAGCCTTGCCGACGGCAAGGAGGTTTGGCGGCTTGGCGATCTGAATCCCAAGGATCGCTACAATGCCACGCTGCGTTTTGTCACCTCGCCCGTCGCGGTTGCGGACCTCATCGTAATCCCCACTGCCAAAAACGGCGCAGTGGTCGCCATCGCGCCGGACGCCAGCGGCGTGCTCAGCGCGGGCAGCAAGGGGGAAGTGTGGCGGGTCGCCAACGGCACGCCGGATGTGCCCTCACCCGTTGTGTTTGATGGCCGCGTGTTTCTCTGCCGTGAAAACGGCGTGCTTACTTGCTTGGATGCGAAGACTGGAAAACAGTTTTTTTCCGATCGTGCCCACGCCCAGACATACCGCGCCTCGCCGGTCATTGCCGCCGGACGGCTCATCCTCACGGCGAAAGATGGCACGTTCACGGTCGTGAAGCCCGGCGAGACGCTGGAAATCCTTGGGAAAAACAAGCTCTCCGACCAATTCACTGCGTCGCCGGCTGTTTCGGGCGGCCGACTCTACTTGCGCGGCCAAGCGAACCTATATGCCATCGGGACAAAGTAACGATGGAGCAGCTCTGGCAAGGCGGCTCGGCCGTCCGCGCGAGCAGCGTTTCACTGATCAAAATCGATTAGTTTGAGAACTGCTTGCCAACCGAGGCTTGCGAGGACGCTTGTCCCAACGGTCATTAAGAGTGATTCCCGCCAAGTCTCTCGTTTGGACTCAGGTCGAGTGTGAATAGTCCTTCGCGGCCCCGCCTCTAAAACTGGGGTTACCATCGCTCGCCGCCATGCCGTGCGCCTATTTCAAACCTCGCCTCTGTTCGAGTGCTGCCGCCGGCTTTGTCGCTGTCGCTTGCTGGTTTGTTGTTTCTGCCGCGGCTGCCCCTAAATCTTTGCCACCCGTGTTGGGGCCAGCCCCACTGCATGAGCGCATTGACACCCTCATCGAGTCCGAGTTCGCCGGGCCACTGACGCCGCCCGCGAGCGATGCGGACTTTCTCCGCCGCGCACATCTCGATCTGACCGGGATGATTCCTACTGCCGACGAGGCACGAACCTTCTTCGCCGACCCCGCCCCTGACAAACGCCCCCGGCTCGTGGACCGTTTGCTCACCACGCCGCAGCACGCGCGTCACCTCGCAATTTTCTTCGACCTCACGCTGATGGAGCGCCGCCCGCAAAAGCACGTGAACGTGGGGGCGTGGCAGCAGTTCCTGTTTCAGTCCTGCCTCACGAACAAGCCGTGGCACCACCTTGCCCGCGAAATCCTCGCTGCTGATGGGGTTGACGAGGCGAATCGCGTGGCCGCGCGTTTTAATCTCGACCGCGAGGCTGACCCTAATCTGCTCACGCGTGACACGGGCCGTATTTTCTTCGGCATGAATCTCGCCTGCGCGCAATGTCATGATCATCCGAACGTGCCCGATTATCTCCAGCGTGATTACCACGGCCTGTTCGCCTTCTTCAACCGCACCTACCTCTTCACGCGGGACCACGATAAAAAAGCTTTTGTTGCCGAGAAGGCTGAGGGCGACGTGACCTTCGCGTCCGTCTTCACGAAGGAGTCAGGCGCGACGCGCCCTCGCCTGCCTGGTGGTGCGCAATTGCCTGAGCCGATTTTCCCGCGGTTTACCGAATACGTCGTGCTACCCGATGCGAAGGATAAGAATCTCCGGCCTGTGCCTAAGTTCAATCGCCGGGCCGAGCTAGCAAAGGTTGCGACTGAGTCGAACAACCGCGCTTTCAATCGCAATATCGTCAACCGTCTATGGGCCTTGCTCATGGGCCGGCCACTCGTCGCACCCGTGGATGAACTGCACTCGCAGAATCCCGCCATGTATCCCGCGTTGTTGGATTTGCTGGCCACCGAGTTTGCCGCCGGGGGCTACGATACGCGTGCCTTTCTGCGCGAGTTGGCGCTGACGCGCGCGTATGGACGTAGTTTTGAGCTCCCGTCGGGTATGAGTTCGCCCCGTGGGCTTGCTGCGACGTGGATTCCTTTGTTGGAGGCCAGGCAGCGGCAGTTTTCCAACGAGGTCGCGGCTGGTTTAGCCGAGCTCAAGCAAATCGAGGAGCGCATCGCTGCGCAGAGAAAGGCGATGCAACCGATCGTAGACGAACTCGCAAAGACCAACGCCGCCTTCGCCGAGGTTTGTAAAGTTTGCGACCCCGCCATCAATGCGCATCGCGATGCTGGGCGTGAACTGGCGAGGAAGCGTGATGCCCGCAAGTCCTTGCAGGACGCGCAAGCGAAGCTCGACGAAGCTCTCTCCCAACTGCCGGGCGACAAAGAACTCGCCGCCAGCTTGGACAAGCTCAAGGCCCGCCTCGCTGACTTGAACAAGGAAATTGAGGCCGCCGCGAAGGACGTGACAAGCAAAGACACTGCTGCCAAGCCGATGCGTGAGCGGCTTGCGTCCGCCGAGGCGACTATGAACCCCGCACGCGCCCGTTGGGCGGCCGAGGACGCCAAGCTCCTCGCGCTCGATGTGGAGTTGATTGCCGCCACGACTCGATGGCAGGACATTCGGGCTGCCGTCAAGCACGTCGGCCGGCAGTTGGAGACGGCTCGGGCGATTGCCGAGTGCGACCGGATCAAGACCGAGATTGACCGAGCGAAGGCCACGCTGGCGAAGCGCTCTGGCGCGTCCGGCTCAGACGTAAATTCCGCTGCTGGTGCGCAGTCCGCCGTGCTGGAAACCCAGCTCGCTGCTGACACGAAGGCGCTAGGCGAGGCTACGGACAAACTCGCGCCTATCCTAGAGAACGCCTTCGCGGTCGGCGCATTCGCCGCGCTTGCGCCTGAGCAGCTCGCGTGGAGCATGATGCGCGCGGTGGGTGTGGTCGGCGTGTACGAGCAGGAGGGCGCAGTAGAATTTGACAAGCAGTCGCCTTCCAACGACGCGAACCGGACTGACTCCGCGCGGCTGGCCGAGCGCGCAAAGGCGGCGGAGCAATACACTTGGGACAAGCTCAAAGGCGGTGCGGCGAGCTTTGCGCCGTTGTTTGGCGCAGGGGCCGGCGAGCCGCAGGACGCTTTCTTTGCCACGGCTGATCAGGCGCTCTTCCTAAATAATGGCAGTATTGTACGGGGCTGGCTCGCGCCCAGCAGTGAGAACCTTACTGCTCGCCTCGGCAAACTTGCCGACGCCCGCGCGCTGGCGGAGGAGCTTTACCTCAGCGTGCTCACGCGGTTTCCGACCCAGGGTGAGGTCGCCCTGGTGCAGAAGCAGCTCGCCGCTCGTGAAAAAGATAAACCCGCCGTCTTGCAAGAGCTGGCGTGGGGTCTGCTCACTTCGGCGGAGTTTCGCTTTAAGCACTGAGTTGCCCGCTTGCGGTTTCCTCTTTTTCCCCCGCCGATTTTACGGTTTCATGCGGGGGCATGATTACGCGCTATTCCCGCCCCGAAATGCGGGCCATCTGGACGGACGAAAACAAGCTCAACCTCTGGCTCCAAATCGAACTCCTCGCCAGCGAAGCGCTCGCGAAGAAGGGCATCGTGCCCCGGCGGGACTTCGCCAAAATCAAGGCCGGCTGCGACAAGTGGTTCGCCGACCTGCCGGGCCTCGTTGCTCGTCAGCGTGAGCTGGAAAAGACGCTTAACCATGACGTCATCGGCTTCACCACCGCTGTCGCCGAGGCCATCAACGACCCGGCCAGCCGCTGGTTCCACTTCGGCCTCACCAGCAGCGACGTGGGCGACACCTGTTACGCCGTGCAGATGAGGCAGAGCGCCGACCTGCTCATCGCCGACGTGCAGAAACTCCTGCCCGTCATCGCGCGTCGCGCCAAAGAACACAAGCTCACCCCCTGCATCGGCCGCAGCCACGGCATCCAAGCCGAGCCCACCACCTTCGGCCTCAAGCTCGCGCTCATGCACGATGAGTTCACCCGCGCCCTCCGTCGGCTCCAAGCTGTCCGCCACGTCGTGGCCGTAGGAAAAATCTCCGGTGCTGTCGGCACCAGCGCCCACCTCTCGCCGCGCGTCGAGGCTTACGTCTGCAAGAAGCTCGGACTCCACCCTGCACCCATCGCCACCCAAGTCGTCCAACGCGACATCCATGCGGAGTTCCAACTCACCATGGCCCTCGTCGGTGCGAGCATTGAGCGTTGGGCGGTGGAGTTCCGTCATTTGCAGCGCACCGAGGTGCTCGAAGCCGAAGAGCCCTTCACCAAAGGCCAGAAAGGCAGCAGCGCCATGCCGCACAAGCGCAACCCCATCACGTGGGAACGCCTCACCGGCCTCGCCCGCGTGTTACGCGGCAACGCCGTCGCCGCGCTGGAAAACGTCGCCCTCTGGCATGAGCGCGACATCAGCCACAGCAGCGTCGAGCGCATCATCTTCCCCGACTCCTGCACGTTGCTCGACTACATGTTCGGCCTGCTCACGCGCCTGATGGAAGGCATCGTTGTGTATCCGGCGAACATGAAGAAGAACCTCGGCCTCTCGCTCGGCATGTGGAACAGCCAGACCGTGTTGCTTGCGCTCATCAAGAAGGGCCTGACCCGCGAGGAGGCGTATCACCTCGTCCAAACCGCCGCCATGAAGACTTGGGAGGTGAAGCACACCGGCCGCGACGACGCGGACTTCCTCGCCGTGCTCAAAGCCGATCCCGCGGTGGCGAAGCATTTCAAGCAAGGTGAACTCGAAGCGCTCTGCTCGTTGAACTTCCATTTTAAGGAAGTGAAAAGCCGATTTAAGAAGCTGGGGCTGTGACGCTTTTCGTGATTGCTGGTCTCGCGCCCTTTCCCTGATACGCGAGGAGGAAGTAGGCCAGCACGGCGGCGACAGATACAGCGAGGCCACTCCAGAAGACCGGCCAGTTTTCGCCAGCGGGCCGGGCATTGGCGGTGAACCAAGCGCCCACGCCCAGGTAACCAATGAGGTTCCCCACGCCGCTGGTCATCAGTGACATGAGGGCTTGCGCCCGCGTGCGCCACGCCGGGTCCACACATTGATCGAGGTAGATCTGCGCCGTGATGAAGACCAGAGTGAACGAGCAACCGTGCAGCGCGATGCCGAGGAGAATCCACGTCTTAGCATCGAGTGCGGAGAGCACGAAGCGCAGCACGCCGAAGCCAAGGCCCGTAGCGAGAATCCATTTAAGCCGCCAGTTGGTTAGCAGCCGTGCGAGGAAAAGCATCGCGAAGATTTCCGTCACCTGGCCGAGGGTCATCCACGCAGTGGTGTGTCCGAGGCCAAGCTCTTTGAGGTGCGGTGGCGTGTAGGGATAAAACGCCGCAAGCGGGATGTTAAACAACGCAGCGGTAATGAACACGACGCGGTGGTCGTGGTTTTTGAGGAGCGTAAGCGCGTCAAGGCCAAGCCGTTCGCGGAGCGTCGGCTTGCCGGTCACCTGGGGTGCGTTCACCTCGGGCAATAGGAAAGTGAAGGCGGTCACGACTAGCCAAGTGAGGGCGCCGTTGTAGCCGGCGCGGGGTGAGGCGTCGGCATTGAGCGCACTGACGAGCCAGCAGCCGGCCATCCAGCCCAGCGTAGCCACCGCGCGGATGGGACCAAACTCGCGCTTCGCATCGCGTAGTCGGGAGAAAACTACGGAGGATGCGATGCTCCACGTGGGGGATGAGCACAGCGCGTGGAGTTGAATGAAGGCCAGCACGAGCCAAGGGCTCCAGCCGCATTGAATAGCCAATGAGGCCAACGCCATGGAGGCGGCGGTGGCGACGGACAGCCAACGCAGGATCTTGATCGGCGAGGTTTGCCGGTCTGCCATCGCGCCAAAGAAAAGCGGAGAGATGAACGCCGCCACCGCTGAGGCCGCAAAGGCAAATGGCTTGATGGCTTGCAGTCCGTGCGCGTCCAGCACGGTGCTCAAGGGCACGAGCCACATACCCATCGCCGCCCCTTGGATGAGGAACAGCGCGGTCAGTTCGGTGTATTCGACCCACGGCAGGGGGCGGCGCTCCGTTGTCACGGCGCGGACTGTAGCGAAGCGCGACGGCTTGAAAATGCCTTTCACGCCAACGCGTGGCTGCATTGCGCTTGCGGAGGGCATCGGTCAGAATACGGGGTGTGAACCGCCGTCGCTACTTGCTGGCTAGCCTGACTTGGCTCAGCGTCCGACCTGCCACCCGCGCCGCCGACCCGTTGATTGGCCGGCCCGCGCCGGAGTGGCAGCTTGCGCATTGGCAGAATTCCGGGCCGCTCTCTTTGAAGCAACTGCGGGGCAAAGCCGTGTTGGTGCGCTGGTGGACGGCCCCAAATTGCGAGCTTTGCCGTACAACTGCCCCTGCCTTGAACGAGTTCCACTCCGAGTTTGGCGGGCGGGGCCTGCAAGTCGTCGGCGTTTATCACCACAAAGTCCGCACGCCGCTGGATCCTGCGCAGGTGGCGGGGCATGCAGCTGAGCTAGGCTTCAAATTCCCCGTGGCTGTTGATCTTGACTGGCAAACGCTGCGGCACTGGTGGCTCGACGGCCATGAGCGCGCCTTTACCAGCGTGTCCTTTTTGCTCGATCGGCGCGGGGTCATCCGCCACATCCATCCGGGCGGCCAGTTCGTAAAGGGCGACGCCGACTACGCCGCGATCCGCGCGAAGGTGATCGAGGTGCTCGCAGAGCCTTGACGCGGGCGGCTTCGTGTCCGTTGCCTTGCCTGCGCCGGGGCTTTCACCCACATTCGTCCCACGCAAATGCCGGCTTTACCGCCCAACCTCACTTCCGTTGCTCGTCTCGAAATGGCGTGCGTGCGGAAGGCCTTCGGCGCGACGCAGGCCCTGCGCAACGTGGCGTTGTCCGTCGCGCCCGGCGAGGCGCACGCGCTCATCGGCGAGAATGGCGCAGGCAAGAGCACACTGATGAAGATCCTCTCTGGCGCGTATCAGCCCGATGCAGGGAACATCACCCTGGATGGGCAGCCGTTCCGTCCGGCGGATCCGCTTCACGCTCGCGAATGCGGAATCGCGATGATCTATCAGGAGTTAAACCTCGCGCCGCACCTGAGCGTGGAGGAGAACATCCTGCTCGGCGAGGAACCGGCGCGCTTCGGCTGGCTGGACCGAGCGCAACGCCACAACCTGGCCCGCCACGCGCTGGAGCAACTTCAGCAGGCCGAACTCCCGCTTGCCGCGCCCGTTAACACGCTCCCCATCGCACAGCAGCAGCTTGTCGAGATCGCCCGCGCGCTCGTGGGCGAGCCGAAGGTGCTCATCATGGACGAGCCGACCAGTAGTCTTACGCAGTTGGACACGGAGAACCTCTTCCGCGTCATCGGGCGGCTCTGTGCGCGCGGCGTGAGCGTGATTTACATCAGCCACTTCCTAGAGGAGTGCCAGCGCGTATGCCAGCGCTACACGGTTCTCCGTGACGGTGAAACTGTTGGTTCCGGCGACATGGCCGTCGTGCGCGTCGAGGACATCATCCGCCTTATGGTGGGCCGCGAGCTGAAGGACATTTACCCGCGCACACCGCACGCGTTGGGCGCGCCCGTGCTGGAGGTGAAGGAGCTAGCTGGCCGCACCAAGCCCCGGCGGGTCAATCTGCAACTCCGGGCCGGCGAAATTTTTGGCCTCGCCGGCCTCATTGGAGCTGGCCGCACGGAGACGGCGCGCGCGGTCTTTGGCCTGGACGAACTTGCGGCTGGAGAGGTCTGTGTGTGTGGCAACATTCCAGCGGAATGTGTGCCTCCTGCTCGCCATTCGCCAACTGCTAAAGGACCTTCAGCCATCGGCGACCAGCCATCCCAAGAAGGTATCTTTTCTTCGATTGCCACCCGAAGTCCCGCGGCCAGCCTCCGGGCCGGCTTTGGCCTGCTCTCGGAAAATCGTAAGGAGGAGGGCCTCATGCTCAACCGCTCGGTTGCGGATAATCTCACCCCCACGCGCCTTGGACCTTTCACGCGGTTTGGCCTGCTCTCCTCGCGTCGTCAGCACGCCGCCGCGCGTGAGTGGATGACGCGTCTCGATGTCCGTGCGCGTGGGCCGGAGCAGCCCATCGGCGAACTTTCCGGCGGTAACCAGCAAAAGATTGCCCTCGGTCGGCTGCTTCATCACGACGCTCGCATCCTTTTGCTCGACGAGCCGACCCGCGGCATTGACGTGGGGAGCAAGGCGCACATCTACCGCCTCATTGGAGAACTAGCTGCGCAGGGCAAGGCCGTGCTCTTCATTAGCAGCTACTTGCCCGAGTTGCTTGGCGTCTGCGACACCATTGGCGTGATGTGCCGCGGCGAACTGGTCGCGACTCGCCCTGCGGTGGAGTGGTCGGAACACGAAATTATCGCGGCGGCGATTGGTCACTAACCGCATATGGACACTTCCACCCAACGCCCACTTCTTGTCCGCCTCTTTGCCAGCTTCGGCCCGGCGCTTATCCTTGCAGCCGTCGTGTTGTTGTTCATCGGACTGCTTGCATGGAAAGACGCGGCGGAGCAAATGCAGGCGGCGGGCCTGAAGGGTTTCAGCGGCTTTCTGCAGGCGGTGCGCGAGTCCAATTATGATGGCCTAAAGGCATTTTTGTCCCTGGCCACATTCAAGACCGTGCTGACGCAGACTGTCGTGGTAGCGCTCGCAGCGTTGGGAATGACCATGATTATCGTGAGCGCGGGAATCGACCTCAGCGTCGGCTCCGTCGTGGCGCTTTCCACGGTCGCAGGAGCATTACTCATCCAAAAGGGCGTGGGACTGCCAGGCGTGCTGGCGGCGTGCCTTGCGGGTGGGGCGTTCGTCGGCGCGCTAAACGGGGCGTTGGTTGCGGCGTTTCGGCTTACGCCGTTCATCGTGACGCTCGGGATGCTGGGCGCGGCGCGCGGCGTGGCGAAGTGGCTGGCCGGCAACCAGACCGTGAACTTCAAAGAATCTAACATTGGCACGCTGATGACGGATCCCGACCCGCTGGGCGCGTTGCCGCCGCCGGGCGTATGGGTGGCCGTCGCGCTCGCGGTGGTGATGGCGGTGGTGATGCGGCAGACAGTCTTTGGCCGGCACATCTTTGCCATCGGCTCGAATGAGGCCACGGCCCGGCTTTGCGGCATCCGCGTCCGGACGACGAAGCTCGCCATCTACGCGCTGGCCGGGATGCTCTTCGGCCTCGCGGGCGTCATGTTGTTGAGCCGCTTGCAACAGGGTGACCCGACCTCCGCCATCGGGCTGGAACTCGATGTGATCGCGGCCGTGGTCATTGGCGGCGCTAGCCTAAGCGGCGGCACGGGTAGCATTCTTGGGGCGATGATTGGCGCGCTGACGATGGCGGTCCTGCGCACTGGCAGCCAATACATGGATTGGCCGAGTTACATGCAGGAAATCATCATTGGCGGCCTCATCATCGCCGCCGTGGGCCTGGACAAATGGCGGCAAAGCCGAGCCGCCACTTGATCACGCTGTGGGCGCCGGGGCGGTGCGCTTGGCAAGGATGGCTTCGACAATTTTCTTGGCGAGTTCGGGCTTGTCTACGAGAGCCCGCTTGGCGGCTTCCTTACCCTGACCGATGAGGTCGCCGGCAAATTGCAGCCACGCGCCTTTCTTTTCTACCACACCGTTCTCAATACCCACGTCGAGAATGCTGCCTTCCTTGTCGATGCCGTGATTGTAGATGATGTCGAATTCGGCTTCGGCGAAGGGCGGAGCGACCTTGTTCTTAACCACCTTCACGCGGACGTGGTTACCGGTGGCGTTGCCGGCGGCGTCCTTAAGCGTGTCCTTGCGGCGGATATCCAGGCGCACGCTGGCGTAGAATTTCAGCGCCTTGCCGCCGGGCGTGGTCTCTGGGTTGCCGAACATGACGCCGACCTTTTCGCGGAGCTGGTTGGTGAAGATGCAGGTGGTTTTGCCCTTGTTGAGCAGTGCGGTGAGCTTGCGCAAGGCCTGCGACATGAGCCGCGCTTGCATGCCCATGGTTGCCATACCCATCTCGCCCTCCAACTCAGCCTTGGGCACCAGCGCGGCGACAGAGTCCACTACGATCACGTCGAGGGCGTTTGAGCGTGCGAGGGTCTCGCAGATGGTGAGCGCCTCCTCGCCGGAGTCGGGCTGGGAGACAAGCAGGTCGTCAAGGTTCACGCCGAGCTTCTTGGCGTAGCCGGGATCGAGCGCGTGTTCCGCGTCAATAAACGCCGCCAGGCCGCCGGCCCGCTGCGCGTGAGCAATGACGTGGAGCATGAGCGTGGTCTTGCCGGAGGACTCCGGGCCGAAAATCTCAATGACGCGGCCGCGCGGCACACCGCCAACCCCCAGCGCAAGGTCTAGGGCAAGTGAGCCCGTCGGGATGACCTCGATCTGTCGCTGCGCGGTGGCAGCGCCGAGCCGCATGATGGCGCCATCGCCGTAGCTTTTGGTGATGGTGGAGATGGCGGCATCGAGGTCGCGCTGCTTGCTGACGGAGATGGCCTTGGCTTCGGCGGCTTTTGGGTCAGGAGATTTGGCTTCAGGCTTCGTAGGCATAGACAGGTGAGGGCTGTGAGTTGAAAAGGGTCAATCCAGTAGGGCCAAGCTTAAGCATGGTGGGCGGCGCGTCAACGCCGGTGTCGCAGAGTCCTGCCCGAGGGTCGATCGGTTTTCGCTTGAGGTTTGGGCGGTGAACTTTGAGCGTCGGTGCCAATGGCTCTGCCCGCGCAACGCGTTTCCCCGTTCTGGCTCGCCCTGAGCGTGGTGGGTGGCTTGTATCTGCTGTTCCTCGTGGCAATGCTGGTAGCTACCGCCGGTTACACCACGCCGGACAAGCTCTTCGCCGCGTTGGGCAAGCGGGAAATCCAATACTCCGTCGTCCTGAGTCTCGTGACCTGCACGGTTACGGCGTTGCTCTCGCTGCTGCTGGCGGTGCCGGTGGGTTACTTGCTGACGCGGGCGCGCTTTCCCGGCAAGCACGTTGTCGAGGCCGCGTTGGACATTCCGATTGTCCTGCCGCCGATGGTCATGGGGCTGTGCTTGCTCATCCTCTTTCAAACGGGCTTTGGTAAGTTCATCGAGTCGGCCACGGTGACATTCACCTACACGGTCTACGGTGTCGTGCTCGCACAATTCACCATTGGCGCGGCCTTTGCGGTGCGGACGATGCGGCACACGTTCGACCATCTCTCGGCGCGGCCTGAGGACGTGGCGATGACGCTGGGTTGCACACGGGCGCAGGCGTTTTGGTTGGTGACGTTGCCGGCGGCGCGGCGGGGGATGTTCGCCGCTGCGAGCGTGGCATGGGCGCGCAGCCTCGGCGAGTTTGGCCCCATCCTTGTTTTCGCGGGGGCGACGCGCATGAAAACCGAGGTGCTGCCCACAACTGTTTGGCTCGAACTCAGCGTGGGCAACCTCGAAGCCGCCGTGGCCGTGAGCCTTCTCATGGTGCTATGCGCCATGGGCGTGCTCGCGGCGGTGAAGTGGCTGGGGGAAGAGGTATGAGAAAGGGTTTAGCCTCCAAGTTTCAGGGTTCGGTGCGGGCGGGTGACGCTTGGGCGAACGCGCTGAATGGTGAACGCGGGACGCTGACTGCTTCGGGAGGTCGGCAATGATCCGCTTCGACGCCGTTTCCTGGCACGCCGGCGCGTTCCGGCTTGATGCCGTCTCCTTCACTGTGCCGGCAGGGAGCTACGGCGTGCTCATGGGGCGCACGGGCTGCGGCAAGACGACCCTGCTCGAAATCCTCTGCGGGCTGCGGCAACCGACAGGCGGACGCGTGTTCATCGGCGAACGCGACGTGACGGATCTGCCGCCTGGCGAGCGCGGCATCGGCTACGTGCCGCAGGATGGCGCGATGTTTCCGACGATGACCGTGCGCGAGCAAATCGGCTTCGCGCTGGCGATTCGGAAACGGCCCGGGGCGGAAATCACCGCGCGGGTGAAGGAGCTGGCCGAACACCTCGGCGTCGCGCACCTGCTGGACCGGCTGCCGCAAAACCTCTCCGGCGGCGAGCGCCAGCGCGTGGCGTTGGGCCGCGCGTTGGCGGCCAAACCCAGCGTGCTGCTGCTGGACGAACCACTCTCCGCGCTGGACGAGGAACTGCGCGACGATCTCGCGGCGCTGCTGAAGCGCCTGCAACGTGAGCTGAACCTCACCGCCTTGCACATCACCCACAGCCGGCGCGAGGCGGAGCAACTGGCGGACGTGCGCCTGCGGATGGAAGCGGGGCGGATCGAGACGGCTCCGGCGGGCTGAGAGGCGGCTCACCAAAAGCCGTTGGCCGGGTCGGGCGGCTGAGTCGTCCAAGTGAACCAAGCATCGGGGAACCTGAAAAACTCCACATGTCCGTCACCAAAAAGCGTGACTGTGCGTTTTTCCGCCGAGTAGTTGTGCCACTGGTTTTTCTTCACGGTCACCCCCCGATCCTTGTGCCAGATCCAGTCCGCGAGGACGAACTTGTTGGCCGGTTGGGTCATCTCGACCTCATTCATCGGCTTGTTGCCGGCCATGTCTGAGCCGGTGACCCGGCGGATTTGGTAGCGGTCGGTGTTCCACTGGTCGGAGTAGCTGTTGCCCCACGCCCAATAGCAGTTATCAACTTGCGGATTGGCACCGTTCCAACGGGCATCGCCGTTGTCGGACGGACAGCGGAAGGCCTCCGCTTTCCCTACGTAGCGGTTGAAAACGCGGTTGGTTTCATGAACGTTCCCTCCCTCAAGGCCCTGCGGGTGTTGGCCCGTCGCGCCACCGAGGTTGCCCCAGTTATTGTGGATGGGGAAGAAGCCGTTGAAGTCGTCCATGTAAATTTTGAATGCGATACCGAGCTGCTTGTTGTTGCTCGTGCATGCCGCCTGCTTTCCCTTGAGTTTGGCCTTCGACAACGCCGGCAACAGCATCCCCGCGAGGATCGCGATGATGGCGATGACGACGAGCAGTTCGATGAGGGTGAATCCGGCGTCAGCACGCCGGATGGGAGGCTGAGGATGCGCTGTCATGGCTGGTATGGGCTGACGGGACTCTCATCCCGGCCACGCCGCCGCGCAAGAGAAGTTTTGGCCGCCTTGGAACGTGGCGTCCCTTGGCCACGGGTGCTACCTGAGCGAGAGGGTCCCGTTATTGCCCTTTCAGAAACGCCATCAAGTCCGCCAATTCCTGACGGGTCATCGTCTTCTCCAGTTCGTTCGGCATGAGCGAGGTGCTGCTGCTGGTGAGCTTGGCGACGTTCGCGCGGAGGATGGTTTCCTCCACGCCTTGCGCGGCGCGGAGGGTGACGCTCGTGGGCGTGTCGGAGGTGAGCAGGCCGGTGAGCGAGCGGCCGTCCTTGGTCTCCACGTCGTAGGCGGTGAAGCCGGGGTAAATCTCCGCGTCGGGCACGAGGATGTGGAGGAGGATGGCCTCGGCGGGCTGGAGGCGGACGCCGGTCAGCTCCGGGCCGACGCGCGCGCCTTCGCCCGCGAACTGGTGGCAGGCGGCGCAGGTTTTCACGAAGACGGCCTTGCCGTTCTTCGCGTTGGCGGGGAGCGCGAGGACGGCCTTGTGGTCCTCATAAACCTTCATGCGGTCGGCGGCGGCTTGGGGCTGGAAGGCTTTCGCGGCGCGGGCGGCCACGGCGGCGTCCTTGTGCTTGAGCAGCGGGGTGCGGCGGTTCGCGGGCACGGCCCACGGCTGCACTACGCCCTGCTCGACGGCCCCGAGCAGCGCGAGCTGGAGCGCGGGCTGGGAGAGCATCGCGGTGAGGACGGCGTCGCGGACGGGCGGGGTGTAGCTGCGCCAGCGCTCGCGCTCGACGAACCACTCGCCGGCCTGCGCGCCGGGCAACTGGCTCAACGCGCGCACGGCGGCGGCCTGCAACTCGTTCGGCACCTGCGGCGCGATGAGCGACTGCAAGGACGCCCCGGCGGTGGCGAAGTCGCTGTGAGCGAGGAGGTCAACGGCGGCGAGCCGCTCGGGCGTGGGCGCGGAGGCGGTCGCGACGGTCTTGCTGGCGGCGGCGAACAGCTCGCCGAGGCGGCGCGCGATGTCAGGGTTCGCCGACGCGACTGTCACGAGGGCGGAACGGCCATCCTTGCCGAGTCCCTTGGCGCGCGCGCCATTGCCAAGGCCGGTGGCGAAGGCGGATTGGAGTCGGGATTCGCCCGGCTTCATTCTCGTCAGACACAAGCCTAACGATTCGCGCAGTTGCTCGCTGGTATGGGCGCTGGCAAGCAACTGTCCAATGTCGTTCATGAGGGCGCGTGCATCATTCTTCGCTGCGGGAATGAGCTCGACATAGGTCTTGAAGAACGGGTCAACGCGTTTGCCGGCCGAAATCAGAACCGCCGCGCGACTCCAGCGATCACTACCAACGTTCAGAGCCAACAGCGCAAGATTTGTGGCTGCTAGACCATCGTTCTCCGACTGGCCGATAGCCAACGCATTGAGAAATCGGATTCGCGGACTCGTGTCAGAGGCCGTCATCATCGTGAAACCGTCCACTAGCGAGGCCATTCCTTTGGCTGACTCCATGAGTGCGATGCCCTGCTCTCGAACTGCCGGGCTCTTGTCGTGCAGCGCCGTGTGTAGAAGCTGGGGCAGGAGAGTGCTTCCACTGCTCGGTTGTTGCAGCAAATGCAGCGCGCATGCCCGTGCCTCGGGCGTTGAGTTGCCCGGCTTAACAATGGTCGCTTCCAAGAACGGCGTTGCAGCTTTGTCACCGCGTTCGGTCAACACCCGGAACGCCGTGCTCCGCACCCACCCATTCGCATCATTCAGCTTGGCGACGAGTTCCTTTGTGCTCGCGGCGGCGAGGTTCAATTTGGAATTCGGAATTGGCGATTTCAGATTCGCCGGCACGACGCGATAAATTCTCCCCATCGTTTTGCCCGCCTCGTAGTCGAGGCTGCCGCGGATGAACTCGGGGAGATACTGCGGGTGGTCAATCACCTTGCGATACATGTCGCAGATGTAGAGCGCGCCGTCCGGGCCGGTGGCGCTGAAGACGGGGCGGAACCAGGTGTCGGCGCTGGCGAGGAATTCACGGCCGGGCGTGGCGGGCGCGGACTTGAAGGTGGGGCCGTCGGGCGAGAGGACTTGCCGCTGCACGAGGTTTTGCGCGGGTTCGCAGATGAAGGCGCTGTTCGCGAAAGCGGCCGGCAGCGCGCCGCCGCGCCACAGGCTGATGCCGCACGCGCTGGTGAACGTGCCCGCGTGCGGCGTGCTCATCAGGCTGGGCATGAACGCGGCGGTGGTGTGGTCCGCGCTCAGCGGCCAAACCTTCGCGGCGTCGCCGGGCGGGGCGACGTCCTGCACGGTGTCGGAGAAGGCGAGGTGCGGGTTGCGCTTGAGGTAGCGCGGGTGCAGGACGACGTGCTGGAGCGGGTTGCGGTTCGAGCAGATGAACTTGCGGCCGAAGTCATCGAACGCGAGGCCGAACTGGCCGATGCCGGGCCACGGCTCGATTTCCAACGTGTCCGGGTGGAAGCGGGCGTCGCCGCGCGGGAGGTCAATGGTGCCGCGCCCGGGATGCTCGGGACAGGTGACCTTGCTGGCGACGAGTCCGCTGGTGACGTGGACGTAGCCGTCGAGGCCGAGCGTGGGATGGCTTACGCGGAGCTGCGTGGTGCTGCTGGTGCCGAAGCTGGTGAAGAGGACGCGCCGCACGTCGGCCCGGCCATCGCCGTCGGTGTCCTTCAGGTAAAAAATGTCCGGGGCGCAGGTGACGATGAGGCCGCCGCGCCAGCACATCAGGCCGTTCGGGAAAGTGAGGCCGGTGGCGAACTCGGTGCGTTGGTCGTAAGTGCCGTCGCCGTTGGTGTCTTCCAGCATGGCGATGATGCCGGCGGGTGGTTGGTTGCTGCCGGGGCCGACGGGATAACCACGATTCTCGGCGACGAACATCCGGCCACGTTCATCCCAGGCGAGCGCGACAGGCGAGGCGGTGCGCGGTTCGCTGGCGGCGAGTTCGACGCGCAGGCCGGCTTCGATTTGAAGCGAGGCGAGGGCTTGCTGCGGCGCGAGCGGCTTGGCGGTGGTCATCGCCGAGGTGTCGGCGGCGGCGGCGGAGCCTAATGGGCAGGCAAGCAGGGAAGCCGCAACAGCGAATTGTAGTCGCCGTGTCGCACCATGACAGAAATGAAGCATCTCGAGTAGTCCTCCGGGCCGGTCGCTTTTCAATGAGTCGGGGCGAGGTGCTTGGCCAGCGTCGCGCTGCTGGCAGTCATGACTTCCTTGTGCAACGAGTTGCCGTGCGAATCAATCGTGACGACGGCGGGGAAATTCTCGATAGCCAGCTCCCAGATGGCTTCGGGGGAGCCGAACTCCTCGGCGAAATACACGTTGCGAACTTTCTTCACGCACTCGGCCAGCACTTGTGCTGCGCCACCAACTGCGTGCAGATAAACGCAGCCATGTTCCCGGCAGGCCGCGAGCGTTTTATCGCCCATGCCGCCCTTGCCAATGACGCCGCGCACGCCGAAGTCGCGGATGATCTGCCACTGATACGGCTCCTCGCGGATTGAAGTGGTCGGACCGGCGGCAGTGCATATGTAGGAGCCGTCCGGCTGCTTCATCATTACTGGCCCGCAATGGTAAATGATGCCGTCGCGCAACGAGACGCCCGGCGGCAGCGTGCCGCCCTCATGCAGATACTTGTGCACGGCGTCGCGCCCGGTGAAGACAATGCCGGAGATGGAAACTTCGTCGCCGACTTTGAGCGCGCGAACCTGGGCTTCGTTGAAGGGAAAGGTGAGGGAGGTCATGGAGTGGTTACAGGTTGGTCGCGATGTGATGCGGTTGGATAATTTTGAGCATGGCCTGCGCATTGCCCGGGGCGGTCAGCTTTTCTTTGGCGAACCGCACATCTCCGACAACGAGTTTTCTCATGGCGAAGTAATATTTCCACAGATGTCTCTAGTGTGCAAACCAGTCGCAGTAGGCGGTGCTCATGATGGCATGCCTGACTGCGTGGAAATTGAAACTCAGCCCAGGACGAAGGGATAGCGTAAAGGCGCGCGAGGTTTCACGTCAGCTCAACGCATTGCCGCGTATGCACGGATAGCTCCTCGGCCTCACAAATTTCCATCGCGCTCACGCCGTCCGCCGCCGTCACCACGGTCGGTGACGTGCCGGCTGTGATGCACTCGACAAAATGCCGCAACTCGCCGACGTAACCGTCGGGTTGGCCGAGCTTGAGCGTTTGCGCGGGCTGGCCGGCCTCGTAGAGCTTGAGCGCGTCGGCACCGCGTGCGAGGTCATAGTCCACCGTCGCACGCTCGAAGTTCACGGTGTAGCTCATATTGAAACCGAAGCCGGGCGTCATGCACCACGCGCCCTCGGCGTGAACCATCGCGCCGCTGGCGACCACATAGGTCGTTACGACATGGTCAATTGCACCGCTAATCTTTGAGTAGCCTGTGGCATACACCGCGCGTGGCCGGCCGAAGCAAAACTGCACGAAGTCTGTGTCGTGGATGTGCAGATCCAGCAGCGCACCGCCGGATTTCGCACCGTTGAGAAAGTTTTGCTGGCCCCAGCCCGGCGGCTCTGCCACCCGCCGGAACCGCGCGGAAAGCACTTGGCCGAAGCGTCCGTCGATGATGGCCGCGCGCACCCAAACCCACTCGGGCAGGAAGCGCAGGCACATCGCCGGCATGAGCACGCGCCCCGTCTCCGCCGCGACCGCCGCCATTTCGCGGGCCTGCGCGGCGGTGCGGGCCAGCGGTTTTTCACAGAGCACGTGCTTGCCCGCGCGCAGCGCGGCAATGGCGAGGTTAGAGTGCGCTAGCGTGGGCGCGCAAATATCTACGGCGTGGATGGCGGGGTCAGCGAGCAGCGCGGTGTAGTCACGAAAGGGCTTAAAGCTACCCGACTCTAGTTGGACCGGCGCGTTGTCGCCCACGTTGCCTGCAACGCCGGTAAAGTCGCCGTCCAGATGGCGGCCGCTGGGATTACAGAGCGCGGCGACGCGCACGCCAGGCACTTGTCGCAGTGCCTTAATGTGCGTGGCGGCCATGAAGCCAAGACCGACAAAGGCAAGGTTGAGCATACGGAGATTAGCGGCGAAAGGATGCGGGGAGAAAAGCTCCAAATCCCAGAGCGGCGAACACAGTTGGTTGGGCTGGCCGTATCCTGATGCTTGAGCGGAGAGATGGAACTTAAGATTGGGAGCTCCTCTGGAACTGGGAGCTTGGAACTGGAGATTTCATCCCTCCCTGGCTAGCCACCGCTCCCAGTCCGCCGCCGTGTCCACGTCGCTCAGTTCGCGCAGCAGCGCCACGCGCAGGCCGGTTTCTCGGGTGCGGGCCATTGTCTCTCCGAACACGCGGTCGGTGCTCCACGGGATGTTGGCGAACAGCGCCGGCTGCGGCGCACGCAGGCCGATGAGCCAGTAGCCGCCGTCGAGCGCCGGGCCGAGCACCACATCGTGGCTTTCCAGCGCTCGCCAGGCATCCTTGATATCCGTGGCGGTTACGTCGGGGCAGTCCGAGCCTATGATGACAACGCTCTGTCCGGCTGTCGCGAAGTGCTCGGTAAACGCGGCGTGCAGGCGCTCGCCGAGATCACCGCCGACCTGTGGAATGGCCGACCAGCCGGGACGGAGCCACGGTTTGATTTCTGCGGCCGCCTCGACAGGGGTGAAGCAGAGATCGACACGCGGCAGCGGGGCAAGGTTGTCGATCAGCGTTTCCACCAGCCGACGATACGCGGCGCAGGCGGCGTTCGGCCCGAGCGCCTCCGCGAGCCGGGTCTTGACCGCGCCCGGACGCGGGGCTTTCAAGAAGATGACCAACCGGGTGGCGTTATTCCTCATTCCGTGGCAGTCAATGCCGTCTCTGTTGCGTGGCCGCCGAGGTCTTTCGGCTCGGGCAGGATGAGTGCGACGAAGATGGCGGGTACGAAGAGGCACGCAGCGAAGAGCAGCGTGCGTTTGAAGTCGCCGCCACTGGCGAGCGAGCCGGAGAAGATGACGCCCGTGGCCGAGGCGATGCGCCCGATATTGTAACAGAAGCCTGCGCCCGTGGTGCGCAGCAGCGTAGGAAAAAGCGGCGGCAGATACATGGTGAACAGGCCAAAGACGCCGGAGAAAAAGCCCACCAGCGGGAACCAAAACCACACGAGTGATTCCCAACCGCGGGGCTGGATGAACGTCGCTCCCATCGCGAGGAAGAAGCCGGTGTAGCAGATCGCGATGGAACGGCGGTAGCCGAACAGCCGCGCGAGACCGGCCGCAGCGAAGTTCCCAAAGATGCTCGCGCTGATGATCACGAAGAACGCGAGGCTGACCATCTTCTGTTTGTAGGAAGCCACCCACTTTGCCTCATCCCCGCCCGGCGCCAGCCGGGCAAACTCAGTTTTCGCCGCCTCGGCCAAGTCCGGCAGATTACGCAGGTGTTGCGCGTGCCAGAACTGAAACGCCCACCACGCTGTCAGTCCGCAAGCGCACACAATGATGGTTAGGATGGTGGTGCGCCGCACTTCGCCCCGGAACAGATCTACAATGCCCGGCGGACGGTCGTGCGATAGAGCCTTCGCCCGGTGCCACTCCTTCGGCTCGGGCACGTGGCGGCGTATCCAAAAGACCATCAGTGCCGGCAGCACGCCCACCAAGAAGACCCACTTGGGGTGATAGTTCGGGTGCAGCGCGGCCAGGTAGGTCGTGAGGCAGGCGAGGAGGACGCCGAGGTTCACGCCCGTTTGCAGCACGGCGGCGACCCACGGCCGCCACTTCTTCGGCCACGTTTCCGAGAGCAGCGACGAGCCGACGGCCCATTCACCGCCGATGCCTAGCGCGGCGAGGAAGCGGAAGAGCATCAACTGCCACCAGTTCTGCGCGAAGAAGGACAGGCCCGTGAACGCCGCGTAAGTGAGAATGGTAAGCGCCAGCGAGCGGCTGCGGCCGAGGAGGTCGCCAAGCCGTCCAAAAAACGCCCCGCCCAGTGCCCAGCCAACAAGGAAAGAGCCTTGTATCCAACCACTACGCTCTTTGACGAGGTCGTGGGCGACGTCCGACGCATCCGGAATAAGTCCTTCGCGATGCAGCAGGTAGGCGACGAACGGCGCGGCCACCAGCCCATAAAGATGCATGTCCAGACCATCGAAGAGCCACCCTAACCAGGCGGCGAGGCCGGACTTGCGTTGTTCGGGGGAAAGCTCTTTGAGCGTGTTGGCTTCGGGCTGCTGCAGGTCTCCGGGAATTAACTTCTCCGCCTGCCCCTCCGGCCCCGCAATACGGATGAAGCTAGTATTTGGCGGCGAGTCGTCAGGTCGTTCCATCGGTGGTTATTTAGGTTAGGCTTACGTTCATGGTTGGTACAAGACGGCAATTACCCCTTTCCCCTTGCCGCTCGCGCGGCAGCTCTCGCATCCTTACACGCAATGGCCGACCGACCGCTTGCCACCCTAAACAACCCCGACACGGTGCTCGAAACGACGCTGCGTCCGTCCGTCTTTGCGGACTTCACGGGTCAGGTAAAGGTCAAAGAGCGGCTTGAAATCTCCGTGCAAGCTGCCAAGCAGCGGGGCGAGGCGCTCGATCACATTCTACTCAGCGGCCCGCCCGGTTTGGGCAAAACCACTATCGCGAACATCCTTGCCAAGGCGATGGGCGCGAACGTCAAGGCCACCAGCGGCCCGACCATCGAGAAGGCCGCCGACCTCGCGGGCTTGCTCACCAACCTTGAGGAAGGCGATGTGCTATTCATTGATGAAATCCATCGTCTGCAAAAAACCATTGAGGAATATCTCTACCCGGCAATGGAAGACTTCAAGCTGGACATCATCATTGACCAAGGGCCCAACGCCCGCAGCGTGCGGCTAAACCTCCCGCGCTTCACGCTCATTGGCGCGACTACCCGCAGCGGCTTGCTTTCCGCGCCGCTGCTCACGCGCTTTGGAATGCGCGAGCGGCTGGATTATTACGACGCCGCACAACTTCAGCAAATTGTCCTGCGCGCCGCGCGCTTGCTTAACGTGGAGATGGAGGAAACCGGTGCGCTCGAGATTGCTCGCCGTAGCCGGGGCACCCCGCGCATCGCTGGAAATCTGCTCCGCCGCGTGCGCGATTACGCTCAAGTGCGCCACGATGGCCGCATCACTGAGACCGTTGCTGACCGGGCGCTGGCGATGCTGGAGATTGACCAGAACGGCCTCGACGAAATGGACAAGCGCATCCTCGAAACGGTGATCGTGAAGTTCGGTGGCGGGCCGGTGGGGGTCAGTTCGCTGGCTGTTGCCGTGGGCGAGGAACCGGACACCATCGAGGAGGTCTATGAGCCCTACCTCATCATGGAAGGCTATCTCCAGCGCACGCCGCAAGGCCGCGTCGCCACTGAGTTGAGCTTCAAAAAACTCGGGCTGAAGCCGGCCGGCGGAAAACAGGCGAATTTGTTTTAGCCACAAGGAGGCGCAAAGAAGCTCAAGAGGTTCTCCTTCCGTTTTTAGGGAACGTTTATCCGGCTCACTTCACCAGAAACTCTGGCTGGTGCTTCGCCATCTCCGCCTCCCACGCAGCAAGGCGTTGTTTGAGGTCGGCCATCACCTGCGGGTGGTTGCGATACAGGTCACGGCGTTCACCGATGTCCTCCTTCAGGTTGAACAGCATCTCAATGTTTCCATCCTGTAAGTATTTCCAATCACCGTGGCGGACGGCCTTCTGCTTTCGGCCCGTGCGGTCGATGCGCCAGAAGAACGATCGTGCCTGCTCCGGTTGCGCGCCCGTGAGGATGGGCAACAGGTTGAGCCCGTCGAAGGCGTGGTCCACCGCCGGCTTCGCCCCGGCGATCGCGGCAAAGGTCGCGCTCAAATCCATCGTGATGGCTGATTGGCTCGTGGTTTTTCCCTTCGGTAATTGCGCCGGCCAGCGCATGACGCAGGGGACGCGGATGCCGCCTTCCCAAAGGGTGCTTTTCTTGTGCGCCAGCGGGCCGTTGTCGGAGAGTCGTTCGCCACCGTTGTCGCTGCTCAGGACGAAGAGCGTGTTGTCGAGCAGGCCGTGCCGCTCCAGTTCGGCGAGCATCATGCCGACGCCCTCGTCCACTTTCTCCAGCATCGCGGCGTAGTCGCGGCGCGTGCCGTCATACATGCCCTCCTTGGACACGCTGGGTTTCGGCCGACCGGGCGGCTGGAAGGGGCAGTGGACCGCGAGGTGCGGCACGTAAAGGAAGAACGGCTCGCGCGCATGGGTGCGGATAAACTGCGTGGCCCGCTGGTTGATCAGGTCGGTGAGGTAACCCTCCACTTTCACAGGCTTGAGCCCGTCGCGCAGGGCGTAAGTGCCGTCGTAGTAATGGTGCGTGTAGTAATCGCTGTGGCCGAGCAGCTCGCCGAAGTATTCGTCGAAGCCGTGCTTGGTCGGGTTGAATTCGTCGCGGTAGCCGAGGTGCCACTTGCCGAACGCGCCGGTCGCAAAGCCGGCGGCCTTGAGCAGCTTGGGCAGCGTTGGGACGGTCGTGGGCAGACCCAGCGCGTGCATGTCCGGCTCCTTCACCCACTCGTTGCCCCGGCGACGAAACGCTTCCGCCGTGAAGCCAAACGCCCACTCGAGCCCGACGCGCTGCTGCCAACGGCCCGTGATGAACCCGCACCGCGTCGGCGTGCAGACCGGGGCGTTCGAGTAAAAGTCCGTGAAGCGCACGCCCTCGCGCGCGAGCCGGTCAATGTGCGGCGTGCGAATGTCCTTCGCGCCGTAGCAACCGAGGTCCGCGTAACCCATGTCGTCCACGAGCACGAAGATGATGTTGGGGCGGCCGGCCGGGGCGGCGAAGCTGACGAGGGCAGACAGGAGTGCAACAAGCGCGATGGAGAGGTGCATCGGTCAAATTCTCGGAAGCGATTTGAGCTGTCGCCGGCCGCCGGACGAATCATCCGCCGGAAGCACGAGCCGGCTCGGCGCGTTCGACCTTGCGGTAGAGGAAGGCGTCGGAGGTAAGGAGCGAGGTGATGAGAGCCTTCATGCTGCCGCCGCTTGCGCGGTAGGCCCGGTGGGCGGCTTGAAGGACGGGGGCGTCGTTGAGGGTTTCGTTGCGGCCCATCCAGAAGCGGAAGGCGTGGCGGACGAAGACCTGCTCAACGCGCTCGCTGTTGGCAAGCTTCTTGATCATCTCAAGGGCGTTGCTCACGGGGCCATCCAGTTTGGGATCGCCGCTGTCGATGATCTCGCCGGTCGTGTTCACGGGCTTGTCCAGCTCGGTGGTGCGGAAGAGACCCGCGTGGTTATACATCTCGAAGGGCAAGCCCAGCGGGTCCATTTTCTGGTGGCAGGTCCAGCAGTATTTCTCCCTCGTCACGCGCATGCGCTCGCGCAGCGTGTTGTGCGGCTCATCCGGGAGTTGGGCATCGACGGTGATGGGCACGTCAGGAATGCCGCCACCGAGCAGCCGCTCGCGAATCCAGATGCCCCGGTGGATGGCGTGATTGTCCATGGCATCGGATTGCGAAACCAGCCAGGCCGGATGCGTGAGGAGGCCGAGGCGCTGGCCCGCGGGGGCGGTGGCCAGAGTGCGCTCAGGTTTCATGGAGCCAGTGCCGAAAGAGCGGTGGCCGACGCGGGCGTAAGTTTGCAGCCCATCCAGATCGGCCTCGGCGACTTCGTCGTTGGAGCCGCCTCGCTTCCGCTTGGGCTTGCGGTCTTCGGGTTGCTTCTCCTCTGCCGCCAGCAACTTTCTTTTTTGATCAAGTGCCTTCTGCGTCGCCTTGTTCTGGGTCTCGGTCTTCAACTTGGCCTCCAACGCGGCAATCTCCTTCTTCAGCTCCTCCAGCTTCTGCATTTCGGCTAAGTCGGTCTGCTTCTTTGCGGCTACGGCGGCGGCTTGTTCTGCCTTGTTAAGCCTCGTTCCAAAGTAAGTTTCGTCCGTTCTGGTCGCGACTACGCGCTGGGTGGTGAGCAGTTGTTTGAGGACGTGCTTGTCCTCCTGAAGGATTATTTCGATCAGGCGGTCCGTGCTGGCGGCGGCATCAAACATCGCGCGGAAGTGTGCATCACCGCGGGTTGAAACCCCCGTTGCCGCGAGGGCTTTGGTGTCCTTGCAGATGTAACCGGCGAGATCGTAGTCGAAGTAGTCGCGGAAGAACTGCAGGACGCGGGGCTTGCGAATGCTGTCGTCGTTGAGCATGCGGGTGACTTCGCGCTGCACGTCTTCGCGCGTCCGCATGCGGCCAGCGAGGATCGCCTGACGCAGCGTGGCGTCGGGCTTGAGGTAGCTCAGGGCGTGATTCACAGCCAGACCCAGCTCCCAGTCCTGCAGCATGACGCGGCCGTGCCGGTCAGGCTTTCCGGTCTCGACCAACTCGGGGCGAAACAGGGCGTCGCGATCCAGAAAGATGGAGGACAAGCCCATGATCGCGCCGTCCCGGTGGCCGACCTTGGCGATGGCGTCCTTGACGATCTGCACGTAATTGTCCGACTCCTTCGCGACCGGTGGGCGGAAGGTCAGCGCTTCAAACAAGTAGTCCACTGAGGCGCGGAGGCGTGCGTCGGTGCTCTCGTTCTCCTTCATCAGGTCAACGACCGGGGTCAGCGGGCGAAGCACCTTGGGGCTATACACAATGGCCGTCGGCAGACCGCGGAGATCGCCCTTGGGTTTGAACTGGTCGTAGGTTTTCGGGTCGGCGGTGATTTGCTCCGGCAGGCCGACGAGGCTGAGCGGTCCGTAGGCCATGAATTTCAAAATGTCCTCCGCCTTGCCGAGAATCTGCGTCGCCTCAGCGCTGTTGACCGAGTGGAAGTCGGGGTAGTTCTTCAAACCGCTCTTGCGCGCGGACGAGAGCACCACGGGGACGCTTTTGACCGCCGTGGCGTAGGCCACCGTGCCGCCCTCCCAGCGAAGGATGTTGTCGACGCCGAAGTAGAGCTTGAGCTCGCCGCCGTGGTTGACGGGGACAGCGTCACCATGAGTGCGGAGGCCGGGCTTCTTTGGATCATAGGCGGGCTCGGTGTTAATCAGCTCGTTGAGACGCGTGATGTGTTCCTGGGGGGTCACCCGCCAGAGACGGGCGGGCGAAGCGGTGGGCTGGAGTTGGATGCCCGCGGGCAGGGGGCCGAAAAGAAGGTGATGCGCGACGAAGTTTCCCTTCTTCGGATCCAAGTGAGCGTTGAAGCCGCCCTTGTCCTTCATCACGCGTTGCAGTTCGCCGACAATCCAGTCGGAGAAACGCAACCGCTCGACGGTCTCCACGCGCGACTTCTGCTTCGGGGGCATCTCCTGCAACGTGACTTGCGCCCAGATCGATTTCCAGAGCGAGGCGTTGGTCTCGTCCACCTTGCCCAGATTCACCAGCGACAAGTCGCCCTTCTGCGTCTCCGCGTCGTGGCAATCGTAGCAATGCTTTTGGAGAAACGGCTGCGCGAAGTCTTGGAACTTGCCCCGAACGGGTTCACCGGGTGTGTAACGTTCCGCCGCCCGGCTCTTCGGGGTGAGCAGCACCATCACCGCCACCAGGAGGGTGAGGGGCAGGCAGTTCACGCCAAGATTTCTTTCAGGGGACCGCTGCCGGAGTCGAACTTCTTGGCGAGCTGCTCGCTCATGTTGAAGCGGTCGCCCTGCACGCCGGCGGAGCGGAGGATGCTCGTGTAAAGAGCGTTGATCGGACGCCTGCCGTCGAGCTGGGTGAAGCGGCCGGTCTTGAAGGCACCGTGGCAGCTGCCCAGCAGCATCACCGGCCAGGTGGCACCGTTGGTGTGCTGTTTGTCGGCGTTGTTGCTGGTGTAAACGATGAGCGTGTTGTCCATCATGGTGCCGCTGCCTTCGGGCACGCTTTCCAACTGCTCCATCAGGCGCACCAACATGCGGCTGTTGTATTGGCGGATCTTGATCCAGATCGGATTGTCCGGCTGCTTCATGTGGCCGAGGTTGTGGCCCTGCTCGGTGATGCCGAGGCCTTTCCACGCGCCAAAAATTTCGCCGCGCCCCGAGCCGATGGTCAGCACGCTGGTGGTGCCAGACTTGAGCGCTGAGATGCCAAGGTCCAGCAAGACGTCATGCCAGTCAGTCTCGAACGCGGGCTTGGTGTAGCGGTCGTCCACCTTGGGCGCGAACTTCGACAGATGCCCGGCCACGGTGCCGAGCCGTTCGCGCAGGCCGTTGATGTCATGGAAGCCCTGGACAAACTGACCGTAGCGCTGCTTCTCCGCGCCGTGGAGGGCTCCGCCGTTGGCCGACGCCAGTTGCTCAATGCGATCGAACATGCTCGAACGAGCCTCATGCTGCCGACGGATTTCACCCTCGGAAATGCCGCCGTAGAGCATCTGGTAAAGGTGGTTCGGATTGGAATGCATGAAGATCGGCTGACCCGCGCCGCTGGCCGAGAGGTTCGCGACGGTGGGCTTGCCCTTCATGTTTTCCATCGAGTCCATGCCGATGCATAGGTGGGGCAGGAGCGTTGGCGGGAGCACCTTGCTCAACTCATAGTCAACGGTCGGCCCGGCGGGCGGGACGCCATCGCTGCCGCGGTAGCCGCCGAGAGCGCCAAAAAAAGCGCTGTGCGAAGGACTCGTGTGAAGGCCGTGCAACCCGTTGATGATGTGCAGACGCTCCTTGTAAGGCTCCAGTGCGGCGATCGGTTCCGGAAGTTTGGCATTCGCCAACGAGCCGCTGGTTCGCATGCCATCTGGAATGCACGTGGCCGGATCGAAGCCCTGATTCTGCAGAAAAAAGATCACGCGCTTCGGCCCGCCTGAAGATCCGGTCGCGGCGCGGGCGAGACTGGGAAACATCGAGGACCCAATAGCCGCACCGACACCGGCCGCCATCGACTTGAGCAAGGTTCTGCGGTTGATCATCACAATTAGAGACTACAACTGCTCCATAGGGGTTACAACGCCAGACTGGGGTCAGGCTGGGCGGGCGGGCGGGTCTGCTTGGCCCGTTACTCCACGCCTTGCAGCTTGTTTCCGGTGACGGTGATTTGCTTCGTGTCCGGCCCTTGCTTCACCGCGCGGGGCGTGATGCCGGGGCGAGTTTCGGTGAAGGTGTTGCCCAGAATTTGAATGCCTTCGGTGCCGCCTTGAATTTCCACCACGGCCCCGCCGGCTGCGCCATTGTTGATGAAGGTGTTTTGCTCGATGCGGTTGCGGTGGCCGGCGAAGCTGGGGCCGCGTTCCGGTCGGAAGAGCACTCCGTTCACCTTGCTTTCCCGGATGGTGTTGCCGGTGACGAGGTTGTCGGTGTCGCGGTGGCCGATGGAAATGCCGACGCGGTTGCCCTCAATTTGGTTCTGCTCAGCCAGCCCAAATTTTACGCCCCAGCAAAAAAAGATGCCGATGTCCGAGCCGCGCAGGGTGTTGTGGCGGATGACCGGGCGCTGAGAGCCGCTGCCGGGATGCAGGGCCAGGTTCTTGTTGTTCTCCATGAGGCAGTGCTCCACCACCACATCGTGGCAAATCTGCCACGAGATACCGTCGCCATTGAAGTTCCGCGCCGTGACGCCGCGGATGTGGATGCGGTTGCAGTCTTGGAGGAAGATGCAGCCGGCATAATTGCCATCCAACTCGGCGTTGTGCGCGCGGTTGCCGTCGAGCGTCAGGTTTTCGATGCGCAGGTCTTCCGCGAACTCACCACTCACCAGCGGAAAGAGCGTGGAGCAAGTCGCGCCGTCCATCTGCCAAAAGTTTTCGCGCAGCGGACGGTCGAGCTTGAAGCGGTTCCCGCTGCGGGCGGTGAGCGTGCGTTTGAGCACGGTCATGCGGCCGGTTTTGGCGTCCTTGGCCTGCAGACAAACACCGTCGCCCACGCGGAAACCCGTGGCGTCCTTCAAGGTGATTTCTTGGTCATACCAATCGCTATCCAGCAACAGCGGCGTGGTGGTGGAAGGCTCTTTGATGAGCACGGTCTGCGCGCCCACGCCGGTCAAGTTCACGCCCGTTTGTAGATAAACGGCGTTCCGCAGCCGGTAGGTGCCAGCCTGGATGCGAACCGTGCCGCCGCCTAACCGGGCGACGTGATCCACCGCTGCTTGGATGGCCCGCTGGTCGCTGCCCACGATGTCCGCGTTCTGATTCCCGACCGTGACGGTGAGCGTCTCCTGCCACACGGGCTGCACGGCTTTGTCTCCGCTGGTCTGGCGCGGTTGGGAGACCGGTGGACGCTCGGCAGCATGAAGTCCCGTGAGCAACAGCAGGGCGATGAAGAAAGTGAGTTTCATATGCGAGGCAAGAGCAATACGCGGCGTGTCATTTGGGTGAAGCGGATGAGCTCGTCGGGGGCATCGCGGGCAACTTCGCGGCCAGCTGCTGGATTTCCTTGGCGGCAAGCGCGCGCCGATGAAGTTGCAACTCAGCGAGCTGCCCGTTGAATGGCCCGTTCATGCCGGTGCCCAGCCGCAACGGCGCGTCGCTGTCGAGATTCCACGTCGCGGCATCGAAGCCGTCGCTTTGTGCGACCTGCTTGCCATCCACGTGCAGCGTGAGGCGGCCGGCGGTCTTCACGGCGGCGACGTGATGCCAGCCGGGCGGCAGCGCGTGGTCCCACGACACCTGGCGTCCTTGCCGCGCGGCGAAAATCTTGCCGGATGGCAGCGTGCTGCAAAACACCTCCCCCGCGTGCTCGGCCATGGTCCAGGCGCGGCGGTATTTCACATCGGGAGTGTGATCGAGCCGCTGCCAGAGCGACCATTTACCTTCACCGTCATAAGCATGCACTTGAGCCAGCGGCAGCGTGCCGGCAATGAAACGGCCGTTATGAACCACCATGCCCATCACTTCCAGTTCTTCGCCCAACCGGCCGATGCCCGTCCAGCGGCCCACGTCCTCGAAACGATAGACCTTTCCGCTCGGCCACATGGCGACATGCAGCCGGCCCTCGTAGCTGGTGAAGGCATAGGTCTGCGTGTCCGTTCCAATCTGGCCGCAATCCGTCCACGCCTTGCCATCGAAGCGATACACGCGGCCGCCATCGTAGCTGGTGGCGTAGAGATGGCCGTCGTAAACCGTGAGCGACACCACGCGGCGCGGCCCCGGCTGGCCCGTCTGGTAATCCGGTCCGATGGCGTCCGGCAGGCGCGTCCAGCGCGTGCCGCCCTCGTAGCGGAAGAAGCCCGCCGGCTTGTAGAGCGATGACGCATACAGCCGGCCTTGAAAGACGACCAACCCGCCCACCGCCTCCGTGTCTGGTAACTGGCCGCAATCGGTCCACTGGGTGCCGCCTTCAAAACGAAACACGCGCCCGCCGAGCCGTTTGTTTTCCGACTCCGGCAAGGCCGAGCCTGCCACGCGATATTTGCCCGTGCCTGCATACAACGCCCCGTCGTGCGCCGCCATCGCGGTCACGGCGTTGCAGCCATCGAGCACGCCGCAGTCGCGCCACCGCCCGCCGCCTTCGTAGCGATACACCCGGCCCGTTTCGCCCGGCCCCGGCTCGCAGGTGCCCGCATACAACGCCCCCGCGTGCGTCGTCATCGCGAAGGCAAAGAGCGCATTTCCCGGCCGCCCGCAGTCGCGCCACGTGCCGGGTTGGTCATCATCAATGCCGAACTGCAAATGCCGCCAATTGGCCTGGCTCGCGGTGACCCCGGGATTGCTCTTGAGCGTGAGGTGGAAGCCGCGCCGCCGCCGCGCATCGTATTGACTCACCAAGTCCCCCGTCACGCGGTCCGTCGCATCCGCGCGCGCCCAAACGGCGATGGAGAAATCACCCGCGCCAAGCCTTGGCGACTTTGCCGCCGACAGGGTGAGCGGTTCATCCACCCGCGGCCAGGCCGCCGCCGGGGGCTCCGCCGCGTGCAAAGCAAACGCGAGGACTGGAAGGAGCAGCAAACAGGATGAAAGCCGGTTGGCGCGCATGGTGGTGCAACAAGTGCTAACCCGCTCGGTATCCCACCGGTTCGCCCTCGTCAATTACCGTGTCAGGCCAGCGGTTGAAAGCCGCCGCTGGGAATGCGCGCAGCCTGATGAAAGTGTTCAGGCGTAGCAACTCAGCGCCCGCCCTTTCGCACGCAATACACCCGCGCCGCCGTGCGGAGGAGCAGGCGGTCGCCGGCCAGCGCGGGGGTGGCCATGCACATGTCGTCGGTGGCGAGCTTGTTCGTGTGCAGCAGTTCGAACGTGTCCCCGGCGCGCAGCACGAAGCAGACGCCGTCTTCGTTGAGGCAGAAAAGTTTTCCGCCCGCCGCCCACGGCGATGACGTGAAAGCTAAACCGTTCGGCAACCGTTCGCGGTCGTAGAGCATCTTGCCCGTCTTCGCGTCGAAGCAACTCACCAGGCCGCGGTCGTAGAGCACGTAGAGGCGTCCGTCGTAGTACAGCGGCGAGGGATTGTAGGGGCCGCCGACGGGATTCGACCACGCGATGACGTCGTTGGCCGTCTCGCCGGGCTTGAGCGAGATGTCACCATTCGCACCGGGCCGGATGGCGTAGAGCGGGCGCAGCTTGTCGCCGACGTAGCCGGAGCTGACAAACAACAGGCCGTCGCCCGTGAACGGCGTCGGGATGGTGATGCTGGACATGCCGCGCGACGACCAAAGCGGCTTGCCGTCGAGGTCGTAGCTGCGCACCGCGCGCGTGCCGGTGGTGATGAGTTCGGTGCGCTGCGCGTGTTTCCAGATGAACGGCGTGGACCAGTTGCTCTTTTCGTCGCGGTCCACGCGCCAAAGTTCCTTGCCGGTTTTCGTGTCGAGCGCGAGCAGTTCGGCGCGTTCGTCGTTGTCGTTCACGAGGAACAGCCGTCCGCCGTGCAGCACCGGCGACGCCGCGTAACCCCAGCCGTAACGCGTCGCGCGCGGCTCGAGTTTGCGCGACCAGACTTCCTTGCCATCAAGCGTGAGCGCGAAGACGCCCAGCCCGCCGAACACTGCATAGACGCGCTCGCCGTCGGTCACGGGCGTTTCCGCGCCGTAGCTGCTCTTGAGATGGATGGCCGTCTGCGGCGCGCCGCGATGCACGGTGTGTTCCCAGAGGATTTTTCCCGTGGCGACGTCGAGGCAAAACACCTTCGACTCGTGCTCGGACTTGGGCGGCTCGGGACGGTTGCCACCGAAATACAACCCCTTCTTCGGCGGCTCGCTCTCACCGCGATTCACCACCGCCGTCACGAACACTTTCCCGCCCCACACGATGGGCGATGACCAACTGCGCCCCGGCAGGTCGGTCTTCCACGCGACGTTCTCCGTGGCGGACCATTTGTCGGGGAGATTTGCGTTCGCGCTCACACCGGCGGCCTCGGGTCCGCGAAACTGCGGCCAGTGGTCGGCGGCGAAGGAGTGACCGCAGAGGACGCCGAGAGCGCCGAGGAGCAGCAGCGGGGTGATGGCGGAGTGGAGTTTGGGAGTCATGGAGTGGCGGGTGTTAAAGTCGGACAATTGTGCGCCACTTTGGCTGCCACCGGCAGGAAAAACTCGAAGTGGCCAATCATCATTTCATCCACGGCCTGGCTGCCCCATTTCACGGACTTGGCAGGGTCAGGGCTGGCGGACAGTTGGGACATGCGCGTGGGCGGCGAAGATGACGCCGGGCAGCGCGCGCGGTTACGTCCGGATGCCTATCCCTTTGGGTGGGTCAGGAGCGCAAGGCTTACTGAAAATCCTTGGGGTCCAGCACGGCTTTGTAGCTGGCGGCGTGCAGTGCTTCCCAGGTCCATGGTAGCGCGCTGCATGGCTGCTTGCTCCGCCGGCTTTGACCAGCCCACAATGCGCGCGTGAAGCGCCCCTTCCGCCTGTGGCTCTGGGTCACCGCCGCCGTCGTGGTGGCGGATTTTGGTGGGCTGTGCTGGTTTCTCTATGCGCGCTGGCGCGAGCACAGTCAGGACGCCGTCATTCGCCTCGCCGCCGCGCGTTATGGCGTGGACGGTGCGCTGGTGAAGGCGGTGGTCTGGCGCGAAAGTTGGTTCGACCCGAGCGCCCGCGGCAAGGCCGGCGAAATCGGACTGATGCAAATTCGCGCACCTGCCGCCCACGAATGGGCCGAGGCGGAACGCATCGCGGGCTTTCACCACGAACACATCCTCGACCCCGGCTCGAACACGCTGGCCGGCACCTGGTATCTCGCGAAGCTGCTTCGCCGCTACCCGCACTGCGATGACCCCGTGTCTTACGCGCTCGCTGATTATAACGCCGGGCGTGCGCACGTCTTGCGCTGGAACACGGGCGCGGCAACCACGAACAGCCAGCACTTCCTCGCGCAAATGACCTTTCCCGGCACGCGCCGTTACATTGAGGAAATCGCGCGCCGACGGGAGAAGTATCGGGAAGAATTTCTCCGTTAGCTGCCACGTGAGAGGGCTCCAACTTACCCAGCCTCGAAACTCCAAATTCATCAGCCACTGTCAGAGCCTTCTCACCACGGCTGCTTCTGCAAACGGAAAACCCAGCCGCGCGGGACAGAGAGGCGCGGCCGGGTGCCGGGCTGGCCGCCCAGCGAGGCTCGCTCGCTCACGGGCGAGCGACAATGCCGTCTTCCAACCAGCCGAGCCGGCCGGAGAGAACACCTTGCGCCAGCTTGTAGCCCGCGCGGTCGGCGTTGCGGCGGAGGCCGTCGAAGTGCCGCGCCACGCGGAGGCGCGCTTGCTGCGCGAAGCAGTCCACGAGCTGGAGCAGTGACTCTTTTTCCTCCAGCGACTTGGCGTCCTTCAACATCGCCTGCGCGCGCGAACACGCAGCGGTGAGGGCGAAGAGTTCCGTGCCGATGTCCACGAAGCGGCCGAGCAGGACTTGCTGTTTCTCCAGCGCCGGGCCGTTAAGAACCATCGCGTGATAAAGCGAGCGGGCGAGGCGTCTCGCGGCGCGGCGGGCGAACTTGAGGTGCTTCGCGAGTGTGGGATGCGCGTCTATGGAGCCAAGCGATGGCAGCCATTGGCGCGGATACCAACCGGCGTAGAATAGGCCGGCTCCGACGGCGGCCTTCGCGCGCACCGCGAGCGGCAACTGCGAGTTGAGCACGGCGCCGGCGACTTTCAGATGCGGGTCCAGCGCTTCGCGCGCGATGAAGAGCCGCATGATTTCGCTGCTGCCCTCGAAGATGGTGTTGATGCGGCAGTCGCGCAGGAAGCGTTCGACGGCGATGGGTTTTTCGCCGCGCTCCTTGAGTGACTGTGCGGTTTCGTAGCCGCGCCCACCGCGAATCTGCATCGTGTCGTCCACGATTTCCCACGCGCGTTCGCTGCCCCAGAGTTTGCCCATGGCGGCTTCGAGACGGATATCGGCCTGCTTGTCGCGGTCCACGAGGCTGGCGGTGTAGAGCGTCATCGCTTCCATCGCAAAGATGTTCGCGGCCATGCGCCCGAGCTTTTCGGCGATGGCGGCGTGCTTGCCGATGGGCGCACCCCATTGCACGCGCTCGGCGGCCCACTGGCGTGACACTGCGAGGCAACGCTTAGCAAGGCCGGTGCAGGCGGCGGGCAAAGTAAGCCGGCCTGTGTTTAATGTGGCGAGCGCGACCTTCAAGCCTTTGCCCTCGCCCAGGATGATGTTTGCGCGCGGCACCTTCACGTCGGTAAAGCGCACGACGCCGTTGTAGAGCGCGCGCAGGCCCATGAAGCGACAGCGGTGTGTGATTTCGATGCCCGGCGTGTCCATGTCCACGATAAAGGCCGTGATCTGCTTGCGCTCGCGGCCGTTAACGACCTTCGCAGGCGTTTGCGCCATCACGACGAGCACGCCGGCTTTCAGCCCGTTCGTGCACCAATGTTTTTCGCCGTTGATGACGAAGTGCTCACCGTCAGCGGTTGGTTCGGCGCGCGTTTGCAAGGTCGCAGGGTCAGAGCCGACGCTTGGTTCCGTAAGCGCGAAGGCGGAGATCTCGCCCTTTGCGCAGCGCGGCAGCCACTTTGCCTTTTGCTCGTCGGTGCCAAAGAGAATGAGCGGCTGCGGCACACCAATGCTTTGGTGTGCGGAGACGAGCGCGGCGAGGTTGCCGCAATAGCTGCCCAGCAGCACAGCGGCGCGGCAGTAATTCGTCTGCGACAGCCCCAGCCCACCGAGTTGCGGCGAAATCTTGATGCCGAAGGCGCCCAGTTTCGCCAGCCCCTCGATGACTGCGTCAGGAATTTCGCCGGTGCGGTCAATCTCATCGGGGTCCACATTGGCGCGGAGGAAGGCGTCGAGCCGGGCGAGGAAGGCATCGCCCTGGTCGCGGTCTTCGTGCGACTGCGCGGGAAACGGCAGGACGCGGTCCAACTCGTGCCGGCCCATGAAGAGGTTCGCGGCGAAGCTGCCCTTCTCCGACGCGACGTCGCGGGCGGATTCGGTGAGTTCGAGCGCCGCACGTTGGCCGGCGCTCATCTTTGAGGTGTCAATCACTTGTGCGGCGTCGTCAGCGGCCGGCTTGGGGCGCGGTTCCTTGGAGGGAGGTGCAGATGTTTTCATATTAACACTCCTTTCTCGGGATAGAATTTTCCGTTTTTGGTCGCCAAATCCATTAGCAACGCGCAAGGGGTGGTGTGCCACCCTAAAAATCAAATCAGCACGGCGGCATGAGCTACGCAAGCAGCCTGCGCCAGCGGGCAAGCTGCTTCGCTACTTCCTTCGTGCCGGGTGCGCCGGTCAAGTTCCGCCGCGCCATTGCTCTCACAAGGCTGAAGCAGTCCTTGGCGTCCTTGCCGAACGCAGCGTTCAGGGACTTCAACTCGGCGGCGGTCAGGTCGCCGAGCGGCTTGCCCAGCTTCTCCGCGAGCGCCACTGCTGTGCCGACCGCGTGGTGCGCGAGGCGGAACGGCATTCCCCTGCGCACGAGATGGTCGGCAAGGTCGGTCGCAAGCAGTGTGGAGTCGCTCGCGGCGGCGGTGCAGGCGGCGGCGTTAACCTTCGTATGGCGCAACATCGCGGCCATGAGCCGCACACAGGAGCGCACTGTATCGGCAGTGTCAAAGAGCCGCTCCTTGTCCTCCTGTAGGTCGCGATTGTAGGTCATCGGCAGGCCCTTCAAGAGCGTGAGTAGGGCCATGAGGTTGCCATACACACGCCCTGTCTTGCCGCGCGTCAGCTCGGCGATGTCAGGGTTCTTTTTCTGCGGCATCAGCGAAGAGCCAGTCGTGTAGGCATCGGCAATCTTGATGAAGTTGAACTCGCTGCTGGCCCAGAGAATCAGGTCCTCAGCAAGCCGCGACAGGTGCGCGGCCAGCAAGGCGCCCGTGGCGCAGAACTCCACCATGAAATCCCGGTCACTTACTGCATCCATTGAGTTCTGTGAAACCGCCGGACGCCCCTTTGAGTCCTTGAAGCCAAGCTGTTCAGCGACGAACTGGCGGTCTAGTGGCAACGTGGATCCTGCGATAGCTCCACTGCCCAGCGGGCAGACGTTTAGCCGGCTGAAGCAGCCTGAAAATCGTGAATTGTCACGAGCCAACATTTCGACATAGGCGAGCAGGTGATGGGCCAGGTAAACCGGCTGTGCGCGTTGCAAATGAGTGTAGCCGGGGATGATAATAGCCTGGTTTCGTTCACCGAGCTCGACCAGCGCCCGCTGCAAATCCGGAAGCTCTATTGTCACCAGTTCAGTGATCTCGTCGCGCAGCCACATGCGCACGTCGAGCGCAACTTGGTCGTTACGCGAGCGTCCGGTGTGCAGTTTCGCGCCGGCGGGTACGCGCCGGGTCAGCTCCGCTTCGATGTTCATGTGGACATCCTCCAACTCGGGTTTCCACCGGAACTTACCCGCTTCGATCTCAGCGTAAATTTGCTCCAGCCCTTTGGCGATCGCCTTGCATTCCGCCTTCGTCAATACGCCGATTCGTTGGAGCATTCGGGCGTGTGCGAGCGAACCTTGGAGGTCGTGCCGCCATAGCCGCCAATCGAAGGAAACGGATTCGGTGAAGCGCGCGACATCTGCGCCGGGCCCTCTGGTGAAGCGCCCGCTGCGTGAGACCGGTCTTGAAGTTCTCTTGCCCATAAAGCAGTCCGAACGATGTTAGCCGCCCGCCGGAAAGTCACGCGGGAAAGCCAAGCGGGTTAGTTACCAAATTACGCGCTGCAAATTGGGATTTTCGGGCTCACAATTCTGTTTGCTTGGATTCTGTGAAACGGCGCGCTACGGCTTAATTACCAGCTTGCCTAGCACCTGCCGGCTTCGGAGCATTGCAAATGCAGCGCTCAAGTCCGTCAGCGAAAAGAGTTGGTGGATGACCGGTTTGAGGCGTCCGTCCGCTGCCCATTCGAGGGTCGCGTTCAGGTCGCTGCGGTTGCGGCCGTAGCTGCCGATGAGCCGGTGCTGCTTCACGAAGAATGGCCAGAGCTGCATTGGCACCTCGCGGCCGCCGGTCGCACCGCACGTCACTACCGTGCCGCCGCGCGCGAGGCAGTGGAATACGGCCTGCAGTACCGCGCCGCCCGTGTGCTCAACTACAAGGTCCACGCCGCGTTTGTCCGTAATCTTGCGCACCTCGGACGGCCAGTCAGCCTTCGTGGAATCCACGACGAACTCCGCGCCGAGGCGTTGCGCCAGCTCGCGCTTGGCTGGCGTGGAGGCCGTGGCAATGACGCGCCCGCCAAGCTGCTTTGCAATTTGGATGGCTGCCGAGCCGACCCCGCTGGCCGCGCCGATCACTAGCACCCAGTCACGTGCGCGCACTTCCGCGCGGTCGGTGAGCATGTGCATCGCTGTGCTGCCCGCCAGCGTGAGCGCGGCTGAGGTTTCGAAGCTTACCGCCTCGGGCAGCCTCACGACGCAGCGCGCGGGCACCTTAACCCTTTCGGCGAAGCCGCCGTCGCACTGCACCCCAAGCAACCGGGCGTTCAGACAGTTGGAATCCTCGCCGCGCAGGCAGAACTCGCAGGTACCACAGAAGAGGTTGGATTGCACCGCCACCCGATCGCCCACGCGCCACTGGTCCACGTCCGCGCCGAGTGCAAGGATTTCACCGGCCACTTCACCGCCGCCAATGCGCGGCAGCTGGATGGGCAGGGGCAGTTCGCCCTGCTCGCACCACAAGTCAAGGTGGTTCACGCCGCACGCACGCACGCGCACCACTACCTCGTCAGTGGCGGGCGCGGGGTCGGGGACTTCGCCGAACCTGAATTGGCCGGGCTTGCCGTGGGCGAGAAGCTGGACGGCTTTCATAGCGAGGGAATTGAAGCGCGCTCTCCGCAGGTGATTCAAGCGGGTAAAGCGCGCGTAACTTGGTCTCGAGGTCGCTTCGTAAAGCAAAGGCCCAGCATTGCTGCCGGGCCTTGCGTCATTCAGTTGGTGGGACCACTTACCGTTGGATCCGCGCGGAGCCGCCCTTGGCGAATGCCTTCACTTGCTCCACTGTTGCCATCGTCGTGTCACCGGGGAAGGTGGTAAGCAACGCGCCGTGCGACCAGCCCAGATTGACCGCTTCCTGCTCGGACGCGCCGGAGAGCAGGCCGTAGAAGAAACCCGCCGCGTAACCGTCACCACCGCCGACGCGATCCACGACGTCGAGTTCGCACATCGGGGATTGATAGGTCTGCCCGTTGACCCACGCGACCGCACCCCAAGTGTGGCGGTTGGTGGAGTGAACCTCTCGCAGTGTGGTCGCCACGGCCTTCACGTTCTTGAACTTCTTGGTGGCTTTCTCGATGACGGCGTAGAACGCGGAAGGGTCCAGCTTGCTCTTGCTCTCGACGTCCTGGCCCTCGATGCCGAGGCCCTTTTGGAGGTCTTCCTCGTTGCCCACGAGCACGTCCACGTGCTTGACGATGCGGCCGAGGACGTCCACGGCCTTGTCCTGCCCGCCCCAGATGTCCCAGAGCTTTTGGCGGTAATTCAGGTCGAAGGAAGTCACGGCTCCGTGCTGCTTGGCTTCCTTCATCGCCTCAATGATCAACTCACCCGTTGTCTCAGATAGCGCAGCGAAGATGCCGCCGCTGTGGAACCAGCGCACGCCGTTACCGAAGATTTCCTTCCAGTTGAAGTCGCCGGGTTTGAGTTGGCCAGCGGCCTCGTTGCAGCGGTTGTAGAAAACGACAGGGGCGCGAACGCCTTGGCCACGGTCGGAGTAGACGGTCGCCATGTTCGGCCCGCGCACGCCGTCGTGCTTGAAACGCTTGTAAAACGGCTTCACGCCCATCGCGCGCACGCGCTCGGCGATGAGGTCGCCAATAGGGTAGTCCACCATCGCGCTCGCCACGCCGGTGTTCAGGCGGAAGCAGTCGGAGAGGTTGGCGGAGACGTTGAATTCGCCGCCGCTGACGTGGATGTCGCAACTGTTCGCCTTGCGGAACGGGATGATGCCAGGATCAAGGCGATGGACCAGCGCGCCCAAGGACAAGAAGTCTAGTGCGCCATTTTTAGAGATTTTCAAGCCAGTGCTCATGATATTTGGGGATGGCTGAGCCGGACAGCTTACCCGGGGAAAACAGCCAAACTAGTCCGGAATCTTTGGCAAAACTCGGCCGGCTTGGCAACTGGCAATACGGCGCGGCGGCTTAAGCCTTGACCCATCGGCGTGACCGACTGCTGCGCAGGACCGCCTCGCACAACTTCACCTCGTGGTGCCCGTCCTCTGCCGTGGCGAAGAGCACGGGGGTTCGTCGGCCGCTGGCGATATGCTCATACACAGCGCGGTAATGCATCTTGTGGCTATCGGGGAAACCCTCGGGATGGCCACCGGGATAATCGGTGAAGCCCGCCACGTCCTTGCTGAAGCCGGCGGTGGCGCGCTGGAGCACCTGGTTCGGTTCTTCGCGACGACCCACGAGGATTTCGTTCGGCTGTTGTAAGTCCCACCGCACACTGCCCTTTGTGCCGTAGATGCCCAAGGCAAGGCTGCATTTCCAGCCGGCGGCCACTTGCGAGATGGAGGCATTGGCGTGGACGCCGTCCACAAAGCCGTGCCGCGCCTTGCCAAACTTCAGCAGCACGCTGCCTAAGTCCTCCGTATCGCACCGGTAGGGCACCATCGTCTTAGGGTCGATTTTCGCAAAGGTTTGCACCTCGCCTTTTGGTCGGTAGCGGGTGCGGTGGAACGTCTCCAAGTGGGCAAAGACACTTTCTGCGCGCGCGCCAAGAATGAAAGACACTGCGTCAATCCAATGCGTGCCGATGTCGCCGACGGCGCGGAGCTTGCCGCCCTCGCTGGCGAGGAGCCGCCAATTGTAATCGGTGGCGTGTAGCAGCCAGTCCTGGAAGAAGTGGCCTTGGACGTGGATGATCTGCCCGAGGTCGCCGCGCGCCACCAGCGCGCGCATCTGCAGCACGGCGGGGAAGAAGCGGCACATATAGTTCACGGCGAAGACTGGCGCGTTTTTCCGCTTCGCCGCCGCAACCACCTTGGCCGTGTCCTTGGCCGTCATGCCTAGCGGTTTTTCGCAGATGACGTGCTTGCCCGCCGCGAGCGCCGCGAGTGACTGCTCAACGTGAACCTTGTTAGGCGAGGTGATGTGGATCACGTCTACGCTTGGAGAGCGGAGCAGCGCGCGGAAGTCGTAGTCGCCATAGACTTCGGGGATGCCCCACCTGTCCGCTGTGGCCCGGGCGTTGCGCGTCGAGCCGCAAATCGCCATTACCTGCACGCCGAGTCGCTTCAATGCTTCGATGTGCACCGGGCCGATGAAACCGGTGCCGATCACGCCGGCGCGCAGTTGATGTAACGCAATGCTCATGACGTCAGCCTGCCGGAACCGCAAAACGGAAGGCAAGCCGTCACCGCCTGTCTCCGAAACACTGTGGTTGCGCCGCCTCGGCGAATGCCTAGTATTGGCCGGAACAACACCACCGATTGCCTCCATTATTTATGAAAACACGCCTTTCCCGCCGCCACTTCCTCGCCGCCACCACCGCTGCAGTTGCCGCCCCGCGAATGCTCACTGCACAGAAGTCTGACAAGCAACTCGTTATCGGCGAGGGCGAGCACCGCTACGAGGTGCACCACAACTGGGCCCAACTTCCCGCGCAATACACTTGGCAGACCACTCACAACGTCGCCGTGGACCGCGATCAGAACCTTTACGTCATCCATGAGGGCCGCGAGAACCTGAAGGATCACCCGTCCATCTTCGTGTTCGATCCCAAGGGCAAGTTCATCCGTGCCTTCGGCAAACAGTTTCAGGGCGGCGGCCACGGCATCGAGGTGCGCAACGAGGGTGGCAAGGAGTTTCTCTACGTCTGCGCCTACCAGCAGGTGAAGGCCTTTGCCAAGCTGACGCTCACCGGCGAAGTCGTCTGGGAAAAATACGCGCCGATGGACAGTGGTGTTTATGCGAAGGACGAGGATAAAGTCCGCGTGAAACGCTGGGGTCGCGACGCCTTCATGCCCACAAATTTCGCCTTTCTCGATGACGGCGGATTCCTGCTCACCGATGGTTACGGTTCCTTCCACGTCCACCGCTACGACAAAAACGGCAACTGGGTTTCAAAATTTGGCGGCCCGGGCAAAGGCGAAGGCACGTTCCAGACCCCGCACGGCATTTGGATCGACCGCCGCCCAGGCCGTGAACAGCGCGTCGTCGTTTGTGATCGCGCCAACCACACCCTCCAATACCTCACCCTGGACGGCAAATACATCGAGACCCTCAAGGGCTACGGCCTGCCCGCGAATCTCGACTCGTGGAAGGACCTACTGCTCGTGCCCGAGCTCCACGCCCGCATCACCTTGCTCAACTCGAAGAACGAAGTCGTCGCCCGCCTCGGCGAAGACGTGGAGCGCGTGACCAAACTCGTGAAGGACGTCCGCGGCGATAGCGCCAAGTGGATAGATGGCAAGTTCATCCATCCGCACGACGCCTGCTTCGACGCCGCCGGCAACATCTTCGTTGCCGAGTGGGTCGCCACCGGCCGCGTCACCAAGCTGCGTAAGGTGGGGTAAACGTGAAGTTTGCTACTTGCTCCTGCGGGTGACTTGGGCCTTCGGTGATCAGGTTACCGCCGCCGCCATGGCCGACCACGATTGTTGTCCTTGGGCAGGCTCGATCACCTCAAATAGGCTGACCAGAAAGGCTATGAAGAAAAGGATTCTGACCATGGCCTTGGCTCCGAGGGATCCCCGACATCACGCCATGGACGGCGGGGCGAAGCCGGCGCGGTAGTTGCGCTTGAGGATTTCGTTGTTGGCCTGCTCGTGGTTGGTGAAGCGGAAGTTCACGCCGTCCCAGCGCAGTTCTTGGCCGGGGAAGCGCGTGGCCTTCACTGCCAAGAGCGCGGGTTCCGTGATGCGCCAGCCGATGGTCAGCGGGGCCCAGAGGTGTTTCTTCGCGCCGAGGCAGTTGTCGGCCCAATCTTTCCAATGGTGATGTGGCGTGGTCACGGGCATCGGCTCGTTGGCGACGACTTCGCCTTTGCGGAAGACGGTGATCTTGCCGTCGGCTTGGAGGAGCAAGGTGCCTTCGGTGCAGACGACCATGGTGTGGTTGGCTCCAGGCTTGGTGGGCGGCAGGCCGAGCGCGGCGAAGGACGGGAGCAGCGCGTCGTCGTTGTAGCGCACCACGAATTTCTCGCGCGCGAACTGGCCACGGCCCGGATAGGTGATCGTGCTCTGGTTGTGCGAGGTGTGGCTGGCGTTCGAGGGCTTGGGCGTGTGCGTGATGACGGCCTCGGGCGACGGGAGATCGTAGGCGAAGTAAAGCAAGTCAAGCAGGTGGCAGCCCCAGTCCGCGAGCTGGCCGCCGCCGGTTTCCCAGAAGGAACGCCAGCGCCGCGGCGCGAGATCTTCGCTGTAAGGCAGGGGCTTGGTGAGCGGGCCGTTCCACAAATCCCAGTCGAGATAGTCGGGCACGGGCTTGGCGGCGGTGTAGTCGGCCCACGGGTCGCCGAAGTAGGTGCCACGCGCGACGCTGCCGGTCCAAACATGAGCTTCGACGGGCTTGCCGAGCTGGCCTTTGCGGAGGATTTCCACGGCTTGCATGCGGCCCAGATTGCAGGCGCGTTGGTTGCCCATTTGCGTGACGAGGCCGGGCCGGGCGGCGAGGGCGTCGCGGATGAGGCGGAGTTCCTCGAGTTGGTGGACGAGGGGTTTTTGCCCGTAGAGGTGCTTCTTGTGCTTGAGCGCCGTGATCATCATAGGCGCGTGGTGGTAGTCCGGGGTGTCCACGATGACGGCATCGAAATCACCGACCTTGTTCGCGAAGCCTTCGCGGTAATCCTTCAGCGTCCACGCGTTCGGAAACTGTTTTTTAATTTTATCCAACTCGCGGGCATCCACGTCGCAGAAGCCGGCCCACTCGACCTGCGGATGATCTTTCAAGCCGTTGCGCTGCAGGCCGCCGATACCGCCGACGCCGATTTGGTAAATGCGAAGTTTGCTGTTCGCGTTGGTTTGCGCGCGCGCGGCGGGCGAGAGGGCGGCGATGGCGGTGGTTAGCACCGCGCCGGTGCGGAGAAACGTGCGGCGGGTGACGGGGGAAACGACGGGGGAGACAGGCGTGTTTTTCATGGCGAAGTGAAATGAGAGTGAACTAACCGCGCGATCAGTGCAAGCCGCCGCTCTGACAACGCGGCGCAAGCAGAACTAGATCGTCCCCTCGACTTTCCAATGGCTTTCCCTGGTGGTTCGCCTACTCAAGCCGCGCATAATGCTCATCCGCACGCAGGTCGCGCCCAGTGCCATTCATAGCATGGGGTTGTTCGCGGTGGGACCGGTCCCACGCGGCACGCCTTTGGGTGCGAGGGCCAGCCAGACGTGAGAGCCGGATGCCACGGACGGCGATGACCAATCGCGGCCCGCACTACTTCAGTTCGATGCCCACGGGGCAATGGTCGCTGCCCATGACCTTGGGGCGAATGAACGCGGCCTTCAGCTGCGGCCGTAACGCCGCGCTGAGAAGGAAGTAGTCCAGCCGCCAGCCCACATTCCGCGCGCGTGCGCCGCCCATCGGGCTCCACCAAGTATAGTGGCCGCCGCCCTGTTCGAACTCGCGGAACGTGTCCACAAAGCCCGCCTGCACGAAGGCATCGAAGCCGGCGCGTTCCTCGGGCGTGAACCCGTGGTTCTTCACGTTGGCCTTCGGATTCGCCAGATCGATTTCCGTGTGCGCCACGTTCAAGTCACCGCACCAGACT
>Ga0194119_10001296_pt1 | contig 45892 bp, 20 predicted proteins | sample TA2MahC100mmetaG_FD_148620 | JGI IMG/M metagenome (GOLD analysis project Ga0194119, IMG submission 148620) | Freshwater microbial communities from Lake Tanganyika, Tanzania - TA2015018 Mahale Deep Cast 100m | ecosystem: Environmental > Aquatic > Freshwater > Lake | place: Tanzania: Lake... | reverse complement strand
CAAACGAGACAACCCATGACGACCTACAACGGTTGGGCAAACTACGAAACCTGGAACGCTTCCCTCTGGGTTCAGAACGACGAGTTCCTCTACAATACCGCTAAGGCGTGCGTGACCTTCTGCGGTGCTGACGAGACCCCATGGCAGAAGTTCGTGCGCTGCATGACGCATGGGCACATCGGACGCCACATCGGGCAGACCCCCGACGGTGTGGCATGGGATGACGACAAGATCTGCAGCGTGGAGATGAACTCCCTCATGGTCGATCTCTGAACCGTCCACAGGGGGTGTCTCCACCCCCTCCCTGCCTCTATACTAAACACATCAACCAAACGACTCAACCCATGAAGACGCTCAAGATCTCAGACGCTCGCAAGATGGCAACCAAGGCAGGCGGCAGCATCCGAGACGGACGCAGCGGGCACAGCAAGATCTCTCACCCCCAGCTACGGGACACCTTCCCCCTCCCCATCCATGGTCGCAGTGGCACCCGTGACCTCTCCCCCGCTGTGACCCGTAAGTTCCTCGCCTTTTACGATCAGATGCTGGCAGCAGCGAAGGGTTGACGCCCTGCCCCTGATCCTGTAGACTAACCACAGAACACACGACACCGACCGATGGCAATCTACTCTCAGTGCAGCGACCTCCAGACCCGCGAGATCATGTGGGTCGCTCGCAAGACCGAGACCTCTCCCCAATCCCTCTATGCTGGTCGCCACTGCCCCGCCGAGGGTTGGTGGTGGGCAGGATGCTACGCCGACCGCTACCACGACGAAGCGATCGCCGCCATCCCCACCTTCGAGTGACCTTCGAGGCAGTGCCCGCCCCCGTGGCGGGTTGCCCCCCTAGCCCGTGTTATATGGGACCCAAAGAGCTAATCTATAAAGTCTTGCACTCGCCCGCGTACTATCATGTTTGTTGAAAAACTTAGGATCCCTATCTCAGAAATTTTTTTGGGGCAAAATTTTCTCGTATACCTTTTCGAGAACCCCCAAATCGCCCACTCCAAGATTATCCGAGCTTGCATCGCAGATTTCCTAGAAGGTCGCCTGGACTGCAAAAAACCTGCCAGTGTGTATTGGAGTAAATCCGACACCCGCAATTATGTTGCTATTGCGGTGGCTGCCATGCCAATTGGCATAGATATAGAGTATATGCGAAAGCGCCCCTTTGAAAAACTTTCTCGTAGATTTTTTCATTCCTCAGAGATTACCTCTGACATGGAAAAATTTTACGAAATTTGGACCAGCAAGGAGGCGTGTGTGAAACGAGATAAATTAACGATTGCAACGAATCTTGCAGATCCTCCGACAGGCACTATAATTATCTTAGAGGACATTCCACCACCACTCAAGGGAGCAATTGCATTATGATCATCAATCTACACCAACGCTTCAATCACTACCTCCACACAGAAAAGCTCCTAGATTTGCAGGAGATTAATGAGAAAGTAATTAGCTATGGTTGGACAGATGATGGGGAAAATTTGACAGGTTATTACATCGTTACCGAAAACTGGGTCATGCGTTACGACCTATCTGAAAATTACTTAGGAAAAGAGAGACTAATTCATGAATACGCCAAGATCTGAAAGAGACGTAGAGATCGATCTTTTATGGGCACGTTTGAATGCTTTGGAACAGCGTGTGAACGACTCCAAGCTAATGATGCGTCGTCCTGGGGAAACTGAGTATGAAAGATTGGTCGATATTGTTTGCGATCATGAAGAACGGTTAAATACTCTTGAAAGATATTAAAAAACCGCGTATACCCCGTTTGGCGCGTAGGTCTCTAAGGTATGGCAACACTCAGTAAGTTTACTTTTAATCCAGCAACAATTGGTGTTCCTTTTAGTGATACTATTACAGTAATCATGACTGTACAGTGTCCACCTCCAATAGGTCCATTAGAGGTGCTTCAGAGCGTCACCATGACCACTGTAGACCCTTCGATACCCACTGGTATCCTTCCAGGTCTAGATCCTGGTTTTCCTGTAGGTAATTTGATCTATATTCCTACAGCAACTCCATCAGCAAGCTATACGATCTCAATCAACGGTACATTCAACGAAACCTATTTTGATGAACGAGAATGGGAATATCGTGATGACACGACTGGAAAGAGTTATCATACTCCGATTCTAGAACTAGAAAGTTCGATGCAGGATCCTGCTGGTTTAATCTATACGGTCAGTAAGAACAACGTACAACCAGATGCATACACTGATGGTGGATCTTACGAGGATGACATACCAAATCCTATTGATACGTTGATTCGATATAAACCAGACTTCCGTGCTTCTCGTACAGTAACCTATACATATACCGTTGTGACGATCTGTGCAGGTGTTCCGTTGACATATATCTTCAACGTGACTCAAAATGTGTTAAATAATTGGGATCTCGGAAGAGATAAGATGAAGAATATTATTGCCAATAACCTCAGATATACCTAATGGCAACGACTACACCAGCAGTAAAGGATGCGTATAGCACTGGACATGGATGTTTTCCACCAACACAGCTTGTTCAGGCATCAAATAATGTCTTTGCAGGCGGAAAAGGTGTCGGAAGAGTTGATGACCAATACGCTTCACACTCCTGCGGCTCAACAACTCACTCTGGAACGCAGCGAGCCATCACAAATGGGTCGTCAAATGTCTATGTAAACAACAAATTATGCGGAAGATTGGGTTCTGATATCGCATGTGGAGACGCAGTTGGGAATCATGCACTCCCAGAAGGAGCTAAAAAGGTCTATATTGGCGGTTGACTTGACAAAATCGCCAAAAAATCGTAAAATTTTAGATGTAAGTCACTGATTTTCTATGGCAAAAGCAAAAGGCGGGTTGATGAAGACGAATTACGTGCCTGGTAAACCCAAATGCACGAGTCAAGGACGCTCCAAAAACACGAATTTGGCAGCTACATCGCGAAATGGTCGCAAAAAACGCTATCGTGGGCAAGGAAACTAAATAATCGTGGAGATAGCAACCTCCTTAAAAGTTCTGAAAAGAGCTTTTAGGGAGTTTTTTATGGCAAATTCACCTGTAGACCTCGGAAATGAGTTTATCACATCAGGAATGACTCTAATTACGTCTCCAGCAAGTGAAATATACTTGAAAAAAATTAAAAATAGCAAAAATCAACCTCCAACAGATCGCTATTCACGTCCATGTGGAGGAAAAGGCGGATTTGACGACTATGTTGAGCGTTGGCACGAATAGTTTAAGAAACCCTGATAAATAACTCAAGGTCGAATTCTAGAAAATGGCTATTATATCAAAGTCCTTTCGGGACTTTAGCCTTACCTTTGAGAAAAATCCTGTAACTAACGATGTTCTGACTCTTAAGAACGAAAAAGCGATTAAAGAGTCAGTAAAAAACCTCGTTAGATACAATCTGTTCGAAAAGCCATTTTATCCTCAATTTGGTGGTAACATTATTAGATATCTTTTTGAGAATCACAATTCTGGACTAGAAAGTGAAATCTCACTTCAAATTAAAAAGACAATTAACACATACGAACCAAGAGTCGCTTGTTATGATGTCTTTACTAAATTTGATGAATCGATAAACGATATGCAGGTTTCTATATCATACCTTATTCTCGGTACTCCTGTTACCATACAAAGCATAGACTTAGTGTTTAAACCATAATGGCGTTCAATCAGGTCAACTCGTTAGAATTTAACGAGATTAAAGCACAAATCAAGGATTACCTCAAAGCTCAGAATCAATTTTCTGATTATGACTTTGAAGGATCTTCGCTGACCGTACTTCTTGATATTCTTGCCTACAACACTTACTATTCATCGGTTAACGCAAACCTTCTGGTTAATGAAAACTTTTTAGAGACAGCAGTTCTTAGAGAGAACGTTGTCAAATTAGCTAGAATGATTGGATATACTCCAAAGAGTGCTAGATCTGCTATTACACGAGTAAATATCTCAATCGCTACTGCTTTTCCATATCCAAAGTCAGTAACCATGTCACGAGGACTGGTTCTTAACTTTATTGGATCGGATAATGATAATTATGTATTTTCAACTATTGCAGATCAGAGCACAAGTGTAGATAGTCTCTCTGGTATTGCAACATTTACTAATTTGCCTTTGTATGAGGGTGTTTATCTAACTGATAGTTTTGTTAGAGACCAAACTCAAAGACAAAGATTCATTCTGACGAATGATAATATTGATACCACTAGTATGAGAATCGAAGTTACTAGTGGAACTACAACAGAAGCATATCTTTTAGCTACAGATATCACTAAAATTAACGGAACTTCTAAAGTCTATTTCTTAGAAGAGTCTGAATACGGTAGACCCGAGATTACCTTTGGTGATAATGTATTAGGGAAAGAATTAGAAGATGGCGATGTTGTTAATGTAACCTATACGACAAGTAATGGTATAGGATCAAATGGACTGACAAATTTTGATTTTATCGGAACGGTCAGAGATAATCAGAATAACAGCATTACGACTGGTATCACTGTTACCATAGTTTCTCCTCCAGATGGAGGATCTTTGCAGGAATCTACTGAGTCAATTAAGTTTACTGCACCTAAGTTCTATTCATCTTTTGGAAGAGCTGTTTCTACCAGAGACTATGAAGTTCTCCTTCCACAGATTTATCCAAATATTCAGTCTATTTCTGCATATGGTGGAGAGGAAGCTGATCCTCCCGAATATGGAAAAGTATTTTTGGCAATCAAACCTAAAAATGCTGATAAGTTATCTTTGTCGGAAAAGAACAATATTCTTAAGAACCTGAGAGACTATTCAGTAGCTGCGGTAGAACCTAAGATTATTGATCCATCTGTATTGTATATTGATCTTGTAAGTTTTGTATATTTCGATCCAAACAAAACTCGCCGCGATCAAGCAGATTTAAAGACCATTCTAATTGCAACTCTTACAGCTCTTAACTCTGGATCCGAGTTTAATAAGTTTGGTGGTAAGTTTAAGTATTCCAAACTTCAGAAGATAATCGATGATGCAGAACCATCATTTACCTCAAACATCACTAGAGTGACGATGAGGAAAAATGTATCTATTGAGATTAATGCAAGAGTTAACTACAAGATCTGCTACGGCAATAGAATTCTACCATCGACGGATACTCCATCTATAAGCAGCACTGGATTTAATCTTGCTGGAGATGATGTGAATACTTATTATCTTGATGATAATGGAGAAGGATCTCTCAGACTCTTCTACATTAAAGATACTGGAGAGAAGCAATATATTGATGGTCTTTGGGGATCTGTTGATTATGAAATTGGAGAAATTGTTGTCAACGACCTGATTATTAGTGGAACTCCATTTGCCCAAAATCAAATTAGACTTTCTGCTGTTCCAAGATCAAATGACCTTGTTGCTTTGAGAGAAACTTATCTGACAATAGGTATAGATAATACAGTAATTAATATGGTCGAAGACGTAATTACTAGCGGTTCCAACATTTCTGGAACTGGTGTCATCCCAGAATCTAGCTATAACTAAAATCAACTATGCCTACATCCTCCTGGAAAGTTGGTCAGTGGACTACTCCAACCACTCCTGTAACTGTACCTCCAGTTCCATCGGAAGTTAGTCCAGAATCAAAGTCGCAGATCTCAGATAGAGTTTTCTCGCAATTCCCTTCGTTTGTAAGAGAAGACTATCAGACTTTTATTGATTTTGTAAGGGCATACTATAAATCACAAGAATTAAAGGGAAATCCAGTAGATGTTATTCAAAACTGGGATGACTACTATAATATTGACAAATATACTAATCTTGTACAAGAGACTGTACTGATTTCTGCATTAAGTGAAACTTCTACGACAATTGACGTACAGAGAACCGTAGATTTTCCAAATGAGGGTCTCTTATTAATTGAAGATGAGATCATTTACTATAATGGAAAAAGAACTACCTTATTTGAAAATTGCGGTAGAGGATTTTCTGGTGTAACAAGTCTTGGGGAGTCCGTAGACTTCAAATTTGAGCAAACTCAAGGTGCAGCACATGCTAGTGGCACTAAAGTAGTAAATTTAAACAACCTTTTCCCTCTTTTCATTCTTTCTAAATTTAAAGAGCAATATCTTGCAACTTTTCCGAAAGATTTTGATTCTGGAGTTGAAGAGAATATTGTAATTAAGAGAATAAAGGATTTTTATGCTTCCAAAGGAACAAGCAGGTCTTTCCAGTTCATCTTAAGAACAATTTTTGGAGTTGAGTCAACAATTAACTATCCAAGAGATAGAATTTTCAAACCATCCGATGCTTTCTATGTTTCTAGGGAAGTAATTAGAGCAAGAAAGCTTGAAGGAAACCCTATGGAGCTTGTTGGGCAAGTTTTATACCAACAAGAAGACCCAACTGATCCAAATGTAAAATTTGCTAGAATTTACGTTAAAAGTGTTGTTGAAATTTACACCGAAGAGGGTGTAATCTATGAGATTGATGTAGATACCAATAATTCTGCTGGAACTTTTGTAACTCCATACAAAACTATTCTTGCTGATGATGTTGGAAGCGATGTCTTAACTGATACAGTCATCACTGTTGACTCTACTCTTGGTTGGCCAGAGCAAGATGGTAAAATTCGTATTGAAGACGAAATTATCTCGTTTGCAGAAAAAACTGTTAATCAATTTTTAGGTTGCACCAGAGCTAGAGATAATACAAGTCCAGCTGAGCATATTGCTGGTCATGAGGTTATTGCTGCATTTGAAGTTTTTGGTTATTCTAATGTAGATAACTCAAAAATTACCATCAAAATGTTTGGTGGAACAAGAGGAATCAATCTCAATACTCCTGGAAAATACTATCTTCCAGACAGCAAAATTACAACCCCAACGAGCCCTGGATTTGATAGTATTGATTCTATTTGGAAATCATTCATTTATAATGTAAGAAGAGCTTTTAGAGGAACTTCTATTGTTCTTGGATCTCCAAATCCAAATGGTAGCGTTGTTGCTACAATCACAACAGCAGAAACTCACGATTTGAATCGTGATGATAAAGTAACTATTTTAAACGCCCCAGAAGACATCTATAATGCAACTTATAGTGTTATTGGTGTTGGTTCTGCAAATACGTTTAATATTCTTATTCCAGCAACTCCAATTGCAACTCCAAATGCAGAATTTATTGTAATTAGAGAATTTGCATACGGAACTAGTGACTTTTCCAGCATCAGAAGTCAAGTAGAACAATATACTTCTGATATCCAAAATACATACAGATCTACCGATAATGCTATTGTAGCTTGTGCTGGTATCCCATCACATAAGATCGGTCCATTTGGTGCAAATGATATTCTTCCAGGCAATCAAAGATATCTTAAGCGCATCCCATTAAATCCAATCACAAAAAGCACCAAGCAACCAACACCAGTTGGTCAAATCGGTATTGGTGTAAATGGAGTTCCATTTTTCTCGTATAAAGGGACTGCAACTAAAAAATATGGTGGATTAGTTGATATTGAAAAAATTAATGGTGGAGATGGATATGACATCACTAATCCACCAGTAGTTGAGTTTGAAAAAGATTATGAACTTGATAGAAATTATGCTATTGGAACAAGAGTCAAATATAATGGTAATAGATATGTTGCTCTAGATCCTGGACAATCTTCGTTCACAACGTATCCAACTCATAATAGTGGTATACAAGTACATGGAAATATCAGATGGCAATTTGAAGGATTATCTGCTACAGCTGCTGTCGAAGTAGATGGTAGAGTTATTGAAATTAACGTAACTAATGGTGGCAGTGGATATACCTTTGAACCGATTGTTTCTGTTATTGGTGGTGGAGCAGCTTCAACAAAATCAGCATCTGCATCTGCACAGATTACAAATGGTGCTGTAACTAACATTACAATCACATCTCCTGGATCTGGTTATACCTCAGTGCCAACTATTTCAATTAGTGGTGGAGGAGGATCTGGGGCTACTGGTCTTGCGGTTGTTAGAGGATCAATTAAAGAAGTTCACATAACAAGTCCTGGAACTAACTATACCTACGAACCACTTGTAAATCTTGTTTCTGGTAGTGGAGCTGTAGCATATCCATCTATCCTGAATGGAAAGATCGAAAGTATTATTGTTACATTTGGTGGAGAGAGATATTTTGGTCCACCAGATGTAGTTATTATCGGAGATGGAGTCGGGGCAACTGCATTCGCAAATGTAGACTTAAATAGGAATATTGTTACTGATATTGTTGTAACTAATAAAGGTATTGGATATACCCCAGGAAAAACCAAAGTTTTTATTGTATATCCTGGAGAAGGAGCTCAATTCCAAACAAAATTAACCGAGTTAACTTATAATGAAGCAGCAAATGCAAATGAACTTGGAGTAAATCCAAATACATTTGTTTCAAGAAAAACCTTCGATTCTTCAAATGGAGCTTCTTTCCAAGGAGCAAACTATTTGATTTTTGGAGGAGAATATGGTTACATGTTCAATCCCAAGAGATTGAGATTCTTGGTAGAAGATAATATCAATTCATTTCTTGCAGAATTAACTCCAACAAAACATTCACCTATTCTTGGGTGGGCATATGATGGCAATCCGATTTATGGTCCATATGGATTTAAGGACGCAGAAAATAAAGCACCATTTAATGAATATAAGCAATTAACGACAAGTTATAGAATTAAAGCATCTAGAACAAGCCTTGTAGATGGATTAACAGATCCATTAGGAACTTTTATTGAAGATTATGAATATGTTGAAGGACTTGGAGATTTAGATGAATATAATGGCAGGTATTGTGTAACTCCAGAATATCCAAATGGAGTATATGCATATTTTTGTACTGTTGATGGTGTCACTGGAAATCCAAAGTTCCCATATTTTATTGGTCCTAATTTTTATTCACAAGCTAATGAAATCAACTGGAATGGTAATGGACTTCAAAAAGGGTTTACTGAAGATGCAATAAGATTTAAAGCTCCATATCTGGCAGTTGATAATCTTATTGTAAAGAGAAAGCAACTCATCGACAAAATTGAGTTCTTCTTGGCGTTAGAAGATACAACAACTATCATTACAACAGAAACTGGAGATTTCTTACAACTTGCAGAAGATGGTATTGGTTATTTTGACTACTATCCTTCAATCAAGGGAAGCCAGGCAGATTCTCTGTTTGTCGCATCAACTAATAAGTATTCATCTGCTGGTATTGACCAATACTTAATTGAAGGTGGTGGTAGTGGTTATAAGGTAAATGATCGCTTAATTTTTGATGAAGAAAATACTGGAGGATCTGGTCTCAGTGCAGTAATTTCTGCTGTTGAAGGCGTTACTACGTCAACTGCAACATTCGTTGCTAATGATGATGATGTTTCTGTTGTTACTTTGACGACCACTGATAATCATTATGTTAAGATTGGAGACTTAGTAACGACACAAGTAGAAGACAATACCTACGAAAGAGAAATTGGTGTCAAAATTATAGGTAATAAGTATTACTTTGATTACTTTGGTTTACAAAGTGCAAAATTAATGAGACAGTGGCAAACTGGAGTTAGCTACACTGTTAATGATCTTGTATATAATGGAATATATGTTTATGAAGCACAAAATACTGGAACCTCAGGAGCAACATCTCCAACCCATAATAATGGAACAGTAATTGATGGAGTTGGTGGTGTAGAGTGGAAATATATTAGAGTACGCACCGATGGAAATCTGTACCAGGGCGGATGGTCTTCCATAACTGGTGGATCTAACTATCTTAATGGCACATATGTTAATGTCCCTCTTACTACAAATGGTAATGGTCTTAATGGAAAGGCTACGATAGTCGTTAGTGGTGGATCTGTAACCTCAGTAACAATTACAGATCCTGGATATGGATATGAAGTTGGGAATACCATTTCTGCACTGAATATTAACCTTGGATACAATCTTACTCCTTCAGCTGGATCTGGATTTACAATCACTCTTACTGAAGTGCAGAAAGAAGTGGTCTTTAGATCAAATAAAGCACACCAACTAAAAGTTGGAGATGTAGTCAGTATCTCTGGAATTATTCCATCAAATTATGATAAAGCAGATTACACAGTAGTGAGAATTGACACAAACAGAAGATTTGTATGTAAGAGAAATTTTGCATCACCTTCTGCTGCTATCATAACAACCGCAGAAATATATGTTAGAGAACCTAAATTACAGTTAATTGACGGTCACAGATATAAGTTTGATGTTTCGGATTCTTCTCATGTTGGAAGAAGACTCACGTTTAGTTTGGATCCAGATAATACTGAGGTATTCACATATAAAAACATCTTCACTGTAGAGAATGATTCTGTTACTGGAGAGCAACAATCTATTACAATTAGAATTTTAGATTTACCAAGCACATTCTACTATTTTGACATTAATGGATTAACACTTGGTTCATATGTGAATCTAATTAATGACCCAATCAAGGGAACAAATACAGTTGTATCGGTAACTGATACTGCCATTAGGTATGAAGTAGCACTAGAACCAGAATCTTCGTATAATCTTGCAAATAAAGTTTCTTATATTACCAATTCAATTTACCCTAAAGGTGGACTTGGTGCAATAACTATTGGTGATCCAGGAAGAAACTATTCTTCAATTCCTGCCCTCAAAGATACCTTTAGGTCTGGATCTGGAGCTACAGCAGTAGCAACTATTGCTGGTCCAATTCTTACAGTTGGAGTTATCAATAAAGGTTCTGGATATAATGCTGCATCTTTACCAACTGCGGTTGTTACTATGCCAGACTTTGTTGATTTGACTCTTGATTCTGTTCTTGGTTCATTTGTGAAGGATGAAATTGTTATTTCCCAAACTTCTGTAGGAACTCAAACTGCAAGAGGTAAGGTTATTTCTTGGGATCCAAGCACCTCTATATTGAGAGTTCAACCAATTAGAAATACTACTAGTGGTGCTGCGAATAAAGGTTATATAATGTTCAGTACAGTTAATGCTCAAAGAAATAAGGTATACTCATCAGATTCTCAGGCTTCCATCATCGCACTGTCTGGAACTCAAGCGACAGTAGCTGCAGTTATTCCTGGAACTGGTCCTAATGCTGGATCATTAGAAAGTATTACGGTTACAAATGATGGTTCGAATTATAGAACTGCTCCTACAGTTGTATTGGATAATCCGTACTATGGAGGTGTTGTTACCGTATCAATAACCTCTCAAAATACTAGTGCTAATTTTACTTCAGGAACTTACACAGGTGTGGTACAAAAAAGTGTCGCTCCAACTGGAGGAACTGGAGTAACTTTTACTGTTGTTATTGATGCCGTTACTAAAGATGTCATCTCAGTAACTCCAGATATTGCTGGATATCCATATTCTCTTGGCGATGTAATTACTATTTCTGGAGCTCAAATTACAGGTGGTATTGATGGTACTGATGATTTTACCGTCACTGTAACTGAGTTATCATTCAGTAATCCAGCACAGACAAGTGTTCTTATTAATGCAAGTATTGATTCCGTAACTGTAACTAATGGTGGTTCTGGTTATCTTTCATCGCCAGATGTTTTAGTTAGTGGTGGAAATGGAATCAACGCTATTCTTAACGCACAGATAGTTAATCAGGGAGTTACAAACATCCAAATTGAGGATGGTGGAGAACAATTCCAAAGTCCACCAGTAATTAATATTGTCCAGACTAAAGGAACTGGAGCATCGTTGCTCTTAAAATCATCAGATCTTGGTCAAATTGTAAAAATTGGTGGCGATAATATTACCTTTAATTATAGTCATGATAGAACATTAAAACCAGAGTTAAATACAACTTATAACTTACAGTTAATTAGAACTCAAATTATTGATTACCTTGATGTTATTGATGGTGGATTCTCATTTGTTGCAAAACCAACAATTGTTCTTGAGGGTGGAAGTGGATCTGCTTTTGAATTAAATCCAATAATTCAAAACGAAGTTATTCAAGAGGTGCAAGTCGTAAATCCTGGAAAGGGATTCTTTTCTGCTCCAGCAGTATCTGCAAGAGTAAGCCACAGCTTTGTCGCATTAAGATCAAATAGTACTTTAAACTTTGCATATGATGCAAAAATTCCAACTGGAACTAAGGTATCTCTAAGGCAAATTTCTGGAACTCTTCCTCAACCATTACAAGCAAACGTAGTATATTATGTTATTGAAGATACGATTGCTAATGGTCTTGCAAACAATCAAATTAGGTTAGCAACAAGTTTAGCTAATGCTAATGCTGGAACATATATTATATTTACGACAAATCCACAAATAGGTAATAATGGAGTATCGAGTTTTGTTCTCGATACAACAGATCTTGGAGCAAGAATAGTTGCATATATGAAACCAGCAGAATTTTCTGTTGGGGAAAGAATTTATCAAGGTGCATCTACTGCTTCGTATACTGCTTACGGATTCATCAAAAACTGGGATCCAAAAGGAAGAGTTGTTAGTGTTGAAATTGTTGAGGGTGAATTTAGACTTGGTGAACCAGTCTTCGGTGCAGAATCTGCAGCTTTTGGTCAAATTCATGCATTTGATAGAGCAGATGCAGTATTTGAAGTATCACCCATTAGTATTTCTGGGAATAGATGGGAGAAGACTACTGGATTCTTGGATCTTAATGAACAAAGACTTTATGATAGCAATAGATTCCAAGAATTCTCATATGAGATATCTTCTTCAATCAATATTAAAGATTGGAAAAATCCAATTAAGTTTGCTGCTCACCCAGCTGGGTTTAAAGTATTTGGATCTCAAATTCTTTCTACTGCAACATTTAAAGATTTCAAACCAACTCCATACCGAGATTTTGTAACAAACGATTTGTATAATTGGTGGCTTCCAGGAGTTCCTCCAGCGACACTTAAAACTTTTAATGGAACTACATTCTTTACACCAAAACCAACTGCAAATAATGTTGCGAAACTTAGTAGAATCGATAATTTTGCATTAGGTAAACCTGACTATACTGCAACTGTTCCCACAGAAGTTTTACTTTTTGGTCGTCAACTTTTAGATGTTCAAAAGATTCTTACTAATATTGTACACAAAGTAGATACAGTCAACTTTAGAGATATTCCTTTTGATGGGAGTTCAACTTCAATTGTTAATGCATCTACTAATGAAATTACATTAACAAATCATGGACTGGTACAAAATCAAAGAGTCGTCTACAGTGCAGGTGGAGATAGATTCCAAGATGCCAGAGATCTAATCGTTGCAAATATTGATTATATTGTAGAAGAGGCAATTGGGTATATCGAAAATACTTATCCAACCCTTACAGACGGTTCTAGACCCGATTATGATCGTTCTATTTGTGCTAGAGATACTAGACTAGTAATTGCTGCTTGGGCAAATGATCTTAGATATGGTGGAAATGCATTTACTGTAAAGGCAGTAAACTCATATGTTGGTCAAACTGTTTTAGTTGCAGATAGGTATGGAGATGCAAGAAATCTTCTCAGAGCAAATAAGATTCTTATTGCAGAAGAAGCAGTGGGAAGAATGCTTGTCGATCCTATTGTTGGTATTCCAGCTGGATTCCCAGGTGTTCCAGGAGGCAACCAAAACTGTATCGACGATGTAGTAGATTTTATTGAATCCATGAGCTACAACCTTGCTTATGGTGGAAATAGTGAAGTTTATGATGCTGCAAACCTTTACGTTACTGGATCGCATATTAATGGTGAAGAAACTCAATCAGTTAAAGTATTTGAAATTGCGTTAGAACTTTGTGAAGATGTAATTCAAAATTATCCAATAACTACAGCATATACATCAGAAGTACAAGTTTTTGATAACAGCATTTCAACAGATCCTATTGGATTTGTAGCTGATAGAAATGGTGATGCATATGATCTACTTCAAGCAAATAAAACCTTTATTGCTAATGAATCTGTAGAGCGTTACTTGATTGCAAATCCATCATTTGTGATTCCAACTGGCAATCAAAACTGTATTGATGATGTTATTGATGTAGTTAATGCAGTATCCAAGAATGTTGGATATGGTGGAAATGATTATACCTATGATGCTGCAGCATATTACGTTGGGACATCTCATATTAATGGTGAAGAGGTAGAAACTATTGCAATTATGAATATTGCAAGAAATCTTTGCCAGAACGTAATTAATAACGAGACTATCACTGTTCAGGGAACACATGGTCTCACTCAAACTAAAGATCTCACCATAACTCTTGATCAGGGTGGATGTGCAGCTATCAAGTCTACAATTGCAACTTTATTCTCTATCGTAACCACAGCAGTATCAACTGATAGCATGTCACACGCCACTAGAACTGGTGGCGGTGGTTATGTAAATTCTTGTCAAAATGTCGTCTCTTCGATGACATCCTTATTCAATATTTTGATTCAAGCGATTGGTACTACAGGATCTCCAGGCAATTTAACTGGAGTTACAAGAACTACTCCAGTAAACAATATTCTTCATATTGGTGGAGAAGAAGTAGAAACAATAGCTGCTTACAATAAAGCTAGAGATTTAGCAATCTTAGCAATCAATAATAATCTGCCCACAACTGGTCAATATACTACTAAGAGTCCATTTGTTGACTTATCGATCACAAATGATCCTGGAGGTTGTGCGAATGTTGTTTCTGCAATTACAACACTTGCACAAATAATGGCAGATGGTATTGATAATCCAGGGACAATTCCAGATCTTGATGTTGGATTCTACCCAGATGTAAGAACTGGAGATCCTATTGGAGGATTAACATCTAATAGTGCATATTATGCTGATATTGTTGATGCAAATACAATTAGACTCTTAGATGCTCCATCTGGTAATGTTTTAGATATTACTTCTGCTGGCACTGGTCCAGCACACCAAATAATTCTTTCTGTAGATGGTATTAATAATCAATTCAAACTTAGAAAAAACTCTATAGACATTTCTACAGTTATTGGAAAGACTTCCCAAAAGAGTCAACTGATAGTTTGTATTAATGGTATTGTACAAAATCCTAAGGGATTTAGTTTGTCAAATGATATTCTAACCTTTGTAGAGTCTCCGTTAGAAAACTCCGAGGTTCTAATTGTTTATTTTGATAGAGTATCTTATTCTGGAGCTTTTGAATTAGATACGTTTGGAGATGCAATTCAGACATTTAATACTGGAGATGGATTAATTGCTGGTGCTGGATATACTAATGGAGTTTACAGTTCAGAACCACTAATTAACAAGAGAGGAAGTGGAACTGGAGCTACAGCAAATATTGCAGTTGTTGGTGGAGAAGTGGTATCTATTAGTATTGTAGATGGTGGAAGTGGTTACACAAATAATGATATTGTCTCTGCTACTTTAGCGGGAACTCCAACTTTAGAGTTCCAAATAGAAGTCGAAGAAGTGACATTTGACGGATCAAATACAACGTTTACAGCAAAAGTTGGTGGATCAAGTTATTCATTACCAGCTAGCGATAACTTCTTACTATTCTTAAATAGCACTCTGCAAGTTAAAGGAAACGAAGAATCCTATACTTATACTGGAAGCACAATTGAATTTACAGAAGCTCCTCTTGGAAATATGGACTTCTATTGCTTCTATTTTGGTAAATTGAATTTACTTGATGATATTGCACCATTCTTTGACAATACCAGAAAAACATTTATCTTAAAGCAAAATAGTTCTCCATTCTCAATTGAATCAGATGATCCAAATGTTGATACTGCTGGAAACCTTCTGATCTTTATTAATGGAGTATATCAAGAACCTGGAGTTGCATACTCACTTAGAGGATCACTTCTTGAGTTTGATGAAGCGCCTAGAGCTGGATCTACTTGCTCTCTGTATATTTTCCTTGGATCAAACGATGATATCTTGAGAGAAGATATTTTCAATTCTTTAGATCCTGGAGATATTGTGAAAATTTCTAGTGAATCTGATAATAGATTACTTGCCTCTATTAGTAGCTCTACCACTATTGATACTTACGAATATGTTGGATTGAGACCAACTGCGGCAGAATTTAGTGCAGTTATACTAAACCAAAAGGTTGTTGGTGTCAATATTATCAGTCCTGGTTTGAATTATGAAAATCCACCAATTTTAGTATTCTCTGGAGGTGGTGGAGCGGGAGCGTTTGCGGAAACAATTATTGATTCAGGAACAGGATCTGTTACTGGAATTATAAATTTAAACCCAGGAAATAACTATACATCTATTCCTCAGATTATTCCAACTCATCCAGTTTCACTCGAAAGAGCTCAGAGAAATAGAATTATTTCTAATTCTAATGCATTAGCTGGTACTTATCTGAATCAATCAATTACATCAACTTCAATTACAATTAATGCTGAAAATATCTACTGGAACCTCAGTCAACAGATTGGATTCCCAGATGAAGGGCAAATCCTGATACCAGTTTATTCTGGTGGAGTGTGGAAAGTAGAAAGGATTCTTTATGGATCAAGAGACCTTAATGCAAATACATTTACTGTAGCAACAAATGGAAGAGGATACTTTGGAACTGGTCCTTCCCTTGGAGTTGGATTTGATATTAATATTTTAACAGGTTCATATACATCTTCTGGAACTCTTTGTACTGTTAATACTTCTGGAGCACATAATTTTGTGACTGGAATGAGTATTTACCTCAAACATACATCTGGCACTGGATTTAATGGAAGTTATAAAGTAACTGTAACGTCCATAACCCAGTTTACGGTTGAATATCCATTCTCCAGAACAACTAGCGGTAGTGTATCGCTTCTCCCAGAGATTCGTCTTAGATCTTTATAAATAAGTAAAAAAGCTCAATTGGCATGGCATTAGTCACTGACAAGTTTAGAATATACGCTGCCGAAAGTTTCAGAGATACTCTACTCTCTACGAATAGAGTGTATATGTTCATCGGACGTGCAAAAGAATGGGGATCTACAGATGCTCCACCAACGAATGAACCCGTTGATAGTTTTGCATATCACAGAAATACATATAGAGATTCTGTAGCTTTTAAAAGAATTGATATTTCTGACACTGCGCTGGTTATTCCAAGAGTTGATTGGATCGATCCAACAAACACCACTGGTGGCACAGGTAAAGTATATTCGATGTATAAACCAGACTATGCCCCAGCAAAAACAACATCAAATGGATCATCTAGATTGTATGATTCAAATTTCTATGTAATGAACAGCGAATATAATGTATACAAGTGTCTTTATAATGGTCAATCTCCAGAATTTCCAAGGGGAAGACCCTCGTTAGTAGAACCAACTGGAACATCTACTACTGTTATTGAAACTGGAGACGACCCTGGAGTATATTCGTATAGATGGAAATACATGTATACGATTGATGCAGATAACATCCTAAAATTTGTTACTGCAGAATTCATTCCAGTTATTGACAATTCTCTTGTTCAATCTGCAGCAAACTCTGGAGCAATTGACACTGTTGTTGTCAATAACGCTGGAACTGGATACAATAATGGAGTTTATACTAATGTTCCTATCCGTGGGGATTGGCAGATTAATGGTGGAACACAAGCTCTTTGTACTGTAACTGTAGTTTCTGGATCTATTACCTCTGTTATCATCACTACTGCTGGAAGTGGATATACATTTGGATCAATTAATGTTGCATTAATTCCAAATATCGGCAGTGGTGCTGATGCAAATCTTGATGTTGTTATTCCACCAAATGCAGGACATGGTGCTGATGTTGCTAGAGAACTTGGTGCGTATCGTCTTATGTTCTCTACAAAGTTGGAGACAACAAATGCATTTGTTGATTTTCCTAATGACTTGACATATAGAAGAATTGGATTGGTATTAAATCCATTTGATTATAATACCACTTCTATTTCAAATCAAAATACAAGATCAGCTGTAAGAGCTATTAAATTCCCTCAATCTGGAGCAGGAACTCCGAGTGGTAACTTCTCCCCTGGAGAACTAATTACTCAGGCAAACACAAATGCTCAAGCACTTGTTGTCTCATATGATTCAACAACAAAAGTTTTGAAGTATGTGCAGGACTCAACTGATGGTGTGACTAACGGTAATATTATTCAGTTCAGTGGGTCTAACGAAATTACATCATCAATAAATGCTGTTACTGGTACTCCAGACACATCCTTTGGAACTGCATCTATTCCAGTATCTCAGATTACAATTGGTGTTTCTGTTTATGAGCTTGGTTTATCATTCATCTCTGGTTATGCTAACCAAGAAATTGAAATCAACTCTGGAGAAATGCTCTACATAGATAATAGAAATCCGATTACCAGATCGGCAGACCAAAACGAAGAGATCAAAGTAGTAATAGAATTCTAAATGGCACAGAACACTAACCTGAACATCGCCCCTTATTTTGATGACTTTGATTCTGATAAGGGGTTTCTAAAAGTTCTCTTTAAACCAGGATATCCTGTTCAAGCTAGAGAATTGACGACTCTGCAAAGTATCTTGCAGAATCAGATCGATTCGTTCGGTCAAGGTGTTTATAAGGATGGTTCTATGGTGATTCCTGGTGGAATCACTCTCAATACAGAACTTCCTGTCGTTTTGATTCAAAACACATATCTCAATCTCGATGTAGAACTTTATAGAAAAGAATTAGACGGTAAAGTTCTTAAGGGATCTACTTCTGGAGTTAGAGCCAGGGTAGCATTTTCAATTTCAGCAGCTACTTCTGAAAGAGGAAATATTTCGTTCTATGTAACATACTTACAAAAAGCAGATGATAATGTAACCTCAACCTTCACAAATGGAGAAATTCTAACTTGTGAGGATGATATTACATATCAATCAACTACTATTTCTGCTGGAACTCCTATTGCTCAGTTGTTAAATTCCAACTCAAGTTCAGTTGGATCAACTGCTAATATTGGTAGAGGCGTATATTTTGTTCGTGGTTATTTTGTACCAGTTCTCGAACAAACCATTATTCTCGATCAGTATGGAGTAACTCCATCATATAAAGTTGGTCTTAAAGTTGAAGAAAGACTCATCACAGCAGACGAAGATGAGACTCTTTATGATAACGCTATTGGAAGTACAAACTTCTCTGCTCCTGGTGCAGATAGATTTAAAATCAATCTTACTCTTGTTAAAAAGCAATTAACTGATCCTAACTCAGCTGACTTTATTGAGCTTCTTAGAACCGATGTTGGTAAGATCGAAAAGAAGGTTGTTAGAAGTGACCTTGGATTTATTAATGAAGTTTTAGCAAATAGAACTAAAGAAGAATCTGGAGATTACTACGTCAAGAAGTTTTCTATAGACGTAAGAGAAAATCTTGACGATGGATTCAATAATGGTGTCTTCACTGCTGGTGGAGTAACACAAGATGGAAATACTCCATCAGAAGACAATATGGCGATTCAACTCTCGCCTGGTATTGCATATATTTCTGGATTTAGAACTGAACGACAATCAACATCTTATAAAGATGTAGAAAAGCCAAGAACATTTGTCGGTCAGGACAACGTAGCGGTTACTGCTGCATTTGGTAATTATATTTTTGTTGATACTGCATACAAATCACCTAGCTTATATTCCACTCTTGAATTGAGAGATCAGGTCATCTCTACTAATGGATCTGCTAGTGGGACTTTAATTGGTTATGCAAGGGTTTATGGATTCTCGTATGAAAATGGTGATAGGGACACTACAACCACACAGTATCGTATTAATGTTGCAGATACTACTATTTTTACCAAGGTAACTACAAATAGTGTAACCTGGACTGCTGGTGATCTTTTGGTTGGTGCTACATCTGGCGCAAAAGGATTTGTGCAAGCTGGATCTGGTACAACTGGATATCTCTATGATGTAACTGGAACTTTTGTTGCTGGAGAGGTTCTTAGAAAGAACGGTAGCACATTTGCAACAACTTCTGCAGTATATGCATATAATTTTAGCGATGTTAAATCTGTCTATGCTTCTGGATTTACTGCTAATCTTGTATTAGATTCACAGGTAGCACTTCCTGGATCTGGTCCTATTCTCTCTGGCGTTTCTGGTGCCACAGCAACAGTTACAGCAACTCTTTCAAACTATGTTTCCCAACTTAGAGTTAATGACATTATTGAATTCTCAAACAATAACGTAAGTCATAAAGCTCGTGTTACTGCTATCACTAGTAACTATGTGTTTACTATTTCTCGTTTGGGATCTACCACTCTTGCTAATGGTGCAATCACTAGTGCCATCATAAGAACAAGACCAGAGATTAAAGAGTCAACTAGACGAACTCTTTTAGCACCACTTGGTCAGCGGGCAGTAAAGAACACTAATAAGAATAATACAATAGCACCATCTGGATTCTTCCGTCAAAGCTATTCTGGTATTGGTGTATCTTCTGGATCATTCAGTATCACAGCTGGAACTGGATTGACATTTAGAGATGCAACTGATGCAGATGATTTTATCGTTATTGTTGATGCTGGTGGTGGCACTATGCCAACTGGTACAATTATAACGTATGGGGGATCTCCAACTTTTACAGTAAGTGCTGCTGGTAGTCAATCTTCGGTTACAATTAGTGCATTAGATAATGCAGTAACTTCAGTTTCTGTTATAGCTACTGTTTTCCAAAGTGATAGATCTGCAAAGGTTAAAACTACTGAAAGGATGAAAATCCTGAAGATTGATGACACTATTGGATCAGCAATTAATGGTCTTACTACAGTAACAACTGGATACGGTTCAAGAGTAGAAGATGATGCAATTTCTCTTGGATGTGCTGATGTTTTCAAAATCAAAGCAATATATGAATCTCTTGATAGTAGTGATCCAGTTCTCCCTAGATTCCAATATACAAATCTTGTAGGGACTCTCCAAGTAGATGAAATTATCACTGGTGATATTTCTGGTTCTAGAGCAAGAGTTATTACTACTGATAGTAACTATGTCTACTTCATTCCAGTAAATGATGATAAGTTTACTGATGGAGAAAATATTTCTGGACCAACAGCTACATTAAAGATTGTCACTGGAAGTATTTTAGCTGGATCCAAGAACATCTCTGATAATTACACTCTTGATAATGGACAGAGAGATCAATATTATGATTATTCAAGACTCGTAAGAAAGCCTGGATACACTGCCCCAACCCATAGAGTATTTGTAATTTTTGATAGATTCTTAACTACTAGCGGAACAGGATTCTACAGCGTCGATTCATATCCAGACTCTGAATATAAGGAGATTCCTGCATATGGAGGAACACAGTTAAGAAATTGCTTAGATTTTAGACCAATTGTTCCATCAAATTTGAGTGGATCTGGATCTAGAGTCAGTCCTTATACTTTAACTTCTGGTGGTAAGTTAGATTTTGGAAATAGAGTATTTACTGGCAACTTGGTTGGACTTCCAGGACAGAGTGATTCTACTATTTTAAGCTATGAATATTATCTTGGTAGAATTGATAAGGTATTTCTCAATAAGGATAATGCTATCCAAATTGTAAAAGGATCCCCCTCAGATCGCCTTGTAGCACCAGAAGACATCGAAGATGCGATGCTTCTTGCAACTATTACATATGGTCCATATGTTTTTAATGTTGACGAAGATGTAAGCATTAGAGAGACAAACTATAGAAGATATACATTTAGAGATATCCAAATTCTTGATGAGAGAATCAAGAATCTTGAATATTATACTCAGCTTTCTCTGCTGGAATCAGAAACAGCAACCATGACAATCCGTGATACCACTGGATTAGATAGATTCAAAAATGGTTTTGTTGTAGATAACTTTGCAAGTCTTGCTACTAGTGATACATTACATCCAGATTACAGAGTCTCCATGGATTTTGCTGCTGGAGAACTTAGACCTGGACACTACACAACTCAAGTTCCCCTTGTTTATGGCACAGATTCCCAGAATGTCAAAATATCTGGAGATATTGTAACTCTTCCATATACAGATAGCTTACTGATTGAACAATCATATGCATCTGCTGTAGAAAATGTAAACCCATTTAATGTCTTTACTTATGTTGGAGATCTTAAGTTATATCCAGAATCCGATAACTGGGTAGATACAAAAACTCTGTCTCCACTCAAAGGACCAACTGTAGAAGGAAACTTCTTAACAACTGTTCGTGAATATAATGCAGACCAAAATGGATTCTCACCAATTCACTGGAATGCATGGCAAACTACCTGGACTGGTACTTCTACCAGCGTTTCTACTGCTAGAGAAGGCGGTGGCGGAAAAGGTGGTAAAGGAGGCGGTGGTAGAATTAGAGAAACAACGACAACCACTACAACAACCAGGCAAGCTAGAACTGGTATTCGTTACAGAGTTCTTCCAATTATTGAAGAGCAGTCTCTGGGAAGCAGAGTTGTTTCAGTTGAGCACATCAATTTTATGCGCTCAAGAAATATTGAATTTACTGTCAAAAAAGTAAAACCAAGAACAAAGTTCTATGCATTCTTTGATGGTATTGCACTTCCAACTGCTAACGTTACTCCAAAGATTATTGGGTTGGTTAAGGATCCAGCAACCGACGCTAAAACTAATAGCATCCCATTCCAAATTGGAGAAACTGTATATGTCAAGGATGCGAATGGTCAATTTAGATTCAAAGCTAGAGCAGTATCTCCTAATGAAGGATACAATATCAATCCTTTAGATGGAAGTGATATTTCTACGATTAGTGATTACAAATCAAACTTAAATTACATCAACATCGATACTAAAGCTCTGGCAGACCAAGCAAAGGGTGCTTTCTTTGGTTCCCCTAAGCTTAACGATTATATTGTTGGAGAAACCTCTGGTGCTATTGCAAAAGTATCTGATAAATCACTCATCTCTGATACCGCAGGTAATCTGAGGGGTGCATTCTTCCTTGATGATCCAAACGTAGATGGCAATTTGAAGTTTAAGACTGGTACTAGACTCTTTAGACTTACTGATCAATCTGATGATACTCGTGTACAGGGAGTTTCGGATTCATCTGCAGAAGCAGAGTTTGTTTCTTCAGGTATTCTTCAAACTCAGCAAGAGACAATAATTTCGGTCAGAAATGCACAGGTAACTTCTGAAGATCTCAGAGAAGAAAGAACTCTTGTTAGCACAAGCACAAGCACAAGATATGTTGATCCTCTCGCTCAGACTTTCCTTGTCGATACTGCTGGTCTTGAAGGAGGAGTCTTCCTGAGCAAAGTTGACATTTTCTTCTTCACTAAAGATTCTGAAATTCCAGTTTCTTTAGATATCAGAACCGTAGTGAATGGAACACCAACTCAATTAATTCTTCCATTCTCCAAAGTAGTCAAGCAACCAAATGAAGTTTTCACATCAGATAATGCATCAACTCCAACAACATTTGTATTTGAATCTCCCGTCTATATTCCATATAGATCTGAACATGCTATTGTTCTGACATCAGATTCAAACCAATATAAGGTATTCATCTCTGTTCTTGGACAAGATGCTATTGATGCTGCTCATGCTGGAGAAAAGATTTCTGAGCAACCATATATCGGTGTTCTGTTCAAGTCACAAAATGCATCTACTTGGACTCCAGATCAGTATCAAGATCTGATGTTCAAGATTTATAGAGCTGCGTTCGTACTTCCAACAACAGCATCTCCATCAAGACTCGTTTTAACTAACGCTCAGCTTGGAGAGTCAAATGGTGGATTCCTTAGACTGCTTCCAAATACTTTCCAATTAACATCTGGTAGTGATGAGATTAGAGTATTCCATTCTAATAATGGTATGCAATCCAACCTGAACTATGTTTCCGTTAGTGGCGTAATCTCAGAGGTTGCAGACACTCAAATTAATATGGCAGGTGGATTTGGTACAACCGCTTCTCAGTTGACAGTTGATAATGCTGCAGATCTGCATACAACAATTGGTGGTAGTGCAGTAAGCTCTGCAAATCCTGGATTCTTAAGGATTTTAGGAACTGCTGAAGACGGAAGTGGAGATGAAATTATCGCATATGAGTCTATCGCTGGTAACGTTGTTAACGTAGTTGGGCACTCCGTTGGCACAGTAACTGGAAGAAACTGGAGTGCAACTGGCGGATCTGGTAGTTCAATTGGCAAATCTCATGCAGATGATACTGTAGTTCAGTGCTACAATCTCGCTGGAATTCCATTAACTCTGATCAATACTACTCATAACTCTTCTACTGGTGGACTGCTTACTGTAAATAGTCCACACTCATATAAGTTAAAGATTACTGGTAAGACTGCTGGTAAGTCAATTAGCTCTGGTGGTCCAAACATTAGAGTATCTCAGAATATTCCTTGGGATGTTCTGACACCACAAGTTCAATCGCAAGTTCAACCACAAACTTCGATTGTTTCTAGAGTTCTTGCTACAAGTGGAACTTCATCTGGTCCATTCCCATCTGGTTCTTCTGCAGAGACTTCATTTGTGAAGGATACTACTTATTCTGATGTAACTCTTGGTGAAGTCAACTACTTTGCAGCAACCAAGGTTATCGCTTCTGAAATTAATGAAATCAATAATATGAATAGTCAGAAGTCATTCACTATGGAAATTGACATGAATAGTGAAGTCGATAACCTATCTCCAGTGATTGACCTTGAAAAGTGCTCTATCATTACCACTGCAAATGTTATCAACAACATCACACCATCTAAACAGATTGGTGGAGAGTGTGTTGCAAACTACATCACTAGAGTTGCTAGACTTGATAAGAGCTCCACTGGATTAAGAGTAATGTTAGCTGCTAATACATTTACTCCATCCAATATTGTTCTGATGTATAAGTTAGTTCCAGTTGGATATGGTGGAAACCTTGACGATCTCGATTTTGAATTCTTTAACGTTGATGGTAGACCAGATAGCGGTCAAATTATTGCACAAAACAACCCAGATATCTTTACCGACTTTGAATATACATTAGAAGATGTAAGTAGCTTTGATGCTTTCCAGATTAAGATCTCTCTGGTTGGTTATTATCAACCATATATACCTAGAGTAAAAGATCTGAGAATAATTGCGCTGGCATAATGGAAGAAAAAATTATTGATTTGATCCCTGTCGAAGGACATGCAAACTTTGGCAGGGATCCTGATTCTAATGCAATTTTGAACACTGATAACAGTGGATACGATGCTTATATTAGAGCAAGAGAAGCAAGCAGAAAAAAAGATCAAGAATTAGACTCACTTAAACAAGATATTGCAGAGTTAAAAGAGATGATGAAAGTGATCGTCTCTGAACTCCATAAATAAGATTGAGCTAAATACTATAAGGAATTCTTTAGAGAATGGCTTCTGCAGTATCCAATCTTTTGATCTACCAAGGTGCCGATTTCATTACCGATTTCACAATCGAGAATGATAACGGTACATTCTTTAATCTGACTGGATATACAGCAGAATGCAAGATCAAGAAAAATTATACTAGCAGTACTTCTGTTACTGTTAATGTTCAGATTTTAAATCCGCCTACTGCTGGACAAATCCAACTTGGTCTTGGGAATACAACTACTACCGCTATGAAACCAGGTAGATATGTTTATGACGTTGTTATTACTTCCATTACTGGTCAAAAAACTAGAGTTTTGGAAGGAACAGTAAGCGTTCTAGAGGGAGTGACACTCTAATGGCAAGACTCAGATTTGGTGATCAATCGGTTCCAAGAGTTACTAGAGTCGCTGCGGGTGGTGGTGGAGGAAGTGTCGGAGGATTATCCGACGTTGACCTTGCCGATACTTCTCAAGGAGGATTGAATGAAGGAGCGGTTCTTGTTTATGATCAAGCAAACAGCAAATTTGTTGCAACAAACGTTTTAAATCACATCACTATCAACGGGGGTAGCTTCTGATGGCGTCATCCATCCTTATTAAAAGAAGTACTGGGACGACGGCTCCAGGTACTATTCTATACGGTGAACTTGCCGTAACTCAAAGTGGAACTGGTACTCAGGCAAACCAGGGTGACCGTCTTTTTGTAGGAGATAACAACGGTTCTGCACAGGTAGTTGGCGGTAGATACTTCACTGACATGATGAATCATGTTCATGGAGTTCTCACTGCAAATTCGGTAGCTATTGTAGATAGCAATTCAAAAATTGATAACTGGTTGGTTGATGATATTCAACTCAACGCAAATGTCATCACTACCAGCACTACAGATACTGATCTCATTTTCCGTGCTAATGGAACTGGTAAACTTGTCATCGAAGATGGTCAAGAGCTTGAGTTTGGTACATCTGGAGATGTAGAATTTGTTTACACTGATGCTGATGGTACTCTCGATATTAAGCGTGTAACAGGAACCCCCGACCTGAGAATCGCTGATGATATGAGACTGTACTTCGGTACAAACAAGGATGGTAGTATTCGCTATGATGAAGCGACTCTTGATAAATTAAGAATTGATGGTGCTGATTGGGAATTTGATAGTGGTGTCGCAATCAAACTCGCAGACACTACAGCTTCCACAAATTCAACCACTGGTGCATTAACTATTGTTGGTGGTGTTGGTGTTGCAGGAAAAGGTTCATTTGGATCTCTGTTAGTTGAAGGAGATGCAACTATTGGAGACACTGCTGGTGATACTCTCACAGTTGGGTCTACAACAACGTTTAATGGTCCAGTAACATTTAATGGTGCTCAAACATTAAACGCAACCATCAACCAAACTGGTCAATTTAATATTGATCAACTGAGAATGGATGGTAATGTTCTGTCAACTACTTCTGGTACAGAACTGATTATTGACCCCTTCCCAGCTGGAGGAGATGCTGCTGGTCTGGTTATCATCAAAGGCGATCTTCAAATTGATGGTACTACCACCACTGTTAACTCGGCAAATATGTCAGTTAATGATCCAACCATCGAACTCGCTGATCCAACTACAGTATTAACAGTTACTGCCAACGCTACTAGCGGAGCAACTTCTTTAGTTGTTGATAAGGTTGATGGTCTTAGTGCTGGAGATGCAGTTTCTGGTACAGGGATTGCTGCTGGAACAAATATCCAATCAATCAATACTGGCACCAAAACATTAACTCTTGATGCTGCAATCACTGCAGGTATTAGTTCTGGTGACTCAATTACAGTAACTAGAGAAGCAAATGATGCTCTTGATCGTGGTGTAAAAGTTCACTACTACACTGGATCTGCATCTAAGTTTGGATTTTTTGGTTATGATCGCACTGGAGGCGCTGATGGTCTTGGAGCCTGGACATTTATTGAAGATGCTACAGACACCAACGGTATATTTGGCGTAACTGGTAACCGTGGTACTGTTGTACTCGGAGATCTTGAACTTGATACCGATCTTCAAGTTCAATTTGGTGGAACTGGTCGTAGCACATTTACCACAAATGGAATTGTTTATGGTAACAGTGCGAATGGTCTTCTTGTAACAGAAGCTGCCAACATGGTATCTCCTGGCACTGGTAATGATGCCACAACTTCATATCAAATTCTCACCGTTACTTCAGCTGGAGTTCCAGTTTGGACTTCAACTATCGATGGTGGAACATTCTGAAAATTAACACTATGAACGTACAAATTGTTATTGCAACATTACAGAAAAAAATTTCTGATTTGACTCTGACAAATGTAATGCTGGAAGCTCAAATTTCCGATCTACAAAGTCAGTTAAATAGTATCAAAGAACAACAATCTACTGAGAATGCTATAAATGGCAGCGGAATCAACGAGAATCAAACTCAAAAGATCGACGACGGCGGCAGTAGTACCGACGACTTCTAACCTCGCAGATGGTGAAGTAGCGGTTAATATTGCTGATCGAAAGATCTATGTAAGAAATGGAGCAAATATAGTTGAAGTTGCTAACCAAAAACCCAATACGGGTGAGGTTACAACTACTATGCTTGCTACGGACATTACGAATGGTCCTGGGCAAACATACTATGTCTCAAAAAATGGTTCCGACTCAACACTTTTAGGAAGCACTGGTGCTAATGGAAAGCACCCAGATACTCCATTCTTAACGCTTGCTAAAGCTCTCAGCACAGCAACTTCTGGCGATACTATTCATATCTCTGCTGGTACATATACAGAGACTTTTCCCCTAACAGTTCCAGATGGAGTTACAGTTAAGGGTGCTGGTCTTAGATCTGTTTTAATTCAACCATCACCATCAACAAAATCACAAAATGGTTTTGTTTTGAATGGAGATACTATTGTTTCAGATTTAACAATTGGTGGCATTCAATATGATTCTGGTAATGATCGTGGATATGCATTTATCTGTGCATCAAACTGGGATTCTACTCGTAGCTCATATGTAGAAAGAGTCACTGTACTTAATAGGGGTAGTGTAACTTCTTTAAGTGATCCATATGGTTATGCTCAAGGAGACGCTGGTCGTGGAGCAAAACTTGATGGTGCAGTATCATCATCAAACTCCTATGAAGCTGCAGTTCTTTTTAATGAGTGTACTTTCTTCACACCAAATCAAATTGGTTTATATTTAACTAATGGTATTAGAATTGAGGCACTGAATTGCTTCTTCTATTTTGCATCAGAAGCGATTACGGGTGTTTCTGGAGCGACTGGTGTTGCAGGCGCTGGTAGGACACGTCTGAAGTTGGGAGGAGTATCTGGTACATTCTCTGCTTCTGAAGTAATTTATGAATTAAATAACAACTTTGTAACTGGAACATATTCTCAGTCTGGCACTACTGTTACAGTTACAAGTAATTCACATGGTCTTTCTAACGGAGATATAGTAGCTGCAGATTATCTCACTGGAACTGCAGTTGGTGGATTCTTTACTGTTTCTAGCGCAGCAACTAATACATTTGTGTTAACTGCTGCTGCTTCTGCAACTACATCTGGCAATATCCAATATAAAAAAGCATTAGCATACGGAACCATCGATGAGAATGATGGTACATATGTTTATCTCACCAATAAAGGAACTGGAGAGTTTAGTTCCACTATAAGTAACGCTAAGACTGCAGTCACAACTGGTGACGCAAAGTTGTCTACTGCTCAATATCAATTCGGAACATCATCACTTGTCTTTGATGGAACTGGCGACTTTATCTCATACGTTACCGATCCAAATTTCGGATTCGGACTTGGTGATTTTACTATTGAGTGTTTTGCTAGATTTAATGTAGTCAACGCAAATCAAGGTCTTTTTGAATTTAGAGCAGCTGCGGGTACTGAAGTTGCACCATATCTCTACCTTGGATCCGATGGAAAACTAAGATTCTCTTATGGAGCGACTACTGCGATTACAGCAGGAAATGCACTTGTAGCAGATACTTGGTATCATATTGCTGCTTCAAGAACTGGTAACCAAACCAAATTGTTTGTAAATGGTGTCCAAGAAGGAGCTACTTTTACTGACAACAATAACTACGGAAGTACAAAAACTTTAAGAATTGGCAGCCTGCAGAATGCAGGATATGTCATGAATGGATATATTGATGAAGTCAGAATATCAAAAGGAACTGGCAGATATACGTCCAATTTCACAGCGCCTGCTGCAGCGTTTGTAGAGGATCTTTATACTGTCCTCCTTCTTCATCTTGACGGAGCTAATAGCTCAACAACTATCTTAGATTCCTCTGGATCCACAAAAGATATCCGTTCATCTGGTGGTGATTCTGCAACTGTAATCAATCTTGCAGACTACACTGATTTTGGTGCAGAACTTCGCTCTATTGGTTGTGCAGCACTTTATGGCAACAAAGGTGTAGTTGCGGATGGTCTTGGCGTTAGTTTGAGGCTCACTGCAGTTAATTTTGAATATATTGGAACTGGATCAGATATTACCAATAATACTGCTGGTGTTGTACAATCTAATGAAGTTAATGAGTTAAACGGTGGTAGGGTTTACTATACTTCTCAGGACCAATCTGGTAACTTCAGAGTAGGTGATTTATTCCTTGTAGATCAAGAGCTTGGTAATGTTACCTTCTCGGCAGTTACACAGAATGCTCAGAGCGCCGCAAATATTACTCTGTCAGATGGAACTGGTACAACTAATTTATATCCAGCTTATATTGAAACTGGCAACCTCAGACTTTCTGGCAATACCCTAAGCTCCAACAGTGGTCAAATTATTCTTGATCCATCAGCGGATGAAGATATTGTTTTGAATGCTGAGGTTATCTCGCCAGAGAAAATTTTCTTTGATTCTGGCAAAGTCTTTTCACTTGGCAAATCAGCAGTAGGACAAACTAATTTCTATCTTGGAAATAATGTTCAAGTTGGTGTTTCCTCTTATGGATATTTTTCAAATAAAAATATTGGAGTTAATAAAAAGTCATTAGATACTATAACTATTGCTGATGCTGGAACTGGATATACTCCAGGAATTTATAGCGCAGCTATATTATCAAATCCAGATTCTCCCGCAACTGCAACTGCAACTTTAAAGAGTACTGGATTAATCTCCACAATAACAATCACAAACCCTGGATCACTTTATACACTATCTCCAACAGTAACAACTTTACAAGCACCTGTATCTGGATCGGTTTCATTTTCTGTAGTAAGAGGATCTGGAGGAGGAATTGGAGTTATTGGAATTTCCAGTGGAGGATCTGGATATGTTAGTCCAACCGCCACTGTTCCAGATCCACCAAATAATATATTTGATGCAAGTTTAATTACTGGAAACACAATAGATTTAACAATTGTACATTTCAAAAATAACGATGCAGTAATTTATGATTCAAATGGCAATTCAAGTATTGGTGGATTGACTAGTGGAAATACTTATTATGTAAGAAATAGAGATCTTGATAATGATACGATTCAGTTATCAGGCTCTCCTGGGGGTCCTGTTATAACTTTAACACCTCCACTAACACAAGAACAACATTATATAAGAGGTACTACTGCATTAATTACTCCAAATGTAAGTGGTGGAAGTATTACTAGCTTTACAATCAATAATCCTGGAACTGGTTATATCGTTGGTATTCCAATCAACATTACCTTAAGTGAAACTCCAGCATCTCCAGGATCATTCACAGTTAATATTGGTAGTGAAATTAGAGAAATTAATACTTCTGGAGCTGGAGAATTTTCTTCAGTGCCAACTCTGATAATCACACCACAAGCACTCGACTCTGGAACTGGAGCTGCAGCTACAGTAGATGCACTAAAATATGAACTGAATACTATAACTTTAAATTATAATGGTTATGGTTATTCAAAAGTTCCATTTGTTACGTTTTCTGGAAATCCAGACATAGATGCTGTTGCTGATGCAACCTTAGATTCTGAAACTGGGTCTATCTCGGAAATAACTTTAACTTCTCCTGGATCTGGTTATTTAACAGCACCAACAGTATCAATTGTTGGTGGAGCTGGATCAGATGCTCAAGCCTCTATTACGGTATTGCCTGTCGCTGGTAATATTCTTTCAAATGGATCTGGATATAGAGCTGGTACATATCCAGCAGTAGCGTTTACTGGTGGAACTGGAAGTGGAGCAATAGCAACTTTCTTTGTTCGTGGTTTCTTTGGAACTATAACTAATGCTGGAAGTGGATATACAAATGGGACATATCAACAAATTGACTTATTCAACACTCCAACAACAACATATACAGTAACGGTTGCACCAAGAACGAAACTTGATATGTCTGGTTCTGGAATTACTGGAACAATTAATGTTGGTGATACTGCAAATAATGGTTCTGGAGTTACTGCAACAGTAACCTATGTTGGGTCTAACTTTGCATTTGTTGATCCAGCAACAATATCTGGAGGAACATTTAGTCAAGGTAATATAGTTACATTCACTAGTGGTGGATCTGGAACTTTGCAGGTTACCCCAATATCACCCAATAGATATTTTATTAATGGGCAAGAATCTCCAGATCTTACCCTCATAAAAGGAAATACATATCGTTTCGATTTGTCAAGTCCAACCGTATCTAATCATCCATTTGTTTTAGATAGCACTACGTCTACTGATCCGAATTTTGTAGTCAAGACTGTTGGGGCAGCTGGAAGTTCAGGTGCATTTGTCGATATAATAATCAAACCAACCGCTGCTACTTCTTCAAATACTGTATTTTATACATGCACAGTTCATGGAAGAAGCATGTCGGAAGATGCATATATTGACATTATTTCTGGAACTGTTGGATCGTATGGAAGTGGTGGACAAATTAATGTCACCGCTTCTGCTGGTTCCGTAAGTAGTGTTAGTTTTGCAACACAGGGATCTGGATACAAAGCTGGAGATGTTGTTTCTGTACCGAATGGATTGATAGGGGGAGGAAGTGGATTCTCTTATACTATTGATGGTAATGATACTGGTATTAGTCAAGTAACGAATATTCAATCGGCTGGATCGGGATATGCAGTTGCAGACATATTATCTGTTTCAGACTCTAATGTTGGATCTGGTGGCGGAGCTGGATTCCAGTTTACAGTTACTGAGGTTGGATATGTAAGTTCCGCAGTAGTTACTAGTGGCGGTAATACATTCTACCCAAATCAAACAATATTGTTTGATCCTCAGAATTTTGCTGGATTAGGATCAGGATCAAATTTATCCCTATTAGCAAATACAGTTAATACTGAATCAATTATTGAATTGAAAAATGATGGAGCAATAGTATCAGATATTTACAATATTTCAGCGTCTGGTACTTTTACAACTTCATCTGGATCAAATAGTTCTTCTTTGGGAACTTCTGGTCTTACAACAACTGGAAATATAACCGCAAGTGGATCTTTAAATATTTTATCAACTGCTTCAATTACTGGAAGTTTAACAGTAAATGGAACTACAACATTAAGTAATAATCTTACTGCGAATGGTTCCAACAATCAGATCAATAATGCACTTATTGATCTTCAAAATGGATCTGCAGCGTCTCCATCTTTAAAATTTGAAAACTCTCTTACAACTGGTTTGTATAGAGATTCGAGTGATGTTCTAGGATTTTCTATCTCTGGTACAAAATCTCTCTCTTTAAGTTCAACTGAACTTAGAACAATAAACGATTTAATTGTTGATTCTTCTTTTGCAACCGTAAGTCCATTTTTTAAAGTAGATTCTATTGGAGAATCAGTAGATATTGGAACATTTACAAGTGGTCTTAGAATTACTAATGCTGCATCAATTGAAGCTATTGGATCAAATCAAGATGTAGATATAACTCTTATTCCTTTAGGGGAAGGAAATCTTCAATTAACTGGTGGTCTGAATAAAGATTTCTTAATTACCGATGGATCCTCAGAAACATTCAGAGTAGATACTGAAAGTGGTAATACTACAATTAAGGGAAATTTAAAGGTAAATGCAAATTTACAATTAGAAGATAACATTATTTCAAATATTGGGACAACTGCTACCACTTCATTTGGTCAAATTATCACAGTAACAGCTACTGGAACTGGAACTGGATTTACCACTGGTACATACACAAATGTAACTTCCACAACTAATGGTAGTGGATCTGATGCAACTTTCAACGTCACTGTTGCTGGTGGAGACATAACAACAATCTCTGTTTATTCTGGCGGAGCTGGATATAACGAAGGAGATACTATCACATTAAATTCTGCAACAATTGGTTCTGGTTCAGGTAAGACAATCACAGTAACCGATATCGAAGGTGCTGGTATTGTCATTAAACCCCAAGTTGGTAAGAATGTTAAGATTGATTCAACAGCGATGTTCGTTGTTCCTTCTGGTAATACCAACCAAAGACCTACATCTGGGGATCGACAAACAGGTGGTATTAGATTCAACACTCAACAACAACAATTTGAAGGATATAATGGACAAGACTTCGTTTCTCTTGGTGGAGTCCGTGACGTAAACCAGGATACATATATCCTTACCGAGCTTTCCCCTGGAAGTAATGAAGATACATTCTTCTTCTACAATCAGGGCATCAATAGTCTTGATATTGTACAAGACAAATTCAAGCTTTATACAGCAAGAACTTTTGAGACTAGTGGAACTTTAGTTCTTGACGGAGTTTCTCTTGGATCTGATCCTTTGGATGTCCGCACACTTGGATCATCAGTTTTAAGAGTAAGATCTAGAAAAGACGTAGAAATTACAAATGGACTTAGATTCAAGTCGGTTCCAGTTCTGGGCGAAATTGCTACTATCGGAACAGTAACTTCTGGAGCTGGTGTTTATACACCATCGCAAACATCTACGGTTACATCAACTTCCCAATTTGAAGGATCTGGAGCTACATTCACAGTTATAACTGATGGTGCTGGATCTATTCTAAGTGTAAGTCTTGTTGTTCCAGGATCCGATTATGAGGTAGGTGAAATTATCACAATTGCAGGTTCTCTCCTCGGTGGGACTACTCCAGCAAATGATGTAACTTTCCCAGTTGCAACTATTACAAATACAACTCCTGCATTTACCAGACTTGATATTCTTCAACAAGATTATATAACTCAACTCGATTCAAAACCATTCCTTTCGCTTGATGCAAATGGCGCAGAAGCTGCGTGGAAGATCAATCGTGGTTGGAATGCTGGCACTGAGTCATATCTGACCGTATTTGATAGCACTGCTACATTCATGGAACTGAATGATTGTAGAGTAGAGGGTGGTCAACTCTCTTCCTTCGGAGCAAACGCAACCATCGTTCAGTTCAATAAGACAGCGTATAAGGGTGCTAAGACACTTGTAACAATTGAGAGTAATGATGGTAAAGTACACATGCTCGAAGTAACCACAGTTTGTGCTACAGCTGGTACTACTGCATATGCAACTATTACCAACTCAGTAACTTCTAGTAATGATCTTGTGGATGCAAGTGTGACAGTTGTTGGAAATAATGTCAATATTTCCATCGCAAAATCAAGTGCGGCAACATCGTCAACATCTTTCACTGGTAGATATACAACCACAAAGGTCAAGGTATAAATAACCTAAGGTAATCTAAAGTCATGGCAATTAAGAATTTTTCGTCAATTGGTGGCTTTGCAGTAGGTTCTACAGAAGTACTCAGCACAGAGTATGCACTGAAGAATATTTCTGCTATGCATATGACTAGCGATCAGTTTGCTGATGCTAACAAAGATACTTACATCACAAAAGCTCAAACTAATTCGGTACTTAATACCAATCAGTTGACTTTAGATGGTACTCAAGCACTTGCAACGAATTCACCAGCGTTAGCAAATGATACTGTTTCCTTTATTACTGCAAGAATTTTTGGACAGGAAACAACAACAAATACATATGTATATGCAACTCAATTTGAAGTTATTGTTACTACAAATGGATCTGGTGTTTCAACTGTAGCATCTGTATATGAAAATGTAATTCGTCAAAATTTACCTGGACAGGAACAGTGGAGTGTAACTCCAGATCCTTTTCAAATTGGTGGAGCACCATTTTTTACATTTGAAGTTGAATCTGTTACATCATCATCCACTGTTAAGTGGATTGGAATATTAGAAATCACAGTCGTATCTTAAGGATTCGGAGCACATAAATGAGTCTGAGAATTAATTCTGAACAACAGAGAATTGAAGGTTCAGGTAAAGTTGCCACTGGAAGTTGGGTAAATGCCACTTATTTTAGAGTTGGCACTACTGTAACAGTAATTTCAGTTGGGCACGGATTCATCGATACCGAAGAACTTGAGATTGATATAAACTCTGGTGGAGCTACAAGTGGCAACTATACAATCACTGTAGTCAACTCAGATTCATTTACTTTTACAGATGCTGCAAGTGGTACAATTACTGCAGGAAATACACTTGCATATAGAATTAGACGTTCCTTAGTCATTAATGCTAGTGATAAGCTTGGCATCACTGTTGGAAGTGGAGTATCAGAATCCAGTGCTCTTATTGTAACTAAGGATAATCTTGGTGATGTTCGTATTGGTATTAATAATACAAATCCACAATTCGAACTGGACGTTGAAGGTCAAATCAGAACGACTCGTTCGATCATTTCAGATACTGCAACGATTATCAATCTGGATATTGGTACAATCGTTAACCCAGCACTGAATCTTCGTGCTCCCAATTTACTTAACTTCCAGGACACTGATATAACGAGTCCAACATACCTGCAAACTTTCCATCCAACTGCAGATACTCCTCCTCTGAGTGACCAATCGAGACGTATTGCTACTACAGACTTCGTGTATCGAGTTGCTACTAACGATACTGGTGGACGTGTTTACGTTTCATCGACTATTGGTGATGATGATAATGATGGTAGATCGGCAGCTAGACCTCTTAGAACCATTAAGAAGGCAGCTCAAGTTGCTTATGGATTGCAGAAGGCAACTCCAGATCCAAGTGATGAATATGTTTCGATTATCGTTTCTGGTGGAGAATACTTAGAAGATAACCCAATCTCACTGCCAAGAAACTGTTCTCTTATTGGTGATAACCTACGTCGTGTAGTCGTTAGACCATCTAACCGTGATCGTCACATGGTTAAGGCATCTAACGAAACTTATATTAATGGAGTTACGTTTAGAGACGCACTACAGAATCCAAACGATCCCAATAGTGCAACGCTTTATACTTGGAAATATGCTTTCGTATTTGACGATAAGCAGCGACTCTACTACGAGCCAGAAGTAAAGCAAATTCCAGCAGTTCCTGGACAGAAGTTCCAGGGAGAAAACATTCAACTGTTAACGTTTAGAGATAATACTGGCAATAACACAAGTCTTCTCCCTGGTTTTGCACTTACAAATGAGGGAGGATCTCTCACTGCTATAGTTAAGGCAGTAACATTTACTGGACCAGTAGCTTCTCCGTATTCAACTGGTAGCGTAACCGTTTTAGTTACATCTGGAAATAATGATGTATTTTCTAGTGTAGATACAATTTACTATGCTCCAACTTTAGGTCAAGTTGTAAATGATCCAAATAACCCACCAACTTCTCCTAATGCTGCTCTTGTTGACGTAGAGTCTCTGAGACCAGAGCTTGAAACTATTTCTAACCAAATTTATCAGCACACATTTGATTCTGAGAGAGAAACTCTCCTCTTAAATGCATCAAATGTAAATGCTACAACTGATGTATTGACCGTTAATGGTCACGGATTATTCACTGGTGCTGCTGTACATTATGATAATGATGGTAATACTAGCGTTCCAGGATTAGTCCACAACTCTGTATATTATGTTCGTGTCTTAACTGCAAATACTTTCGAACTTTACGATAGCTTTGCAAATGCAAACTTTGACGCATCTTCAACTACAAAGCAGGGTTTAGTTGATATTACTGCTGTAGGATCAAATACAATTCACTATCTGACCTTTGGCAAGGTAATGCCAGAGTCAAACAATATCTATATTCTCAATCACCAATTTGAAACTGGAGATCAGGTCATCTATCGTGCCAGTAAGATGGGCGCTATTGGTGGTTTTTCTGACGGTACAACATATGCTGTTTATGTAGAAAATTCTAATTGGGTTAGAATTGCAACAAGTCAGGCAAACGCAACTAGAAAAAATGCATCTGGTCAAGATGATCCAATCACTGTAGATATTACATCTGCTGGAAAGGGATTCCAAAGATTTGATCTGAATACCAGAGTTCTTGCTATTGCCAATATCAATACTTCTCTGACAACTCAGCAGACATATTCTGGTCCAATTGTTAATCTTGGATCAACAACTTATCATGATTATGAAGTTGGTCAGGAAGTTTATCTCTATGGATTCCAAAGTTCAACAATTAACTTTGGTGCATCAGCAGCATATTCATATACTCAAAATGGAACAACAATCCAGTGTACAATTACTGGAGTCGATACAACATTAGTTAATGCATTCTGGGGCAACTTAACTACTCTGGGAGAAGCTGGTCTCAAATTTACATTCACTACTGGTGGAGCAACAACTAAAGTTTATCACTGTGATACATTCACATCTGGCACTACTTTCCCAACTCTTCCTGCAGGAACTGTCCTGGGTATCGCTAGAGGTTCTTATAGCTCTGGAACACAAACAGTCAGATTTACACTGAATGCACCAGACTCGGCAACTAGAACTGGAACATTTAGTGTTCAAGATAACATCGAAGATCTGAACGGAAGAAAGTATATTACTCATAGAATTGAAAGACCAGATGGTTTCTCAATTGCTTTTGTTGTAAGGGGTTCATATTCTCGTTTTGGAACTGCTATTGATGTTGCTGGTGATCAGCAAGTTGTAGCGGCAAACAACTATGTTCTTGCATCTCTTAGAAACTCTCCATATGGATTTACTGCAGTAAATCAAACTGATCGTTATAGAGATGGTGCAGAGGCTATTAAGGTAAACCAAGAGTTTATCGCAGAAGAGGCATATGCAGCAATTAAGTCCCATCATACTTCCTCAAGCACAAGAGGAACTCAGATTTCTATTGATGGAACTTCTTACTCAAGCATCTCTGCAAATACAAGATCTGGATCATATAGCATCAGTGGTCAAACTCTCACTTTAACCACCCCCCTGGGTCATGCAGGATACGCTCTGCAAACATATAGTTTTAATTGGAGTGGAGCTCTCGCAGACGGTAATTATCAGGTAGCAGATACCCCAGACTATAGAACTCTTACAATTAATCTTGCAAGCCTAGCAAATAGCGGAGAAAGTGGAACTGTAACGTTCACCACTCCACTTCCACATGTAACTCCTGGCAGCAAACCAAGAGCAGATCGTTATGCAGATTCTTCATCTCTGATTCTTGCTAACGCTGTAATGATTGCAGAAATGGCAGTTGAAAGAATGGTTGCTGAGCAATCATTTACAATTCCAACTGGTAAGCAATCTTGCAAAGATGATACAGTTGACTTCTTAAAAGCACTCTCATATAACTTAACTTTTGGTGGTAATGATCAAGTTTATGATGCTGCCAAATACTATATTGATGGAGCTCATGTAGTTGGAGAAGAGAACCAGTCAGTAATTGTCTTCAACTATGCTAGAGATCTTGCTATTGCAGCGATGCGTAATGAGACCTTCAGTTCTGCATTTACAACTTATAACCTCGGTGCATACACTCAGGTTAAAGATACAAGCATTACACTTGATATTCAAAATCCATCTTGTCAGGATGTAGCATCAACAATCACTACTCTGACCGCTATTGTCACTCAAGCAATTGGTAGCACTGGATCACCAGGAAATCTCACTGGCATAACAAGAACCTATGCAGATGGAGATCAGCAGTGTATCGATGATATCGTCAAAGTTTTGAGAGCATGGCAGTATGACCTTCGCTATACTGGTAACTCAGCAACTGCAGAAGCGGCTAATAAGTACGTTGGTGCTGGAGTTCAAAACTTTATTGCTAATGAGGTTGCTTTCTCAAGACAAGTTTATGCATATGCAAAACTTCTTGCTAAGAAGTCAATCAATTCACATCTTGATGATGGAAGATTCTCCCAGATTGTACCAGTTGCAAATAGTGCAGTAACGGTAGATTCTAATGCTCCAGAGTGTGCTAACGTAACTTCTGCACTTACAACTCTTTGGACTGCTTTAGACAGTGCAATCTTAAACAATTCTGCTATTACTAACATTACATATCCAGATCCAATTCTTACTGAACTTGGATCTAGTGCATATAACTTCGCTCTTGTCAATACTTTCTTAGATCTTCCAATTATTGAAGCATCTCCATATATTCAAAACTCTTCTCTGATTTCATTTGAAGGTGGATCTGGTTGTGAGATCGACGGAGCTAAGGTATCAACTCCAAACGTTCCTCGTCCAGGATTGAAAATAGATGGTCAAGGCAATACTGTAGCTCTCTATGATCCACAAGGTAAGTCGATGGTTGCGTCGGCATTTACCATTATCTCTTTCGGTGGTACTGCATACAACATTCTAAATGATGGTTATACACAACTTGTTTCTGTGTTTGCCATCTTCTGTCAGGACGGTATCGTTTGCCAGTCTGGTGGTTATGCATCTGTAACAAACTCTGCGTCTAACTTTGGTACATATGCTCTGCGTGCTACTGGTTATCGCTCAGAACCATACTCATTTGATATTGCTCAAATTCTTTCCATCACCAACCAGGTAGATGGAAATGGTACACAAACTGGAAGGCAAGAGATTAGAATCAGTGGACCAGCGTTAACGAATATCCCAGTTGAAGATTATATTATTAAAATTGATGGATATGAAAATACTAATCCAGCTCTTGAATTTATTATCTTACAAACGAAAGATGTTTCTGGAACTCCAGGATCTCAGATCACTGCTACAATTGTAAGCAATCAGGGTCTTGATGTTACAAATACCTCAACTGGAACCAGGTATGCATATTCACTCGGAAATATTGCTGGCGGAACCAGCACACCACTGGTAAATGCGACGATTAAATTACATAGACCATCGGTAGTTAACTCATCTTCTCATACTTGGGAATTTGCTGGATCTGGAAACAGTTATGCTGCTCTACCACAGAACGGTGGATTTGGTAGAGGATCTGCATTTGAGGCAAGAGAAGAAGAGTATGGTCAGGTATATACATCGGGTACTAACGAATTTGGTGACTTTAAGGTAGGTAATTTTGTTACTATCTTCAATAGAACTGGTGCTATCAGCTTTGTTGGTACTGTTGCAATTTCAGAACTGACATCAATTAAGATTACTGGTGGGGATATTACCATTAATGGATTCTCTGCAGATGATAATCTTGGTGGTGCATTTGCATCAGATGCTCTGCTACCTACTCAGGCTGCAGTTAGGGATTATATCTCCAACAACCTTGGACCATATCTCAATCAACCATATTCAACAAACGCAGTTCCTTCTGCACTTGTTCAGTTAACTGCAACTGGTAAGATCAATATTGATCAGATCCCAGCACTGCGCCCATTCAATATCACATCAGTTAACTCAACTCAAGAACGTCTTGCTCTTGAAGACGTTGTTGCTGGAGATATTGCGATTGAGACAACCACACAGGTATTTAACGTTGCTCCAGCTGATGTAAATACTTCAACTGAAGAAATTACAATTGCCGCTCATGGACTTACAACTGGCGATGGATTAATCTATACTCAGGGTACAGCTTCTATCGGTGGTATTACAAATGGATCCACTTACTATGCCATAGTCGTTAATGCAAGTACAATAAAACTTGCTGCAAATGAAACAGATGCTGGCACTGGAACTGCAATTAATTTGACTTCACAAGGAACTGGAACTCAGGTATTCACAACTCAAGGTATTGCAGTTTCCTACATCTTAGAAAATGATTTAGATTCTCAGTACATCACATTCACCCCAAATAATACATATACGTTTACGAATGCAGCAATCGTAAATGGTAGTTCGACAGGAGCTACTGGAGTTATCACTGAGTATAATGATGGTGCTGTTTACGAGTACGATATCGATGTTGCTGGCGCATTTTATGCCAACAACTTTGCACTGACTATCAGCGCACCAAATGATACTGTAAATGGTATTCAAGCAGCTGCAACTGCTAATGTATTAAATGGAAGCGTTATATCTGTAACCATCACGAATATTGGTAAAGGTTATTACAATAACCCAGTTATTACTGTTCCAACCTCACCAGGAGGAGCGCAATTTAATGCGTCTATCTCTGCCGCTGTTGAAGGTAGAGTATACTTAGATATTGCAAACAATATCAAGTTTGATACTGGTGACTTTGTACTTGATGGATCTGGAACCAATCTTGGAACTGGTACATACTCACAAACAGCTAGCACAACTATTGTTGTAACTGAGTCTGGTCATGGATTGGCAAATGGTAATCTTGTCTATCTCAATTTTACATCAGGTACTGCTCCAGATGGATTCTATGTAGTTGCTGTCAATAATGCCAACGAGTATACAGTAACCACAAACGCACCTTCGAGTACTAGTGGTAACGTAGAAAGAGAAAGAATCGTAGACATTCTTAGAGTAGTTAATACTTCAGCGGCAGATGCTGCCAACTGGACTCAACTTACTTCTACAAATATTGACGCCACAAATATTGTATCTGGTACAATTGATCCACAACGTCTTGCATCTAGAGGAGTTGCTAACGCATTTACTTTCCTCCGTGGAGATTCTTCTTACGAATATGCATTACAATCAATCAAACCAGAAACTGCTGATGCAATCGTAATTAGTGCTTCAATTACTGATAGTACATACATCGAGAGCATCACTATTGTAAGTGGCGGTACTGGATATACTCCTCAAAGTGGTACTCAAGTTTATCAGAATCTTTCTCTTGCTGGTGGTAACGTATCAGTAAGTTCCGATGATGTAGCTAGAGCAAGTTTCACGGTTACTAATGGTGTCATTACCGCAGCACAAGTAACTGACCCTGGAACTGGTTATAACGGTAACTTTACAGTTACTATTCCAACTGAGCTCGGATCCCCATCTGCTGCAGCAACTCTTACTGCTGTTAAGGGAACAGTCAATCGTGGTTACGGCAACATCAGTATTGATGTTAGAAAAGCAAATGCAAATACCACAAGTACATCTCTGTATGGTAACTATGGTATTTCTAAATTCCGCAAGAGAAAGAGTGATCAATCTCTTGCCAACCAAACAGAAGCTGGTTTTATTGTAACCAATAGTGGAGAAGTTCGTCTCGATCAAGGAACTGGATCTGGTCTGATTGCCGAATTTATTCAGGGTGCTTTTGGTACTTTAAGTGTTGCAAATCTTGTTGATGCAAGTTTGTTTACTCAAGGAAGTATTGATCCTGCTCGTATTGCACAGGGAACTTACAACATCAGCATTAACGGAGAATCAGCTAGCACTGCTCTGTTGAAGCATGACGAAGTTCCAGTAACTTCAAACCCAGCTCCAAGTGCTTCATCTCTTGGTATCGAACTACATTTGAGAAACAACAGTACAGTTTCTCTGAGTGATGGTGGAACCCAAGCAGGTATCCTTACATATAGAAGAAAATCTGCATCCAGCACAAGAGCAGTAACTCAACTTGGATTCACAGATAATAACAATCTTTGGATCCGTGGTGATAGTGGTGGAACTTCCACAACATATTCTTCTTGGTATCAAATTTGGTCATCTAATAATGATGGTGCTTCTTCTGGATTAGATGCAGACCTTCTTGACGGTCAACAGGGTCTGTGGTATCAGTCTGGTCACAATATTGGAGATAGAAGAGGTCACGGAACCCTTGGAGATCCATTCATTCCAGAAGTTCTCGGTAGAGACAAGTATGTTCTGGAAAACTTCTATGTTGCTGGAACGGGCAATAAGTTTAAATTCTATATTCCAAACTTCCATGTAGTCACTGGACCAAGTGGCAACATCGCAAATAGTGGAACTTATACATTATATGAAGATGCTAATGCAACTCAGAATATTGGAACAATAATTGTTGATTCAAATGGTGCAGTACAAGGTACTGGAAATGACGGTAGAATTTATTCAACTATTACTGGATCCTGCACCTTCACTGCTGGAAAATCTGGTAAAGATGTCTACCTGATTGGTCCTGGTGCATCTGGAAGCACAAGATGGACTGTTACTTCTTCTAATGAATTAGTCGCTGGTTCTGCACAGATCTTTGCAGTTAACGATAACGCAACTGGAGCTGGTATTGAATTGGGTCAAATTGGAACTACTTCGGTTCCTACATTTGATTTTAGATCTAGCGGTCAGGCATCTAACTATGACGTTCAATTCAGAGTCTCTGGTGGTACTGCTACTGATGGTGCTGGTACGCTCAGAATTAATGCTGGTGATGTAACTATTAACGGTAATACTGTATGGCACTCTGGTAACGATGGTTCAGCTTCTCAGTTGGACGCACGCTATCTGCAGGGTGCTGAGCCATCAGAAACTGCAACCAATAGTTCTATTGTTAAGAGAACATCAGCTGGTGATATTGTTGCTAATGATTTTAGTGGTGATCAAATTACTCTGACAAATACAGGCACTTCGATCCTCAACCTTGCAGATGCTAATGGTATTACCGTAGGTAAGGCTGCAACAAACTCCCTCTCAGTTAAAGGTAAGCAAGATTCAAATTCTGGTTATCTTCGTTTTGGTAATGACACAAATGATTTTGGATATAATGCTGCAAACCTCGTTTATGGTAATGTAAGGTTCACCACATCAAAAGTTTCTATTGGTAATGCTGCAGCAGTTCAAACCGATGCAATTCTGAGACTTCTTAATGCTGGAACAGATGCAAATGATGTTAACGCTCTTGGATTGGATCAAAACGCTCCATGGATGCGTATTGGTGATGCTGTAGCAAGCAGAACTTTTGGTAATGGTATTGGTATCAAATTGCATGATATAGATACTGCCCACTGGTCTATTGGTCAGTTGAGTGGTTTATTTAGAATTTCTCAAACAAGCAGTAATGGAAATCAACTATTCCCAACAACTAGAACTGATGCTTTAACAATTGCCATAAATGGTAATGTTACAGCTAACGTGAAGATGATATCTCCAACCTTTGAATCTAGCGTTGCTACAGGAACAGCACCATTCACGGTTAGTTCTACTACGGTTGTTACCAACCTGAACGCTGACCTGCTCGATGGTTACTCTGCACTGACGCTTCCGTACCTGGGAGGTTCAACTAATGTTTGGATCACTTCGACTGATGCCCAACAAAGATTCTTCTTTGCTACTGATGGCACAACATACTTTAGAACAGGAGATGATTTTGTTTGGAGATCCGATAATGATAATTGTGTTGCCACATTAACTGATACTGGCACCATGACGCTCGGTGGAAATAGTGGCACCGATTACTTCCAGACAACTTACGCACTTGAAGTAAGAGCTAAGAGTGGTATTAATATCAACGCAGCAGAAGCACTCGCTAGTGGTCAGAAGACAACTGTTCTGAGAGCAACTGGGGATAAGCAGTGGATTGATACTTACGGAATCTTCAAGCGCAATCGTAATACAGTAGCAGAAAATGTAATTGTTGCTAATGGAGATAATTGTATGAGCGCAGGTCCAATCACAATTGCAAATGGAACTACGGTTACCATCAATAGTGGCGGATACTGGAGCATCGTATAAATAACCCTGTATAGTCATTTTAGAAAATGTCTGAGCTTAGAGTTGATAGAATCAAACACGTCTCTGCTGGAGCTTCAACTCCATTTTTGCAGCTAAATGCATCTGGAAATGTTGACTTTGGTGGTATTCTTACTTCTGGAACAGTAAGAACTGATAATTTACAAACATCTTCTGGGGCAAATTTGTTCTCTGGAAGTGTCGTACAGATGGTTGATTATATAGTCCCATCTACTAATGATAACTATGTGAATATTGCAGATGCAACTAATTATGATACTCCAGTATCACTTTCTATGACGCCAAAATATTCTGATAGTAAATTGGTTATTTTTGCACAGTGTCAAACTAGATCTAATGGTGGATTCGGTATGTCTGGGTATTTAAAAAGAGATGGGACTTTTGTAAATCCATCATTTCAAAGAAGTTCTCTTGATTTTTATTATAAAGGAGAGGCACTAAATCATCACTCTGAAATTAGAGTATTTACATCAGTCGCAGCTGTAAATAAAAATTCAACTACATTTACTCTTGGTATTACTCCTTATGCTGGAGTTGGTGAATTCAACTATGGATGGGGATCAAATTATATTCAAATATGGGAGATTAGAATATGACAATTATTAGAGATGATGGTAAAAGAATTAATATTGCCCTGGCTTTAGAAAGTCTCAGACCAGGATCAAAATGGATTGTGGAAAATAATTCATATGAAGGAATTAATTGGTTACCTGAAAATGATAGCGAGTGCCCTTCAGAATTTGAAATAAACCAAGAAGTAAAAAAATTAGAGTTGGAATATACTAATGCTAGATATCAAAGATCTAGAAAGTCAGAGTATCCTCCAATTGAAGAACAACTTGATATGATTTATCATGATATTGATGCTTGGAAAGAAACAATAAATAGCATTAAGGCAAAATATCCAAAACCCGAGTAGTAAATCATGTCTCAGGTAACTACCA
>Ga0194119_10001291_pt1 | contig 45984 bp, 53 predicted proteins | sample TA2MahC100mmetaG_FD_148620 | JGI IMG/M metagenome (GOLD analysis project Ga0194119, IMG submission 148620) | Freshwater microbial communities from Lake Tanganyika, Tanzania - TA2015018 Mahale Deep Cast 100m | ecosystem: Environmental > Aquatic > Freshwater > Lake | place: Tanzania: Lake... | reverse complement strand
CGCGTTGCCGCGCCTGGAAGAAGGCGATTCAGGAAACCATCTGCATTCCGTTGGGCCTCACCGTCACCGTCAGCCATTACCCGCCCGGCACTTCCAAATGGAATCCTATCGAACACCGCCTGTTCAGTCAGATCAGCAGAAACTGGGCCGGCGAACCGCTCACCGACATCGACAAGGCTCTCCATTTCATCCGCACCACTGCTACCAAGCCAGGTCTTGTCGTCAATGCCCAGTTGATCGCCGACCACTATCCCAAAGGGACCAAAGTCACGGATGCCCAAATGCGACGGCTCAACCTCGTACTCCACGACACTCTCGGCAGATGGAACTACACCTTGCATCCGAAACAGATTGTGAACTAATTGTTGGATGGCGCCTTAGCCGCGAGTTGTCAGAACGTTGCCGCGCGGGACGCTAGCCATTCATTGACACCGCCGGCAACGCCTACCTGGAGGGCCCGGGCTTATTCGTTTATGTCGCAGGTCAACCCACGCCCGCCGAGGTTCTTCGCGAAAGGTTTCGCTCCCTCAACGCGGCCGGCTTACAGATCGTCTTTGCGCTGCTGTGCGACCCGGCGTTGTTGCGGATGAATTACCGTGAGATCGCAAGCCTCGCTGGTGTCTCGCTTGGCGCAGTAGGCCCAGTGCTCAAGGACCTGGAAGCACGTAGGTATCTGGTCCGCCGAGCGCAGGCGCCTGCGCGGCTCGTCGATGCCGCACGGCTTCTGAAAGAATGGGCATCCCACTACCCCATCACTTTGCGCCCCAAGTTGAATCCGCGGCGATTTGAAGCCGACCTGGACCGCCTGCTCAAGATCAAACCGGACCAAACGCAGGCCCTGTGGGGAGGTGAAGTGGCCGCCGATCGCTTGACTGGCAATCTTCGGCCTGCTGAGTATACTCAGTACACACACGCTCCGATTTCCAAGCTGGCGGCAGCTGGCCGGTTGCGCGCCGCGGCTAACGGCCCCGTGGAGGTATTGGATCGCTTCTGGAATTTCGAAGCTGATCCGGCTCACCCCGAGATGGTTCCGGCCATACTTGTATATGCGGACCTGATTGCCTCTCACGACGCACGTAATCTAGAAATTGCGCAGACCATCTATGAGCAGCACATCGCCACGCATCTCCGAACCACCAAATAGACCGATTGGCGCGCCGATCGCGCGAGTGCTGCAGATCATCGACCAGGTAGCCAAACAGGAGCACTGCCTGTACTTCATCGCCGGAGCCACCGCCCGCCATTTGATGCTTCACCATGTCTTCGGCCTGTCCCCCGGCCGGGCCACCAGAGACGTCGATTTTGGCTTGGCGGTTGAGAACTGGGATCAGTTTGCGCGACTCAAGCAGCGGTTTGTCACGACTGGCGGATTCGAATCCCACCCTCAGTCCCAGCAGCGGTGACGTACTCCGACGCGAACTCGAACTTCACTCTGCCAATCGACCTGATTCCGTTCGGCGGCGTGTCCACTGAGCAAGAGTGCATCGCGTGGCCGCCGGGCCGCGAAGGAACGTGGCGGGATTTCAAGAAACACTCGCCACGGCGGTTCAGATGTCAATTCATGAGTCGCTCGCGGTTCCCGTAGCCTCGGTTCCGGGCTTGGCGCCATTGAAACTTGTGGCCTGGTTGGATCGCGGCCACTCTACCGACAAGGATGCGGCGGACTTCTATCGCTTGCTCTCTACTTATTCCGACGCCGGCAACATCGACCGGCTCTACGACGAGGAAATGCCATTGCTCGAAGCGGCTGACTTTGACCTGAAACTGGCCGGAGCAGAACTCCTGGGTAGAGACGTGATTCAGCCAAGCTTTCCCCTTGCGCGCGATTCGCTGGACAGGATCTTCAACAAGCCGGAATCGCTGGAGCGCCTGCTTGCTCAAATGGAGCGACTGGTCTTCGCGCCGGAGTACACCGCTCACGTTGACCGTTTGGTGCAGACGTTCCAGCGAGGACTACGCCGCCGCTAATCAAGGCTCAAACCGCGGATTCGATTGAGTGCGCCGCGCGTAGTTGGATGGTGAGCGCCAAGTCCGAGTCGAAGATGTTGTCCGCGCGCCGGAAGCTGAAGCACAGCGGGAAGTGCAGATGTTGCGTCGAAGCCGGTGGTTTGCACCTTGGACTCGCCCACACGTTCTGCGCTTGCTGACGGCGCAAGGGCATCAACTACGCGCGCGCTGCCGCCGCGATTGCGTCGCGATAACACGCCTCGTACTGCGGAATAATCAGGTCCGCACAGAACCGCGTCTCCGCCGTATTCCGCGCGGCGGCGCTGAAGGTGCGGCGGTGGAGACTGCTGGCCAACAACTCATTCACGCGCGCGGCCATCGCCTCCACCGCGCCGATCTCTTCGAGATACCCGTCCACGCCATGCGTCACCAATTCGCCTACACCGCCCGTGCGCGTGGCGACGGGCACCGCGCCGCAGGCCATCGCTTCGAGCGCGGCAAGTCCAAACGCCTCATGCTCGCTCGGCAGCAGCAGCACGTCGCACTGCGGCAGCACGCGGTCAATATGATCCTGCTTGCCGAGGAACTTCACTCGATCGCGCGAAAGGCCCAACTCGTGCGCCAGGCGCTCGGCGGGACCGCGCTCGGGCCCATCGCCCACCATCCACAGCTCAGCGTCCGGGTGCGAGGCGGCGACGCGCCCAAACACGCGGATGCAGTCGAGCGGGCGCTTCACCGGGCGGAAGTTTGAGATATGCACGAGGCGCGGCGGGTGCGAGGCGGCCGTGGCCGTCACCGGCGCCGGGCGATACAGGTTGCAGTTGACGAAGTTGTGGATCGCGCGTATCGGCGAAGTAACGCCGAGCACCTCACGCGTGCGGTCTACCAGATACTGGCTCACCGCGGTGACGCCGTCTGACTCTTCAATCGAAAACTTGGTGATCTCGAAGTACAACAGCTCCATGCCCACGAGCGTGACATCGGTGCCGTGGAGCGTGGTGACAAACGGCAACCGCGCGCCGCGCTTGGCCAGCATCTGCCGCGCGAGCAAAGCCGAGACCGAGTGCGGAATGGCGTAGTGGACATGCAGCACGTCGAGGTCATACGAAGCAGCCACGTCCGCCATGCGCGCCGCCAGCGCGAGGCAATAGGGCGGATAGGCAAAGAGCGGGTAGTTGGTGACCTCGACCTCGTGATAGTGCATGCGCCCGCCCGAAGCACCTGTGTCGAGCCGGATGGGGTGCGCGTAAGCGATGAAGTGCACGTTGTGCCCGCGCGCGGCGAGTTCCATGCCGAGTTCAGTAGCGACAATGCCGGAGCCGCCGTAAGTGGGATAGCAAGTGATGCCGATGTTCACGGGTGACGCAATTCCTCACTCAGCGTAGCCGATCCCGCCTTCCCTGTTCGCAGCAGAGCCAGCATTGAGTGCCGGTTTGGCAGCGGTCGTGCAAGTCAATCTCTGGAGGTGGCTATGGTTCGATCGTCAACGGCCGTCCTATTCCTCAGCGTGGCGATGGCATCCGCGCAGACCACTACGCCCCGCAAGCTCATTGCATCCATGGAAGGCAAGGACCTATACATGGCCTACTGCGCTTCCTGCCACGGCGTCAGCGGTAAAGAAGATGGCCCGGCAGCGGCGGTACTCAGTGGGCCGCTGGCTGATCTTAGAACGCTTGCCCAACGGAACAAGGGAAAGTTTCCGCTTGCAGAGGTCGAGAATGTGATCCTCACCGGCCAGAGCGCCCGCGGCGGCCACGGTTCGTAAGAGATGCCGGTGTGGGGCCCCGTGTTTCGCCGGGTTGAAAACGACAAAGACGTGGGCCTCGTGCGGGTGCGGCGCGTAGCCGAATACCTGGCCACGTTGCAGGTGAAGTGAACCGCGCCAGCTGACCGATCGCCTGCGCCGTTCCACGCGCTACCCGGACCGAGGACCTGGGATAAGATCAACGATGCGCATATGAGCACCACCACCGCCACCACTCGCCGGTCGTTCCTCGGGGCCGCCGCCACGGCCGCGTCCCTGACCGCACAAAATCGCCTTCGTCCCAACATCCTGCTCATGATGGCCGATGATTTCGGCTACGAGTGCCTGTCTGCTCACGGCAGCACTTCCTACCAGACGCAGAACCTCGACCGGCTCGCGGCGTCCGGCGTGGAGTTCACGCACACCTACGCGCAGCCCCTATGCACGCCCACCCGCGTGCAGTTGATGACCGGACAACTCAACTTCCGCAACTGGAAGGGCTTCGGTTTGATGGAGCCGAACGAAAAGACATTCGGCCACATGATGCAGCGCGCCGGATATCGCACGGGCATCGCCGGCAAGTGGCAGTTCTACAGCTACGAAAGCAAGGGGTCGCCGCGGTATCGCGCGGGCATGAAGCCGGAACAATGCGGCTTTGACCAATACCTGCTGTGGCACGACTTGCTCACCGAAGACAAGGGCTCCCGCTATGCGGACCCGGTGTTGAACGAGAACGGCAAACTCCGCACAGACACCAAGGGCAAGTACGGTCCGGACCTCGAAATGGACTTCCTCGAAAAGTTCATGCTGGCCGACAAGAGCCGCCCGTTCTTTGCGTACTACCCGATGACGCTGACCCACGGGCCGTTCAACGCCACGCCGAAAAGCGGCGACTGGGCCGAGGAAAATCAGCGGCTGAAGGACAACCCGAAGTACTACGCCGACATGGTGTCGTACCTCGATGCGTCGGTGGGCCGCATCATGCAGTTCCTCGATCGCAACGGTCTGTCCGAAAACACGCTGGTGCTGTTCTACTCCGACAACGGCACGCCGCCCGAGATCACGTCACAAACCAAGACGCGCACGATTCCCGGCGGCAAGGGCAAGACCACCGACGCCGGCATGCACGTGCCAATGATGGCGCGTTGGACGGGCGTGACGGCGGCGGGCCGCAAGTGCCAGGACTTGATCGACTCGACCGATTTTCTGCCGACGATCATGGAAGCGACAGGCGCGAAGTGGTTCGACGGCTTGCCGCTCGACGGCCGCAGTTTTCTGCCGCAGGTGCGCGGCCGGAAGGGCAATCCGCGCGAGTGGGCGTTTGCGCATTGGAACCCGCATCCCGGCTGCAAGCAGCCGTTTGTGCCCACGCGGCTTGCCTGGGATCACCGCCACAAGCTGTACATGGACGGGCGGCTCTACAACCTCGAGAAGGATTACTTCGAGCAGCATCCAATCGCGGCCGGGAGCGAAACGGCTGCAGACCTTGCGGCGCGCAAGAAGCTCCAGGCGGGGCTGGACAAAATGGCGCGCGTGATGCCGCCCAAGTTCAACAAGTTTGAAACTGACGGGCGCAAGGCCTATTGATGGCGCTGCGCCGATTCTTCACGGGCTCACTCTACGCGCAAGTGCTGGTGGCGATCGCGGCGGGCATCACGCTCGGCGTCATCGCGCCGCAAACGGCCGTGGCGATGAAGCCGCTGGGCGATGGGTTCATCAAGCTGATCAAGATGATCATCGCGCCGGTGATCTTTGCCACCATTGTTCTGGGCATCGCGGGCACTAGTGACTTGAAGCAGGTAGGCCGCACCGGCGGTCTCGCACTGCTCTACTTCGAGGTGGTGAGCACGCTGGCGCTGTTGATTGGGTTGGTGATCGTCAACATTGTGCGGCCGGGCGTGGGGATGAATGTGGACGTGTCGAAACTCAACACATCCGCTGTCAACGGCTACGCCACGCCGGGCAAGATGAAGGGGATGGTGGAGTTTGTGCTCGACATCATTCCATCGTCGTTTTTCGATGCGTTTGCCAAGGGCGAGATCCTGCAGGTGTTGCTGCTGGCAGTGCTGTTCGGCCTCGGGTTGCAGCGCATGGGGCCGCACCACAACGCGGCGTTTGAGTTTATCGAGAAGGCCTCGCAGGCGTTGTTCAACATGGTGAACATGATTATGCGCCTGGCGCCGTTGGGCGCGTTCGGCGCGATGGCGTTCACCATCGGCGCCTATGGCGTACAGTCACTGCTGTCGCTCGCGTGGCTGATGGGCGCCTTCTACCTCACTTGTGTCTGTTTCATCTTCTTCGTGCTGGGCGCGATTGCACGCTTTCACGGATTCAGCATCGTGCGGTTTCTTCGCTACATCGGCGAGGAACTGTTGATTGTGCTGGGCACGTCGTCATCCGAAGCCGCTCTGCCTCGCATCATGACGAAGCTGCAAACGCTCGGCGCCGGCCGGTCCACCGTGGGGCTGGTGGTGCCGACTGGCTATTCGTTCAATCTCGACGGCACATCCATCTATCTGACGATGGCGGCGGTGTTCATCGCACAGGCCACCAACTCTCACCTATCGATCTGGAATCAGCTCACGCTGCTGGCGGTGTTGCTGCTCACATCGAAGGGCGCGGCCGGTGTGACGGGCAGCGGATTCATCGTGTTGGCCGCAACGCTGGCGGCGGTGGGCACGGTGCCGACAGGCGGACTCGCGCTGATTCTGGGGATCGACCGGTTCATGTCCGAGGCGCGCGCGATCACCAACCTCATCGGCAACGCCGTGGCTACGATCGTGATTGCAAAGTGGACGGGCGATTTGGACGAGATGACGTTGCACCGCCGGCTGGCCGAGGGTCCGGCTGCTGCTGCGGGGGGTGCCACAGACGCAGCGACTGCCCCTTAACGCCATTGAGCAACTCGCGGATCGATTGGCGCAGGCCAGGATGTGTGATGTCGCCGGCGAGTTTGGCGAGCGGCTCCAGCACAAAGCGGCGCTCATGCAAGCGCGGATGCGGCACGGTGAGCCCGGCTGAGTCGATCTTGAACTGGCCGTACAGCAGGATGTCGATGTCGATGTTGCGCGGGCCTTTCGGCGTGGTCCGGCGGCGGCCCATGATGCGTTCGATCTTGAGGCAGTGCTGCAACAGCATCAGCGGGAACAGCGACGTCTCCACTTCTACGGCGAGATTGAGAAACCACGGCTGAGCCGGCAGGTCACGCGGCGCGGTTTCGTAGATGGATGACACGCGCAGCACGCGGCAGCGCGGCGCCTCGAGACGCCGCAACGCTTCGTGCAGATGCGCCTCGCGATCGCCCAGGTTTGAGCCAAGCCCGAGAAACGCGCGCTTCAATCGAACAGCCCCGGCTGGCCCGCGCCGCCGACGGTGCTGCGCCGGGGGGCCTTGAAGTAGTCCCACGCGCGCTCGGTAGCGATGCGTCCGCGCGGCGTGCGGTCAAGAAAGCCGAGCTGGATCAGATAGGGCTCGTAGACTTCTTCGATGGTGTCGGCCTGCTCATCAATCGCCGCGGCCAGCGTGTTTAAACCCACCGGTCCGCCGCCGTAGTTCTGCAGTATGGTGAGCATCAACTTGCGGTCCGCTTCGTCGAGCCCGTAGCGGTCCACTTCAAGCAGATCGAGCGCCTGCTGCGCCACTCCGAGATCCACGTGGCCCGACGCACGCACCTGAGCATAGTCGCGCACGCGGCGTAACAGCCGGTTGGCGATGCGCGGCGTACCCCGCGCGCGCCGGCTGATTTCGCGCGCGCCTTCGGGATCTACTTGGATGTCAAGCAGCGCAGCCGAGCGCGTGACGATCTTCGTCATGTCGTCCACGTCGTAGTGATTCAGACGCAGCACCAGGCCGAAGCGGCCGCGCATGGGCGCGCTCACCAGGCCCTGGCGCGTGGTGGCTGCCACGCAGGTGAAGCGCGGAATGGGCAGCGAGTGTGTGCGTGCGCCGGCGCCCGCGCCGATGAGGATGTCCACGCGGTAGTCTTCCAGCGCCGAGTAGAGCATCTCTTCCACGTCCATCATCAGGCGGTGTACTTCGTCGATGAAGAACACCTGACGGTCGCGAATGTTCGAAAGGATACCGGTGAGGTCCAGCTTCTTCTGCAGCACCGGGCCGGAGGTTTGATCGAAGGGGACTTCGAGTTCCTGGGCGACGATGGCGGCAAGCGTCGTCTTGCCCAAACCCGGCGGACCGTGCAGTAACACATGGTCCATAGCTTCGCCGCGCGCGCGCGCGGCCTGAATGGCGATGGAGAGGATCTCCTTCACCTTGGGCTGGCCCGTGAATTCGCTGAGCGAGGGCGGGCGGAGCGCGGCTTCGAACTGACGGTCGCCCTCTTCGGGAGACGGCGAGATGACCCCGGCTTTCTGGGTCATGGCTGGCACCGGAGGCGGACTCTAGTCCGGCTTGCCGCTGTCACCGGAGGTTCTCCATCGCCTTGCGGAACAGCGTCTCGAAGTTCGCGTCGGGGTTCGCGGCGCGCGCTTTGCGAACGGCCGCGTCTGCCTGCGCCCGCTGCGCGCCGAGGTTCACCAGCGCCGACACGGCATCCTGCGACATCTCGTCAAGCGCGGGCGCGGCCGGCGTACTGGAGGCCGCCGCCGCCGCGGACTTCTCCGCCAGCGTCACGCCGTCCAACTTGTCGCGCAACTCCAGGATCATCCGCTCGGCCGTCTTCTTGCCGATGCCCGGGATGCGCACCAGTTTCTCCACCGCGCCGCTGCGAATGTACTGCACCAGATCCGCCGCCGCCAAGCCGCTCAGCACCGTGATGGCGAGCTTCGGCCCGATGCCCGACACGCCGATGAGCTTCTCAAACAACACCTTTTCTTCGGGCTTGGCAAACCCAAACAGCGCGATGATGTCCTCACGCACATGCGTGTAGATGCGCAACGCCACGGGTTCTTCAACATCCGGAAGCGTCGAATAGGTGGAGACAGGAATCGTCACGTCATAGCCGACACCATGCGCGTCGACGATAACCTGATTCGGGTGCTTCTCAAGCACGGTCCCGCGCAGATGGGCAATCATCGGTAACCTACATATTCTGGCATGGCACGGCGGCGATTCTTTGTAGACGGCATCCATCACGGGCACGCGGAGGTGACGGGCGATGAAGCGCACCATCTGGTGCGCGTGTTGCGCGTGGAGCCAGGGCAGCGCTATGAAATCTCTGACGGCGTGGGCGGCGTGTACCTGGCGACGGTGGCCGAGGCGCGCAAAAGCCGCGTGCTTTTCGATATCGAAGAGCGCGTGGCGTTTAAGCCGCTGCCGGTGCGCATCACGCTCGCTTTTGCGTTGATCAAGTTCGACCGGCTCGAGTGGATACTCGAGAAAGGTACCGAGGCGGGCGTGGAAACGTTCATTCCCGTAATTGCCGAGCGCAGCGAAAAGGGCCTCGAACAAGCCGCACCCAAGCGCCGCGAGCGGTGGGAACGCATTGTGATCGAGGCGTCGCAACAATCGCGGCGAGACAAGCTGCCGGAGTTGCATGACCCGGTGCGGCTGCGTGACCTGCGCTGCGGCGCCACCGTACGCATCCTGCTGGACGAAGACCCCGCTGCGCCGCCGCTGCTGCGAGTCTTACCCGCCGAGCGCCACGCTGGCGAACAGGTGGCGCTGCTGTTGGGACCCGAAGGCGGCTGGACAGATGCCGAGCGCGCCAGCCTGGTGGTTGATACCGCCGGTTGGCGCGCCGCATCGCTCGGGCCCCTGGTGCTGCGCGCGGAGACCGCGGCAGTGGCTGGCGCCAGCGTGGTGATGAACGCCCGGCTGCCTTAGCTGCGGGCTTCCTTGCCCGCCCGCTCGGCCAGAATTTCCGCCTGTTTCGCGGCGGCGGCAAAGTGGCGCGCGTCGGCCTGGATAGCCTCGGCCGCGCCTTGCCGCGCCACCTGCTCCACTTTCCTGGCGCTCTTGTTCAAGATGGGGCCCGGGTCCTGTTCCCGTCCGAAAGCCTGCACCAGCGAATGCATGGCGCCACCCATCGCCACTGTCTCCAGATCCTGCGCCGGCAGCCACCCTGGCGGGTCGGGCTGCGGTTCTTTGCGGAATGGCGGCCACGGATCGATGCGCCAGGGGAGCCACTCGATCCAATCGATGATCCACCGCGTCGTCTGGCATTGCGAGGCCAGCCGGCCCAGCGCATCACGCGCGAACACCCCGAGTTGGTAGTACTAGGTGAGCGCGTCCGGCACGGTCTTCAGGTCGCGCGCGGTGATTTGGATGTCGTAGTACTTCACCGCAATCAGCCAGCCGCCGTTGCGCAGGCAATCCTGCAAACTGGCCGCGCCAGCCACAGCGCCACGTTGCGAAAATAGGCCTTGATCGCTTCCCACTTCGGAATCACCGCAGGGTCGTAGGTGGGGTGTGCCGGATTGGTGGCGTTCACAAAGCCGATGAGATTGATGTTGAACCAATGGTGCCAGGCGGCATCCACCACCACGCGCCCGGTCCCGCCCGCGCGATGGCCGTCATAAGCCGCCAGCACGCCGAAATCGGTGTTGTCTGTGTTGCGCGTCGTGGCCCAAACAATCACTTGCGGCTGTTCCTGCACGCCGCCCGACGCGGGGTACTCCACTGTGTTGTAGCCATTGAAGGTGAAGCTGTTGCCCAGGTCGGCCGGCACTTCGCACAACCCTTCGTGCATGTGATCCGGCAGATAGGTGATGACACCGTCCGGCCCGCACAGCACTGGATGCGGGAACTTGTGAACCTGCTTGATGAACCCGGAGCCGGTGGTGCGTGTGTAGTAGCGCGGGCGGATCGGTTCCGGCACTTTGTCAGACTGATTGCCCTGAAGCCCGGGCGCGCCGGGATCGGTGTCCATCACCGTGTCGTGGCGTTCGGCGCCCGTCCGGTCCGGCGCAATGGGTTCGCCGTTGGGTCCGGCGTTGGGGTGATACCAGCGGCGCGTGAAACGTACGCGCGGCACTTCGGCGCACATGGCCTGGCCAAGATTCTCATGGTCTCCCGTAGCAAATACACCGCCGCCGCCATCCATGAATTCGGCCAGCTTGCGCAGTTCCGCTTGGCTCAGGGCGCCGGACGTACGCTCCACGCCAAAGAGCCAGATCTGCGAGTACTGCGAAAGATTGTGCGTGCTGAAGTTGAATTTGTTGATGTCTGCCGTGGCCTCCGCCCCGCGGTGCGCTTTGGTGATGGAGAAGCTCACGTGCGACCACGGGTTATTGGCCAGCACATCCAGGGTGGTGCCCAAGTGAAACCCGGCCGAGGGGCCGAACCCGCCGGACGCATCGGTGACGATCAGGCTCTTGACCGTACACGTCAGCCACCACTTCACTAGGGAATAGGGGCTCAAGTCCACTCGGGGATTGAGTGAGTCTGCCGGCGCGCCGTTCGCGGTTTTCACCGGTGCTGGCCTTTTTGTTGCTGCTTTCAAAGTGTGCCGCCGAATCGGTAGTGCGCTCCACCCCCCGATTCGTTACACGTCATCCGCGAAAATCGCGGGTGGTGATAGCGTAGTGAGTCATGGAACGTAGAATCTTCGCGGCAGCGGCGGGCGCGGCGGCGCTTTCGGCGGCGCAGTCGAATGACGAGAAACTCACAACGGCCGTGATCGGCGTGGGTGGGCGCGGGTCGGGATTACTCGCCGGAATCCTCACGCAGCCCAACGTGGCCATCGGCGCGCTATGCGATATCAAGCCGGACCGGCTGGATCGCGCCGCCACCGCCGCCGGGCGCGACAACCCGAAGACTTACTCCGACTGGCGCGCGGTGATCGACCGCAAGGACATCACCAGCGTCTACATCGCCACGCCGCCGCACCTGCATGCCGACATGGCCGTGGCCGCGCTTGAAGCGAGCAAACACGTCTATTGCGAAAAGCCGGTGGGCGTAACTCCCGCGCAGGTGAAAGCGGTAGTGGCCGCCGCGCGGCGCTCGAACAAAGTCTTCACCGCGGGCCAGCAGTTGCGCTCCATGAAGCTCCTGCGCGACGCGGTGGCGGAGATCCAGGGCGGTGCGATCGGCGACATTCTCATGGTGAAGGCGCAGCGGCATGCGACGTCGGATCATCCGAAAGACAATTCATCCGCTGATTGGTATTTCGACGTTGACAAATCCGGCGGATATCTCATTGAGCAGTCCGTCCACAACCTTGACCTGTGCAACTGGGCCATCGGCGCCGCGCCCCGGCGCGCCTGCGGCTTCGGCGCTACGCGGCTCCACAAGAATGAGCCGCCGGGCCGGTCGATTTTCGATTGCGGCAGCATGGTGTTCGACTATGCGAACGGCGTCCAGCTCACCTTCACGCAGAACGTGTTCCATGCGCGCCAGTTGCCCGCCGGCGGCCAGTACGTGCATGTGTTCGGCTCCAAGGCGGCGCTCGATCTCATGTACGGTGTAACGGCGTATCCGCTGGGCGGGAAAGACGCAGGCCCGCCGGTGACGCTGGCCGAAAAGGGTCCGGACGATCCGCATGCGCACACGGCGGCTTTCTTTGCGTGTGTGCGCGGTCAGGGCCCGAACCCGGCCGACATTACGGTTGGCGCGACGGCGGCACTGACGTCGATCCTCGGCCATCGCGCGATGGTGGAAGAACGCGTGGTGACGTGGACCGAGCTCGGCGTTACTTTGTAGCGGGCGCGGCGCACGCAAAGTTCGCGGCGTCATCCGTGCTGCCCGTGCCCTTGTAGCGCGCCACCTGCGGATACGGGCACAGCGGGTGGGTCCGCGTCGTCTGCCCGTTCTCGATGTGCGAGCCGAGAAGCCGATCCGGCGCGACGCCTTTTTCCACCCAGTCCATCACGGCGGTGAGCCAATCGGCTGAGCTGCACCCGGGGCCGCCGCTGCAGTGGTACATGCCCGGCACCATGAACAGCCGGTAGAACTCGCGCGTCTGCTTCTCGCCGAAGCGCTTGCTCACGGTCTCGTAGTATTCGATGCCGGGGAACGGATTCACCTGCTGATCGCCCCAGCCCGAGTACTGAACGATCTTGCCGCCGCGTTTGCGGAGCTTCGACAAGTCCGGATTGCGCGGGTTCAACATCGCTGCGGCCTTGGCCACGCGCGGCGGGTCCGCATCGAAGTTGAACATCGTGTACCGCCACGACGGGCCGGGCGCGGGGTCGAGCATCGCCATTTTCATCTGGCTCTCCGAACGCGGCAGCACCAGCTTACTGGGGCCGATGAGATTCTCCGCCCACACCGGTTCGCCGCTGAACGGTTCGCCGGGGAACAAGCGCTCGCCCTTGGAATTGCGCACGCCGCCGTAGATCTTGGCGATGCCCTCGAGTTGCGGCGCGGTAAAGCAATCGGCGCTCTGCCCCGCCGTTCAGCGTGGCGCATCGCGGCGCGGATCGTCAATCAGGCCGTCCTTCAGCCCGTCCACTTCGTCGTATTTCGCCATCACGGCTTGCGCGAGCGCGGGGAGTTGCTCGGGCTGAATCGCGGCGTCACCGAGTTGCGATTGCGCCACCCACATGCGCCGCGTCACGTTGCCGGTGAGATACAGGCCCGGCGCGCCAATCACCAGCCCGTCGAAATCTTCCGGGTACCGCTGCGCTTCCTACATGCCCTGGCGGCCGCCTGTGGAGCAGCCCACCCAATAGGAGTAACGCGGCGCTTTACCGTAGTAGGCGCGGATCACCTGCTTGGCCAGCACGGCGGTGTTGTGCACGGAGAGGTAGGCAAAGTCCACAAGCTTGCGCCGGCCGTGCGGATTCTCCGGCGTCACATGAGCAAAGGTGGCCAGCGGTTCTTTCGCCGCGTCGTGCCCGGTATCGGTGGAGGCGGAGGCGACGCTCTTGCGCAGCGCGTTGTCCATGCCGGCGAGGCTGATCACGCCCGCCGTGCCGCCGTTGCCCACCATCTGAAAGAGCTCGTTCCATCCGGCGGCCCCGGCGGGGAGCTTGATGGCAAACTTCGCTTCCGGCCAGATGACGCCGCGCACGTCGCAGTGTTCGGGCAGGTTGGCTTGCGCGGCAACGAGTGTGGCCGAGTGAATGGTGACGGCGTCTTGCGGGGACTCAAGCGTGAAGGTCTTGGTAGCGAGTGCGTCGCAGCGCGAGTCCGCGGCAGCGGCGGCGGCGGTGAAGAGGAGAGCAACGATTGTCGTGCGCATCGGGAACAGTGTCCCACGCGCCAAACGCCGGCGGAACCGCTACGCCTCAATCCCCATCTGCGTTAGCCGGTAACGCAGCGCATTCCGCGTGAGACCCAGTATCCGCGCTGCCTGCGACTTATTGCCGCCCGCCCGCCGCAGCGCCTCACGCAGAATCGACTGCTCGAATTCATCGAGCGTCATCCCGTCAGGCAAAAATGCCGCGGTCGCCGCGTTCGCGCCGCCGTTGCCCGCAGCGGGCTTGGCCGCCTGTAGCGCGTCCAGCCGGACATCGCTCGCCTCCAGCCGCGCGCCCTGGCTGAGCAATGCGCTCCGCTCCACCACATTTTCCAGTTGCCGCACGTTGCCCGGCCAGGGGAACTGCTCCAGCCGAGCGACGGCTTCCGGCGAAATGCCATCCACGGGCAGCCCGTGCGTCTCTGCCGCCTTGCGCAAAAACCGCAGCGCCAGGGGCGCGATGTCCTCACGGCGTTCGCGGAGCGGCGGGATCGAGATCGGCATCACGTTCAAGCGATAGAACAGGTCCTCGCGAAACGCGCCCTGCTCCATGGCGCGCTTCAGATCCACGTTCGTCGCGGCAATCACACGTACGTCCACCTGCCGCGTGCGGTTGCTGCCCAGGCGCTCGAGTTCGCGCTCCTGCAGAATACGCAGCAGCTTCACCTGGGTCGCCAGCGGCACGTCGCCAATCTCATCCAGAAACACCGTGCCCGTGTCCGCCTGCTCAAACTTGCCGGGCTTGGCCGACGCGGCGCCAGTGAACGCGCCCTTCTCGTAGCCGAACAGTTCGCTCTCCATCAACGGCTCCGGAATCGCCGTGCAGTTGATCTTCACAAACGGCTTGTCGCGCCGGGGCGAACCGAAGTGCAGCGCGCGCGCAATCAGATCCTTGCCCACGCCGGACTCGCCCGCCAGCAACACCGTCGCGCGCGTCGGTGCTACGCGTTCCACGGTGGCCAGCACTTCGCGCATCGCCGGGCTTTCGGCCACCATGCTGGAAAGGTCATACCGCGCGCCCAGTTGCTGGCGCAGCGAACGGTTCTCCACGCGCAGCGCCCGCACTTCCAGCGCCTTGGCCACCATCGTCATCAGATGGTCCATCGAGAACGGTTTGGGGAGAAAATCCTGCGCGCCCGCCTTCATTGCTTCGACGGCCGTCTCCACGGAGCTGAACGCCGTCATGATCACCACGGGCGCGGCCACCTGCTTGCGGCGCAGCTCGGTCAAAAACGTGAGGCCGTCCATGTGCGGCAAGCGCAAGTCCGTCAGAATCAGGTCCGCATTCGCCGCGGCGTTCATCGCCAGTTCTGCCGTGGCCGCCAGTTCCACGTCGTAGCCCGCCGAGCGTAGTTGCAGCTCGATGACGCGACGGAGCCGGTCTTCGTCTTCCACAATCAGGATGCGTGCGCTCATCTTAGACTCTTGTACTTATCTCATTTCTCCATCGGGCTCGTTTTTCGCATCCAGTTCATGGAGATGGTGTTTGGACCGATTCCGTGGGAAAAAGTTTCGGGCGCTTTTCTGCCGGCGGTTCATGTACTCGCCGCCACCGGCAGCAACACCCGGAAAATGCTGCCGTGGCCGGGTTCACTCTCCACCGCGATCTTACCTCCGTGCTCGCCTACGATCCGCGCGGAGATCGCCAAGCCTAATCCCGTACCACCGGGCTTCGTCGTGAAAAACGGGTTGAAGATATTCTCGCGCTGCGCCGGGTCAATGCCCGTACCCCGATCGATGATCGACGCCTCCACACCACCCGGCACCGCGCGCGTCTTCACCGTGATCGTCACCGGTGAAACGCCCGCGGGCCCGGCCTGCGCGGCATTCAATAACAGATTGAAGAACACGCGTTCCATCATGTCGGCGTCGATCTGCACCGGCGGCACGTCGGGCGAGTAGTTGCGCACCACGGCTACTTTCGCTTCCAGCGGCGGCTCGTGTTTCTCCAGCCGCGCAATCGCGCGGTCCATCAGTTCGTTCCAATCGGCAGGCGCGCGCGTCAAACTCAACGGGCGCGCGAAGTCCAGAAACCGCGCCACCAGCGTGTTGGTGCGCTCCACCTCGTCGCGAATGTAGCCGGCCACTTCGCGCGGCACCTCCTGCGACGGATCGAGGCTCTTGAGCAATACATCCGCCGACGCGCGCATCGTGCCCAGCGGATTGCGGATCTCATGCGCGAGGCCCGCCGACATTTGTCCCAGCGCCGCCAGCCGTTCTGACCGTCGCATTGCCGTCTCCGCCGCTTCCAGATTCCGGTTGGCCTCGGCCAGTTGCCCCGCTGCGTCCCGATACTGCCGCGCCTGATCGCGCGCCGCCGCCGCCACCTGATGCATCAGCACCGCCAACACCAGCAGTAACAATACGCGCAGCGCCAGCTCGCGCATCTGATCTTCCGGGATCGTGTATTTGGCGGGATTCAAAAACAGCAGAAACGAAAGATACGAGGCGCCGGCCAGCACGCTCACCACCGCCGCGCCCCACGCTCCCAGCGCCGTGGCCGCGGCCACCACGGGGACCATCAGGATCAAGTAGTAGCTGGACGTGATGCCGCCGGTGACGCCAATCAGCATCCACGCGAGCACCAGCTTGGCGCCCACCAGCACCAGCGTTCCATTGGACGTGGCGAACCAAGCGAGGCGCGGCTCCAGCAATTGCAGGATTGCGAGCAGCGCAAGCACCTGCATCTCCGCGCCTGACCGCGCCGGACCCACCAGCGCGAGCGCGGCATACAGGGCAAGCCAAACCAGGTCCGATGGACGCACGGCGGGGCCACTGTGTTGCGGTGGGATGTGGTTGGGCATCGCTCTCCCCGATTGTGCCAAAATGATGGGGAACAAGAGAATCAACCCAACACCTTTCTCCCTCGCTCCTCTCCCCCATGAACCCCAGCAACCCTATCGACTCTAACATTGACGAAACGCCGGCGACGCCGGCCGAGGAGTCCTTCGCAGACATCCTGAGTGAGTTCGAGCGTGAGCATTCGCAGCCCGCGTCGCACTCCCGGTCCGGTGGCGGCGGCGAAGGTGAGTCAGGCGGCGGCTCCATTGAAGGCACCGTGATTTCGGTGAGTCCCGCCGGTGTCTTTGTGGACATCGGCCGTAAGCTCGAAGGCATTCTGCCGCTCGAGGCCGCCAAGAACGCCATGGGCGGGCAGTTGAACCTCAAGGCCGGTGACCCGATCAAGGTCAGCGTGGGCGGGCGCGACGAAAACGGCTACTGCCAACTCTCCACCTTTAAGATTGTGCTGCCCAAGGATTGGAGCGGCCTCGAAAAAGCCTTCGCCGACAAAGCCACCATCACCGGCACCGTGGAAGAAGCGATCAAGGGCGGCTTGCGGGTGGACGTGGGCGCGCGGGCGTTTCTGCCTGCTTCGCGCAGCGGCGCGCGCGATCAGGCCGAGATGGAAAAACTCATCGGCCAACAGATTGAATGCCGCATCACCAAACTCGACGTGGCCAAGGAAGACGTGGTGGTGGACCGCCGCGGCTTGCTTGAAGAACGCGCCAACGCGGCCAAGGCAGAAGCGTTCGGCAGCCTCGTCGAAGGCTCGGTGATGGAAGGCACCGTGCGTAGCGTGATGGAGTTCGGCGCCTTTGTGGACCTCGGCGGCGTGGACGGCCTCGTGCACGTCACCGAAATGACCTGGGAGCGCGGCGTGAAGCCGGGCGACGTGGTGAAGTCTGGTGACCGCGTGCAGGTGAAGATCGTCAAGATCGACCGCGAGAAACGCAAGATCGCGCTCGGCATGAAGCAGCTTCAGCCGGATCCGTGGACCGTGGCTCTCTCGGAGATTCAGGCGGGCCAGCGCATCCGCGGCAAAGTGGTGCGCCTCACCGATTTCGGCGCGTTTGTGGAATTGCGCCCGGGCGTGGAAGGCATGATCCACGTTTCCGAGATGACGTGGACGAAGAAGCAGAAGCGTCCGCAGGACATTGTGAAGGTGGGCGAGGTGGTGGAAGTGGATGTCATTGGGGTCAAGCCCGAAGACAAACGCATCGGCCTCAGCCTGAAGCAGGCGCTCGGCGATCCGTGGGCCGAAGCCAAGCAGAAGTATCCGAAGGGCTCGATTGTGGAAGCCGCGATTACCAGCGTGGCCAACTTCGGCGCGTTTGTCGATCTTGGCAACGACATCGAGGGCATGATCCACGTAGGCGACATCACCAACGAAAAGCGCCTGGAGCATCCCAAGGAAAAACTCGCCGTGGGCCAGGTGATCAAGGCGCAGGTGACTGAGCTCGACGATGACCGGCGCCGCGTGCGGCTGAGCATGAAGACGCTCGAACCTACTTCGGCCGACGAGTATATCGCCGAACACAAAGTGGGCGACGAGGTGACGGGCCGCGTAATTGAAACGCATCCGAACTCGGCGAAGGTGGAGCTGGCCGAAGGCGTCAAGGGCGTGTGCCGCGTGAAGGTGGAAGAAAAGACCGCGGCTGCTTCCGAGAGCAAGAGCAGCGGCGGCGGTTCAGCCGACGTCAGTTCGTTGTCGGCTATGTTGTCGGCGAAATGGAAATCCGGCTCGGTGGGCGGCGGCGGTGCTTCCTCGTCGGCGGCGGTCAACGAAAATGCCTTGCGGCAGGGCCAGGTGCGGAAGTTCCGCATCGTGGCGCTCCATCCGGAAAAGAAGCAGATTGAGCTCGAAATCACCTGATACTCCCGCGTTGGCGCAAGAGGCCGAGGCGGATTTTCCCACGCGCTTCGGCCACTTCCGGATTCACGGGTTTCGCGCGGGTTCGGAAGAAATCATCGCGATCGTGATGGGGGACCTGCGCTCGGCGCCGCCACTGTTGCGCATCCACTCACAGTGCATCACGGGCGACGTGTTTCACAGCCTGCGCTGCGATTGCGGCGCGCAACTGGAGCTTTCGCTGGCGATGATTGCCGCCGAAGGCCGCGGCCTGGTGGTCTACGAAGGTAAGGAAGGCCGCGGCATCGGCCTGGTGAACAAGATTCGCGCGTATCAATTGCAGGACGCGGGCGCCGACACCGTGGAAGCGAACGAGCAATTGGGCTTTGAAGCTGACCTGCGCAACTATGCCCTGCCGGGTGAGTTGCTGCGAATTCTGGGCATCGAAGCCGTGCGTTTGCTCTCAAACAACCCGGACAAGATCCAGGCGCTTGAGCGCGCGGGCGTTCGCGTGGTGGAACGCGTGCCCTGCCAGCCGGTGGCGGTGGAATCCACCACGCGCTACCTCAGCACCAAGAAGGAAAAGCTCGGGCATCTCCTTGAAGGTTTCTAACGGTCATGCGTGCACTTCTTCTGCTTCTCGTTGCCGCAGCCATACCCGCGCTGCCGCAACAGTATCGTGCCTTCTGGGCTGACGCGTTCCGTTCCGGCTTCAAGACTCCCGCCGAAGTAGACCGCATGGTGGACGACGTGGCCACCGCCCGTGGCAACGCGATCTTCATTCAGGTGCGCCGCCGGGCCGACTCCCATTACCTGCAAACGCGCGAAGTGCCCGCGCAGGATGCGACCTACGCACCGGGCTTCGATGCGCTGGCCTACCTCATCGATCGCGCCCACGCCCGCGGCATCGAGGTGCACGGCTGATTTGTCGTCTACCCGCTGTGGCCCAGCACCATCGCGCCGCCCGTCAATCCGCAACATGTGTGGCACCGGCACGGCCCACGGGCAACTGGCGCGGACATGTGGATGCAGGTGAACGCCCAGGGGCAAACGCTGAGCGCCTTCGACCCCGCGCATCCCGGCGTGCAACGCTATCTCGCGGACGTGATCACCGACCCGCTCCGCCACCATGACCTTGTCGGCATTCACCTCGACTACATCCGCTACGACGAAACCGGCAACTACGGCGGCAACCCGGTGTCGCTGGCGCGCTTCGGCCGGCAAGAACTGCGCGCCACGCGCCCGGCAGCGAACGACGCGGCCTGGGCGGACTTCCGCCGCCGCAACGTCACCCAACTGGTGCGGCAGATTTACCTGCGCTCGATCGAGGCCAAGCCGCGCGTGCAGGTGAGCGCGGCGCTCATCAGTTGGGGCAACGGGCCGCTCACCGATGCGGGCTTCCGCTCCACCGACGCCGACGCCACGGTGTTTCAGGACTGGCGCGCTTGGATGGAGGAAGGCATCCTTGACCTTGCGATGCCCATGCATTACTTCCGCGATGTTTCGAACGCGGCGTTTCTGGACCGCTGGACGGCGTTCGCGCGAGACCGCGTGTTCCGCCGCGGCTACCTGCCGGGCCTCGCGCCGTACCTGAACCCCATCGCCGATTCGTTGAATCAGGTGCGCCGCACGCTGGCCGCGCCCTGACCGCTGGGTGTATGTTTCTACAGCTACGCGAGCACGAACACGCTGAACGCCGCCGGCCAGCCGCTGGTGGCGAACGAGGAATTCTTTCGACAAGCCGGCGAGTTGCTCGGCGCGGACGCGCGCGTGCCGGAATTGCCCTGGAAGACACGGCCCGAGTTGGGGCACCTCGCCGGCACGCTCGATATCGCAGGCGGCGCTCCGGAGTGGCTCGGCGACGGCGCAAGCGTCACGGTGTCGTCCGACACCGGACGCGACTTTGCGCGCACCGCCGCAACCGATGGCACCGGGTTCCTCGGCTTCGTCGACCTGCCGCCAGACCGGTATCGTCTGAAGCTCGAACGCGGCGGGCGTCTGGTGCGTGCGTGGCCGCCACAGGACGTGCGCGCGAGCGAGGTGACGCGGTTCGAACTGCGGCTCACCGCCGCGGATTTTGTGGCAGTGCTCCCGCGCCTCACGCGCGTGCCGGAGCGCGCCGCGCCAGGCGAGATCGTTACCATCGAAGGCCTGAACCTCGGGCCGGCTGATCGCGATGAGGCAGCCGCACCTGGCGTTCCGCTGCCTGCGGCGCTGAACGGCACACAGGTGTTGATCAACGGCTCCGCCGCCGCGCCACTGTTTCTCGCGGGTACCGGCCGCGCGATCGTGCAGCTTCCCTATGTAGAGCCCCCGGCCGAGGGCTGGCGCATCGCCGTGCGGCAAGGCGGCATGGAGTCCGCCGCGATGACCGCGCGCGCGGTGGTGGCCGCGCCGTTCGTGCTCGGCGTGCGGCGCCGCGCCGAAGATGGCATCCTCGAGATTTACGCAACGGGTCTCGGCCTGTTGACCGAGCCCATCGAAGCCGGCCGCGGGACTGACCCCACTGGCGGCGCGCTGCCGCAAGTGGCCAATGCCGTGGAAGTCACTGTGAACGGCATGCGCGTCACGAGAGTGCTGTTTGCCGGCCTCACGGCCTATCAGCCCGGCATCTACCAGATCAACGTGGCGGGCGCGCCCCCATCAGGTACGCTGGCCATCACCGTGGCGGGCGAAGTTTCGAACTCCGCCGGCTACTAATTCTCTCGATATAACACCATTCCCATGGGCCGGTTCGCGCAGTCCCTGGTGGGCGCGGTGATGGAAGGCCCTGCAACCCAAAGCGCCTTACGTCGTTGACCATCGGCCTCGACGTGCGCTACTACAGCGGGTCGTCGGGTCTTTCCACGTGGACGCCGGCCTTGTTCACCAGCCTCAGCGCCACTGACCGGGTTCGCAGCGGCGGCGGTAATCCAGACTTCTCAGCGGCCGGCGAGACTATCCAGTTCGGCTGTCGATTCCATTCTCCCCGGCAGCAGCCCCACCGGATTCTGCAGTGCGGCCCGGCGCACGGAATCCGCGCTACTGACGTTGCGGCGGCGAAGAGGTCCGCTCGAATCGCCCCATCTGGCGATTCTTCTCCACCTCGCTCCCAGAAAATACTGGCCGTTCATCGCCACGTAGACTCCGGGCGCCAGCGTCTGAGCGAAAGCCAGCGCGGCGCCCAGGTTGAACAGCCCGTCGGACGATCCAAACTTGTAGGGCACCATCGCGCCGGTCAGCACGATGTTCTTGTCCGCAATGCCGGCCTGCGCCAGCGCATGCGCGGTGCGCACCATCGTATCGGTGCCGTGCGTCACCACCACGTGCGGCTCCGGCGCGCGGCGGCAGCCATCGATCACGGCGGCGCGCCCCGCGTCGTCCATATGCAGGCTGTCCACCATCATCAGCACTTCGATTTCATACGGCACGGTGCAACGGCCGAGGCGCAGCATCTCGGGCACGTGCGTGTGCTGAAAGAACAGCTCGCCGGAGAGTTCGTTGTACTCCTTGTCGAATGTGCCGCCAGTGATGAGAATGCGGACGGGTTCAGTCATCTACTCGTGGATGAGCTTGATGTCGGCCACCACGCGCGAATCCGGCCCGTTGGTCCGGTTCACGACGTACACCGCGCGTTCTTTGCCCGGCTTTTCTTCCGCAGCCGGCGCTGCTTCGCCCACTTCCTCCAGCACCAGATCGCGCGTATAGGACGTACGCAGCCGGTTCACCAGCGGATCGGACACGCTCAGATTACCGGCCATCAAAGTGGGGGCCGCCGCGGTGGGAGCGGCTGGCGCGGCAGCGCGCTTCAAGCCGTCGTTCCCTGGCACGCCGCTCAAGTCATACAGCAACGATTCAAGATCCTCCTCGGGCGTGCGAGACAGTACCGCGAACAACTTCTCCACACCCGGCTTGCCGCTGAAACGGAAATTCCACGACTCCTCTTCGCCCGCTTTCATCCGGTTCGATCCGTTCCGCCGCGCTTTGGTGGGGAACACCACCTGCCAGGCGCCGCTGGTCCCCTGGCTGACGATATAGAGATACCCGTCGCTGTTGGTCTGCACCTTCAGCCGGATGCGGTCGCCTGATCTAAAGCGCGTCGTGGGCGCCACCTCAATACCTTTCAAGCCGTCCTCGCGCAGAATCGCATAGCGCAGCCCCAGCGGTACGTGGCCGGCGTTGATCACCGGCACGGCGGGCTTGTTGTTGTTTGGTGGCGTTGGCTGAGCCTGAGGCTTGGCCGCAGCTACTTCGGCCGGCGGCGCGGACTTCTTCACGGGGGCGGCGGCTTTCGCTACGGTCTTCTTGGGCGTGGCAGCGGCAACAGGCGGCGTATCGAACCCGCCGAAGAACATCGCTCGCGCGCCGGCAGCGGGCGGGGCGGATTGGGCCAGACAACATCCGGCCGTCAACAAGGCGGCAAACGCAGGACGCAGAGAGAACAACACAGACACCTCCTAGTTTCCCATCATACTCGGCGGGCGGCGTAGCGGTAGGGCGGCGTCGCGCAGGGCACATCAGCGGCCCGGGCCTAGTTCGTTTGGTTCGGATTGAACACCGGGAACGTGACGATGTTACTGACAAACACGTCTTGCGCGATCGTCAACTGCGTCCTCGGATCGGTGGGAATATCGGAGTTCAACTCCAGCACCACTTCGAACACGCCCACCGTGCCCGGCTTCATGCCGGCCGAGAGCACGTTGGCCGTCTTGCCGGCAGCGAGTGAGCTCACAAATTCAAACGGGTCGTTCAGTTCCGGGCCATCGTAAGCCTTACCCGTATTCTGGAACTGCTTGTTGCCATCCTTCACCAAGCCGAGTCCCGTGGCCAGCACAATGATGTTCTCGCCGGGCAGCGCGGGGTTCTCTTCGGTCACCGGTCCGGAGTTGGCGCAGCACAGTTGCCCGGTAGTGGCGGTCATGATCACCTGGTCGCCTTCGCGCGAACTGGCGGAATAGCGGATGCCGTTGCCGTCCGGACCGGGCACGCGCGCCCGTAGGCGGATGCGGCGGAACGCGGAGGCCTTGCCGGCTTCCACGCGCGGATCGCGGTCGTCGATTTGCGCGATCAACCGCTGTTGCACGGTGTCGAGCGTGTCGCCGGTAGCCACCGTGTAGGTGTAGGCGCGGTCTTCAATCGTGATGGTCGCAACGTCGCCCACGCGCTCGGAGCCGTCGATTGAAACCGTACCCACTGCGTTCGGGCTGCCATGGAACACCATGCCGGGCCGCGGCTCCTCGGCGCCTTCCAGCGCAAAGATACCGGGGTTTTGCCGGACGATGGGTACAGCCACCGCCGTGGTTACCGACACTTCACCGTTTGCTTTGCGCGTCCGCACCCAGGCGTTGACGCTTTCGGTATCGAGCACTTCCCATGGCACTTGCGCGCGCACTTCGGTGGGGCTCACTGAGTAAAGCGGCGAGCGGATGCCGTCAAAGTAAACCTGCACGCCGCCGATTTCGAGCGGCAGTTCCTTGGCGTCGGCCGGAGCCCCCGCCGTCACTTCCGAAAGGTTCTCGCCGAACAAAGAGACGATCGTGCCAGGCGCAATCAAGGCCGCGTCTTTGCCGCCGGCGAGCGTTGCACCGGAGGTGGACAACACGAGCGTGGTGTCGGTGCCTGCCAGCGAAGTGGTGATTGGCACGGTGTCGCCGATCGCGCCCGCCTGCCGTGCGCTCAGGATAACCGCATTGCGTACCAGGTTAGGCGTGGCCAGCACCAGCGGATCGCCCGCGCCGGCGTTGATCAGGTTTACCAGATTGGTAATCAGCGTCGAGAACTTCTCGTCTTTCTTGACCTTGTACTTGTATTCCTTCTCGCCGATCTTGATCACCGGTTCCTGGTTTTCTTTCACTTCGCCGGCGAAGGAAATGGCGCCCACGGCAAAGATTTCGCGCGAGGCCGAGTTGCGCACGCCCGAGTTCGGAATCTTGCGCTCACCCATGGTGAAGACCATGATGCGGCGGTTGAACGGATCGGTCACATAAAGGTTCCGGCCGTCGAAGGCCAGAGCCTGCGGCGTGCGAACCGCGCCGGAGCTGGCGATGCCACGTGGGTCTGCGCTGTCAGAAATCAGATTCACGCGCGTGCCAATCTGGCCCAGCACCGAATCGGCCTTTACGCCGTTCTGCGTGGGGACCTGATTGAACACCAGCACGCGGTCATTGCCCCCGTCGGCAACGAAGAGGAATTTGCCGTCCGAGAGAGCAAAACGTGGAAACTCGAGGGAAGCTTCGCAGCGCGGCAGGATCACGTCGGTACCGTCGGCGTTCTTCTCGCCAGACGGGCAGACCTTGGAATTGTTGGCAGCGCCCTCGGTGAGACTCGGTTGGCCGATCACGAGGTCGGCCGGTTGATTGTTGGAGCGCGGAATCGAATTCCAGATCAGCACGCGGTTGTGGCCGAGATCGGAAACGAACATGCGCGTACCGTCGCTGGTCACCGAGACGGGCGTCAGGAGGTTATCGGCCTTGGCCTCCACCGTGGTCTTGGTGATGTCGGGCGTCACAAACGTGTTGAAGTCACGCTGGCCAATCACCACGTCCGCCGCCGCGAAGTTGTTGCGAGGAATCGAGTTCCAGATCAGGATGCGGTTGTTGTTGGTGTCGGCGACAAACAAGCGGCCGTTCTGAATCCACACACCCTGCGGACCGCGAAAACTCCGGTTGGTGGGAATGTTCTGCTGGCCCTCGTTGCCGATCACACGGGTAAAATCAGGCTGCCCCAGCACCACGTCGGCGGGCATTGCGTTCGATTGCGGAATGGAGTTCCAGATCAGCACGCGGTTGAAGTCCGTGTCGGCCACCACCAACGTGTTGCCGTCCGTCGCCACGCCTACCGGCGCGCGCATCGTCTTGCTCGACGGCGCCAGAAGATCGAGCTTCACAAAGTCGTCCTGACCCAGGACCACATCCGCTTCGCCGATACACACCGGGCAGCGCGTGGTGGGGAACAGCTCGTCGGTGGGCGAGGGAAACTTGCGCGACACGCCGCGGTACATCAGCACGCGGTGATTCACGGGCGTGGCTTGCAGGCGGTTGGCGTCGGTTACGAAGAGCATGTCATTGGCGAAAGCAATGCCACCCACCGCGCCCACCACCAAACGGTTTGAATTGTTGTCCTGAGCCGTGAAATTCGGCTGGCCAATCACAATCCGGGCGGCTTGGCCGGTGGTGAATTGAAGGGGCGCTGAGGTCTGTGCCGTCAACGCAAGCGGGAGGAGAAAACAGGCCAGGAACTTCATGATTGGATTACTAGTTGTCGCAGGCAGCAAGACCTTTTCGGACCATGCGATGTCCGCGCAAGACTGGCTACCCCTACTCGGTATTATAACAAGCCCAGGGACGCATCCTGTTGGAGCCCGGTTTCAATCCCTCCGTGCCAGGAGGATAAAGTTTTCACCTATGCCGGCCGATAAACACCTGAGAGCGCCTAACGTGCGCTCGAATGGCCTGAGATACCCGTAACCCTCGATCTGGAATCCAGTCCGGTCTTTCGCGAGCAGGCGCGCGCCTGGCTGACCCTCCATCCCCGCACCACGGATGGCTCCCCTCGGGTCTTAGCGATTGACAACAAGAGATTTGTCGTGCTCGCGGACTTCGTTTGCTGTCCGGCAGGCTATCAATTCAAGGAGCCCCTCCTCGTCCGCGGAGATTTTCAATGCGGGCCCGGCAGCCGCCTTGACGGTCCGGTCTACGTAGCGGGCAACTGCACCATCGGTAAAGACGCCAAAATCGCGGCGTTGTGTGTGGATGGTGACTGTGTGTTGGGATTGAACGCCCGCGTGGACACCTGGGTTGAAGTGGCCGGGTCGCAAGGAGCGTATCCTGGCGGTACCCGACAAGCTGGCCCCGGAAGTCACCGCGTTCACCGACGAGCGCCAAGTCCGCGACGCCATGAAGCGCGAGATGCACGCCCTGCTGAAGGCCATCCACTCCGATATCCAATATGCTCGTTGAAGAAATCCAGATGCTGGTGGCCGACGTTGTGCTGCCGCCGCCGGACATTACCGTCTCGCAGTGGGCCGACGAGAACCGCCGCCTGAGTTCGGAGTCCGCGGCCGAGCGCGGCGAGTGGCGCACCGACCGTGCGCCCTACCAGCGGGCCATCATGGATGCGCTCAGCCCGAGCCATCTAGGCGACCAGGTGGTGCTGATGAGCGGGGCGCAGTTGGGCAAGACCAGCATCCTGGAGAACGTCATCGGCTACATCATCGACTTGGACCCCGGCCAGGTCCTGCTGGTGCAGCCGCGCGAGGCGGATTGCGAGGCGTTTTCCAAAGACCGTCTCGCCCCCATGCTGCGGGACTGCGCCACCCTACGTGGCAAGATCGCCGACGCGCGCAGCCGCGACTCCAACAACACCATCCTGCACAAGAAGTTCACCGGCGGGAGCATCACCATGTCGGCGGCCAGTTCTCCGGCCGGACTCGCCATGCGAAGCATCCGGTGCTGCCGGCTGGATGAAGTGTACCGTTACCCGGCGAGCGCCCGCACAGAGGGCGATCCGGTGAACCTCGCCATCACCCGCACGGCGAACTTCTGGAACCGGAAGATCGTCCTGTGCTCGACGCCGACCGTAAAGGGCACGTCGCGGATCGAGGCCGCCTGGCTGGAATCGAACCAGCAGAGCTACTGGGTGCCGTGCCCGCACTGCGGCGCGCACCAAGTACTGCAGTGAGCCAACGTGGAGTGGCCGGAGGCCGAACCCGAAAAGGCTCAGTACCGCTGCGAGCACTGTTCCCAAATGATCGGCGAACACCAGAAGGCGTGGATGTTGAAGCACGGTGAGTGGCGGGCGGCCCGCCCGGATCGCGAGGCCGCCGGCTTCTGGATCAACAGCCTGTACTCGCCCTGGCGCAAGTGGCGCGGCTTGGCGAAGAAGTTCTTGGTGGACAAGAAGTCACCGGAAACGCTGAGGGAGTTCGTCAACACGGTGCTCGCGGAGCCGTGGGACGACGAGGCGCACATCGGCGTGGACCTGGTGGAGTTGATGGCCCGCCGCGAGCACTATCGCGCCCCTGTTCCGGCCGGTGCCGCTATCCTGACGTGCGGTGTGGACGTGCAGGCCGACCGCCTCGAACTGGAATTGGTCGGCTGGGGCCGCGGTGAAGAGTCCTGGAGCATCGAATACCGCGTCCTCCTCGGCGATCCTACTGGCGCGGCGGTTTGGGCCGAACTCGACGAGTACATTTAACACCAGTGGCGGCACGAGCACGGCACCATGCTTCCGGTCGCGGCGTGCTGCATCGATAGCGGCTACGAGTCGCATGCCGTCTACGATTTCTGCCGCACTCGTTACCACCGGCGCGTGTTCGCGGTGAAGGGCCAGGGTGGGCCGCACCCCGTCTGGCCCAAGAAGCCCACCGCGAAGAACATCCGTGGCGAGCGGCCTTGGATGGTGGGCACCGACTCGGCCAAGGCGACCATCATGGGTCGCCTGCGAAACGCCCAACCGGGCACTCCAGGCCATTCGCACTTCCCCGCCGACCGCCAGCGGCCGTACTTCGAGCAACTACTCGGCGAGGTGATGGTGACCACGTACAGCAAGGGCCAGCCCATCCGGGAGTGGCGCCCCAAGAAAGGCGTCCGGCATGAAGCACTGGACGCGCGTGTTTACGCCTACGCGGCCCTACGTGCGCTCGTTTCGATGGGTCTGGTCCTTGAGGTAGAGGCCGACCGGAATGCAGCCCAGGGCGCACCCGTTGGCGAACAGCGACCAACCCTGCCGCGCGTCAGCCGCAGCCGGTGGATGGTGGATCGGTAAACCTATGGGCACGGGCTTCGCGGAGCCGCCCACGCATCGTCGCTGCGGCGCAAGGCGATTTCACGGCGCCTTCTCGCCAGCCGGTTTCAGTGAGCCGTGACGCGGCTCGCGATCTCACAACTCGGGCTTGGGATTGATCGGCCTTGATATCTTGATGCTGATGCGCCTCGAAGATTGGAAGCGGTCAACATCAGTCTCTTTCGACAAGAGAAACTGCAAGAATGACTTGCCCTGGAATCGACACGTCTGGGCAATACCCAGCAGCACAAGATAGCCGCCAGCACCTCGCGGGTGGAACGTACCCGAGATCTTCCTCTGCACCGCGAGATGCCGGATCGCCCTCTCAGCCGCGTTGTTGTTCCACGGCACCCCATCCTCGTCAAGGAAACGGAACAACGATTCTCTGTACCGCACAAACCGTTTCTGGTATTTCTTCGTCACATCCAGGGCGTACTCTCTGTCCTCAATCGCCGTTGCGTAGAACCGGTCCACTTCCTTCTTGAATCTGCGGAGGAATCTCGCTTTCAGCCCCCCCCCCATCGGTGAATAGCCTCAATAATGGGTACTATCAAATCTTTGACTGCTGAAACGAACTTCTGAAGTTCCTCATCAAACGGAAACTTCCATAGATCTTCATTCAAGTCCCGGATCAAATGAACCCAACCTTTCTGCTGCCTGCAGTCCAGCGCATCATATCCCGCGTAAAAATGTGATACGAGGACTCCCTGAAAGCCATGCAGAAGCTCCCGCACGACAGCAGCCCCTGGTCGAGCAGAATTCGCTTCACGCCGTGCCAATGTGAACGTCGATCGTGTCGTCCATGGATGCAGCAGCAAAAGCGAGCGCCTGTTGGAGGTCAGCCTCTTCGAGGTCGGGATAGTCGGCGAACAATTCGCGGCGATCCGGATATGTGGCGAGAATGTCCAAGACGCGAGGTACTGTGAGGCGAAGCCCGCGAATGCACGGCTGCCCGCCCATCTTGCCAGGCTCGATGGTAATGCGATCCAGCGGCGCCTTCAGTTGCATGATCTTATTATTGCCGAGTCAATCGAATTTTTCATACACCACCTGCCGACGGTCAAAGCCCAGCGCCTTGAGTTGCGCGCGCAGGTCATCCACCATCGCCTTCAGGCCGCAGATGTAGACCTGCACGTCGCGGCGTTCGCCAATGGCGGCGATGGCGTGCGACTGCACGTGGCCGCGCGCGCCGGGCCAGGATTCGGGCGGGCGCGAGAGGGTAGGGATGAAGGTGAAGTCCGGGTGCGCGGCAGCGGCAGCGGCGAAATCGTCGCGATAAAGCAGCGTCTCCGGGTAGCGCGCGCCGAAGACCAGCGTCACGGCGCCGCGTCCGGCGCGGGGGAGCGCGAGCCAGGCATCGAGCATGCCGCGGAAAGGCGCGATGCCGGTGCCGGTGGCCACCCAGATCATTTCGCGCCTCGGGTCGCGGATGGTGAACGTGCCGAGCGGGCCTTGCATTGCCACCGCGCCGCCGGGCTGCATTGCAAATAGAAACGGCGAGAACAAGCCATCCGGCACGAGATTCAGACAGAGCGAAAAGCGGTTGTCGCCGCGCGGGGCGGACGAGATCGAATAGGCGCGTGTGATGTGCTTGCCGTTGATGTCGTGCGAGAGCGAGACGAATTGGCCGGCGGCAAAATCAAGCCGCTCGACTGACGGAACCGCGAAGTTAAAATGGCGCACGCCGGGCGCGAGCTCACGGTACGATTCGAGAACTGCCTGCATCGGGCAGCTCAACGCGGCGCGGGCTCGGTCCACCAAAATCGCGGCCAGCGAAGGATGCCCATCGAGCGGCGGCGTGATATGAAACTCAATACCCGGATGCAGCGCGCGCTGCTCATCCACGAGTTTGGGAAGATCGCGCTGCAGGTGCTTGCCGAGCGTCAGAAAGTACGGCACTACCACCACGCGACCCGCGCCGCGCTCGATGAGCCGCGCCACGGCCCCGCCGAGATTGGGTTGGCCCAATTCAAGAAACGACGGCTCCACCAGTTCAAACTCGCCCGAATCGGCGAACTGGCGAACCACGCCACGCACCGCTTCGTTGGCCGACTCAACAGCTGACCCGTGCGCAAAGATTGCAATTCCTGTGATCATCCAGTGATTATCAAGGTGGATGCGGCCGGAGCTTCCACGGATACTTCGCCGCCGCCCGCTGCTCCGTCCGCCGGCGGCAACATCGGGAAGCGGTCCAGGAGCCAACCCACAAACGCGCGCCCCTTGCGCCGCCCATTGTTCACGCCCGAGGCCACGCGCGCGATGAAGACCAGCACGCCGAGAATGTCTTCTTCGCGAAGCGTGGTGCCGCCGCGCTCAGCCACGCGCGCGTTCAGCTCTTCAATCCGGCGCTTGACGGTTTCCTGCACTTGAGCGGCAAAAGGATTGGCCGGCCGCGCTTCATAAATCAACCCGCTGCCGGCGGCCGTCTTGTATGACTGGATGAGCGCGTCGATGCCTTCGCGCAGGTCCGCATCGGTAACGCCAGGCGCGGAAACCGCGGCGTCGCGCACAAGTACCGAGAGGAATTGGATCAGCATGTCATGCGCGTTCAGGAAGCTTTCGGTCAACTCAATATCGGCGTGCGGAATGCCGCCTTCCGGTTTCGAGTACCTGGCGTGCAGCCGCGCCTGGACGAGGTGCTCGCAGTTGAGCGGGCAATCGAGCGTTTCTTCGCGTTGCTCCGCACAGCACTGCGGGCAGATGGCCGATTGCGCAGCCGGGCAAGCGCGCTTGGCCTTGCGGATGTTGCAGATGGAGCAAATCATGTCAGGCCCTCCTTACGCGAACTGATCCGCGCGGCGATACGCTTCAAAGCATTTACGCACGCCGGCGTCACCCGGCACCGAAAGGCCGTGTTCCATGCCCAAAATGCCCTGATAGCCCTTGGCGTGGATCGCCTTGAACACGCTGCCCCAGTTCACTTCGCCGGTGCCGGGCTCTTTGCGGCCGGGCACGTCGCCCACCTGGAAGTACGCAATCCAATCCCAGTGTTTGGTGAAATGGCCGATCAGGTTGCCTTCGGAAATCTGCTGATGGTACAGGTCAAACAGGATCTGCCCCTTGGAATGGTTCACGGCTTCCATGATCTGGCGGGCGTGATCTGAAAACACGACGTGATAGCCGGCGTGATCCACGCGGATGTTGAGCGGCTCCAGCACCAGCGCCATGCTGGTCTTCTCCACCATTTCGCCGGCACGCTTCATGACTTCGATGCAGTTTTTGGTCTGCTGCTCCAGCGGCAGGTAGTTAACCGAAAGGCCGCCGGTGGGGGTGGCGCACTCATTGCCCACGATGCCGTGAATCTCCACGGCGCGCTTCACGTCGGTGAGGAAGCCCGCGTGGAATTTGGGGTCCACCATCGCTTCGCCCTTCCAGCCGCCGGAGTTGACCACGAACACGCCCATCGCCATGTTGTTCTGGTCGATCTTCTTGCGGATGGCGGCGATCTCGGCGTTCGAGTGCCTCGGCAGGCCGTTATACTCAAACGCGCGGAAGCCCCAGTCGGCATAAATCTGGAGTTGGTCCGGCACGGGCAACTCGGTGAGCCAGCCCACGCGCGGGGCGTAGCGCAGGTTGTAGTGGCGGGGCGCAGCTTCGAGGGCGGCGGCAAACGAGGCGCCAAAGCCGGCGCGGAGCAGAGTGCGGCGATCAAATTTCATGGGAGGTTCCCCTTCATGGTACCGCCTTGAAAATCGGGCCTGCACGCCGGGCACGCGGCCAGCGTCATAGGATAGTAAGGTTATTTCTATGCGTACCCGTTTGCTGTTGCCGCCCGACACGTTGACCCGTCGCCGCCGCCGTGGCTTTTCGCTGATGGAACTGCTGATCGTCGTCGCGATCCTGCTGATTATCGGCGCGATCGCGGTGCCGCGCCTGGGCACCGCGCGCCAGCAGTCGCAGGAAATGGCGGCCGTACGCCAGATTCAGACGATCCACCAGGCGCAGACGATGTACTTCTCGCAGTTCGGCAAGTACGCGCAGACGCTGCAGGAGTTGGGGCCGCCCACGTCCGGCCAGGCGGGGCCGAGCGGCGCGGACCTGATCCCCACGGACCTGGCCGCGGGGCAGAAAACCGGGTACAACTTTCTTCTGCAGCCGTCGCCCACCGGCTACATGGTGCAGGCGAACCCGGTGACGTTTGGCAGCACGGGCCGGCGAACGTTCTACTCAGACCAGAGCTTGTCGATCCGCGAGAATTGGGGCGCTGAGCCCGCCACACCCACCAGCAAAGAGATTAAGTAGACTACGGCAGGCTGAGTGTCACTTCGAGGCCCGGCTGCGCGTTGCGCGCGGCGATGTGCCCCTTATGCAGTTCCATGGCGCGGCGAGCAATCGATAGGCCCAGCCCATAGCCTTTGCCTGCGTCCGGCCCGGTTTGCGCCACGCGATAAAACGCGTCGAACAAGTGCGGCAGCGCTTCGGCGGGGACGCCCGGACCTTGATCGCGAATCGTAACGCTGGCCTCGCGCGCGGCGGCCGTCACCACGATGCCGACTTCTCCGCCCGCGGGCGAAAAACGAATCGCGTTGCGCAGTACGTTCTCGATGGCGCGACGGAGCAACTCCGGGTTGCCATGTACGGTGACGGCGAGCGGCTGCTTGAACGCGAGATGGCAACCACGCTCGGTGGCATCCACGCGGCAATCTTCCACAATCTCGTCGGTCAGTTCGTCCAGTTGCAGCGGCGCCAGCACCACGGCGCCGGGGTTTGCTTCGCCGCGCGTGACCTCCAGGAGCCCGGTCACCATGGAGTTGAGGCGATCCGCCTCGCGCTGAACCCGGTCCAGCGCGGCGTCGCGATTGTCGCCCGAGCGCGCGAGTTCCACGGCAAGACCCAGGCGCGTGAGCGGAGAACGTAATTCATGCGAGAGATCGGTGAGCAAACGCCGCTGCGCTTCCACCAAAGTCTCAATGCGGCCGGCCATGGCGTTGAAGGCCGTGGCAAGCTGGCCTATTTCGTCACGGCGGGTGGAGGCGATGCGCACTTTCATGTCGCCCGTGCCAAAACGGTCCACCACGTCGCGCAGTTCGCGCAGCGGCTGGGTGAGATGGTGCGCGAGCCAGAAGCTGAGGAGACCCACCGAGGCGAGCACCCAGAGGTGTGACGGGAAGAATGGGGGAGCACCGCCGCGCCGCCCCCACCGCCGCCCGCGCCATGCAAAAACCAGTAGCGGCCATCGGTGGAGCGGAAGCCGTTCACCAGACGCCCCTGGTGCAGCACCGGCGCGCCGGGGGGCACAAACGGCCGGTCCTGCTGAAGCCGTTCGATCACTTCGGCGTGGCTCTCGCCGGTGGCAAGGTCGCGGCCGGATGCGTCCGACAGCACGCCGCTGAAGTTGCCCACCGTGCGAACCCACTCAAGGTGCTTCACCAAGTCCTCGCGCCCGCCTTGCTCGTAAGCGCGGCGCGCGAGTTCGAATTCCAGTTGCGCGATGCGGCGAAACGGTGGCAGCGACTGCTCGGCGCGCGACCAATTGACCGACACCACCCACCACAGCCCGATGCCGGTGACAGCCACCGTGAACAGGAACCACGTGAGCACCTTGAGGTAGAGGCTCTTCATCCGGCGCGATCCTCACTGGCACGCCCGCGCAGGAATTGATAGCCCACGCCGCGGACGGTTTTGATAATCTCGCGATCCGCTTCGAGTTTCTTGCGCAGGTGCGCGATGTGCACGTCGGTGGCACGGTCGAAGGGCGTGGACTTGCGCTGATAGAGCATCTCCATCACGTCGTCGCGCGACAGCACGCGTCCGGCGGCGCGCATGAGCGCTTGCAGGATTTCGAATTCAATGGTGGTGAACTCGATGGCGCGGCCGTCGCAGGTGACTTCGCGCGTAGACGGGTCCAGCGTGACGCCGTTCACCGAAATGGCCTGGCCCACCGTTTCGCCGGCGCGTGCGTCGGCCCGGCGCAGAATGGCGCGGATGCGGGCGGCGAGTTCGCGCGGATTGAAGGGCTTCGGCAGATAATCGTCCGCGCCGAGTTCGAGGCCCACGATCCGGTCTACATCTTCGCCGCGCGCGGTGAGCATCAGCACGGGCACGCGGCTCTTCTCGCGCAGTTTGCGGAGAACGCAGAAGCCGTCCAGGCCGGGTAGCATGACGTCGAGCACAATCAGGTCGCGCGGGGGCGTCGCGAGGGCGGCGGCCCAGCCTTTTTCACCGTCGTGCGCGAAAGCTACGTCAAAGCCCTCGCGGCGCAGAAATTCGCCCAGCAACGAAGCCAGTTCGGCATCGTCGTCAATCACCAGAATGCGCGCATTCCCCTCAGACACGGCCCCAATGTAACATGCAAGCTGCGGTGGGTTCGTAAATAATTGCAAACGCGCCTTTGCACACATTTACGCCAGCGACATACGCACTTTGCAGTCGGCCCGTAGCTTGGGCTCAGGAGGTTGAAACCAACCATGAATCACCTGATGACGAAGATTGCAATCTGGAGCGCCGCGGCGGCCATCACGCTCGGCGGGTTTGCCGTAGTGGCGCAGGCACAAGGCGGACCGGGCGGACGGCCCCACGGTGGCCCCGGCGGATTCCTCGGCGGAATGATGGGCGAAATGCTGGGCCTCACAGACGCGCAGAAGGAAGAGATCCGCACGATCGCCAAAACGGCGTTTGATGCAAATGCCTGGCTGCGCGAGCAGATGAAGGTGGCGCGCGACGCCGAGCGCAACGCGGTGAAGGCCGGCAAGTCTGACGCCGAACTGGCGCAACTGGCGGCTTCGCGGGCGCAGTTGTTCACGCAGATGCACACGGTGCGGCTGCAGACCGAAGCGAAGATCTATAAGGTGCTGACGCCGGAACAACGCACCAAGCTTGAAACGATGCGCGAGAAGATGCACGCGCGGTTCGGCCAGGCGATGGAGGGTTTCGGCGGACGCGGCCATCGCGGCGGCGGCGGCCCTCCGCGCAACTTTTGAGGCGCTGGGGCTCCGCGGCCCGTGCGCTTCTAAGGCTTGACGGCGATGAGCGCGGCGGACTCGCGGCCATCGAGGCGGAGTTCCCGCGGGCAGTCCGGCCGGCGATAGAGCCAGGCCCGCTCCACCTGCAGCCCCACGGCCGCGGCGGAGCGGGCCAATGTTTTTTCATCCAGCAGGTGGAGCGACTTGGGCATTTGGCCGAGCAGCCGATGCGACGAATAGTGGCGCGTGTGCTCGATCCAGCCGGGCCACTCGTCTCCAGCCGCGCATCGCCGCGCGTAATCATCGAGGAACGCGGCAAACGGCGTCTGGTAGGGCGAGGCGTTTTGCACAAAGAGCTTGCCGCCGGGCCTCAGCCAGTGCGCGATGGAGGCGAGACCTTTGGCGATCTGGATGCCGGTGAGGAAGTGGAAGACGCTGGACGCATGCACAGCGCCAAGGCTCGCCGGGGCAAAGCGTAACTCGCGGGGGAAGCGCCCGGGGGCGAGTTGGAGACGCGGGTGGCCAGCGGCAGGCAACGCGGTGAGCAGCGACGGATCGAGATCGTTGGCGATCACTTCGGCAGTGGACGCGGCGGCCAGCACGGCGGCGCTGGCGAGCCCCGGCGCGGCGCCGAGATCGAGAACGGGGCCGGGAGCGCGGGCAGCGAAGTCGACGAACTGTTGTGAGAGCGGGCTGAGCTCAGTAGCGGCCCAACCCATGCAGTTGGGAGTGCGGAGAAAGCGGGGCAAGGGCGGCGGCTGTTACGAAACCGGGCGCCGCGCTTTTTTCAGCCAAGCCTCGGCGGCGCGGCGATTCGGCGCGCTCAACACACGACGCACCAGCAGCTTCAGTTCCTCGCCATGCAGGTCGAGCGGGGGGATCGCGATGCCCGGAAACCGGTCAGACGAAGCTGCGCGAAGCACATCCAGCATACCCTCTTCGCGGCCTTCCTCGCGCCCTTCCTTCCGCGCCTCTTTCCGGAACTCCTGCTTAAGTCCTTGAATGAACCGTGACGCTTCGATGATCTCCCGCTTCAGGTACATGGCTTCTTTCTCCAGGAACTCCAGCAATTCGAATTTACCATAGTCGGGATTCAATCCTCCCAAGGTCAAAAACTGTGCAATCAGGCTCGCATCCCCCGCCCGCTTGAGCCTCCTCGCCGTCTCTCGCACCTGGGTCCGCGTCGGCCTCATGAGCAGAGTCCAGGGCAGCAGGGTTGGCCGATCCACATCCAACGCCATGGCCGGATCCATTTCCCACACCTTTACCACGCGATAATGAACTTCCATACTCAATGCGCCGCGACGGCAGCAGAACAGCGTGGGCGGCGGGCCAGTAGCCCGGGGAAGCCGCGCGGTGTCAACACCACCAGCGTGCTGTCCACCAGCAGTTCGTACTTGAGGTCAAGCACCTGCACGTAGCGCCCCGTGTCTCGCGGGATACCCCGGTGCCAGCGCGGCTCGCACTCCAGATGCAGGATCCGGAGGCGTCCCGGACTGGCTTTCAATCCTCGCACCAGGAAGGCGTTGTCCACCAGCAGTCCCGGCAGCGCCAAGTCCCGGTCGATGCGCTCAATCTCGATCGCGGCATCCAGCGGCACTCCGGCAAACAGGTACACCAGGCCCGGAGTGTCCTGGTCGGCGAAGACCTTAAAACTCCTGTCGATACGCTTGGCGGCCATCGCTTCCTTCAAGGGATAGTCGCGGCAGGCCGGCCAATATTCTCACTCTACTCGATACGCGTGCCTTCCGGCGTGGCCGGGCCGAGATCAACCCGCGAGTAACTGCCGCACCGCGGCCATTCCCAACTGGCCCGTGGCGCAGACAACCAGCACAGTATCCATGGGAGAAACTCCATGGTACTGTCTTTCTCATGACTGCACGCCTACTACTGGCCGCCAGCCTCGCTACGCCTGCCTTTGCTGCGCCCCCGCCGCTCGCCCCCGGGGCCAAGCCCGTCCAACTCGCGGCCGAGAGCGCAGGCGAAGGCCCGGTGTGGCGCGGCGGCGCGCTGCTTTTTTCCGGCGGCGGCAAGATCAGCCGCTGGCAGCCCGGCGGCGCGGGTGTCACCGTGTATCGCGACCCCTCCGGTGGATCCAACGGCCTGCGCTTTGACCGCGAGGGCCGCCTCATCGTCTGCGAAGCCGGCAACCGCCGCGTGACGCGCATCGAGAAGAGCGGCGAGGTGACCGTGCTGGCTGACCGCTTCGAGGGCCACCGCTTCAATACGCCCAATGACCTTGCGCTCGACTCGCGCGGCCGCATCTACTTCTCCGATCCCCGCTACGGCAAACGCGACGGTATGGAACTGGACGTCGAAGGCGTCTACCGCATCGACGCACCGGGCCATGTGGTTCGCATCCTCGGCAAGGAAGTGGAGCGCGCCAACGGCGTGCTGGTCTCGCCGGACGACAGGTATCTCTACGTGGCCGACAACAATAACAACAACGTCGGCGGCGCGCGCAAGCTGTGGCGCTTCACGCTGCAGCAGCCCGCGGGCACCGTGCAGCCGGGCAGCCGCAGGCTCATCTACGACTGGCAGGACGGCCGCGGCCCAGACGGCGTAAAGATGGACAACGCCGGGCGCTTGTTTGCCGCCGGCGGATTGAACAAGCCGCATCCGCCCGCTGAGACGGACCGCATGAAGGGCGGCATCTACGTGCTGTCACCCGAGGGCAAGTTGCTCGCGTTCGTGCCGATTCCACGCGACGAAGTGACCAACTGCGCCTTCGGCGGCGCAGACGGCAAGACACTGTTCGTCACTGCGGGCGGATCGTTGTGGTCGGTCGCAACGGGCGCGGGCGGGTCCTGGATGCTAAAGTAGAGGCTTGTACGCCCGCCTATGGGATTGATCCTCCGCAACATTCTTATCTCCTACCCGGGCTCCATCCTGTCGACGCTGTTCTTCAGCTTCCTGTCGCTGCTGGTGTCGCCGTTTGCCGCCAGCGGCTGTACCCAACACGCCATCATGCGCTGGTGGGCCGATTCCTTGCTGTGGTTCTGCGGCATCAGGGTGAAGGTGGAAGGCGCCGAGAACATTCCGCCCGGCGGCAGTTTTGTATTGGTAGCCAATCACCGCAGCTACATGGACTCGCCCATCGTCGTTCCGTTCATTCACCTCCAGTTCCGTTTTTTTGCCAAAAGCTCGGTGTTCTACTGGCCCATGATCGGCTACCACCTGCGGCAGGCCGGCCACTTGCCGGTACATTATGACAATCCGGGCAAGTCACTAAAGAGCATGTCGGCGGCGGCTGACACCATCCGGCAAAAAGGCATCTCCGTGCTGTTGTTCCCCGAAGCCGGGCGCACCACCGGTGAACTTGAGCCGTTCAAAGACGGCGCGGCGTACGTGGCCATCAAAGCGGGCGTGCCCGTGATTCCGATGGGTATCACCGGCGCCGACAAAGTGCTGGGCGTGGGAAAACTCGCCATCCGCCCGGGCAACATCACGATTCGCATGGGCAAACCGATCCCAACGATCGACATTCCGTTGAGCGAACGCGGGCGGCTGACGCAGACGTTGTGGGTTCGCGTCGCCGAGTTGATCGGCTACCCCATCCCTGCCGACAAGCGCGAACAGCAACTCGTCACCACCGGCGTCTAGTTGCGGCCCGGCGGAACCTGGCTGGGATCGTACGTCGACCCCTCGGCCACCTGCACCAGCGTGATCCGCACTTTCGTGGGGAAGAACTTCTCGTGGTCCGGACGGCGGTGCGCGTGGCCGCGTCCGCCGGAGTTGTCCTTTATCACCAGATCCATCTGCTTGATGCCCTCTCCCCAAACGATCGAGCCGTTCTCCCAGAACGATGTCATCGGGATGTCGTGCTCATACACGCCGGCCTCTTTGTACAGTTGCTTGCCGGTGCAGCCGTAGCCGTTGCCCTGCCCGCGATTGGGAATGTAGCAGATGGTCCACGTGGTTTCTTCGCCGCCGGGCGGTTTCTCCAGCACTTCGGCGCGGATATGCACGGTACCGTTGCGTTAGTCCACGGGCGTGGTCCAGTTGCGCGGGCGGGCGGTGTTCAGCACGGGCTCCTTCACGTAGTAGTGGGACTTGCTGGGCGTCGAGTTGTCGGCGTCCGCCTTGGTATAGGTGAACGTGACGTCGAAGAGCACGAACTGCTCGGCGCGGGCGAGCGGGGCTAGGGCGACGGGCAGAGCAAATAGCAGGAGCAGCCAGCGAGTCATTCGTTTTCTACTCGAGAACGGATTGACCGCCTCCCAAATTGCCTTGCCCCAGCCTTTCGCGTCACGCACCACCGCCGTGGAAGACTGAGAATTCTCCCGGGCCTTCTTCTTGTCGGAATAGTAGGACGCCAGCGGATTGAACGTTGACTTCACTTTGGCCAGCGCTCCGGTGAAGCCGGGGTTGTCATTGCAGAAGGTCTCCACCAACGAATAGACCGTGGTGCTGGCACGGAAGAACTCGAAGCTACCCGCCAACTCGGATTCCAGGCTCTCAAACCCGCCATGCCCGCCGCGGAGCCCGGAGCCGGTTTTGTTCGAAGGATCAGTGCAGTAAATGCTGGAAACGAGAATCGCGTAGAGTTCTTCGTTGGAGGTGTACTCCACCAACCCGCCCGAGATTTCCACCCGCGCCCGCTTGCCCGAACTGCGGCGCAAGGCATGTACCAACTCGTGAAAGAGAACCTCATCGGTCTTGGACCCGGAGCCGCCGCCGGCCGTTGCGTGCTTCAGGTGGCAGGCGCCATGCGGCGACCAGATGCCAGGCGAGTAGTAGATTTCCGCCGCGTAGGTCTTGCCGTCCTTCGTTTTGCCGGTCTTTCCCGCCGTCGGCACGAGACACATTTTCATCGTGACATCGCGGGGTCAGATCGCCACCCAGCGTGCATGATATTTCAGCGCGCTGAGCAGCACCCGGCCGGTGTCGGTCTTGGCAATCTTCAGGACAAGGTCGCGGGCCGACGTTTCCCAGGCGGCCGCTTTGATAGGGTCTTTGTGCGTCGCGCGGATATCGATGTAGTACTGCCATTCGAGGGGCATGAGTGAGAGTTCTCCTGGTGAATTCTGCCTCAGCTTGCCAGGAATCTTCTCCGCTTGCAATAGGTGGCGGGCAGAATTGACGAAACCCTTACTCAGCTCTTACAACTCGGGCGGCGTGCCCGAAGCAGTCGCTTGCCAGGTGAGTTCATCGACAGACTCAAACACCGGCACGTCCGTGCGCAACACCGCGAGTTGCCGGAAGAGCCGCGCGAGTTCGCGGTCGCGCTGGGGAGTCGCGGCAAGCGATGCGGCGCGGGCGACGGTGATGCCCCACTCGCGATGGTCGTCCGGAATCGCGTCGATGCGCCCGAACTTCGCCAGCGCCGCCGCGGCGGACTTCGCGCCCCAACCTGCGAGGCCCGGGTAGCCGTCCGCCGAGTCGCCGACGAGCGCGAGGTAGTCCGGGATCGAGGCGGGTGGCACGCCGAACTTCGCCACCACGCCCGCTTCGTCACGCGTGGTTTTGCGGACGCGGTCACGCTGCACGATGTGCGCGCCTTGCACGCACTGCGCGAGGTCTTTGTCGGGCAAGCAGATGATGACGCGGTCCACGCGCGGGTCGGCCGCGGCTTTCTTCGCGGCGGCGGCCAGCGCGTCGTCCGCCTCCACCTCTACCATGGGCCACAGCTTCACGCCCCACGCCCGCAACGCGTCTTCCAGCACGGGGAACTGCGACCACAGCAGCGGATCGATGCCGTCGCCGGTCTTGTAGCCGGGCCATAGATCGTTGCGGAAGGACTCGATGACGTGGTCCGTCGCGACTCCAATGTGCACGGCGCCTTCCTGCGCGAGGCGGCGCAGCGAATTCAGCACACCGCGCGCGGCGGCCACTTCCTCGCCCGCGGCGTTCTTGGCCGACGGCAGCGCGCAGAAGTGACTGAAGAGTTCGTACGTGCCGTCTACGAGGTGGATTTCCATGGTGCCGACGAAGACAACTTAACCTACGGCTAGGCAACAACCGGGAGGATTCAGACGCGACACGGCATCGGCCAGCCCAAACGCCTCGACGTAGGCCGCGAGCGCCTCCTTCAAGTCCGCGATCGCATCCTCTTCGGTTTCGCCCTCGCCCTAGGCAGGAATGTCCGGGACGCGGGCGGTGAAACCGCCAGCTTCGAGATCCGGTATGAGCTCCACGGTAAGCGTACTCATGCCAGCATCGTAGCGCGGAACACGCCGGGCCATCCTGATACACTGGCGAACGCACACAAACCATGCATCGCCGTCAATTCCTGCAAGCCGTCACCGGAGCCGCTGCCGCCACGCTGCCGTTCCATCGCCTCGCCGCGCAGAACCGGCGCAAGGTGAAGATCACCGACGTGAAGGTGATGATCGTCCGCGGCACGTGGGACTGGGACCTCGTCAAGATCGAAACCGACGCGGGCATCTCCGGTATCGGCGAAGCATACTGGGGCTTCGGCGTGAAGGACATGATCCTCGGCCAGTTCAGAAATCTTATCGTGGGCGAAGACCCGATGAATGTCGACAAGCTCCATCACAAGATGCTGATGATGAGCGCGGGCCAGGGCGCGGTGGCGGGTATCACGGTGACGGCGGCCAGCGGCGTCGAAATCGCGCTGTGGGACCTCGCCGGCCGCCTCCTCCAAACGCCCTTGTGCAACCTGCTGGGCGGGCGCTTTCGTGACCGCGTGCGCTTCTACCGTACGCTGCAAACGCCGGAGAACGTGGAAGACATGGGCCACTGGCGCGCGCTTTGCCAGGGCGCGCTGAACGAAAATTCAAGTGGACCGCGATCAAAGTGCAGGGCGACGGCATCCCGCCGAAAGCGGATCCCAGCTATAGCGAGCCGGGCATGACCGCTACACGCGCGGCCTCACCAATCGCGACCTGCGGCGCATCGAGAAAGCAATGGCGACGGTGCGCGACACCGTGGGCCCGGACATCGACTTCGGCGTGGAAGCGCACTGGAAGTACGACGTGTGCGACGCGATCAACATGTGCAAGGCGATCGAGGGCGTGAAGCCGATGTGGCTGGAAGACCCGGTGCCGCCCAGCAATCCCGATGCGATGGCCGCGGTGACGCGCGCTTCGAACGTACCCATCTGCACGGGCGAAAATCTCTACACGCGTGAAGGTTTCCGGCGGCTGATTGAGCTAAACGGCGTCGACATCGTGTACATCGATATCCCGAAATCGGGCGGATTGCTGGAATCCAAGCGCATTCACGACCTTGCCGACAACTACTACATCCCCACCGCCGCGCACAATCCAGCGAGCCCGGTGGGGACGATTGCCTCGTGCCACGCCGCCGCGTCCATGCGCGACTTCCGCATCCATGAACTCGCCAAGTACATTGACTGGTGGGGAGACCTGGTTGTGCACGACGGCCCGATTATCGAAAATGGCTATCACACGATTCGCGACCGTCCAGGCCTGGGCATTGACTTGAATCCGGACGTGGCCAAGGCACACTTGGCGCCCGGCGAAACGTGGTGGGGATAGAGGATTTATGAATCGCCGTCATTTTTTCTTTGGTTCCATTCTGGCGGGCACGGTGCCCGTGGGCGGGTTTGGCAGCACCGCGTCGTTGCGCGCGCTGGGCTACAAGTCGCCCAATGAAAAGCTGAACATCGCTGCGGTGGGCGCCGGCGGACGCGGGGCTTCGGATATCGGCGGCTGCTCCACGGAGAACATCGTGGCGCTGGCGGACCCGGACCAGAAGCGCGCCGCGCAGACGTTTGAGAAGTACCCGAACGCCACGCGCTATCCGGACTTCCGCAAGATGCTGGACAAAGAGGCCAACCGGATTGACGCGGTGATTGTGGCTACGCCGGATCACATGCATGCCACCGCTGCACTGGCCGCGATGCAACTGGGCAAACACGTCTACTGCGAAAAGCCGCTCACGCGCACGGTGTGGGAAGCGCGCTTGCTGGCGCAGGCCGCGGCAAAATACGGCGTCGCCACGCAGATGGGCAACCAGGGCTACTCCAACGAAGGCGCGCGCATCGCAGCCGAGATCATCTGGTCTGGCGAGATTGGCGCGGTGCGCGAAGTGCACGCGTGGACCAACCGCCCCGTGTGGCCGCAAGGCGTGGCGCAGTTGCCGAAGGAAGAGCCCGTGCCGTCCACACTCGATTGGGATGCGTGGCTGGGTCCGCAGGCGATGCGCCCGTACAGTTCCGCGTACCTGCCGTTCAATTGGCGCGGCTGGTATGACTTTGGCGCTGGGGCGCCGGGCGACATGGCGTGTCACATTCTCGGTGCGCCCAACATGGCGCTGCGCCTCACCGCACCGACAAGCGTGGAAGTGATTAAGCGCGACGGCAAAAACCCGTACACGTTCCCCACGCAGTCCGTCACGCGGTTTGATTTCCCCGCGCGAGGCGCAAGCCTTCCCGCGCTCACGCTCTATTGGTATGACGGCATGCAGAAAGAAGCGTGGCGGCCGGAGAGCCTGGCGGCCGGCGAGCAATACGTCGGCGGACCTGACGGGTTGGGCGCGCCGCCGCCCAACCCGAACACACCGCCACGCGGCCGCTCTAATGACGGACGTGGCGGCACCGTTAGCTCGGCTGCCAACGGCGCGGCGTTCGTGGGCGAGAAGGGCATCATCACTACCGACACATATGCCGCCAACGTGCGCCTGCTGCCCGAAAGCCGCATGAAAGAGTACAAGCTGCCGGCGCAGTATCTGACACGCTCGCCCGGCCACTACCGCGACTGGATTCGAGCGTGCAAAGGCGGCGAACGGTCGTGCTCTGATTTCCGCATCGCTGGTCCGCTCACTGAGTGGATCGTGCTGGGCAGCATCGCGCTGCACGCCGAGGGCAAGCTGGAGTGGGACGCGGCGCGGATGCGCATCACTAACAACTCCGACGCCAACAAGCTTGTGAAGCCGAAGTTCCGCAAGGGTTGGGAGCTGAAGCTGTAGTTATGCACGTTGAGTTTGCGTTCGGCAAATCGGGCCTGCGCCTCGCGCTACCGGACACGTTTGACTATCAGGTGCTGGAGGCGCGCGCCGCGCGCTCGTTGCCAGACCCAGCGCACGCGCTCGCCCATGCGCTGGTGCATCCCATCGCCTCGCTGCCGCTCAGCGAACTGGCGCGCGGGAAGAAGAGTGCCGCGATTTCGGTGTGCGACATCACGCGCCCGGCTCCGAACAAGCAGACGCTGCCGCCGATGCTCGCCACGCTCGAAGCCGCGGGCATTCCGCGCGACGGCATCCGGATCATGATCGCCACCGGGCTCCATCGCGCAGCGACGGACGCCGAGATCCGCGAGATCGTAGGCCCGGAGATTGCCGCCACCTACGCGGTGCTGAATCACGACGCGCGGAATCTCGACGAACATCGCCACCTCGGCGCAACGCGGCGCGGCACACCCGCCTACATTGACCGCCGCTTCATGGATGCCGACCTCCACATCACGCTCGGCTTCATTGAGCCGCATCTGATGCTGGGTTTTTCCGGCGGCCGCAAGCTGATTGTGCCGGGTCTCGCCGCGCAGGAAACCATCAAGGTGATTCACAGCCCGCGCTTCATGCGCGAGCCGCATGCGATCGAAGGCGTGATTGAGCAGAACCCGCTGCATCATGAGTTGTGCGAAATCGCGGGCATGGCGCGGCATGACTTCATGCTGGACGTGGCGCTTGCGCGCGACCGCGCGATTGCCGGCGTCTTTGCGGGCCATGCGCAGGAGGCGCATCGCCACGGCGTGCAGTTCGTTTCCGATACGCTGCTGAAGCCGCTCGATGAACCGGTGGACGCCGTCATCACGTCCGCCGCGGGCTATCCGCTCGATCTCACGTTCTATCAGGCGATCAAGGGCGTCACGGCGGCGCATCACATCTTGAAGCCCGGCGGCAAGATTCTGCTGATGGCCGAGTGCCGCGAGGGTCCGGGCGCGTCCGAGTTTCAGCACATGCTGAAGACGTTCGGCTCGTACCCGCATTTTTTGGATTCGATCCGCACGACGCCGGTGGTGGTGGATCAGTGGCAGCTTGAAAAGCTCGCGCTCATCGCCACGAAGTTCGATGTGCTGTTCTATGTGCCCGGATTACCCGCCGGGTTCCGCGAGCATTTCGGGGCGAATATGTTCGAAACGCCCGAGGCCGCATTGGCCGCGCTCGAAGCGTCGTTGCCGCACAACGCGCGCGTGGCAGTGATTCCGGAAGGGCCCTACGTGCTGGCCCGCGTCATTGACGAGTTGGCGGCGGCATAGCCAACTCACGCTCGAGAGCCTGAAGCTGATTGCCGATCTCGTCGAGTTTGCTTGTTCGGCGCGCTGGCGCCCGGCCAGTTCGTTTTCGTGCACCCGCAATTCCGCCATCTTGGCGCGGTGCCGGTCCATGTGCGCCGTGTTGGCTTTCACTTCCAGCGCAAATTGTTCGCGTTTGGCTGCATCCGGTTGCCGCGCCGCCTCGGCCTCGAACCGCGAGATCCGCGCCGCCAACTCAGCCTCGAAGGTGGCGCTAATCCGCACTTGATCGCGTGCTTGATCCCACTCGCGCGTTGCCGTGCGCAGCGCGTCCTGCTGAATCAGCATCCGCTGCAACGTCACCTGCAGCCGCGGAATCACGGCGGCTGAACGTTCCAGCGCCAAGCACAACTGCCGCACCTCGCTGACCGCCTCGCGCAACGCCGCATCTTGTGAATTCTGCGCCGCGGCCGGCAGCGCTGTCAGGAGCAGGAGGAAACAAACCGCCGGCGCACGGGCCAGGAGAGAAAGCGCAGTGCGCCGGCGGCAGTGACTGTCTTTGGGAGGAGGAGGGATCGTTGCCCTGTCAACCTAAATCCGGCAGTTGGGGTGGCCGGTCGGGCATGAAGTGATTGATACTCAACGGGATGGGCGAAGAAAAGAGCGTACCGGTCGTTCACCCAAAAGGTGAAGAAGAAACCCGGAGTTGCGGTATCCGTCACCACGCCGGATCGAGACCTTTGGCGGCAGCGTGGAAGTCC
>Ga0194119_10001289_pt1 | contig 46006 bp, 48 predicted proteins | sample TA2MahC100mmetaG_FD_148620 | JGI IMG/M metagenome (GOLD analysis project Ga0194119, IMG submission 148620) | Freshwater microbial communities from Lake Tanganyika, Tanzania - TA2015018 Mahale Deep Cast 100m | ecosystem: Environmental > Aquatic > Freshwater > Lake | place: Tanzania: Lake... | reverse complement strand
TACGCCTGGCAGGTCAACGAGCACCTGCAGATCAGCCCCAACCTGCAATGGATCGGCGACCCGGGCGGCGACCAATCGGCCGGGGACGTCACCATCTGGGGTTTGCGCGCCAAGGCGTCCTACTGAGCGCCGCCGGGGTGAACATGAACCACGCGTCCAGTCCCGAGTCCGGCAAGGCCCCGCTGTCCGATCCGGGCGAAGCCTCTTATGCCGTCATCCGCACGATCGGTTATGTCATCCACCGGATCAATCACCTGAACAGGGGTTGAGTCATGGCCGCCCGCGATCCCCATCGATTCATCAATGAACTCGATCCGAGCACTCTGCCGGCTTTGATAGAGAGACTGGAGGGACGGGCGAGAAATCCGTTATTCGCGGGCCTGTTCGAGAAGTATCTGGACCGGCTCGATCTGCCTCGCGTGGCAAGGATCCTTGAGGTGGGCTGCGGCACCGGAGCCATGCTCAGGGTGCTCGCGCGCCGGCCCGATTTTCGCGGTGAATGTGTCGGCATCGATCATTCCCCTCACTTTGTCGAGGCAGCCCGGAACTACGCGCGCGAAGAGCGTCTCGACGGCCGCCTGCATTTCGCGGTGGGCGACGCCCACAACCTTGACTTTCCCCCTTCCTCCTTTGACTTGGTCATCGCCCACACGATGATCAGCCATGTCACCGATCCCGCCCTGGTGCTGGGGGAAATGGCGTCCGTGGCGCGTCCGGGCGGCGCCGTCGTGATCTTCGACGGTGACTACGCCTCGTTGACCTATGCCTACCCGGACCATGGCTTCGGCCATCAAATGGATGTGGCCCTGGCGACCGCCACTTTCAACAATCCAAGAATCATGCGCGACATCCCGCGGTTTTTGCCCAGGTTCGGTCTGAGACTCGCCTCGGCCTGGGGAGATGCCGTGGTGGAAATCGGTGATGGCGACTATTTCAAATCCTTTGCCGAGACCTACGCGCCTTATGTCAAGCGGGCGGGTGTCCTGCCGGCTCAGGCGGTGGACGTCTGGCTGAAGGAGCAGGAGATGGCGATGGCCCACGGCACCTTCTTCGCCGCGTGCAATTACTACACGTATATCGCCCGCCGCGTCTGACGCGGCGGCTCCCGCGCAGATCTTCATTGACACCTACCGTCGCGCTGCGTTCGCGCATTGCCATTTGGCGATTGGCGGAACGCCAGATGCGGCGGCCGCCCTCCCGCTCGGGTGTCTCGCCCATCTCCGAGCATGTTTTCCCGCCCCGGCGCCCATAGCCAAGCCCTATGGAAGTGATCGGTATTTAGTCTTGGGAATTTGTTTTTGCATGATCCATATTGCTGAACATCGATGTTCAGCATGTGGCCCGGAAGTGCTTGCCGTCAGGCCTGGCCACGAGACCGTCGAAGCTTGTGCGTCGACCCATCCGGGTGCCGGTTCGCGGTGTGGATGCGATGTCGCGTACACCATGGTTCGTAATCATTTCGAGGAGATCAAACACCATGTCATCGTCCACCAGAGATGAAGTGCTCCGACATCTCCAGACAGTCGGACAGTTGCAGCCCGCCCTGCACTATCAGACTCACGCGCCGGCGCCAACCGAGATCGACCATTCGCTGTTCAGGGCCTATACCCGTACGCCGCACGACGTCGGAGGCGAGTATGACATCTCGATTCCATACCACGAGAAGGAGGAGGAGGTCTGGGAACTGAACACCTTCGCCACCTGCGAGTGCCTGGCCTGGCGAGGGGTATGGACCGCCGAGGAGCGTCGCCGCAAGCAAAACGTCGACGTCGGCCAGACGGTGTACCTCGGCATGCCCTACTACGGCCGCTGGCTGATGACCGCCGCGCGCATCCTGGTCGACAAGCAGTACTGCACGTTGACCGAACTGCACAACAAGATCGTCGAACTGCGCGAGCGTGTCGCCGCCGGCAAGGGCCTGGGCGAATACCTTCCGCCGAAAAACTCTTGAACCGAGAGGGGAACACCATGAGTCATAAACCCGAATGGGACCGTACCCACCACGCCAAGGTCGCCACCGGCATCGGCGATCCCCAATGCTTCAAGGGCATGGCCGGAACGCCGAAGTTCAAAGAGGGCGATCGCGTCCGCATCAAGGACCTGCCCGATCTGTTTTACACGCGCACCATGACCTATACGCGTGGAGCCACGGGCACGATCGTCAAGCTGGTGTATGAGAGCCCCGCCGCCGAGGACGAGGCCTTCGGCAACGAGGACGATCCGGAGTGGTTCTACAGCATCGTGTTCTCGCAGAAGGATTTGTGGCCGGAATACAGCGACACCTACTCGAATGACACCCTGGAAACCGAGATTCCCGAGCGTTATCTCGAAAAGGCCTGATCGGTTACCGAAACATTTTCAAAGAGGAACAAGAGATGTCAGCAGATCACGATCATTCCCATGGGCACAGCCACGATCACAAGCCCGCCCCGATGGTGGACGAGGTGAGCGATTTCGAAATCCTCGAGATGGCCGTGCGTGAACTGGCCATCGAGAAGGGGCTTTTCTCCGCCGAAGACCACCGCGTCTGGAAGGAATACGTGCACACCCTTGGGCCGTTGCCGGCCGCGCGCCTGGTCGCCAAGGCGTGGCTCGATCCGGATTACAAGAGGCTGTGCGTCGAGGATGGGGTCGAGGCCAGCAAGGCGGTGGGGGTCAACTGGGTGACGAGCCCGCCGACCCAGTTCGGCACGCCCAGCGACTACTGCAACCTGCGCGTGCTCGCCGATACCCCGACCCTGAAGCACGTGGTGGTGTGCACCCTGTGCTCCTGCTATCCGCGCCCCATCCTTGGCCAGTCGCCCGAGTGGTATCGCACTCCCAGCTACCGACGCCGACTGGTGCGCTGGCCGCGCCAGGTGCTCGCCGAATTCGGTCTCCAGTTGCCGCCGGAGGTTCAGATTCGCGTCGCCGACTCCAACCAGAAGACCCGCTACATCGTCATGCCGGTGCGGCCCGAGGGCACCGAGGGTTGGACCGAGGATCAGCTCGCCGAGATCGTCACACGCGATTGCCTGATCGGCGTGGCCGTGCCGAAGCCCGGCATCACTGCGAACGCCAAGCGGCCGGTGCTCAAGGCCAACCGGCCCGTGCACCACGACCATTGAACCCGCGTCCGCGAGGAGTGAATCATGGGCCTGCATGAAACCACGATGGAAACGAAGAGCGGCTGGCAGGGCACGGACGTCACCCCCATTCCGGTGCTCGAGGAGGTGCGCGATCACGGCCGGGTATGGGGCGATCTGGCATCCGAATATGGCGTCACCAATCCCGATCCGCCCTGGAAGATCGACCTGGAGGCGACCTGCGACATGCTCGCGGCCGATTCCTGCGTCAAACCCTACGACGAGGTGGAGCCGGGTTCCTGCGCGCTGCCCTCCCTGGAACGTCGCGCCGAGGAGGACGACCTGTCCGAGACCATCTATGCCGACGTGCCCTTTCCCGAACGGCAACTGCTCGCGCTGGCGCATTCCATGCTCAAGCGTGGCTTCTTCACCGAGCAGGAATTGGCCGCGCGCATGAAGGACGTGGGGGATCGCCTGAACTGTGCCTGACCCGCGCTTGGCCGGCTCAACGGGCCGGCCGCGCGAGGCGGGGACCGGAAACACATGATGCGCCTTGGGCGGCATTTCTTCGCCCGGGACAGAGGATGGAGACCGACCGATGTCAGTACGTGGAACGAAAATCGAGATCCAGGGGCTGTCCCAGCGATACCCCACACGCAAGGTGCCGACCTTCAACCGGGTCGATCTGGTATCCCCGCCGGGTGAGGCCCTGGCCATCATTGGGCGCTCCGGCTGCGGCAAGTCGACGTTGCTGCATATCCTGGCGGGCCTCACCAAGGGCACCGAGGGACGCATCCTGCTCAACGGCACCGAGGTCGCAGGCCCTTCTCCGCGCTGGGTCATGATGTTCCAGGCGCCCCACCTCTATCCCTGGATGACGGTGACCGAGAACGTCGGCGTGGGTCTGACCTTCGCGCGCTGGGGCAAAAAGGAAATCGCCGAGCGCGTCAACGACGCGATCAGCCTGGTGGAACTGCAGGAATTCGCGCAGGCCAACGTGCAGGATCTTTCCGGCGGCCAGCAGCAGCGCGTCGCGCTGGCCCGGTCGCTGGTCATGGAGCCGGAGCTGCTGCTGCTGGACGAGCCGTTTTCCGCCCTCGACGCCTTTACCCGCGCCGCGCTGCAGAAGGACGTCCGTTCCATCTCCAAGCGCCTGGGTTTCAACATCGTCATCGTCACGCATGACATCGACGAGGCTGTGATCATGGCCGACCGGGCCGTGATCATGGCCGGCTCTCCGGGCGACATCGTGCACGAGATGGATGTCGACCTGCCCAACCCGCGTGATCGCACCGACCCCGAGGTACAAAAACTGCGCGCGCGACTGATGGCCACGTTCCAGGAGGCGGCCAATTACCGGAAGCCGGAGGTTGCCCTCGCCGGCGCCGTTCACTGAGGTACGGAGAGGGGCGCCCGCGGCTGTTCCGCGGGAGACCCGGACACGACACATCGTCCGATCGACGATGACCTAGACAAGGAGATGGAGCATGAAGAAATATCTTGACGATATCCACCTGAAGCCGCGCGGTCTGGTGCATGTGGATGGATGTTCCTGCGGCAAGTGTGGCAACTCCGGTTCGGTGGATCCGCGCCTCAGCGCGATGATGCCGGATGACCCGGATATCGCCGATGGCAAATCCGACCCCCGTCTGTCGCTCGATTACGATCCCTTGTTCAGTTCCGTGCTCGGTAGTGGCGTCAGCCGTCGGGATCTCCTGAAGATGGCGGGGATCGCCGCTTTGGGGGGGCTGGGCGGCATGATGTCCTCGGCTTCGGCATTCGCCCAGGCGAAAAAGGCCGCGGCGCAGAAATTCACCAAGCCCTTCGACCCGGTGGTGAAGATCGGCTACATCCCCATCACCGACGCCGCCACCCTGCTCGTCGCGCACGAGATGGGCTTCTTCAAGAAAGAAGGCATCGACTCCGAGCCGCCCACCCTGATTCGTGGCTGGTCGCCGCTGGTGGAGGCTTTCTCGGCGCAGCGCTTCAATCTCACGCACCTGCTGATCCCGGTGCCCATCTACATGCGCTACAACAACAAGTTCCCGGTGAAGATCACCGCCTGGAACCACACCAACGGCTCCGGCATCATCGTCAGCAAGAAGAGCAACATCAAGGAGCCCAAGGATCTCGGCGGCAAGCAGTTCGCCGTGCCCTATTGGTACTCCATCCACAACATCATCTCCCAGAAGATCATGCGCGATGCCGGCCTCACCCCGGTGATCCGTCCGCAGGACGCCAAGCTCGCACCGAACGAGGTCAACCTTCTGGTGCTCAACCCGCCGGACATGCCACCCGCGCTCGCGGCCGGACAGATCGATGGCTACTGTGTCGCCGAACCGTTCAACGCACTGGGCGAACTCAAGGCGGGCGGCGAGATGTTGCGCTTCACTGGCGACGTCTGGAAGGGCCACCCCTGCTGCGTGGTCGTCATGCACGAGGACGACGCCATGGATCCCGCGCGCGCCGCCTGGGCACAGGGCATCCACAACGCCATCGTCAAGGCCCAACTCCACCTGGGCGCCAATCGCAAGGCCATGGCGCAGATGTTGTCCAAGGATGGCAAGAAGTATCTGCCGTTCCCTCAGGAAGTGGTCGAGCGCGCCCTCATGTTCTACGAGCCCGCCGACTATGCGCAGCCGGCCGCCATCAAGAACGTCGACTGGGAACAGAGTCGCATCAACTTCCAGGGCTGGCCGTTCCCCAGCGCGACCAAGCAGGTGGTCACCGAAATGAAGACCACCCTGGTGGGCGGCGAAATCGATTTCGTGAAGAAACTCACGCCTGATTTCGTGGCCAAGGACTTGGTCCAGTACACCTACATCAAGAAGGCCCTGGACGACAATCCGAAGTGGAAGTGGGATCTCAGCGTGCCGCAAAAGGGCAATCCCTTCGAGCGTCAGGAGGTGATCAAGCTATGAGCGAAGCGGCCACGCCAGCCGGCGCGGCCGGGGAGCCCGGCGCTGCCGGGCTCGCGGCCGCGCAGGGCCTGAGACGTCTGCTGTGGGGCGTCGCCGGCATCGCGGTGCTTGCCGTCCTTTGGCTGATCGCGGGGTCTATGCTGGAGAACAACCCCAGGACCACCAACTTTGCCACCTTCGGCCTGATTCCCACGCTGGAAGCCTTTCCTCAGTTATGGGCCGCCGGCAAGATCCAGGCCGCCTCGATCGCCAGCGGTTATCGTCTGGGCATGGGCTTGGGCATCGCCATCGCCATCGGCGTGCCGATCGGCGTTCTCATGGGCCGGGTGAAGTGGTTCCAGCAGTACAGCAACTCGCCCTTCCAGTTCCTGCGCATGATCAGCCCCTTGTCCTGGATGCCCCTGGCGGTACTGGTGTTCGCGACCTGGGATGGCTCGATCATCTTCCTCATCGCCATCGCCTCGGTGTGGCCAGTCATTTTCGCCACGGCGGCGGGGCTCGCCAAGGTCGACCCGGCCTGGTTCAAGGTGGCGCGCAACCTCGGTGCCTCGCCCTTGCAGATGCTGACAAAGATCATCATGCCGGCGATCGCCTTCGACATCTTCTCCGGCATCCGGCTGGCGCTGGGCGTGGCCTGGATCGTCCTGGTTCCGGCCGAGTATCTGGGCGTCACGTCCGGCCTCGGCTACGCCATCGAGGATGCGCGAGAGACCCTGTCCTACAACCATCTGACCGCCCTGGTGCTCACCATCGGCTGCATCGGCTACGTGCTCGACGGCACGCTGGTGATGTTGATCAAGCGGTTCAGCTGGCACCGTGGAGGCGCGAACTGATGAATCCGATTGCACATATCCGGACCGGCGCGGGGGAGGAATCGAGATGAGCGATGACGCGGCCGTATCCGGTGTGGTAAGCGCGGGTGTGAGCGGCAATTGCATCTCCCGGATGCTGAAATCCACCGCTGGGAAATCCGTGCACTTCTTCGGGGGCCTGGCGGTTCTGTTCGCGGCCTGGTGGCTGGGCATCCACTTCATCACCCAGGATCCCTCCATGTCCCAGTTCTCGGATTTCGCGCCCAAGGCCGCGTTCGAGGCGATGCCCGGATTGTGGGCGGACGGTACGATTCCCGCCGCTCTGGAGACCAGCGGTTATCGCCTGGGCATGGGGATGCTGCTCGCGATCGCCATCGGTGTGCCGATCGGCATCCTGATGGGGCGCATCCGCTGGTTCCAGCAACTCACCGACGTGCCCTTCCAGTTCCTGCGCATGATCAGTCCGTTGTCCTGGGAGCCGATCGCCGTGGTGGTGTTCGCCGGGTGGGAGGAGGCGATCATCTTCCTGATCGCGGTCGCCGCGGTGTGGCCGGTGGCGTTCGCCACGGCGGCCGGGTTGGCGAAGGTCGATCCGAACTGGTTCAAGGTGGCGCGCAATCTCGGCGCCAAGCCCTGGCACATGGTGACCCGCATCATCATCCCGGCCATCACCTTCGACATCCTCACCGGCATCCGGCTGGCCCTGGGCGTGGCCTGGATCGTGATCATCCCGGCCGAATTCCTGGGCGTCACATCCGGCTTCGGCTACGCCATCCAGGATGCCCGCGAAAGCCTGGAGTATTCCAGCCTGATGGCCCTGGTCGTGATCATCGGCGCCGTCGGCTACGTGCTGGATACGATCTGCGTGATGCTGATCCGGAAGTTCAGCTGGCACCGCGGATGAGGCCGCAATGAACCCGGCTGCCCCGCGCCAACGTCCGGTCCGCCCGACCCGGGAACAGACCGTTCACCGCGCGCCAGCCGTCATTTGAACGAGGTGGAGTCGCAATGGCGAGAAGACTGTTTATCGTGTGTGTGACCGGTACCCGGGAAAAACTGCAGATGGCGGCGATGTTCGCGTCCGTCGCGGCGGCCACCGGGGATGAAGTGTCGGTGTTCCTGTCCATGAACGCGTTGCCCTATTTCATCAAGGGCCGCGTGGCCGAGCCGCCGGTGGAAGGGGAGATGGGGACGCTGATGGAGCAGAAAGGCGTGCCGCCTTTCAAACAACTGTTCCAGCAGGCGGTGCAACTGGGCGACGCGAAGCTCCTGCCCTGTTCCATGGCTCTGGATTTGATGCGCTTGTCGAAGGACAGCATGGACGAGGAGGTCGGCCCGCCCACCGGCCTGACGCGCTTTCTCAGTGACGCGGAAGGCGCGCAGTTGCTCACCTTCTGAGGCCCGGCCCATTGAATGGCTCTCAACCAAAGGAATTCGCCATGAATGATTGCAAGATTGTCGATGCCCGCAACACCTTCTGTCCCGGACCGCTCATGGAGTTGATCACCTACATGAAGCAGGCCAGCGTGGGGGATACCCTCGAATTGCTTTCCACCGATGATGGCTCAGGCGCCGATGTCCCCGAGTGGGTCAACAAGGCGGGCCACGAATTGGTGAGCAAGGAAAGGGTCGAGGGGGTTTGGCACATCAGGATTCGCAAGGCCAAGTAATCCCGCGCCCGGTCCGGTGGCGGCCGTCGCACTGCCGCGCCACCGGATGCCAGACGCTTCGTTCACTTAGGAGAGTTCAATGAGAATAGTCGTCGTCGGTGGTGGCACGGGTGGAACCATCGTGGCCAACAACCTATCGCGCCGCCTGGTCGGTGAAATCCGCGCGCGCAAGGTTCGGCTCACTTTGTTGTCCGCGTCGGACAAACACATGTATCAGCCGGGCTTGCTGTACGTGGCTTTCGGCCAGATGAGCCCGGATCAGCTTTACCGAGAACAGGCCAGCTTGCTGGAGAGCAACATCGATTTCCACGTCGATCCGGTGGTCGAATTCAAGCTGGATGAGAACCGGGTACGGACCCAGAGCGGCAAGGTCCACGAGTACGACGTTCTGGTCATCGCCACGGGGTCGCGCATCGTTCCGGAACTCGTCCCCGGCATGCGGGAGGGCGCCGAAACCTTCTACTCCGAGGCGGGCGCAGTGAAGATGTTCAAACGCCTGCGCGAGTTCGAGGGCGGCAACGTCGCGGTGGTGGTGGGAGTGCCGCACAAATGCCCGATCGCGCCCGTGGAGGTGATTTTCTCTCTGCACGATTACTTCAAGGCGCGCGGCATTCGCGACAAGGTCCACATCAAGTACCACTACCCGATCGGCCGCATTCACACCATCGAGAACGTCGCCAAGTGGGCGAAGCCGGAATTCGACCGCATGGGCATCGAGTACGAGACGCTCTTCAACGTCAAGGAAATCGATCCCGTGAACCGGGTGGTCAGGAGCGAGGAGGACACGGAGACCCACTATGATCTCCTCATCGCGATCCCACCCCACCGTGGCATGGAAGTGGTCGAGAAGAACGGCCTGGGCGAGGGCGGCTGGATTCCCACCGACCGCTACAAACTCACGATGAACGGCCACGACAACGTCTACGTCCTCGGCGACACGACCAACCTTCCGGTCAGCAAGACCGGATCGGCGGCGCACTTCGAGGCGGAAGTGGTCGCCGAGAACATCGCCTCCATCGTCAAGATCGGTGCGCCGGTGCGCGACTACGACGGCAAGGTCTACTGCTTCATCGAGGCCGGCCACGATCGCGCGACCTACGCCATGTTCAATTACCAGATTCCTCCAGATCTGAAGCCGGCATCGAAACCCATGCACTGGTTCAAGATGGCCTACAACCAGATGTATTGGACCAGCGTCCGTGGACTGCTCTAAGGAACTCCCGACATGACAACGCAAAACGAACCCCCCCTGAACGCGATCTCGAACGAGGATCTGCAAAGGTTGGTCGAAGTCGCGCAGCTGATTACCTCGGCGCGGGACGCGATGAGCGACGATATCGTCAATCGCCTGTCCTGGGCGCTGAGCGAGGGCCTCATCCTGCTTGATCGGGTCACCCGCAACGAGGGGTTGATGCGCCTGATGCAAGTCCTGGAAAAGCGCGAGAGCCAGTTCCTCCTGGCGGCCTACGCCGAGGCCATCGACGCGGCGGGCAAGGAGATTCCCACCCTGCCTCCGGCGGTGGGTGGACTGGGTTGCATTCTGCGCGTGATGCGCGATCCCGGGGTGTTGGAGGGCGTGCGTTTGTTCTCCCTGTTCGGCAAGCATCTCAGCCACAGCATGCGTGAACAGCACCGCAAGGGCGAAGAGGCGATTCCATGATGTCGACGGCGCGGCGCCAGTACCGGCGCGGGGGCGGGAATGTGACGCGGCGGAAACCGCCGCTCGCCCGACACCCTGCCGGGAAATGACGCGGCCGCCGGCAAACTCCGATCCTCCACAGCGCGTTGAAGGCTCCTGATGCGGATCGAACTGGCGGAAGCCTACCGGGATACCGAACTGGGCAGCGAAGGGCGCGACCTCATCTCCTCCTGCGTGCAGTGTGGGCAATGCACCTTCATCTGTCCCACCTTCAGGTTGCTGGATGACGAGTGGGACGGCCCGCGCGGGCGCATCTTCCTGATCCAGAATCTGTTGGAAGGGAAGGAGCCCAGCAAGGACTTCCTGCATCCCGCCTACACGCTTGACACCCTGGGCGAGGCGGGGACCTACGCCGCCAAAGTGCGGCATCGTCTGGATCGCTGCCTGACCTGCCGGTCCTGCGAGGCGGCCTGTCCGCAGGGCGTGCGCTACGGCCGCCTGTTGGACATCGGTCGCGAGCTGGCCGAGCGGGCGGCTCCGCGCCCTGTCCGTGAACGGGCCTGGCGATGGGGCCTGCGTCGCGTGTTGACGCGTCGCCCGCTGTTCACCGCCTTGCTCCGCGTCGGCCAGGCCTTGCGTCCGAGACTGCCCGACCAACTGCGCGAGAGGATTCCCGCGCCCAGGCGCGCGGGCGACTGGCCGGAGCGCCCGCACGGCAGGACCATGCTGGTGTGGCAGGGTTGCGTGCAGCCGGCCCTGGCGCCGGACATCAACGCCGCCGCCGCGCGGGTGCTCGACCGTCTCGGGATCCGCCTGCTGCCGGCGAGCGATGGCTGTTGCGGCGCGCTCAGCCAGCACATGAGCGCGATGGAGGAAGCCCGCGAGCACATGCGCCGCAACATCGACTTGCTTTGGCCGCACGTCGAGGACGGCATCGAGGCCATCGTGCTGACCGCCAGCGGTTGCGGCGCGTTCTTCCGCGAGTACGGTCATCTCCTGCAAAACGATCCCCGCTACCGGGACAAGGCCGCGCGGATTTCCGGGATGGTTCGCGACATCGCCGAGATCGTCGCCAAGGAGTGGTCGGAGGCAACGGTCCTGCCGATCACGGATCAGCCACCGCGCGTCGTCTTCCAGTCGTCTTGCAGCCTGCAGCACAGCCAACGCCTCAACGGCGTCGTCGAGAAGCTCTTGAAACGCGCCGGATTCAAGTTGCTGCCGGTCACCTATCCGTTCATGTGCTGCGGTTCCGCGGGGAGTTATTCCATCCTGCAGCGCGACCTCTCACTGTCGCTGCGCGAGGCGAAACTGAAGACCCTGCTCGCCGGCCGGCCGCAAGCCATCGCCACCGCCAACATCGGTTGTCTGGCGCATCTGTCGGCCGTCTCGCCGGTGCCGGTGAATCACTGGATCGAACTGCTGGACGAGCGGTTTGCCGAGACGGTGCCGACCTGACGCCGTGCAAGCCGGTCCGTGGAGTGATTTTCGCGGCGGCTGGTCCCCCTCCCGTTTCCCTCCTTAACCGACGCTCTGGCCTTCGATTCCCGGCATGCCCACGAACCCCGGCAGCGATTGCACGTCGCCGACCCAGCGCCTTACCCCGGCGTAGGACGCAATCTCCACGCCGCCTTCCCAGGCCAGCGCGACATAGGGAAAGCAGGCGATATCCGCGATGGTCGGCTCCGGTCCCGCCAACCATCGATCGCCGCGCAGACGCGACTCCAGTACCTCCAGCGCGCTCACGGCGGTGGCCTGGGCTGCCGGCAAATCCCCGGGCAGGCCGAATTTGACGATGCCCCGCGCCCGGAACAGCCCGCCGAGAATCTCGTTTTGCGCGAGTTCCAGCCATTGCATCACCCGGCCCATGGGCAAGGGATCGCGCGGCAGCCAGGACCCGGCGGGATCGTGGCGCAGCGCCAGATAACAGAGGATCGCCGTCGAGCCCCAGAGCACGTCCTCGCCGTCCACGAGGGTGGGGATCTGGCCGCGTGGATTGAGGCCCGCGTAGGCGCTGTCGACCAGGTTGCGGCCCTCCTTCATCGCCACTGGAATACGTTGGTAGGGCACATCCAGCAAGGCCAGAAGCAGCCTGGCCTTGTAGGCGTTGCCGGACAACTCGCGGTCGTACAGTTTCAGCATGGCATGCAGCCTCCAGGGACTCGGCCGGCGTCAGCCCAATTCCCCACGCAGGATCGGAAACACACGTCCGCCGACGCGGATGTCGGGGACTGCGCCCGCCTGGCCGGCGCGCAACAGCACCAGCGAAGGGCGGCCAAGCTCATGCCCCTGCTCGATGCGCAGGGACAGTTCGGCGCCGGGCCGCGGGGCATGCCACAGCAGGTAGGCGCCGAGGAAAGCGGCGCCGTTGCCGGTGGCGGGATCCTCGCGCACGCCGTGGGCCTCGAAGAAGAAACGGGCGCTGAGATCGTTGCCGGGGTGGCGCGTCTCTCCGCAGAAGAGATAGGTCAGCGGAGGAAAACCCCGTTCCAGGAGCTCCGCGTAGTGGTTGAGGTCGAGGCTGGCACGACGCAGCGCATCCAGGCCGCGTAACGGCACGATCATGGCCGCGGTGCCCGCGGCTACCCGTTGCACCGGGGGAAAATCGGCGATGTCGCCCGGCGCGATGCCCAAAGCGCGGGCGATGGTGTCCGGCTCGCAACAGGCGCCGAGTTCGGCCGGGGGCGCGCGGAACCAGGCCACTTCGCCGCCATCCGGGTCGGCTTCGAAGCTCACCGGAATCCGCCCCACGCGCAATCGCAGCGAGACGGAGCGGAGCGCCGCTGAAGCGAATTCGGCGCGCACGACCCAGGCGGTGCCGAGGATCGGGTGCCCGGCGAAGTCGATTTCGCGCGCCGGGGTGAACAGGCGCACAGGGTAGGCACCCGCTTCATCCGGGGTGGAGGAGACGAAGGTCGTTTCGGAGAAATTCATCTCCGCCGCGATGCGCAGCATGGCCTGGTCGGAGAGGTCCGACGCGTCCAGGACCACCGCCAGCGGATTGCCGGAATACGGTTGTTCCGCGAAGACGTCGACGACGAAGATACGGTGCGACATGGCCGCCGCGCTAGCGCGTACCCGTTCCGGCGGGCGAGGAACGTCGCTTCGAGCCGATGCCGTCCCGCCGTCCCGGGCTGGCAAACGTACCCCGATGGTTCGGGTTGTTCACCGGCTCAGGCGGCGCGGGAATGCGAGACGGGCACGCGGGATGCGGTCCGTCTCCATGCCTTACAGCGGCTTGCGGATGGACAGCACGCCGCGCACCTGGCCGGCGGTGTAGCCGGTCGCCTTGTCGGCCGGGTACTGGCTGGCCAGGGCGGATTTGACCTCGGCCGGCATGCTGTCGGGGTTGCCATGGCAGAGCAGGCAGACCGGCTGGGTGACGAGGGCCTTCGCATAGCGGAAAACCTTGCCATCGGGGGTGTCCACCACCGCGTGCATGTCCAGGGTCTCCGGCTTCTCGCCCGCCGCCAGTCGCTTTTCCAGTTCGGCCTGGGCCTGGGTTTCCCAGGCATCCGGCACGCCCTTGGGATTGCGGTTCTTCGGGCTCACCCGCTTGATCTGGAAGCCGGTCTTCTGCATGGCCTCGGCGGCGATCTGCGGTGCCTTCTCCTTGCACACGCCGATGGCGCCACCGGGTCCGGAGGCGGTCAGGGCGGTCTTGAGCTCGCCGCCCAGGGTCTGGATCAGGCCGCCGGCGGTCTTGCGGGCATCCTCGTTGAGACCGGCGACTTTCTCCGGCGAGGGCGTGGTGGCGCAACCGGCCAGGGCCAGGGACAGCAGGGAAAGGCTCAGGGCGTGTTTCATCGTGTTGTCTCCTTTTTGGTGGGTGTGACGGGGTGAAACGACGGAGGTTCAGGCCGCCAGCCGGTCGCGCACGCGCATCAGCATGGTCTTGGCTTCCAGCGCGGTATCGCGCATGGTGGCATTGTCGGTGACGGCGGACATGATCTCCGGATCCTGGAAGGCGAAGCGGGTGGTGGCGGCGTCGACGGCCATCACCGCCACGCCGCAGGGCAGCAGCGAGCCGGCGTCGCGGTCGGATTCGATCACGCGGCGCGCCAGGCCCGGCGCGCAGGCGCCAAGGATGCGGTAGGGGGGCATGTCGTGGTTCAGCTTGGCCTTCATCACGGCCTGCACGTCGATCTCCGACACCACGCCCATCTTTTCCTCGGCCAGGGCCTGTCTGAACTTTTCGATGGCCTGCTCGAAGGGCAGGGCGACCTCGGTGGTGAATGCGAACATCCGGAATCCTTTCAGGGTGAGGTGGGTTGGAAATGGACGGCCCCGGCGGGGACCTGGTTGCGCATGTGGTCGGCCACCTTGAGGAAGGCGCGGTAGAGTTCCTCGCGCAATGGCGCGTCGTCCACCACTTCCTCCAGGGCCAGGCCCATGCAGTGCATCCATTGGTCGCGCTCGGACACGCCGATGGGGAAGGGCAGGTGGCGCCGGCGCAGCATGGGGTGGCCGTGCTTTTCGACATACAGCGGCGGGCCGCCCATCCAGCCGGACAGGAAGTCGAACAGCTTCTGGCGGGCGCCGTCCAGGCTGGCGGCATGCAGCTTGCGGATGCCCCAGGCTTCCGGCAACTCGTCCATGTGGTCGTAGAAGCGGTCCACCAGTTCGCGGACCTTGGCTTCGCCGCCGATGCGCTGGTAATGGGTCTGCATGGTCAGGGCGCGGGTCAATCGGGAAGCACGATTCTACCGGTTCCGCGGGCGCCGGGTGCGGGCGGAGACGCTCAATAGGCCAGGCGGATGTCGACGCGCAGTCCGGCATCCGGCAGATCGAAGGCGGCGTCGGCGAACTTCGGCGGCCCCAGCGGTTTCAGGTTGTTGCTGAGGCCGTAGCCCTCCTTGGGGAACATGCCCAGGCGCAGGTTGAGTTTGCCGTCGCCGTTTTCGTCGTGATAGGCGATCACCGCGTAACGGCCGGCGGGCAGTCCCGCGAAGCTGCCGGTCACCGCGCCGGCGCCGGCTGGCAGGCGCAGCACCTGGCGGGCCTTGTCCTCCTTGCGGAAACCGTCTTCCCGATCGAACAACAGCAGCTTCACCTCGCCGCCGCCGGAGCGCACGTCGAGCACGTTCACCGCGAGATCGGCCGCCTGTGCCAAGGGCGCAAGCAGGGCCGCCAGCAGGGTGCCGCACAACAAAAGTCGATTCATGGGACAAGTTTCCGGGTGGGGCTCTGGGCGCATTCTCTACCGCGCACCGTATTGCGTCCATGCGCATCGGGCGCGGCAGGGGGCCGCGCGAAATGCCCTCGTGCGGCCATGGTTGACCGTATTCCGGCGACTTTCTATGCTGCGCGGGAATTTAAGGAGTTGCTAATGAACACGCCTGCCGCTTCGGGCCCCGATCTCGCCCGCACCATGCATTCCATCATCCAGCGCATCGCCACCGGGCCGGAACTGTCCAAGGACATCTCGCGCGAGGAGGCCAGGCTCGGCATGCGCGCCATCCTGGAGAACGCCGTCGATCCGGTGCAGGCCGGCATCTACTTCATCGCCCTGCGCATGAAGCGGGAGACCATGGACGAGTTCAAGGGCGTGCTGGACGCGATCCTCGATGCCACCGCGCGGATGACCGCCGAAGTCGACGAGGTGGTGGACATCGCCGACCCCTACGACGGCTACAACCGCTGCCTGCCCGCCGCGCCCTTCCTTGCCCCGCTGCTCGCCGAGCTGGGCGTGCCGGCGGTCAACCACGGCCTGGAGGCGGTGGGACCGAAATACGGCGTTACCGCCCGCCACGTGCTGCGCGCCGCCGGGGTCGACGTCGATCTGTCACCGGCGGATGCCGCGGCCCGCCTGACCGATGCGGACATCGGCTGGAGCTACGTCGACCAGGCCGCGTTTTGCCCGGCCCTGCACGACCTCATCCCGCTGCGCACCAAGATCATCAAGCGCCAGGCGGTGACCACCATCGAGACGCAGGCCATGCCCTTGCGCGGCCGGCGCAAGACCCACCTGGTCACCGGCTACGTGCACAAGCCCTATCCGCCCATCTACGCCATGCTGGCGCGCCACGCGGGCTTCGATTCGGCCCTCATCGTGCGCGGCGTCGAAGGCGGCGTCATCCCCTCCCTGCGCCAGCCGGGCAAGGCCAGCCGTTACCAGGACCATGGCGAGGAATACGAGATCGACTTCGATCCCGCCGCCCTCGGTATCGCCCAGACCGCTCGCTCGGTGCCCTTGCCCGATGACCTGCCCAAGGTCGAACGCGAGGACGACGTGGCCATCGCCGTCGACATCCAGGCCACCGCGCAAGCCGCCGCCGCCGCCGGCCTCGCCGCGCTGCGCGGAGAGCGGGGCGCCACCTACGATTCGCTGGTGCTGGCGGGCGGCCTCATCCTGCATCACCTGGGCAGGGCCGCGACCCTCCGGGACGCCGCCGACCGGGTGCGCGCCGCGCTGGATTCCGGCCGCGCAGCGGCGCGAGTCAGGTAAGGCGGCGGCCATGGCCTGGCACGCGGTCGCGCGCGAAGACGAACTGGGAGTGGGGCAGATGAAGCGCGTCGCCCCCGCCGGCAATCCCCTCTTGCTGGTGCACGCGGAAGGCGGCCACTACTGTGTGGACGAACTCTGCAGCCACGAGGACTACTCGCTCTGGTTCGGCTGCGTGAAGGGCCGCAGCATCAAGTGCTCCCTGCACGGCAGCTATTTCGATCTGGCCAGCGGAAAGCCCCTCAACGAACCGGCGGACTGCCCGATTCGCACCTACAACACCAAGGTGGAAAACGGGCAGGTGTGGGTGGAAGCGGGCTGACGCCCCGCCCGTTCAGCGCACCCGTCGCAGGGCCACCTGGCCGCTCTCGCCGGTGGCGGGGTCGTGATACGCGCCGGTCAGGCTCATGCCGTCCGCGCCCGCTGCCAGGGCGGCCTGGTAAGGCTGGCCGTCCAGGGTGTATTCCAGTACCAGCTGGTTGCCGCGCAGCAGACCGCGCCCCATGACCGGGCCGTGCGGACTCATGCCCTGGAAGCCGATGCGGTCGCCCTGTTGCACCAGCTGGTAGTTACCGCCCTCCGCGTCCGCCCAGGCGCCGGCCAGGTTGAGGGCGGCTGGCGCGGCTTGGCCATGGTCCACTGGCGGCGCGGCCTGAAAAGTGTCCGGCATGGGCGGATCCGGCTCGAGAAGGCCGCTTTCATCCAGAGCCGCCGCCAGGATCACCAGGCCGCCGATACCCCAGGCCCATTTCTTCCAGGATTGTGCCGCCGGCATGGGCGGTACAGGTGGTACGGGCGGTGTTGGCTCCGGCCTGGGGCCGGGCAGAATGCCCAGCGCCTTCTTCAGGGTCTCCACCAGTTGCGCGACGTCGTATTCCCAGCGCTTGTCGGTGAGCTCGATGGCGTTGCGCCGGGACAGGGCCTTGAGGTCGTCGGACAGGGTTTCGCCCGCCGGCATCTGCGCGCCCTCCACCAGCACGGGAATCACCCGCACGTCGGCGCGCGCCAGGGCGGTGGCGATCTCCAGGCGGGTGTAGTCGTTGGGGTTGTCCAGGCGGCGGCGGCCGGCATCGTCCTGCGCGCTCGCCCAGCGCGGGCCGATGACCGCCAGCAGCACGCCGCAGGAATGCAGGGCGCGGCCGATGGCCTCGACGAAATCCACGCCCGGCTCGATGGTCTCCACATCCCGGAAGATGGGCACCCCTGGCAGGTGTTCCTTGAGGTGATCGGCCAGGCGGCCGGCGGCGCTCTGGCTGTCCTGGCGACGGTAGCTGATGAAGATGCCCTGCATGCTTGGTTCCTTTCCCTGTTCAGGATAGCAAGGTCGGCGCGCTAGCCGGCCTGTGCGCGGCGGGCGACGAATTCCACCGGTGGGTGGATCGTGTAGCCGCCGCCGCTTTGCAGCGTGAAATGGATGCCGTCGGCGGTGACCCGGCCGGTGTAGCGGTGGGTGACCTCCTTCCATGGTTGATCGCCGCCGAGCATCTGCTGGCTGCGCGTGGAGAAGCGCAGCCATTCGCCCTCCAGGGTCGCCCCCTCGATGGCGAGGCGGCCGGTGAGATAGCTCGCGGTGCCGTGCAGGCGTCCGCCCATATCCTTGAATTCGAACACCTCGTCATGCTCGTCGCCCCAGTCGTATTTGACGCGGGCGGTCCAGCGCCCGGCGATGTCGGCGGCTTGCAGACCGGGGCTGGCCGGCGGCGTTGACGGCGGCGTTGACGGCGGCCACTTTGGCAACAGCCAGGTCGCGAGCAGGGCGGCCGGCACCAGGGTGGCACCCGCCAGCAACAGGCGCCGCCGCCGCGCGATCCGGCCGCGCCCGGGGACAAGCGTGGCAAGGACGGCGACCAGGCGCGCCAGGTCGGCACTCCAGCGGTCATCGGACAGGACTGCCGCCTGACGCCGGGCCAGGCCGGCGATGGCGTCGGGCAGGTCGGCCTCGGAGGGCATCACAGCGCCGCCCACCAGCAGCGGGATGACCGGCTTGCCGGTGGCGAGTGCCGCCTCGATCTCCCGGCGCACGAAGTCGCCGGTCTCGTCCAGGCGGCGACGGCCCAGTGCGTCCGCCACCAGCCAGCGCGGGCCGATCATCACCAGCACGCTATCCACCCGCTCCAGATGGCGCTGGATGGCGGCGACGAAATCCTCGCCGGGATGGATGTCGTCGACGTCGCGGAACACGCTGCCGGAGCCGAATTCAGCCTCCAGGGCGTCGGCCAGGCGGCCGGCGAAGCCGGCGCTGTCGTCGCGGCGGTAGCTGAGGAAGATGCCGGCCATGCCGCCTACCTCATGAGGTGCAGATGTTCGCGGGCGAAGGCGCCCATGGCCTTGCCCATGTCCGTCGCGAAGGGAAAGGCGTCGTCGCGGCCGGGCGCCAGACCCACCCGGTGTTCGCGGCGCTCGCCGCCGTCGCAGGGCAGCGCGGCCAGGCGCCAGACCCACCCGGTGTTCGCGGCGCTCGCCGCCGTCGCAGGGCAGCGCGGCCAGGCGCAGTTCCGGCCAGTGCGCGCTTTCCGCTTGAGAGATGCTGAATTCCTGGCGCGCGAGGGCGACCCAGAGCACGCTGGCGCCGGTATCCCGGCAGGCCTGTTCGCGCGCGGGTGGCCCGCCTTCCAGCAGGCCGCGCGCGGTCTCGCCGGGCGATCCCTGCACCACGCTGAAGCGATCGCCGGCCTGTTCCAGCAGTCGGTCGCGGAACAGGGTGGCCATTTTCGCGCTGTAGCCGGGCGACTCCTCCCGGTTCCAGAAAGCCCGGTTGCCGGGCAGGCCCAGCGCGTGGATCAGCGCCTTCGGCTTTTTCGCCTGGGGTGACGCGGCCGGGGCGGTGCCGGCCGGTTTCTCGGCAGTGGCGCGGGTGGGAGCCGCCGCAGCCGGAGCGGTCGCGGGAATCGCCGCTGCCGGGGGCGCGGCGGGCGCGGGTTCGGCCGGGACCGCCGGTGGCGCTTGTACGGCCGCGATCGCCGGCACCTGGCGTTCTGGGCGGGATGTGGGCCGGGCCGGCGTTGGCGCGGGCGCTGCGGCTTCGACCTGGACGGATGCCGCCGGCGGCTGCGTGGCCACGGAGGTTGGTGGGGCCAGGGAGACAGGCGGGGCATCGTGCGGATCGCCAGGAGCCTGCCCGGGCCCGCGCGACCACAGGCCCAGGCCGATGCCCGCCAGCGCCAGGACCAGGGCGCCGGCCAGCCAGGCCGTCCGCGGGGAGGGCTTCGCCTTGGTGGGAGAGGCGGGGACGAGAACCGGCTCCAGGGTTCGCAGCAGGTGTTCCACGTCCGCGTCCCAGCGGCTGTCGCGCAGTTCCACCGCCTGGCGGCGGGCGAGCGGCCGCAGGGCCTCGGGCAGGGCCTCCTGCGTCGGCATCGCCGCGCCTTCCACCAGCACCGGGATGACGCGGATCCCGCGCGCCAGGGCGGCGCCGGTTTCCAGGCGCACGAAGTCGCGCGGGTCGTCGAGCCGGCGCGCGCCGTCGGCGTTGCGCGCGTCCAGCCAATGGCGGCCGATGACGGCGAGAAGGACGTCGCAACTGCCCACGGCGGCGTCGATGCGCTCGACGAAATCCACGCCGGCGTCGATGCCCTCGACGTCCATGAACACGGCGGCCGGGCCGAAGCGCGCCTTCAGACGGTCGAACAGCCGGCCGGCATGGCCGGCGGCGTCCTCGCGGCGGTAGCTGATGAAGATACCGCCCATCAGGCGAAGCCCCGCAGGTGTTCGCGACGCACGTGGGCGTTCGCGTAGGTCGCGCCCACCCGCTGGATGGCGGCGATGTGCTTGATCGAATCCATCACCTGCACGCTGGCCGGGTCGATGTCGGCAAGGCCCAGGGCGGCCAGGCCGGCGGCGGAAACGTCGGGGTCGTAGCGGGCGTAGGCGAACTGCTTGGCGCCGGTCCAGTTGGACTCCCCCGGCGCCGCCAGCATGTCACCCACCTCGCGGTCGATGGGGCCGCCGTGGCGGCATTCGCCGAGCATGCGGCAGGCCATGTCCCAGCCGGCGGAGGCGGCGTTCATGAGGGCGGAGGGGATGCTCTTGGCATGGTCGAGCAGCCAGAGATCCTCGGCATCCAGGTCCGGCCGCGCCCGCGCCGCGTTGCCGGTGCCCACCGAGACGATCAGCATGCGCTCGGCGCCGGTGGCCCAGTTCAGGTGGTAGGGCGCGGCGGTGGCCATCTGGAAGGCGAGGAAGGCGGGGTTGTTGTAGGTGGTGACGCCGCCGTCGACGAACACGAACTGGTATTCCTCCGGCGTGCCGGGGGCGAAGGTCACCACCTCCGGCGGGAAGAAGGTGGGCGCGGCGGTGCTGGCGCGCACCAACTGCCACAGCGGCAGGTCCAGGTTGCAGTCGCGGCGGCCGCGCTGGTTGTACTTGGCGGCGGGGTTGTTGGACACCGGCCAGGGCGAGTCGGTGCTGTGGTTGCGCAGGACCATCATGAGCAGGCTGCGCAGGCCTGGGTCGCCGAGGGTGGCGGGAGGATCGCTGGGGGCGTGGCCGAGGGCGCGGTTGAGTTCGACGCGCAGCTTCTCGGCCAGGGCCTCGTCCTCGTAGCTGTAGCGCAGGCGCTTGAACACGGAGGCCTTGTCGAACATCTGCGCGCCGCTGTCCACGTAGAACTTGCGGATGTCGGCCATCGCCATGCCCGCAGACACGCAGGCGGCGATGATGGCGCCGGTACTGGTGCCGCAGGCGAAGTCGAAGAAGTCGGCCAGCACCAGCTTGGGGTCGTTGCGTGCGGCGCGCAGGTCGGCTTCCAGCTTGGCCAGGATTTCCACGCTGATGAGGCCGAGGATGCCGCCGCCGTCGCAGGCGAGGATCTTCTTCGGGCCGGGTGCGTGCAGGCGTTCGTGCAGGGAGGTGGGCATGGCGGGGACTCCTTTTCCGGTTCGTCGGGTCACAGCAGATAGCGCTCGATCTGGCTGACCGGCGCGTTGCGCAGCAGGTAGAGATTCGGGTTGTCGCGTTCCGCGCGCTCGCCGGCCTCGCTCACCGCCACCGGCTCACGCGCCAGGATGCACAGGCGGCGGCTGACGCAGTCGGCGCGCCAGCGTGGGTCGGCGGCGCGGCCACGCTCCTCGACGGCGATGCGGGTGAGCTGGAATTCGTCGGCGGGCCGCTCGCGCGCCACCCGCCGGCGGATGGCGTCGTGCGCGCGGTCCAGGCTGCCCTGCTGCACGCACAGGTCATACAGCGCGGCCAGGCAGCGCAGGTTGGCGATGCGCACGGGCAGCAGGCCGCGCAGCCAGGACAGCGCCACCACCAGCTTGCGGCCGTAGGTGTCGTAGGCGTAGCGCAGCATTTCGGCGCGGAAGGCGGGCTCCCGGCCGACGGATTGCAAAGCCGCCTTCCAGCGCGTGTCGAAGTCGGCCTTGCGCGGGCCGCGGCTGAGGGCGTCGGCCCAGGCCACCTGGCGCACGCGCGAGGGCAGGGCCAGCACCGCCAGCCATTCTGTCCACAGGGGGCCGAAGCAGGCCTTCAGCCGCGCCTCGTCGCGGGCGCGGAAGCGGCGGAACAGCTCCTGCAGGGTGCCGGTCTTGAAGTTGACCTGGAGCGGACCGAAGGACAGGCCGGCGCCGTCGAAGTTGCCGGTGACCTGCAGGTAGGGATCGCCGGAGGTCTCGAAGCCGGCGGTCACCGCGATGGCGCGGTCGAGGGCGCGCTCGGCGGCCAGGGCGGGCAGGTGGGCGGGATCGGGCATTTCCACGTAGAGCTTGCCGGAGCGCGCCTCCACCCGAGCCAGATCACCCTCGCGCAATAGCCGCAGGGCGGCGGCCTCGAGGCCGGCGGCGTCGGCCGCCGCAAGCCAGGCGAAGCGCCCCTGCAATCCGGCGCCAAGGCCGTGTGCCGGGGCCATGCCGGCGATTTCCAGGGGCGCGCCGAGCTGGTCGCGCAGGATCTGCACCGCGGCCACCAGCTCCCGGTGCACGCGCACCCCGCCGTCGGCGCCGGCGTATTCGGCGAGCGTGAAGTTGGGGGTGACGCGGGCGCGGGCGGGACCGCCGACGAGATAGTCATCCTGGTAGCGCAAACCTTTCGCCATTGGGTTCTCCTTTACGTGTTCTCCACTTTGTCGTCCGTGCCGGCGGCGAACAGCGCAGCCAGCGCCGCGCCGGCTGTCGCGGGGTTCAGGGTGTCGGCGCGCAGCCAGGTAAAACGTCCGGGCGGCGCGTCGGCCAGATCGGCCTGGGCGATGTCCCTGGCGGTGGCGGCGTCGTGCAGCAGCACCACGCGGCGCAGATGCGAGGCCGCCGCCAGCACGCCCAGCTCGAAGCGGCAGCCGCGGTTCTCGGCGCGGAAACCGCGCAGATCCATGAGCACCACGTCGCTGCGCGCCACCAGGGCGCGCAGGGCGGCCTGCCAGGTGGCGTCGAAGCAGTAATGTTCGTTCACCCGGTAGCGGCCGTCCGGGTCGGGTTGCAGGTCCAGTTCGGCCATGCGGCGCGGCAATTCCGTTTCGTCGGCGATGAAACGTTCGCGCAGGCGGCCGTTCAGGAAGGCGAACAACTCGTCCGCGTCCAGGGTGCGGCTGACCAGGTCGGTGCCGGCGATGAGCAGGGTGTTGCCGGTCAGGCGCCAGCGTTCCACCACCCGGTCGAACAGCCGCTCCACCTGGGCGTCGCGCTGGAACACGCGCAGCACCAGCAGGGTGGCGGGCGGCGCGGCGGGCCGCAGCCAGCCGCGCAGGGCCGCGCCGGCGACCGGCAGCCAGAGCCAGGGCAACAGCTGGGTGAGGCCTGCGGCGCCGTTGCCCTCCACCGCGGTCAGGGTGCTGGCGGACAGCACCACGAACCAGTAGGCGGCGAACAGGTAAGCCAGGTCGGAGAAGCGCTTGGCCCGATAGGCCGCCGCCAGCCAGCGCGCCAGGGCGTACACCGGCCAGGCCAGCAGCAGCCAGGGCACGAAGGCGAGGGCGACGATGGCGCCGTAGGCACCCAGCCAGCCGACCAGCGTGTACACCCAGGCGGGCGGATCGGCGGCGCCGGCGGCCATGACCTGCAAGACCAGCACGGAGGCGGTGGTGAGAACCAGCAGGGGCGGCAGCAGGTAGGGCGCCACCGCGCGGATGCGGCCGCTGGCGGCGATCGCCAGGGTGACCAGCATGGGCAGGGCGACCACGCTGCCCAGCCAGCCGGCGACCTGGGCGAAGGACTGGTTTTCGTTGGAGCGCAACATCACCAGCACGGCCATGACCGCCATGTAGGCCAGCACGGCGCCCAGGGTGCGCGCCAAGGACCAGCGCAGGGCCAGGCCCCAGGCCAGGGTCATCGGCCAGGCGTAGACCAGGCCCAGCACCAGCAGGCGGTTGAGGGAGAAGTGGGGATCGTCGTAGACGAACAGCAGCGCCAGCCAGGACTGGGTGAGGCCGACCAGCAGGCTGACGCCGCCGAGGGCGAGCAGGAAGCGCCGGCTGGCGCGGCGGTTGGCCGCCAGGTCGAGGGCGACCGCTGGCCGCTGCTCGAGTAGGGTGAAGGATTCGTCCGCCGCCGGCCGGGCGGCGTCCGGGGCCGGGCCGGCGCGCATCAGCGCCACCATGCGGCGGCGGTACAGGGCCGCCACCAGCCAGGCAAGCAGGCCGGACAGGAACACCGCGGCGAGCAGGGCGGACAGCAGGGCGCCGGTGGAGATCAAGGCTTCGGCTCCGTGCGCGTCGGGGATGGGATGCGGGAGCGCTTCGCCATGCCTGGGAGCTCAGTTCGCGAAGAGGGCACGGGTGTCGAGGATGGCGACGCGCCCGGCGTATTGCTTCACCGTCTCCACCATGTGCTGCGTGCCGCCCGGCCCCTTGCCGCCCTGACCGTTCCAGAGGGCGACGAAGCGCACCTGGTCGGGACCGTGCGCCAGGGCGGTGAACAACTGCCAGAGATTGTTGCGCTCATAGGGATTCATCCCCGCCGGCGGCGCGCCCAGTTCCTCGGGCTGCACGCGGATGGCCACCCGGTCGTGGCGCTCCTTCAGGGCGTAGTAGCGGTCCACCCAGGATTCCCCGGCGAAGGCGACCGAAGCCTGGAGGAATTCCGGCTCCTCGAACTGGAGGAACAGCTCGACGCGGCAGCCGCGCGCCAGGGCGGCCTCGGCGAACAGCGTGTCGCCGCCGCAGGCGCCGCCGCACAGGGCGAGATCGTCGGCGCCCATGCCCAGCTCCGCGAGCTTGTCGGCGATGGCGCGCGCCGCCGCCGCTTCCTTGTCGGCGGGGAAACGCGCTTCGGGCCGGTCCGTCGCGTCGAGCATGTGGCCGCTGAACAGGAACACCCGGCGCGGCCGCCAGGGCGCCTCCAGGTCGGCGATCTCGGCGTCGACGACGCCCAGGGCGGCGGCCACCGCCTCGGGACGGAAGCCGAGATCGCGCAGGATGAGCAACTGCTGGCGGCTGGAATCGAGCGCGAACCAGTCCTTGTCGGCGACCGTGACCGCCTCGCGCCAGGCTTCTTCGACCTGCTCCGGCGGGCTCAGCAGGACGTTGAGTTCGGCCCAGCTGGCGCGCGTCCAGTAGTCCTCGGGCTGGCGTTCCAGGGCCGCCAGGCAGGCCCAGGTGACGCCGCCTTCCAGGTTGGGCAGGCTGGCGGGCTGCTTGAGCTTGCCACCCAGGTGGAGCTGGAGGTGGCGCAGGGTGCAGGCGTTGATGCCGGCATAGAAATGCGCGGGGTCGCGGATGAAGGCGTTCATGTAGGGCTCGACGGCCTGCACGAGTTGCGCGATCTCCCGCGCGGCGCCCTCGCGCATGGCCTCGGGCGTCGCGTCCGGCAGGCGCCAGCGACGCACCCAGTCGTCCTTCTCGACGCGTCCGAGGAGGCACCAGTCCTCCGCTTCCAGCGGGCGCAGCCGGAGCAGATTCTCGGCCCATTCCAGGGCGGCGTCGTGCCGGCCCAGGCGTCCCAGCAGCAGGGCCTTGTCGCGCTGGCAGCCGATGTCTTCGGGCGCGAGTTCCAGCGCCGCCTCCACCTGTTCCAGGGCCAGGCGGTACTGGCGCAGCTTGAGCAGCGCCTTGCCGGCGGCGCGGCAGGCCTCCAGTCGCAGAGCCCAGATGGGGGTCTCTTCCGCCAGCACCAGCACGTCACCGGGCCGGTTGCGCTTGCGCGCCACCTCCATGCGCCGGTGCCAGCCCTCGTAGGCGGCGCGGAACTCGTTGTCGCCGGCCAGCAGCAGGTCGCGCCAGGGCGGCTCGCGCAGGTCGCGCAGCAGGTGATAGACGGGGCTGATGGGGCGGCCGTGCCAGGATTCCATGGTGGCGCGCGCCATCGCGCCGAGGGTGGCGCGGTCGGCGGCCAGATGGGCGGGATCGGGACGCCCCTCCAGCAGGTGGTAACGCAGCTTGCGCTCGGTGTAGACGTCGAAGGGCTGGTAGGCGCGCGCGCTCTGCACCAACAGCACGCCGCGCGCGCGCAGGGCGTGGCGCACGCCCAGCTCGTACCAGACGTTGGGGTTGTCGATGCTGAGGTCCACCACCACCAGGTCGGCGAGCAGCAGTTCCTGGAACATGTCGGTGCGGATATCGCCCGCGCGCCGCTCCTCGTCGGCGCGGAATACCTGGAAGCCGGCCTCTTCCAGGGCGGGTTTCAGATAGTCGGCGTACACCGCGTCGAACTCGATGTCCTGCTTGCGGCCGTAAGGCATGGCGACGAACACGTGCGATGCCATGGATCTCCTCGTTATTCTTGAGCGCGATACTCAGACTTTAGCAGCCCGTGTGGAAATCGGCATGCGCGCGCGGCGCGGCTTTCAGCTCCACTGTTCGGGCGGCAGGTGCTCGCGCGCGTAAGCCATGGGGATGTCCTCCGCCAGGAACACGGCGAAGAGGTCGGGGTCGATGTGACCTTCCTCCGCCATGCGACGCATGATGTCCAGGCAGGCGGAGACCGGCTTGGCCTGCTTGTAGGGGCGGTCGCAGGCGGTGAGGGCCTCGAAGATGTCGGCGATGGCCATGGCGCGCGCCTGCACCGACATCTGCGCGCCGGTGAGCCCTTTCGGATAACCCTTGCCGTCGACGCGCTCGTGGTGGCCGCCGGCGAATTCCGGCACGCGCCGCAGGTGGCGGGGCCAGGGCAACGCCTCCAGCATGCGCACGGTGGCGACGATGTGGTGGTTGATGACCTCGCGCTCGGCCTCGGTGAGGGTGCCCTTGGGAATGCGCAGGCAAGCTTCCTCGTCGGCCGTGAGGAAGGCTTGCTCGACCCCGTCGGCGTCGCGCCAGCGCTCGCCGGCGATGCGCGAGACGCGTTCCTGGTCGGCCGCCGCCATGGTCTCGCCGCCGAGGTTGCAGCGGCGCAGGAAGTCCCGGTCCGCGTCCAGGCTCGCGAGGCGCGCGCGGTAGTCGGCCTCGATGCTTTCGCGCTCGCCGGGCCGTTGCAGCAGCGCTTGCAGACGGGCGATGTCGGCGTCCCGGCGCAGCACCTCGAAGCGGGTGTCGAGCAGATGGATGCGGTCGCACAGGGTTTGCAGCTTGGTGGCCTTGTCCATCACGTGCACCGGCGTGGTGATCTTGCCGCAGTCGTGCATGAGGGCGGCGACGCGCAGTTCGCGACGGTCGCGGTCGTCCATGCGGAAGTCCGCGAGCGGACCGCTTGTCGCGCGGTGGGCGGCCTCGGCGATCATCATGGTGAGCACCGGCACGCGTTCGCAGTGCTTGCTGGTGTAGGGGGATTTCTCGTCGATGGCGGTGTTGACCAGGTTCACCAGGGCTTCGAACAACTCCTCCAGTTGGTCGATGAGCCGCCGCTTGGTATAGGCGATGGCGGCCTGCGAGGCGAGCGACTCGGCCAGCCGCCGTTCCTCCTCGGTGAAGCCGCGGATGGCGCCGCTGTCGGGGTCGAGGGCGTTGATGAGCTGCAACACGCCGATGGTTTCGCGGTGATGGTCGATGAGAGGGACGGTGAGGAAGGCGCGGGAGACATAGCCGGTGCGCCGGTTGAATTCGCGCGTGCCGGAGAAATCGAATCCCTCGGCGCGGTCGACGTCGTCGATGTGCACGGTCTTCTGCCGGGCCGCGGCGTGCGCCGCCACCATGCGGTCGTTGGGCCGCCCGTCGGCGTCGAACAGGGGTATGTCCGGCAGGTCGATCTCGCCGCCCTGGCGGCCGCCCAGGCGCAGGCCGAGGCTGCGGTTGACGAGGATGGCGAACTCCAGGGCGCGTGCCGCGTTGACGCGGTAGACGGTGCCCGCGTCGGCATGCGTGAGCTGCATGGCGGAGAGCAGGATCTGTTCCAGCAGATGGTCGATGTTCTCCTCGCGCGACAGGGCCACGCCGATGGCGTTCAGGCGTTCCAGTTGATCGAGCTGGGGGCGGACATCCATGACGTGCCTCGTTGCCGGACGGGAGCCCATGATAGCCAGCCTTGCGCACCGGCGGGGGCTCAGGATAATGCCCTGGAGGCGGGCCGGCGTCCGAGCGCCCGGCCGCCCGTCATCGTTTCGGAGCCCGGTTTGTCCGCATCCACCGTCGCACGTATCGCCCCGGTTTTCCGCTGGCTGCTCGCCTGTCTGGCGCTGAGCCTGGCCATGAGCCATGCCGCGGCCTGGGCGCAGGTGGCGGTACCGCCCTTGCAGAGCCGGGTCACCGACCTCACCGGCAGCCTCGACGAGGCCACCCGCGCCTCGCTGGAAAACCGCCTGCGCGAGCTGGAACAGGCCAAGGGCAGCCAGATCGCCGTGCTGCTGGTGCCGACCACGCAACCCGAGAGCATCGAACAGTTCGGCCTGGGCGTCGCCGAAACCTGGAAGCTCGGCCGCAAGGGCGTCGACGACGGCGTCCTGCTGCTGGTGGCCAAGGACGACCGGGCGCTGCGCATCGAGGTGGGTTACGGCCTCGAGGGCGCAATCCCCGACGCGGTGGCCCAGCGCGTCATCGAGGAGAGCATCGTTCCGCGTTTCCGAGAGGGGGATTTTTCCGGCGGCGTCGAGGCCGGCGCGCAAGCGCTCATCCGGCTCGTCGAGGGCGAGGCCCTGCCGCCGGCGCCGGGCGCGGATGCGGGGGTGTCCGGGGATGACGCGCTGTCCCTGGCGATGATGTTCATTTTCGTGGTCGGCGGCATCCTGCGCGCGCTTTTCGGCGCGCTGATCGGCGCCGCCGTGGCGGGGGGAGTGGCCTTCCTCGGCGCCTGGTGGCTGCTCGGCAGTCTGGGCGTCGGCGCGGTCGTCGGAGTGCTGGTATTCGTGCTGACCCTGATCGGCATTTCCAACATCATCGGCGCCGGAGGTGGTCGTGGTGGCGGGCGTTCGGGTGGATTCGGCGGGGGCGGCGGCGGTTTCGGCGGAGGCGGCGCCTCCGGGCGTTGGTAGAGTGAGAGCCTGTGAATAAATCTACTGCGTGTCCCGATTGCTGCGTTGGGCGGTGCTCGCTCCTCGCCTATCGATTTGATATGTCTCGTCGCTGCGCTCCGTCCGCCTTGCACTCGGGCCGCTCGCTACGATTTCTTCACAGGCTCTGACGGCATGACGAATTCCACTTTGCCGCGTCTTCTGCGCCATCTCTTGCAGCCCGCCTGGCGCGTGCGCCGGCTGTTCGACGCCGCCGCCATGGCGCGCATCGGCGAGGCCGTGGCGCGATCCGAAACGGGGCACGGCGGCGAGATCCGCTTCGTGGTGGAGGCCGCCCTCGACTTCCTGCCGCTGCTGCGCGGCGTCACCGCGCGCGAACGGTCGGTACAGGTGTTCTCCGATCTGCGCGTCTGGGATACCGCCGACAACAACGGCGTGCTCATCTACCTGCTGCTGGCCGACCATGATGTCGAGATCGTCGCCGACCGGGGCGTCAGCGCCCGCGTGGGGGCGGCGGCATGGGAGGCCATCTGCCGGGAGATGGAAACACATTTCCGCCGCGGCGAATTCGAGGCCGGCGCCCTGACCGGCATCGCCCGTGTCGATGCCCTGCTGCGGCAGGTGTACCCGGCCGCCGGCGGCGGCGCCAACGAACTGCCGGATGTGCCGGCCGTGCTGGGGTAGGTGGCGGTAGCCGGCACCAGGCCGGCAACCGGGTGTTTCGGCCTTATTCCACCTTGGCGGTGGCGCGCAGTTCCTGCACGAACCTGCGCAGTTGCTGCTGCTGCATTTGCCGGACGATCTGCCCCTTCAGCTTGTCGAAGGTGGGGAAGTCGAGGGTGCGCATGTCGTCCAGGCGGATGACGTGCCAGCCGAACTGGGTTTTCACCGGCGCCCTGCTGATCTGGCCTTTTTTCAGCTTGGTCATGGCGTTGGCAAATTCCGGCACCAGGTTGGCGGGCAGCACCCAGCCGAGGTCGCCGCCGTTGTCGGCGCTGGCGTCCTTGGAGAGTTTCTTGGCCTCGTCCTCGAACTTGGTCTTCTTGCCGGTGGTGAGCCGGGTGATGAGGTCTTTGGCCTCCTTCTCGCTGCCCACCAGGATGTGACGGACACGGTATTCATCGCCGCCGGCCTGGACCTTGGCCTTGTCGTATTCGGCCTTGACGACCTCTTCGCCGATCGGGTTGCGGCCGAGGTATTGGTCAATCGCGGCCTGGGCCAGGATGTCCTTTCTCTGGTATTCGAGCGCGGCCATCACCAGCGCGTTCTTGTCCAGGCCCTTGTGCGCCGCTTCCTGCGACAGCAGTTCGACGGTGATGAGGGCGTCGCGGATGGACTCCTCGGTGAGGGCCTCGGGGTTGGCGCCTCGGGACAGTCGGCCCTGACGCACGAAATTGGCGTAGACCGCCGGCACGGCCACACCGTTGACCACGGCGATGGGTGGCTTGGCCGGGGCCTGGGCGGGCGGCGCGGACGGCTCCGCCGCCAGAACGTTGCAGGAAAGAAGGGCGGACAGGAGCAGGATCTTTTTCATGGAAGTCTCAGGGTTGGGAGAGAAAAAGCGGGGTGCGGACATGGAGTCGGGGCCCGGCGTGGAGTTCCGGCGCGAGCTCACAACTCGCCCGGCGCCAGTGCGGTGATGGAAAGGGCGTGGATGGGACCTTGCATCAGATCGCCCAGGGTCTGATAGACCAGGCGGTGACGGGCCAGGGCATTGAGGCCGGAGAACGCCGGCGAAACCAGGGTGAGCTGGTAATGGCCACCGCCGCCACGGGCGCCGGCGTGGCCGGCATGCAAGGCGGATTCGTCGATGATTTCCAGGTGCTCGGGTTGCAGGGCGGCGAGGCGGGCTTTCATCGCTTCGATGGTGGCGTTCACGGCAGCACCCGCTTGAACGGTTTGACGCTGACTTGCGCGTAGACCCCGGCGGCCACGTAGGGATCGGCTTCGGCCCAGGCTTGCGCGGCTTCCAGGCTGTCGAAGGCGGCGACGATGAGGCTGCCGGAAAAGCCTGCCGGCCCCGGGTCCGGACTGTCGATGGCGGGGAAGGGGCCGGCCAGCAGCAGGCGGCCTTCGTCCTTCAGCTTGTTGAGGCGTTGCAGATGGGCGGGGCGGGCGGCCAGGCGCTTGTCCAGGCTGCCTGCGACATCCTCGCCGACGATGGCGTAATACAGGTTCACGGCTCTTCCTTGATGTGCTTCGACAGGTAGAAGGTCTGCGCGACGATGAACAGCAGCATCAGGCCCAGCGAGCCGAACATCTTGAAGTTCACCCAGGCGTCGGTGGAGAAGGTCATCGCCACCCACAGGTTGGCGATGCCCATGAAGGTGAAGAAGCCGGCCCAACCGAGGTTGAGGCGGGCCCAAACCTCGTCGGGCAGGCTGACCTGCTTCTGCATCATCAGGCGGATCAGGTTGCGCTCGAACAGGATGGGCGCCAGACCCAGGGTGAGGGCGAACAGCCAGTAGAGCACGGTGGGCTTCCACTTGATGAAGGCTTCGTCGTGCAGCAGCAGGGTGGCGCCGCCGAATACCACGATGAGGATCAGTGAGATCCACAGCATGGTCTCCACCTTGCGATGCCGCAGCCAGACCCAGCCGATCTGCACGAAGGTGGCGAGGATGGCCACCAGGGTGGCGAGGAACACGCCTGGCTTGTCGCCGCTTTCCAGGCTGATGCCGAAGGCGGAGAGCCAGGCGGCGGCGGCTTCCGGATTCTTCTCGCCGAGCTGGTAGGCGACGAAGAACAGGATGATGGGGAACAGATCGAACAGGATTTTCACAGGCGGGGGCGAGTGGCAGCGGGGGAGGGCGACGGGCATTTTGCTATGATTCCCAGCCATTCCTCAACCTTGAAGCCTATTTCATTGCCGCTGAAACAGGCTCAATCCATGACCGTTTACGATCTGCACTGCCATTCCACCGCCTCCGACGGGGTGCTCGCGCCCCGGCAACTGGTGGAACGGGCCGCCGCCATGGGCGTGGGCGTGCTCGCCCTGACCGATCACGACGAGCTGCGCGGCCTCGAGGAAGCGGATGCGGCGGCGGCGGAGTTCGGCATCCGGCTCGTGCACGGCGTGGAGATTTCCGTGACCTGGGGCGGCCATACCGTGCACATCGTCGGTTTGCGCGTCGACCCCGATGATCCCGTCCTGAGCAGCGGACTCGCGCGCAACCGCGACGGCCGCGCCGAACGCGCGCGCCGCATGGCCGACGAGTTGGCGCGCATGGGCATCCATGGCGCCCTGGAGGGGGCCTACCGGTTCGCCGGCAACCCCGCCCTCATCGGCCGCACCCACTTCGCCCGTTTCCTGGTGGAGCGCGGCGTGGTGAAGGACGTCAAGACCGTGTTCAGGAAGTACCTGGTGAAGGGCAAGCCGGGCTACGCCCCGCACGAATGGGCCGGCCTGGCGGAAGCGCTGCTGTGGATCCGCGCCGCCGGCGGCTTCTCCGTGCTGGCGCATCCGGGGCGCTACCAGATGGGGCGCGAGAAGATGCGCCTGCTGCTGTCCGAGTTCAAGCACCTGGGCGGTGACGCCATCGAGGTGGTCACCGGCAGCCACACGCCCGACCAGGTGCCGGTGTTCGCCGGGCTGGCGGAGGAGTTCGACCTGGCCGCCTCGGTCGGTTCCGATTTCCATGCGCCGGGCGAAGGCGGGCGCGAACTGGGCCGCCTGGAGTCCCTGCCGGCGCGCTGCCGTCCGCTGTGGAGCCAATGGTGAGCCTGTTCCTCAGCATCCATGCCGACAACCCGCAGGCGCGCCTCATCCGCCAGGCCGTGGAGGTCGTGCGCAAGGGCGGGGTGATCGCCTATCCCTCCGATTCCTGCTACGCCCTGGGCTGCCGCCTGGACGACAAGAAGGCCATGGAGCGCCTGCGCGAGATCCGCCAGATCGACGACCGCCACTTCCTCACCCTGGTCTGCCGCGATCTCTCCGAAGTGGCCCGTTACGCCCGCGTCGACAACGTGCAGTACCGCCTGATGAAGCACGGCACGCCGGGGCCCTTCACCTTCATCCTCGAAGCCACCAAGGAGGCGCCGCGACGCCTGTGGACGCGGCGCAACACCATCGGCCTGCGCGTGCCCTCGAATCCCATCGCGCACGCCCTGCTCACCGAGCTGGACGAGCCCCTGCTGTCGGCCACCCTGCACCTGCCCGGCGACGAATATCCGCTGTCCGATCCCTGGGAAGTGGACGAACGCCTGTGCCACGCGGTGGACGTCATCATCGACGGCGGCCATTGCGGCCTCACCCCGAGTACCGTGGTGGACCTCACCGACAAGGTGCCGTCCATCATCCGGCGCGGGCTGGGGGATCCCGCCCTGCTGGGGCTGGAATGACGCGATGGAACTGAACCTCATCCAGAAGATCACCGTGTTCGCGCTGCCGGTGGTGTTCGCCATCACCCTGCACGAGGCGGCGCACGGCTACGCCGCCCTGCGCTTCGGCGACCGCACCGCGCAGATGCAGGGTCGCATCAGCCTGAATCCGCTGCGCCACATCGACCTGGTCGGCACCATCCTCGTGCCCATCGCCATCCTGCTGCTGTCCAAGCTGGCCGGCGGCGGCGGCATCCTGTTCGGCTGGGCCAAGCCGGTGCCGGTCAACTTCAACAACCTGCGCCGCCCCAGGCAGGACATGATCTGGGTGGCGGCGGCCGGTCCCGGCGCCAACCTGCTCATGGCGCTGATCTGGGCCGGCATGATCAAGGTGGCCTTCCTGTTGCCCGAGGGCATCCGCATCCCCCTCGCCCTCATGGGCGGCGCCGGCGTCTTCATCAACGCCGTGCTCATGGCCCTCAACCTGATCCCCCTGCCGCCCCTCGACGGCGGTCGCATCGCCGTCGGCCTGCTGCCGCGCGGCATGGCTTACAGCCTCGCGCGGATCGAGCCCTATGGCATCTTCATCCTGCTTGGTCTCATGTTCCTGGGCGTGCTGGGCTTCTTCCTTTGGCCCCTCATCGATGCCCTGGTCGCCCTCGCGGCCTTCCTGTTCGGCATGAGCCACATGGAGCTGCTGGCCATCATCCAGATCGTTCTCAACTGACGGAAAACCCATGTACGCGGATCGAGTCCTCTCCGGCATGCGCCCCACGGGCAGCCTCCACCTGGGCCACTACCACGGCGTCCTGAAAAACTGGATCAAGCTCCAGCACGACTACGAATGCCTGTTCTTCGTGGCCGACTGGCACGCGCTCACCACCCACTACGACAATCCGCTGGGCATCGAGGACGCCACCTCGCAGATGGTCATCGACTGGCTGGCGGCGGGCGTGGATCCCGCCAAGGCCACCCTGTTCATCCAGTCCCAGGTCATCGAGCACGCCGAGCTCCACCTGCTGCTCTCCATGATGACCCCGCTGGGCTGGCTGGAACGGGTGCCGACCTACAAGGACCAGCAGGAGAAGCTCACCGAGAAGGATCTCTCCACCTATGGCTTTCTCGGCTACCCGCTGCTGCAATCCGCCGACATCCTCATCTACCGCGCCAACCAGGTGCCCGTGGGCGAGGACCAGGTGCCGCACATCGAATTCGCGCGGGAAATCGCGCGCCGTTTCAACCACCTCTACGGCAAGGAGCCGGGCTACGAGGAGAAGGCGGAAGCCGCGGTGAAGAAGCTGGGCGGCAAGAAGGCCAAGCTCTACCAGGAACTGCGCACCCGCTACCAGCAGGCGGGGGACGAGGCCGCCCTGGAGTCCGCCAAGGCCTTGCTGGGCGAAACCCAGAACCTGTCCCTGGGGGACAAGGAGCGGCTCTATGGCTACCTGGAAGGCGGCGGCAAGATGATCCTCACCGAGCCCGAGGCCCTGCTCACCGCAGCCTCGAAGATGCCCGGTCTGGACGGCCAGAAGATGTCCAAGTCCTACGGCAACACCATCGCCCTGCGCGAGGATCCGGAGGTGGTGATCAAGAAGATCCGTACCATGCCGACCGACCCGGCGCGGGTGCGACGCACCGACCCCGGCGACCCCGCGCGCTGCCCAGTGTGGCAACTGCACGAGGTGTATTCCGGCGCCGACACCCGCGATTGGGTGCGCCAGGGCTGCGTCAGCGCCGGTATCGGCTGCCTGGACTGCAAGCAGCCGGTGATCGACGCCATGCTGAGGGAACTCGCGCCCATCCAGGAACGCGCCCGCGCCCTCACCGAGGACCCCGACACCGTGCGCAACATCATCGCCGACGGTTGCGAAAAGGCGCGTGATCTGGCGCGGGAGACCATGCGCGACGTGCGCGAGGCGATGGGCTTGAGCTACGGCTGACCCGGTGACCTGGACGTCACCGGGCTCACAGGAGCGGGTCGCGCATCCTTTTCTCGCGCTGTCGGGTTGAAACCTGGCGCTTCGGCCATACCCATGTCACAGGCGTAGCCTACAAACAGAAGCATGACCGAAGATTCCCATACCCCCATCGAAGGCGAAGTCGTCAAACCCGGCGAGGCCGGCGCCACGCCCAACCTGCCGGCGCAAACGCTGCCGTCGAACATCTATATCCTGCCGCTGACCGAGAAGCCCTTCTTCCCGGCGCAGACCCTGCCGCTGATCATGAACGAGGGGCCGTGGATGGAGACGGTGAAGCGCATCGGCGACGCGGGCCACCAACTGGTGGGGCTGGTCTGCGTGCACGGCGACGATTCCGACGACGCCCGGCCGGAGGATTTCCACCGGATCGGCACCCTGGTGCGCATGCATCACCCGATGCGCGCGGACGGAAAGATCCAGTTCATCGCAGAGGGCATCCGCCGCTTCCGCATCGCCGAGTGGATTTCCGGCGAGGCGCCCTATTTCGCCCGCGTCGACTACCCGGCGGAGACCCGCCAGGCCACCAGCGGTGAGGAGATCAAGGCCTACGCCCTGGCCATCATCAACGCCATCAAGGAACTGTTGCCCCTCAACCCGCTGTATTCCGAGGAGTTGAAGTTCTTTCTCAACCGCTTCTCCCCCAACGAGCCGGCCCTGCTCACCGACTTCGCCGCCAGCCTGACCACCGCGCCCAAGGAGAAGCTGCAGGAGGTGCTGGAGGCCTTCAACCTCAGGAAGCGCATGCAGAAGGTGCTGGTGCTGATCAAGAAGGAGCTGGAGGTCGCCAAGCTGCAAACGCAGATCCGGGAAAAGGTCGAGGAGAAGATGACCCGGCAGCAGCGGGAGTTCTTCCTGCGCCAGCAGCTCAAGGCCATCCAGCAGGAGCTGGGCATCGCCAAGGACGACCGCACCATGGATCTGGAGCTCTACCAGGGCCGGGTGAAGAAGCTGAAGCTGCCGCCGCACGCGGAGAAGAAGATCGGCGAGGAGCTGAGCAAGCTGTCCGGCCTGGAACACGGTTCGCCGGAATACACCGTCACCCGCAACTACCTGGACTGGCTCACCAACCTGCCCTGGGGCAAGTACACCAAGGACAAGCTGGATCTCACCCGCGCCCGCCGCATCCTCGACCAGGACCACGACGGCCTCGACGACGTCAAGGAACGCATCGTCGAGTTCCTCGCCGTCGGCGCCATGAAGGGCGAGGTGGCCGGCTCCATCCTGTTGCTGGTGGGGCCACCCGGCGTGGGCAAGACCTCGATCGGAAAATCGGTGGCGCGGGCGCTGGGGCGCAAGTTCTATCGCTTCTCCGTCGGAGGCATGCGCGACGAGGCCGAGATCAAGGGCCACCGCCGCACCTACATCGGCGCGCTGCCGGGCAAGTTCATCCAGGCCATCAAGGAAGTGGAGTCGCAGAACCCGGTGATCATGCTGGACGAGGTGGACAAGATTGGCGCCTCCTACCAGGGCGATCCGGCCAGCGCCCTGCTGGAGGTGCTGGACCCGGAGCAGAACAGCGAATTCCTCGACCACTACCTGGACGTGCGCTTCGACCTGTCGAAAACCCTGTTCATCTGCACCGCCAACCAGCTCGACACCATTCCCGCGCCGCTGCTCGACCGCATGGAGGTGATCCGCCTCTCGGGCTACCTGCTGGAGGAGAAGCTCGCCATCGCCCGGCATCACCTGTGGCCCAAGCAGCTCAGGAAAAGCGGCCTCAAACGCGGCCAGGTCAGCATCACCGCCGCGGCCATCCGCAAGGTCATCGAGGGCTACGCCCGCGAGGCCGGCGTGCGTCAACTCGAAATGAGCCTGGGCAAGATCATCCGCAAGTCGGTGGTGCGCATCGTGCGCGGCGAAACCGAGCGGCTCCAGGTCAACGCCGACAACCTGGAACACTATCTCACCGAGCCGCCCTACCAGCAGGACAAGCCGATGACCGGCATCGGCGTGGTGACGGGCCTGGCGTGGACCGCCCTGGGCGGCGCCACATTGACCATCGAGGCGACCAAGGTGCACACCCTCAACCGCGGCTTCAAGCTCACCGGCAAGCTGGGCGAGGTGATGAAGGAATCCGCCGAGATCGCCTACAGCTACATCTCCAGCCACCTCAAGCCCTACAAGGCCGACCCGAAGTTCTTCGACGAGGCCTTCGTGCACCTGCACGTGCCCGAAGGCGCCACGCCCAAGGACGGCCCGTCCGCCGGCATCACCATGGCCACGGCGCTGCTGTCCCTGGCCCGCAACGAGAAGATCGGCCGGCCCCTGGCCATGACCGGGGAACTGACCCTGACCGGCCAGGTGCTGCCGGTGGGCGGCATCCGCGAAAAGGTCATCGCCGCGAAGCGGGTGGGGGTGCACGAACTGATCCTGCCCCAGGCCAACCAGCCGGATTTCGAGCGTCTGCCGGATTACGTGAAGGCCGGCCTGGAAGTGAGCTTCGTCCGCCATTACAGGGACGTGGCGAAGCGGGTCTTCGCCGGCAATGTATGAGGACTGAGGACTGAGGAAGGTGTGGTCCGCGCGTCATTTTGTCGATACTCGGCACTCGCTACTCAGTCCTTTGTTTCACCCCAGCGGCGGCCTGCTCTACCACCTGCGCGCCTGGCGCTGGCAGCGCACCCTGTGGGTTCCCTTCCACGACCAGGTGCGGCGCTGGCTCACCGACTGGCGGCCCGATGCCGAGCATCTGCTCCTGGTCGGTCCCAGCGGCGGCTACGCCCTGAGCAGCCAGTTCCTGCAGCGCTTCTCTCGCATCACCGTGCTTGAACCCGATGCGCTCGCCCGCCGCATCCTCTCAAGCCGCTTTCCGGCGCAGCGATTCGACTGGCAAGCGGCTGATTTCCTCGCCGGCGCGGGCGGTTTCCGCAGCCTCGCCGAGACCTGGCCGGAGGCCGCCTGCCTGTTCTGCAACCTGCTCGGCCAGACGCCGGTGGGAGCGGGGCCGGAGTTCCGGCATCGCGCCTGGCTGGACGGGCTGGAAGCCGCTCTGGCCGACCGGGCCTGGGCGAGCTGGCACGATCTGGCCTCGACGGCGCGTCCGGCGGACCGGCATGGCTGTCAGGCCACCGCTTCGGCGGAACCGCTGGACGCGGCGCTGGCCCGTTTCTGGCGGGGCGGCGAGTTGGCCATCCACGACCATGACAGCGCCGGACTTTGTCCCGCGTCGGCCCGCCAGTACACGGTCTGGAGCCTGACGCCGGAAAGCCATCACCTGATCGAGTGGATTTCCCGATAAGGAATCTGATTGATTCGTCATCTCCGCGCAGGCGGGGATCCAGGTCGTTGATAGTTCTGGGTTCCCGCCTTCATCCCCTGCAGGGGATGCGCGGGAACGACGAAATTGGTATGAATCAGCAGTTACTTAAGGCGGCAATGCGGGGGTATCGCGGGCAAGCCCGCTCCTCGGGTTGTGCTACCGCCAGAATAAGGTTCTGGGAACTTACATCTTCTCGCAGAGATACTCGCCCAGCCGCCCGTCGGCGGTGAGGATGTGCTCCGAGAGCCAGCGTTCCAGGAAGCGGAGCTGCTCCTCGGCGATGGGTTTGTCCGCTTGCAGGACGGCCTGCTGCAACGCTTTCGCGCTCTCGATGAGATCGCGGTGCTCGGTCTTGTGCGCTTCGGCTTCCGGATAGCGAAACTTGAGCATCAGCCGCTCTTCATGGCTGAAATGCCAGACCGTGCAATAAATCAGCTCGTCCAGGCATGCCGCGAGGTACTCCGGAGATTCCTTCTCGGCGACCGCATGATTGAGGATGTTGAAGATGTGGATCAGCTTGCGGTGGTCCTCGTCGATTTCATCCACGCCGATGCTGAGTATCTTGTCCCACACGATGTCTTTCACGGCTGTTCTCCTGCTTGAAATCCTTGGCTACTTTACTCCTGTTGGCTTTGTCCGGCCGCCATTAAGCGATCGCGAGCAGAGTGGACGATGGGAGGCGTGGTCCTGTCCACAAGCGCAATCCGGGGCTACGATGAGGATCGTCCACGCTTTCCCGCCCCGCCATGCAAACCTCCCAGGCCAGCGGCGCCCTGAGCGCCAATCTCGTCGACCTTGAGTCGCGCCGCATCTTCGCGGGCCGGGTCGAATGGCACGACGGAGTCATCACCCGGCTTCTGGAGGAAGGCCCGGAGAATCCCGGCCTCAGCTATCTGCTACCCGGCTTCATCGATGCCCACGTGCACATCGAGAGTTCCATGCTGGTGCCCGCCGAGTTTGCCCGCCTGGCAACCCGCCACGGTACCGTGGCGACGGTTTCCGACCCGCACGAGATCGCCAACGTGCTCGGCATCGAGGGGGTGCGCTTCATGCTGGACAACGCCCGCCGGGTGCCCTTCAAGCTGTTCTTCGGCGCGCCCTCCTGCGTGCCGGCCACGCCGTTCGAGACCGCCGGCGCGGAGATCGGCCTGGCCGAGCTGGACATCCTGCTGCGGCGCGAGGGTCTTTCCTACCTGTCGGAAATGATGAATTTTCCCGCCGTGCTGGCGCGCGACCCGGCCGTCATGGCCAAGCTCACCCTGGCGCGCGACCTCGGCCTGCCGGTGGACGGCCACGCCCCCGGCCTGACAGGCGAGAGCGCCCGGCGCTACGCCGAGGCCGGCATCGGCAGCGACCATGAATGCACCAGCCTGGCCGAGGCGCGCGACAAGATCGCCGCCGGCATGGCCATCCTCATTCGCGAGGGCTCGGCGGCGCGCGACTTCGACGCCCTGCACCCGCTCATCGCCAGCCACCCGGAGCGGGTCATGTTCTGCAGCGACGACAAGCATCCGGACGACCTCGCGCGCGGCCACATCGACCGCCTGGTGGCGCGGGCGGTGGCGGCGGGCCACGACCGCATGGCCGTGCTGCGCTGTGCCTGCCTCAATCCCGTGCGCCACTATCGCCTACCGGTGGGGCTGCTGCGCTCCGGCGATGCCATGGACGCGGTGGAAGTGGCCGACCTGCGCGAGTTCCGGCCGCTGCGCACCTGGGTGGATGGCCATCGGGTGGCCGAGGCCGGCCGCAGCCTGATCGAGCGGGTGCCGGTGACGCCCCTCAACCGCTTCGCCGCTTCGCGCATCACCCCGGCGGATCTGGCGGTGCCGGCCGGTCCGGGCCGCCTGCGCGTGATCGACGCCGTCGACGGCGAACTGCTGACACGCGAGGCACTGCTCGAACCGCGCATCGAGGACGGCTGCCTGGTGCCCGATCCATCCCGCGACGTGCTGCTGCTCGCCACCCTCAATCGCTACCGCCCGGCGCCGCCGGCGGTCGCCTTCGCGCGCGGCTTCGGCCTCGCGCGCGGCGCGCTGGCCTCCAGCGTCGCCCACGATTCGCACAACATCGTCGCAGTCGGCGCCGACGCTGCAAGCCTCTGCCGCGCGGTCAACGCCCTGGTCGATGCCGGCGGCGGCATCACCGTGGCCGACGGCGCGGGCGTGCAATGCCTGCCCCTGCCGGTGGCCGGCCTGATGAGCGCCGACGACGGCGACGCGGTGGCCGCCCGCTACGCTGAGCTGACGCGCAGGGCGAAGGCGCTCGGCTCGCCCCTGCGCTCGCCGTTCATGACCCTGTCGTTCATGGCCCTGCTGGTGATTCCGGAACTCAAGCTGAGCGACCGCGGCCTGTTCGACGCGCGCGCGTTCCGCTTCACCTCGCTGTTGGCATGAACCTCGCCGCTGCCGCCTCGGCTCGTCCGCGGCCGCTCGCGGCGCCGGATGCCGCCGGCGTGAAGCCCATCCGCCGCTCCCATTCCCGCAAGGTGAGCCTCGCCAGGCCGGCGAAATCGCCGTCCGGCAGCGCCCGTCGGGCCAGCACCACGTAAGGCGCCACGGCCAGGGCGATGCCCAGGTGGCCGGGCGGCATGATGGCGTGCGCGGTGCACAGGTAGGTGCGCTCGAACAGCAGGCCCTGGCCGCGGCCGCAGGCGACGATGCTTTCCGCCACGCGCGGGCGGTGGCCGCGCAGCCAGGCTGCGAGGTCGGCTTCACGATCGTTGTGCGTCCACACCCCTGCATCCTCGATGAAGAGGTCGGCGGTGACGCGGCGGTCGCGGGCGATCGACAGGGCCAGCACGCACCAGACGCCGTAGGCCTGTCCCACGCCCACATCAAGCGGGTCGGCCCGCGGCCGGTAGGCGGTCACGCTCTTGTTGGCGCAGATGACGTGGGCGCCCGGCGCCGGCGGGTAACGCCGCGCGTCCGCCGTGCCGAAGAGGGCCTGGCCCGCCTCCAGAAGAGGCTGGCCGTCGTACACCGGCAAGTCGGAGCCATCGTGCTGGATGACGCTGAACAGGGGTGTCAGGTGGTGCCCGGCGATGTCCTCGGCCACCGCCAGGTCGTGTCCCCAGACCTGGCCGGCGATACCGCAGAAGGAGGAGGCGGTCTGCATGTTGATCTGGCCCAGGTAGGCCCCCGCCGCCTCCGCGCGGTCGAGAGCGACGATGCCGTCGAGCAGGGCGTCGTCGCTCTTCTCCACCGTGGCGGTGGCCACTTTCAGCACGCTGACATAGCCCAGCCCCTCGGCGCCGGGCCGGGCATAGCCGTCGCAGTAGTCGGCGAACGGGCCGATGGCCCGATCATCGCAATCGCAGCGCTCCCCCATGGCGTTCAGTGCCCTGGCGCGCCGGGGTGCAGATAGGTGGTGCCCGAGGGGCCGACGCCGCTGACCTGGACGATGGCGTCCTCTTCCCCGACCCGCGCGAAGTGCGGGGCTCCGGCCGGCTCGACGAAGAAGCTGCCGGCCGGCATGGCGCGCAGCCGCTCCGTCTCGAAGCGTTCACCGAAACCGATGTGCAGGGTGCCGGAGAGCACGACCACCACGCGGTTCTCGGGGTGGAAATGGGGTTCCACCCGCAATCCGGCGGGCATGCGGATGCGCGCGGCATAGAGGCCGGGCTTGGCCATGTCGCCCGCAAGAGTGGCGATGGCCATGCCGCCGGGCCGACTGGCGTCCGCCTCCAGGCGTATTTCCGCCGGAGTCAGGGTGAGAGGGACGAAGCTTTCGCCGCTGGCCGGCTGGCCCCAGACGAAAGCCGCAAGCGCCGCCAGGGTGAGGGCGCGGCGCGGCAGGCGCGGGAGTTTCACGATGCTTACCTCCGGAAGGGGCGCGGGCCGTGGATGCCCGCGCTGCTACCAGCATAGACCCCCGCTCGCCGATTTCAGGGGGGGCCGCGCCGCCGTCGGCGCGCCGCAGCTCAGGCGGACGTGTCGCGGCGCGCGCGCACCGCCTCGGCGAGGCCGTTCAGCACCGGCATGGTCTGCTCCAGGCTGATGCAGGCATCGGTGACGGAAACGCCGGGCTGCAGCGGCTGTCCGGGCACGATGTCCTGGCGGCCTTCGTGCAGGTGGCTTTCGATCATCACGCCGACGATGCGGCGCTCGCCAGCGGCGACCTGGGCGGCGACCCCGGCGGCCACCTCGATCTGGCGCCGGTGTTCCTTGCCGCTGTTGGCGTGCGACACATCGATCATCACCTGCTCGCGCAGGCCCCGCGCGCGCAGCAGGGCGCAGGCGGCCTCGACGTCGGCGGCGGCGTAGTTGGGCTGTTTGCCGCCGCGCAGGATGACGTGGCAGTCGTCGTTGCCACGCGTTTCGAAGACGGCGGCCTGGCCCATCTTGGTCATGCCCATGAAGGCGTGCGGCGAGCGCGCGGCGACGATGGCGTCGGCCGCCACCTTGATACCGCCGTCGGTGGCGTTCTTGAAGCCGACCGGGCAGGACAGGCCCGAGGCCAGTTGCCTGTGGGTCTGGCTTTCGGTGGTGCGCGCGCCGATGGCGCCCCAGCTCACCAGGTCACTGATGTACTGCGGACTGAGCAGATCGAGGAATTCGGTGCCCACGGGCAGGCCCAGGGCGAGAATGTCGAGCAGCAGCCGGCGGGCCTTTTCCAGGCCCTCGTTGATGGCGAAGCTGCCGTCCAGGTGGGGGTCGTTGATGTAACCCTTCCAGCCCACGGTGGTGCGGGGCTTCTCGAAGTACACCCGCATCACCAGCAGCAGTTCGCCGGCCAGGTCGCGCGTGCGCTCGATGAGCTCGCGGGCGTACTGCATGGCCTGGTCGTGGTCGTGGATGGAGCAGGGCCCCACCACGACGATGAGCCGGTCATCCTTGCCGTGCAGCACGCGGGAAATCGCCGCGCGGCTGGCCTCCACCGTGGCGCGCGCGACCGGACTGGCCGGCAGCCGCTCCTCCAGCAGGGCGGGCGTGATGAGGGGGCGCACCGCCTTGATGCGCAGGTCGTCGATGCGGGTGGAGTCGAGGGTGGACATGGATGTGGGTGCGGTATCTGGCGGAGCAGCAATGATAGTCTCACCAACCTGCTCAGGTCAGGATGCATCGTTTTTTGATGGGGCCGGGGATTCGAACTTCAGGGCCAGAACGCCATCCCCACGCTCTATGCGCCCGAGTTCCACCAGCCGTGCAATCGCCCGATAGAGCGCCTCATGGGTCACGGCCAGTTGCTTTGCCAAGTCTTTGACGGAGCAGGTCAATGTATATCGGCCGTCAGTCCCCTCCGTCTCGATCAGGTGCAACAGCCGGTCCTGCACTTTGGGCAGTGACAGGCGCTCGTTTTGAAGCCGCAGTTGCCGCACTTCCCGGCTGAGCATGGCGATCCATCGCTCGGCAAAGGCTGCATCATTCTTGAGGGCTTGGCGTAGCGCAGGGATGGGGACCTTGGTGACCTGGGTGCCCAAAGTGGTCCGGCCGTCGCAGTGGTAGCGGTTGGACGTCAAACTGGCCTCCCCCACGAAGCCACTTTGGCAGCGTTGCAGGCAGGCCTGTTGACCATCAACGCCGTGGCGCTCCAACACCACCTCGCCGGTCGACACAAAGAACATCCAGCGAGGCTGGTCACCGGTCAAAAACAATGCCGTTCCTCCCGGACAGACTTCAGCCTCGCACTGACTGTGAAGGCTGGCTGGCAACAACTGCTTGAGGGGCGCAGGCAGGGAGTTCATGGCTGACCAGGATCATATGACAATAATCATATGCAAGGCATGCCTATCGTCCCGATACTTCAGCCATGACTGATCCATTTTTTAGCTTCGGGCGCCACTTGCCCGAATACGTGTTGATGCGCGCCGAAGATTGACCATGTAAACGGAGGGTGTAAGAATTTTTGTGTAAACGGTCCCCCGGCAGGAAACTGCCGCATTGCCAGGAGCGATGATGACCGTACTGAAGCACGATGTACCCCCCGAGCTGATAGATAGTCGCCCCTGCAAAACCCTGCGCAGCCGCATAGACAGGGGGATATCACCGCAATCTGTCTCCCCGAATCCCGCAGGAATTGAAATAATCCCGCCAGAACCCGAGAGAAATCCCCCGCCGAGAGACGAGATGACCGCCGACTTCTTCCGCGCCCGCCTGGACCAGATGATCGACCTGAAGCACCCCCTGGCCGCGCTGGCCCAGCGCCTGCCCTGGGACCGGATCGAAGCCGCCCTCGCCCCCGCCTTTGCACGTCGAGACCGGCCAGGCCGGGAGGTGAACGGAGCTGACCTGTTCGGCCCCACCCTGGCGGTGGCCGGGTCGGGCATCAGTGCCGCCGGGCGCCCCCGCCTGTCGATCCGCCTCATGGCCTCGCTGCTCTACCTCAAGCACGCCTACAACCTCAGCGACGAAGACCTGGTCGAGCGCTGGGCCGAGAACGTCGTCTGGCAATACTTCAGCGGGATGGACTACTACGAACCGAGGCTGCCCTGTGACGCCACCCAGGTGGGGCGCTTCCGCGCCGCCATCGGCGAAGCCGGGGTGGAAGAACTGCTCAAGGCGACGATCGACACGGCGGTGGACACCAAGGCGGTGCAACCCCGGGAATTTGAACGGGTCATCGTCGACAGCACCGTCCAGGAGAAGGCCATCGCCCACCCGGTGGACAGCCGGCTGCTGGAGATCGCCCGCGCCAAAGTGGTGCAAACCGCGAAGTTTGCCGGCATTTCCCTCAAGCAGACCTTCGCCAAGGAAGGCCAGGAACTCAGGCGTAAGGCTGGCGGCTACGCCCACGCCAAGCAGTTCAAGCGGCTCAGGCGCGTGGTCAAGCGGCAGCGCACCATCCTGGGCATTGTCCTGCGCGAAGTCGAACGCAAGCTCGGCATGGCCACCACGGAATCCCCGAACACCATCACCCGCCTGAAGACCCTGCTCGAGCGCGCCGAGCGCATCCGCACCCAGCAACCGCGGGACAAGCACAAGCTCTACGCCCTGCATGCCCCGGAAGTCGAATGCATCGGCAAGGGCAAGGCCCGCAAGCCCTACGAGTTCGGGGTGAAGGCCAGTATTGCCGTCACCCACCAGAGCGGGCTGATGGTGGGTGCCCGCACCTTCCCGGGCAATCCCTACGACGGCCACATCCTGCGCGAACAACTGGAACAGACCGGCATCCTGCTGGAAGACGTGGGGATCACGCCGAAGCAGGTGGTGGTGGATCTGGGCTACCGGGGCGTGGACCAGGACAACCCCGGCGTAGAGCTCATTCACCGGGGCAAGTACAAGTCACTGACCCGGCAACAGCGCCGTTGGCTGAAGCGCCGGCAGGCGGTGGAGCCGGCCATCGGGCATCTGAAGTCGGACAACCGGATGGACCGATGCTGGTTGCGGGGTGCCACGGGTGATGCGCTGCATGCGGTGCTCTGCGCGGCGGGCTACAACCTGCGCTGGTTGTTGCGGGCGATGGTGCGGATGGGGCTGAAGGCCCTTTTATTGCGCCCTGATTTCGTGGCGCGTCTGTTCCGCTTCCTGGCTGCGCCTTCGTCCCGAAACATCAGCGCGTTCCGTTATGTGGTCGCCCCTGCTGCTCTTGGCGGTGTTCGATGAATTTTGCAGGGGCGACTAGATAGCCTGTTAGCGAATTACCGAAAGCCGGAAGACCTGATTGGCGAGAACGGGTTGCTCAAGCAACTCACCAAGCTGGTAGTCGAGAGGGCGCTGG
>Ga0194119_10001287_pt1:0-42500 | contig 46016 bp, 52 predicted proteins | sample TA2MahC100mmetaG_FD_148620 | JGI IMG/M metagenome (GOLD analysis project Ga0194119, IMG submission 148620) | Freshwater microbial communities from Lake Tanganyika, Tanzania - TA2015018 Mahale Deep Cast 100m | ecosystem: Environmental > Aquatic > Freshwater > Lake | place: Tanzania: Lake... | reverse complement strand
CCTAATCGACCTTAATCGAAGAAATTATCTCATTCTTGTTAAAGGAGGTCATCCAGCCGCACCTTCCGGTACGGCTACCTTGTTACGACTTCACCTCGGTCACTAATTTTACCTTCGGCATCTCCTTCCTTGCGGTTAGGATAACGACTTCGGGTACAACCAGCTTCCATGGTGTGACGGGCGGTGTGTACAAGGCCCGGGAACGGATTCACCGCTGTGTAGCTGACCAGCGATTACTAGCGATTCCACCTTCATGCAGGCGAGTTGCAGCCTGCAATCTGTACTTGGAGTAAGTTTGAAAGATTAGCTTATCCTCGCGGATTTGCAACTTATTGTCTTACCCATTGTAGGACGTGTGTAGCCCAGGGTGTAAGGGGCATGATGACTTGACGTCGTCCTCACCTTCCTCCGGTTTGTCACCGGCAGTCTTTTTAGACAATAGAACTAAAAATAAGGGTTGCGCTCGTTGCGGGACTTAACCCAACATCTCACGACACGAGCTGACGACAGCCATGCACCACCTGTAGAAGCGGAATAAGGAATCCCTTTCAGGAAACCAACACTTCTAGCAAACCCTGGTAAGGTTCTTCGCGTTGCATCGAATTAAACCACATCCTCCACCGCTTGTGCGGGCCCCCGTCAATTCCTTTGAGTTTCACTCTTGCGAGCGTACTCCCCAGGCGGGATACTTAACGCGTTAGCTAAGATACTGAACGGGTCGATACGTCCAACATCGAGTATCCATCGTTTACGGCTAGGACTACTGGGGTATCTAATCCCATTTGCTCCCCTAGCTTTCGTCTCTGAGTGTCAGTAATAGCCCAGTAGAGTGCCTTCGCCATCGGTGTTCTTTCCAATATCTACGCATTTCACCGCTCCACTGGAAATTCCCTCTACCCCTACTATACTCAAGTCTCCTAGTTTCTACTGCAGATTTGAGGTTGAGCCTCAAGATTTAACAGTAGACTTAAGAAACCACCTGCAGACGCTTTACGCCCAGTAAATCCGGATAACACTTGCATCCCCCGTCTTACCGCGGCTGCTGGCACGGAGTTAGCCGATGCTTTCCACCTTAAGTACCGTCATATCTTCTTCCTTAAGGCACCGAGGTTTACAACTCAGTAAGTCTTCATCCCTCACGCGGTATTGCTCTGTCAGGCTTTCGCCCATTGCAGAAAATTCCTCACTGCTGCCTCCCGTAGGAGTCTGGACCGTGTCTCAGTTCCAGTGTGGCTGATCGTCCTCTCAGACCAGCTACTGATCGTCGCCTTGGTAGGCCATTACCCTACCAACTAGCTAATCAGCCGCGAGCTTCTCTTCAGGCAGAGGTGAATTAGTTTAACTTATCTCCTCTTTTTCACCCAGGGGCATATGGGGTTTTAGCGAATGTTTCCATTCGTTATCCCCCTCCTAAAGGCGAATTCTCACGTGTTACTCACCCGTCCGCCACTAGAATTAACCGAAGCTAATTCCCGTTCGACTTGCATGTGTAAGGCATACCGCCAGCGTTCATCCTGAGCCAGGATCAAACTCTCCGTAGTATTTCCTAGTTCTTTTTCCTTATCAACTTAGTTAGGACCTTTTTTATTTTTTAAGTTACTAAGCTGTCTTGGTTTTAAGTATTGGAGAAACTCCACAATTCCTACATTACTGGGGAGGGTATTGTTTTGTCAAGTGTTAATTTCTTCTTTCCTATTTTTTAATCTGTTTTAGGTGTAATGGTTGACACTTTATTTAACTTTGATTAAAATACTTGACAGTTAAGAATCTAAATAAATGTCATATTAAAAAACTTGAAATCATTATCAAAAAGGAAACCCCACATGGGCGAACAAATCCAATTTCGACAACCAGTTTTTTTGAGGTTGTCTTTAAATCATACTGTTATCAGTAAGACAATTAATGAAACATCAAATATAATTGTTTCAAAGAACTTTTTACCACTTATTTTTACTTTGGATATGGCTGTTGATGAAAATATAAATGATAAAGATCGCCAGGAAAATCAAACTTCTGAAGAAGATGATTTACTTTATACTGTAGGAGGTAAACTTGTTGTGACTGCTTCAGATGTTGCTGAAGTTGTTGCTTTATGGACTGGTTTACCTGCGACAAATTTAACAAGGGATCAAGCCGAACGCTTTCTTCATTTAGAACAAGATCTTGGCAATCATATTATTGGTCAAGAACGTGCATTAGCTATTGTTTCAAAATCTTTACGTAGATATGCTGCTGGTTTACGAAATCCAAAACGGCCAATTGGAAGTTTTTTACTTTGTGGACCCACAGGTGTAGGAAAAACTGAGCTAACAAAACAACTAGCTGAAAATTTATTTGGATCTCAAAAAGCTCTTGTAAGGTTGGACATGTCAGAATACATGGAAAAACATACAGTTGCACGTCTAATTGGATCTCCACCTGGGTACGTCGGTTTTGAGGAAGGGGGACAATTAACAGATGCTGTAAGAAGCAGGCCTTATTGTATCGTTCTTTTTGATGAAATTGAAAAAGCCCATCCAGATGTTTATAATGTATTATTACAAATCTTAGATGATGGTATCTTATCCGATTCAACTGGACGGACAGTTTCTTTCCAAAATACGTTAATTATTCTAACATCAAATTTAGGATCACAAACAATTCTAGAGTTTTGTGCACAAAAGCCAACTCGAACCCCTGATGAAGAATCTATGCTTAAAAAGTTGGTAACACAGACTTTAGGATCTAAATTCAGACCAGAATTTTTGAATCGTTTAGATGACATTGTAATTTTTCATCCATTATCTCGAGATCATATTAGTGCAATTACATTCTTATTATTGGATGAAGTTGATGAACGCTTAGCACGAAAAGGTTTCCATCTTTTAGTGACAAGTAGACTTCTTGCTACGGTCCGTCAGGAAGGTTTCAATTCAATGTATGGTGCAAGACCTTTACGTCGTGCAATTAGTAAGTGGGTTGAAGATCCAATTGCTGAGAAACTTTTACATGTAGAAGATGAAATTGAATTTGGTAGTAGCTTGTTAGTAGATGTAGAAGGTAGTGATCCTGGTGTACCACAAGTTCTAGTATTACCGCCTGGTTTACGTGAAGAAATTCAATCACGTAACAAAAGCATGATCGTTGCGCCTGATGCAAATCAAGTGACGTCTAGTCAAAAATAGTTATTAATTTTCTTGGTTTTCCCTGGGGTATTTTTTCCCCTTAAAATGATTGTTATGATCAAAACCCGTTTTGCCCTTTCTATTTTGCTTTCTCTTTTACCTGCACTTCCTTCTGTTGCAATTGAATTAGATGAAGCAACACGTACTGTTCGCGCTGATGTAAAAGGTAATCAAACTACATTAACACCTGAACAAGTAAAACGTGGGAAACGTCTTTTTAATGCCTCTTGTGGTACATGCCATGTAGGTGGATTAACAAAAACTAACCCCAATGTTGGCTTAGACCCAGAATCTTTAAGCTTAGCGACTCCACCACGTGATAGTATTGAATCATTAGTGAGCTATATGAAAAACCCTACAACTTACGATGGTTTAGAGTCAATTGCAGAGATTCATCCAAGTATTAAAAGTGCCGATATTTTTCCAAAGATGCGTTCACTAAGTGAAGAAGATCTTGAAGCTATCGCTGGCCATATCTTAATCCAACCCAAAATCGTTTCAGAAAAATGGGGTGGTGGTAAAATTTACTATTAATGATTTCTCAGGAGAAAACATGAAACCTTACACTCTAAGAATCCTTTCTCTTAGTCTTTGCCTTCCTTTCTTAGTATCTACAGCTTCATTTGCAGCTGATATTGAAAACGGAGAACGTATCTTTAGCGCAAACTGTTCAGCTTGCCACGCTGGTGGTAACAACGTAATCATTCCAGAAAAAACTTTAAAGAAAGATGCTTTAGAAGCTAATGGTATGAATAGTGTTGATAAAATTACATATCAAGTAACTAACGGTAAAAACGCTATGCCAGCTTTTGGTGGACGTTTAGATGATAGCGACATTGAAGATGTAGCTAACTACGTATTATCACAATCAGAAAAAGGTTGGGACTAAGCTACCTTTTAAGGTAATATTCCTATAAACTATTTTCAAAAAAATGAGACCGAAAACTCCTTCCCCTACTGGGATCGTGAGGGAGCATTTCATCCTCTGTGGAAAATTTTATAATAAATTTCTCCACTTTATTTCACCATTTTCTTTTGATTTCATCGACAAACGAACATGAGTACAACTCGAAAGTCCACATTAGTGGATTTTAATCCCGTAGAAACAAGCTTTGAGAAGTGGGCTAAACCTGGTCAATTCTCTCGAACGCTAGCAAAAGGACCAAAGACAACTACTTGGATTTGGAACCTTCACGCTGACGCTCATGATTTTGATATTCAAACAAATTCACTACAAGATGTTTCTAGAAAAATCTTTAGTGCACACTTTGGACAACTAGCTGTAATCTTCCTTTGGTTAAGTGGTATGCACTTCCATGGTGCATATTTTTCAAACTATTCAGCTTGGTTAACAAATCCTACATCAGTAAAACCAAGTGCGCAAATCGTTTGGCCTATCGTAGGACAAGAAGTATTAAACGCTGACGTTGGTGGAAATTTCCAAGGTATTCAAATTACTTCAGGATTCTTCCAATTATGGCGTGCTGAAGGTATTACTAGTGAAGTAGAACTTTACTGGACAGCTGTAGGTGGTTTAATTGCATCTTTCTTAATGTTATTTGCTGGATGGTTCCACTACCATAAAGCAGCTCCTAAACTTGAATGGTTCCAAAATGCTGAATCAATGCTAAATCACCATTTAGCTGGTTTATTAGGATTAGGTTCACTTTCTTGGGCAGGTCACCAAATTCATATTGCTTTACCTATTAACAAATTACTTGATTTAGGTGTAAGTCCAGAGGAAATTCCTTTACCATATGAATTTATCTTAAATCGCCAGTTAATTGCACAACTTTATCCAAGTTTTAACAAAGGCTTAACACCATTCTTTACTTTAAATTGGGGTGAATACTCTGATTTCTTAACATTCAAAGGTGGTTTAAATCCTGTAACAGGTGGCTTATGGTTAACGGATACTGCACACCATCATTTAGCTATTGCTGTTTTATTCATTGTCGCAGGGCACATGTATAAAACAAACTGGTTCTTAGGACACAGTATTAAAACAATCCTTGAAGCTCACAAAGGACCATTCACTGGTGAAGGGCATAAAGGGCTTTATGAAATTTTAACAACATCTTGGCATGCTCAATTAGCTATTAACTTAGCTTTATTTGGCTCGTTAAGTATTATTGTTGCACACCATATGTATGCGATGCCACCATATCCATACATCGCAATTGACTATCCAACACAATTATCACTATTCACACACCATATGTGGATTGGTGGATTCTGTATTGTTGGTGGTGCTGCGCACGGTGCGATTTTCTTCGTAAGAGATTACAATGCTGCAAATAACTATAACAATTTAGTTGATCGTGTAATCCGTCACCGTGATGCGATTATTTCACATCTTAACTGGGTGTGTATCTTCTTAGGTTGCCATTCGTTTGGACTTTATGTACATAACGATACAATGCGTGCATTAGGTAGATCTCAAGATTTATTCTCAGATAATGCTATTGCATTAAAACCAATCTTTGCACAATTTATTCAAAACTTACATACTTTAGCTCCTGGCAGTACAGCTCCAAATGCTTTAACAACTGTAAGTTATGCATTTGGTGGTGATGTTATTAGTGTTGGCTCTAAAATTGCTATGATGCCTATTAGTTTAGGTACAGCAGATTTCTTAGTTCACCATATCCATGCATTTACAATTCACGTTACTGTATTAATCCTATTAAAAGGTGTACTTTACTCAAGAAACTCTCGTTTAATTCCTGATAAAGCGAATCTAGGTTTCAGATTCCCTTGTGACGGTCCAGGACGTGGAGGTACTTGTCAAGTTTCAGCTTGGGACCACGTGTTCCTTGGATTATTCTGGATGTATAACTCAATTTCTGTAGTTATTTTCCACTTCAGTTGGAAAATGCAATCAGACGTATGGGGTACTGTATCACCAACTGGTGCAGTTTCACACATTACAGGTGGTAACTTTGCGCAAAGTGCAATTACAATTAATGGTTGGTTAAGAGATTTCTTATGGTCTCAAGCAGCTCAAGTAGTTCAATCGTACGGATCATCACTTTCTGCATACGGTTTAATTTTCTTAGGAGCTCACTTTATTTGGGCATTTAGTTTAATGTTCCTATTCAGTGGTCGAGGATATTGGCAAGAGCTTATTGAATCAATCGTTTGGGCTCATAACAAATTAAAAGTTGCACCTTCAATTCAACCCCGTGCATTAAGTATTACACAAGGTCGTGCTGTAGGACTTGCACACTATTTATTAGGTGGTATTGGTACAACTTGGGCCTTCTTCCTAGCACGCATCATTTCTGTAGGCTAACCTAGAAAAGGAGAAAAACATATTATATGGTGTATAAATTTCCAAAGTTTAGTAAAGCGCTAGCTGAAGATCCTTCTACAAGAAGAATTTGGTATGGTATTGCTACGGCGCATGACTTCGAAAGTCATGATGCTATGACAGAATCTAAACTATATCAAAAAATCTTCGCATCGCATTTCGGTCACATTGCCATTATTTTCTTATGGACAGCTGGAAACCTTTTCCACGTTGCTTGGCAAGGTAACTTTGAAGCATGGGTATTAAACCCACTTAAAGTTAGACCAATTGCACATGCTATTTGGGATCCTCATTTTGGACAAGCTGCTTATAAAGCTTTCTTAAAAACTTCAAGCCCTGCTAACTTAGCTTTATCAGGTGTTTATGAATGGTGGTATACTATTGGTATGAGAACGAATAATGATTTATATCAAGGATCATTCTTCTTAATCATCTTATCAAGTTTACTATTATTTGCAGGTTGGTTACATCTTCAACCGTCATTTAGACCAAGTTTAGATTGGTTTAAAGCTAACGAATATAGATTAAACCATCACTTATCTGGATTATTTGGTGTTAGTTCATTAGCTTGGACTGGACATTTAGTTCACGTAGCAATTCCAGAATCAAGAGGTGTTCATGTTGGTTGGGATAACTTCTTAACAGTTTTCCCACATCCAGCTGGTTTAACTCCGTTCTTCTCAGGAAACTGGAAAGTTTATGCTCAAGATCCAGACACTGTTTCACATATTTTTGGAGCAGGAGAAGGTTCAGGAACAGCAATCTTAACGTTCCTTGGTGGATTCCACCCACAAACAAAATCATTATGGTTAACTGATATTGCACATCACCATTTAGCAATTGCTGTTTTATTCATCGTTGCTGGTCATATGTATAGAACAAATTGGTTAATCGGACACCAAATGAAATTAATTCTAGAAGCACATCGTCCACCGGGAGGACGTCTAGGAATTGGTCATATTGGTTTATATGAAACAATTACAAACTCATTACATTTCCAATTAGGATTAGCACTTGCTGCATTAGGTGTTGCAACATCATTAACAGCACAACATATGTATGCGTTACCACCTTACGCATTCTTAGCTTCAAACTTCCCAACTCAAGCTGCCTTATATACACATCATCAATATATTGCAGGTTTCCTTATGGTTGGTGCGTTTGCTCATGGAGCAATTTTCTTTGTAAGAGATTATGATCCAGCAGTAAACACAAGAAATGGTGAGAAAAACGTTCTTGCAAGAATGCTTGAACATAAAGAAGCTATTATTTCACACTTAAGTTGGGTAAGTTTATTCTTAGGTTTCCACACTTTAGGAATTTATGTACACAATGATACAGTAGTAGCTTTCGGTCAACCAGAAAAACAAATTCTTGTTGAACCTTTATTTGCAGAGTGGATTCAAGCTGCATCAGGAAAAACATTATATAACTTTGATTTATTATTAGCTTCAAGTACTAGTTCAGCTAGTGTAGCTAGTAGCGAATTATGGTTACCAGGTTGGTTAAGTGCTATTAATGATGGTAAAAATTCATTATTCTTACCTATTGGTCCTGGTGATTTCTTAGTTCACCACGCAATTGCATTAGGTCTTCATACAACGACATTAATTCTTGTGAAAGGTGCTTTAGATGCACGTGGATCTAAATTAATGCCAGATAAGAAAGACTTCGGTTACAGCTTCCCTTGTGATGGTCCAGGACGTGGAGGTACTTGTGATATTTCAGCATGGGATGCCTTCTATCTTGCAATGTTCTGGATGTTAAATACAATTGGATGGGTAACATTCTACTGGCACTGGAAACATTTAACATTATGGCAAGGTAATCAAGTTCAATTTAACGAATCTTCAAACTATATTATGGGTTGGTTAAGAGACTATTTATGGCTTAACTCATCTCCATTAATTAATGGATATAACCCATTTGGTATGAATTCACTTTCAGTTTGGGCTTGGATGTTCCTATTCGGTCACTTAGTGTGGGCAACAGGTTTCATGTTTTTAATTTCTTGGCGTGGTTATTGGCAAGAATTAATTGAAACAATTGTATGGGCACACGAACGTACACCGTTAGCTAACCTTGTTCGTTGGAAAGATAAGCCAGTTGCATTATCAATTGTTCAAGCTAGACTTGTTGGATTAGCTCACTTTACAGTTGGTTATGTACTAACGTATGCAGCCTTCGTTATTGCTTCAACAATTGGTAAATTAGGTTATTAATTTTAATCAAGGAGCTTTTTGGTTCCTTGATTAAATTTTTAAATATTTACAATTAAAACTAAGGTTATATTATGGCTAAAACAAGTGTCATCAAAAGACAACTTCGACGTGAAAATTTAGTACGTCGTTATGCTGAGGTTAGACAACAATTAAAAAATGAATTAAAAAAAGAGACATCTTTCAAAGCAAAGATGGAACTACATATTAAATTACAGAAACTACCTAGAGACAGTGCAAAAATACGTTTAAAAAATCGTTGTTGGAAAACTGGTCGAGGAAAGTCTGTCTTCCGTGATTTTGGTCTTTGCCGAAATATGGTTCGCGAAATGGCAAATCAGGGTCTTTTACCTGGTGTAGTTAAGTCTAGCTGGTAAAAAATAAAAATACAGCGCTCCTACAGGGAAATCATTTAATCCCTGGGAGGCTGATATTATATTTGAGTTAAGCCTGTCCTCGTCTGTATTGAAAATAAGCAGACACAAAAAGACCTATTAAGGTAACAACAATCAATCCTAAAACGATTCCAAATAATAGAGGTTCAATCATAATATAGCTTTATGCATATTTTCAAGAATTCTTTACAACCTTTTGGTTAAAGTTATCTAAATCCTACTGCTGCTTGCCATACAAATGCTAATAGTAAGAATAAAACTGGGATTAACGGTAAAATGTCTACTATCGGGCTGAAAACGGCAAAAACATCTGGTAGTTTCGCAAGAAGAATTTCGGGCATGGCGAAGAACCTTGTTATTCGACTACAAAGGATTTGTTTTAACGAAGTAAATTTTTAATATGATTTTTTAGAGATTATTCTAAAGATTAAATTTATTAGCAAAATCCTGTTAAAGATTTTATTTTTTTAATCTAATTTTGTATAGACTTTATACTGTTTTTATAAATATTCTGCTTTTTTAACCATATCTGCTTATATGATTAGCACTACAACATTAGTTATTATACACTACTTTCGAGGACTTAGGAGGAATATCTATGGTTAGTCTTGTCCAATCACTTACTTTATTATTTGTAATTTGTTCTCTTCTTGTTATTATTTTAATTCCGATCTTATTTGCTACAAGCGATGAATCAGGAAATACAAAAGGAGCAGTTTCAGGATTAGCAACATTTTGGGTTAGTTTATTAATCGCAACAAGTATTGCAAATTCGTTTGTATAAAATATTGAAAGCTAGTGAAGGGAATTGAACCCCCAACCTACTGATTACAAATCAGTTGCTCTACCAGTTGAGCTACACCAGCAAATATCACCTCTATATAATTTATATAGAAGTGATACGATAATACAAGTACTTAACAGATATTCTGTTAAAGTGCGGATGGAGAGACTCGAACTCTCATGGAGTGACCCACTGGATTCTAAGTCCAGCGCGGCTACCAATTTCGCCACATCCGCCTATACAATTTGGAATTGAACCTTTTTTACCACTTTTTTATAGTAGTGATAAAGTATCTTTTAGATTATCGTAAAAATCATGTGATTTTACTAGTTAAAAACTTAAAATATATTTAAGTTTTAATTATTTAAATTTTTGTATATAATTTAGTATACGTTAACCAAAAAGAAAGGCTTCAAAAGATATGTCTCATTCCATTACTCTTTTTAATGAGTTAAACTTAACTAATAAGCTTCTTATTTTAGTAAATTACTCTAATCAAATAAACACAAAAATTCGTATTAGAAAATCAGAAATTCTGACTAAAACAAGTGATAATTCTGGTTATAAACTAAGTAATGATAATACTTTAACCTTTATGGAAAATCATCTTGGTATTTCAAGAAACAAAGAAAAACAACAAGTTTTAAATCAATTTCTTCAAGAAATCAAACAAGTTGATATTAAATCTAAAATTAATGTTAAAGAATTACAAAAATCTAAAAAATTAAATCAATCACGAATTTTAACAGCAAAACTAGCTTCATCTCGTGTTTAAAATAAACAAATATTAAGAATCAAAGATGATTATCTTTGATTCTTAATTTTAAAATTTTATAGATCTTTATACCATTTCATAAAATAATAAGTTAAAAAGCTAATTTTATATTACAAGTTTAAATAAAGCGTCTTTAGTTCAGTTGGTAGAACGTTGGTCTCCAAAACCAAATGTCGAGGGTTCAAGTCCTTCAAGGCGTGCGATACAAATAAACAATCATAATGTATTTACACAATAAATATTATTTGGTATTATCAGATTATAAATTCAGTTTTTTAATAATTATTAAAAACTGTAAAAATTTTGAATTTTAGAACTATTTGTTAAAACTTGCATAAAAATGCCAAAAAAAATTGTAGCAGTTATTAAACTTGCATTAAAAGCTGGTAAAGCGACACCGGCCCCACCTGTTGGACCAGCATTAGGTCAACATGGTGTAAATATTGCATTATTTTGTAAAGAATATAATGCGCGAACAGCTGATAAAGGTGATTTAGTTATTCCAGTAGAAATTTCAGTTTATGAAGACAGAAGTTTTTCATTTATTTTAAAAACTCCTCCTGCATCGGTTTTATTAAAAGTAAACTTAAAAATACAAAAAGGTTCAGCTAAACCAAACAAAATTAAAGTAGGCTCAATTAGCCGAAAAGGTTTAGAAGAAATTGCGCGTATCAAATTACCTGATTTAAATACTGATAATATTGATGCAGCAATAAGAATAATAGAAGGTACAGCTAAGAATATGGGTATTACTATCCAAGATTCTTAAGGAGAAAAAACATATGCGACGCACATCTAAAAGGTTTAAAGAAGCCAAACAGTTAGTTCAACCAAAACAGTACTTACTTGAAGAGGCGATTAATTTATTAAAAGAAACAGCAACGGCAAAATTTGTTGAATCGACAGAGGTTCACTTTTGTTTAAATTTAAATCCCAAATACGCTGATCAACAGTTAAGATCAACGGTTGTTTTACCACATGGTACTGGACGAAATATAAAAGTTGTTGCGATTACAAGTTCTGACAGTGCTTTAAAAGCAGAAGATGTTGGAGCTGAAAAAATTGGTTCAGAAAGTTTAATTGAAGAAATTAACTCAGGTTATACAGATTTTGATGTATTAATTGCAGAACCTGATATGATGCCAAAAATTGCTAAGTTAGGACGTGTTTTAGGTCCAAAAGGTCTAATGCCATCTCCTAAAGCTGGTACTGTTACTAAAGATATTGCTGGTGCAATTCAAGAGTTTAAACGTGGTAAGCTTGAATATCGAGTTGATAAAACAGGTATTGTTCATTTAAATTTTGGTAAAGTTAATTTTGAACCTACAAAGTTACAAGAAAACTTTTCGACAGTTTACAAATCAATCATACAAAATAAACCCTCTGGAGTAAAAGGAAAATATCTTAAAAAGGTTTATATTTGTAGTACAATGGGTCCATCTATTGAGTTAGATTATTCTGTTTTATAAAACTTTATAATTACACTCTTTGCTTATTTCATTCAAACGTAAAAACAAAAATAAAATATGTCTGCAAAAACGGAACAAATTCTTGAAGATTTAAAAAGTTTAACACTTATTGAAGTATCAGATTTAGTAGAAAAATTAGAAAAAACATTTAATATTGATGCTTCACAAGTTTCAGCTGGTGTTGTAATGGCTGGTGTACCTGCTGCTGCTGCTCCTGCTGCTGCTGAGGAAGCAAAAAGTGAATTTGATGTTATTTTAGCTGAAGTTCCTGCTGCTGATAAAAAATTAGGTGTTTTAAAAGTTGTACGAACTCTTACAGGATTAGGATTAAAAGAAGCTAAAGATTTAGTTGAATCAGCTCCAAAATCAATCAAAGAAAAAGTATCAAAAGCTGAAGCTGATAACCTTAAGAAGGAATTAGAAGAAGCTGGTGGTAAAGTAACTTTAAAATAAAAAAAACTAAAAAACTTAACTAATAACATTATGTTATTAGTTAAGTTTTTTAAGTTAAAACAATTTTTTAGAATAATCCTAAAGTAACTGCTTTATCGATTGGTAAACATGCACCAATACCTAACCAAATTGCAACAAATGTACCTAATAAGAATACAGCTGAAGCGATTGGACGACGGAATGGGTTTTGGAAATTATTGATGTTTTCAATAAATGGTACAGTAAGTAATCCAGCTGGTACTGCAGCCATTGCTACTACACCTAATAATTTATTCGGTAAAACACGTAATAAATTAAATGTTGGGAAGAAATACCATTCTGGAAGAATTTCTAAAGGTGTAGCAAATGGATCTGCTTTCTCACCAATTGCTGAAGGTTCTAAAATTGATAAACCAATTAAAAGCGAAAATGTTCCTAAAATTACAACTGGGAAGATGTATAAAAGGTCATTTGGCCAAGCAGGTTCACCATAATAGTTGTGTCCCATACCTTTTGCTAATTTTGCACGTAATACCGGATTTGTTAAATCAGGCTTCTTAATAACAGACATAAGTTTTTCTCCTTTTTGATAATTGTTAAACTTTTTAAAGTGGACCAGAAATACCTTGTTTACGGATCATTAAGAAATGCATAAGCATTAAAACAGCCGCAATTAAAGGTAATACGAATGTATGTAAACTGTAGAATCGAGTTAACGTACCTTGTCCTACACTTACTCCACCACGTAAAAGTTCTACTAAAGGTGATCCGATTACAGGAATTGCTTCTGGTACACCTGTTACAATTTTACATGCCCAGTAACCAACTTGGTCCCAAGGTAAAGAATAGCCTGTTACACCAAATGATACTGTTACTACTGATAATAATACACCTGTAGTCCAAGTTAATTCTCTTGGTTTTTTGAAACCACCAGTTAAGTAAACACGGAATACATGAAGAACCATCATCATTACCATCATACTTGCTGACCAACGGTGAATCGAACGGATTAGCCAACCAAAGTTAACTTCAGTCATTAAGTATTCAACTGATGAGAATGCTTCTGTTACAGTAGGACGATAGTAGAATGTCATAGCAAATCCTGTTGCAACTTGCACAAGGAAACAAGTTAATACAATACCACCAAAACAATAGAAAATATTAACATGTGGTGGAACATATTTGCTAGTAATATCATCAGCTATGGCTTGAATTTCTAATCTTTCTTCGAACCAATCGTAAACTTTTCCCATATAAATAATTAAGTAATCTAATACACAATTAAACCAAAATAGTAATTAAACCTTACGCGTAATTTTTCCAAACAAATAAACCAAATGTTTTTGGTCCTCTTTCTAGATTAGTATTATTACTATCTACTTCTGAAACAGCGAATACCGTTTTATTATTACTTGATCCTATTTTTGACATAGGAATTGTTTTTAAACCTTTTATAAAAAGAGTACTTAAAATTAGATCGTGAGGAGTAATGCTAATTAAACTTTTATAAGTAAATACATTTGTTTGCCCCATTACTCGTGATGCTAATCGGAAACATGCGCGATTTACAATATTTTTAATACTTCTTGCATTTGCAAATAGTGGAAGTTGGCGTCTTAAATCTAAATATTTTATGAAGACTTCTTCGGCATAAAAACTCATTTGATATTGTCGCTCTTCAAAAAGACGCTTAGCAATCGTTAATAATTCTTCACGAGTGTAATCAGGAAAATCAATATGATGAGCTACACGAGATGATAAACCAGGGTTAGAACGATAGAAGATCTTCATTGGTTCACTATAACCTGCAAATATTAATACTAGGTCTGTTCTATTATTTTCCATAACCTGTAATAACATTTCAATAGCTTCACCACCGTAATCTTTTTCATTATTAGGTTTATATAGATAGTATGCTTCATCAATTAGTAAAACACCGCCCATTGCTTTTTCTAAAACATCTTTTGTTTTTGGTGCTGTTTGTCCTACGAATTGAGCAACTAAATCATCACGACTTGCAACAACAAGCTGTCCACGTGTTAAATAACCTAAATTTTGTAAGAGCTCTGCCATACGGGCTGCTACAGTACTTTTCCCTGTTCCGGGACTTCCTGTAAATGACATATGTAATCCTGGATAATATTTACTTAAACCAAAATCTTGTCTAATTTTATCCATGAAAAGAATTGCTGTAATTTCAGTAATCCTTTTTTTAACAGATTGTAAACCTATAAGATCATCATCTAGTTTTTGTAAACTTTCTGTAATTTTATAAGTTTTCTTTAACTCTTGAATATCAATTTTTTTAGGATCCATTAACAATAGTTTAAATTAGTCTTGTAGTTTTCGAAATTTATACAACATGACAAATTTCTTAATAAATCAAATTTAAAGAAAATATAAAAGCATTCTTTATAAAATAAATTCCAAGCTATCCTAGTTGTTAGTAAACTATACAGAAGCAGAAGGCTTTGTAGCTCAGTGGTTAGAGCAGGGGACTCATAAGCCCAAGGTCGCAGGTTCAAGTCCAGCCAAAGCCAAATTATAAAAATGGAGAGATGGCTGAGTGGTCGAAAGCGGCAGATTGCTAATCTGTTGTACATATTTATTTGTACCGAGGGTTCGAATCCCTTTCTCTCCTAATTCTCTTTAAACAAAAACTTTAAATATGGTATAAAGAGACATAACAACACAAAGGGGTTGTAGCTTAATTGGTTAGAGTACCGCCCTGTCACGGCGGAAGTTGCGGGTTCGAGTCCCGTCAATCCCGATCCTTATTTATACAAATCTAATAATTTAACGATATTAGCTTTTAAAAGCTAATATCGTTAAATTATTCACATTCGAATTTTATTCTATTTTGCTTCAGCTGCAAGTAAATTTACAACTGATATCAATTTATCACTTTTTTCAACTTTTGCTGTTGCTTCGCTCATAACATCTTCAAGAATTTTTTCTTCGTCTTCTTGAGATCTTATTGACTTAATTTGGTCAATATATTTTTGCGTGTTTAATAAGTTTTCCATTTCTTCTCTAATTAGTTCAACAACTGGAGAATTTTGTCTTAACTTACTTGCAGGTAAAATTAAACGAATTGGTTTCGCTTCAGCCAATAAACTTCTAATTTCGTAACCTTCTAAAGTTTCTTTTTGAATAATTTTATTAACAAGTTTATCTAAAAGTGTTCTGTTTTCTTGAATAATTGATAAGGCTTCATTGTATGCATGTTCAATATGAAGTCTTACCATTGTATCAATTAATGTTGTTAGCTCTTCAGAATAGCTCTGGCCAGAACCGCGCATCATCATATCTCTTGGTTGTTGATCTTCTAAAGCAACAGGACCAAGTGGCGACATTCCATATTCTGTTACGATTTGACGTGCTAAGAAAGTTGCGCGTTGTATATCATCTACACCAACAGTTGTTACTTCGGCTTTTCCAAATACTACTTCTTCCGCTGCTCGTCCAGCTAATAAAGATACTAAACGCGTTAAAAGTTGATTTCGCGAATACATTGTTTCCTCACTTGGAACGTATGTTGTTGACGATTTTGTACGCCCACGAGGTATTAATGATACCATTTCAACTGGATCATGGTATTCAAGTAGTGATGCTGTTAAGGCATGACCAACTTCATGATAAGCTAAAATTCTCTTATAACGGTTTTCTTCCATTGGCGGACGTGGAATACCACCTGTTACTTTATCTAAAGCTTCATTTAATCGTTTTGTCGTAATAGCTTTTTCGTTATAACGTGCTGTAAGAATAGCAGCTTCATTCATTACATTGGCTAAATCTGCGCCAGAGAAACCAGGTGTTCGTTTAGCAATTGTTTCTAATTCAACATCGGGAGCAAGTTTTTTATCTTTGGCATGAACTTTCAAGATTGATAAACGTGCTTTTGCATCTGCAAATCCTACAACTAATTGTCTATCGAAACGACCTGGTCGTAATAATGCAGAATCTAAAATATCAACACGGTTTGTTGCAGCAATAACAATAACACCATTATTTGTTTCGAATCCATCCATCTCCGTTAAAAGCTGGTTTAATGTTTGCTCACGCTCATCATTACCACCACCTACACCGGAACCTCTTTGGCGACCAACGGCATCAATTTCATCAATGAAAATAATACATGGAGTTTTCGCTTTAGCACGTCTGAAAAGATCACGAATTCGAGAAGCACCAATACCAACAAATAATTCTACAAATTCTGAAGCTGAACAGCTAAAGAAAGGTACTTTAGCTTCTCCAGCAATCGCTTTTGCTAATAATGTTTTACCAGTTCCTGGTGGTCCTGATAATAGAACACCTTTCGGGATTTTTGCTCCTACACGTGTGTAACGTTCAGGTTTCTTTAAAAAAGTAACAATCTCTTGAAATTCTTCTTTAACTTCATCAATTCCAGCAACATCATCAAATGTAACACCCGTTACTGGGACACTATCATAACGTGCTTTAGTTTGGAAAAATTGTCTAAATCCAAACGGATTAAAAGGATTATTGCCTCCAGAATTATTACGGCGAGATTTATTTGAACGATCTGAAATTCTATTAGCTAAAAAATATCCACCTAAAATTAAACCAAAAAGAATTGAAACAGTTGCAAAATTTAATGAAAAGAATTCAAATGCCTTAGCAGAATTCTCCATAGCGTGGACATCAAAATTGATTCCTGAATCTTTAAGTTTGCGAATTAATTTTACATCTTTATTCGGAACATTTACTCCAATACGTTGAGAACGGTATCCTGATTCTGGTGTTGATGCTTCAACAACTGCAAATTTTGAATTGTTGTAAAAATCAACGCGTTTAACCCAACCATTTTCAATGTATTCTAAAAAACGACCATACGTAATTATTGAAGTCGGCGCTGTTGATGTGTCGCTTATTGTATCTAATGCAACAAGTGTTTCTGTGCCACCTGTAAGTAAACCAATCATAATATCAAATCCTCCTACGAAATAACATTTTTTAATTGCTACAAAATGTAATGTTTTAAAATAAATTTTAACTTTTCTAAATTTTTTTACATTTTAAATATTATATACTGCTTTTCTAATCACCACCATATAAATAAGCTTCTGGCACTAGTATTTTAAATATTCTGTCTTTTTTTATAAATATTCTTTAATATAGTAGAGATTTAAAAACCAAGGGAAAATTTCAAATGATTCAAAAAGGCTCAACAGTTAGAATTCTGCGTAAAGAATCTTATTGGTACAATGAAACAGGAACTGTAGTTGTTGTTGATCAAGGTAAATTACGTTATCCTGTTTTAGTGCGATTCACAAAAGTAAATTACACAGGAACAAATACAAACAACTTTGCACTTAATGAAGTTGAAGAAGTGGTTTCGAAAAAATCATCATAAAAAATTTTTATACGGGTCATGGAATTAATTCCATGACCAGTTTACTCAAACTTTTTTGTTTAATTATTAAAATAAACGTTTTATAAATTTATTTAGCAATAATAAACGAGTTAGCGAGAAAGACTGCTCCAATCTACATCAACGTCATTTAAAATTAAAGATGAGTTGTAGATTTGAAGAATAATAATTAAAAATACAAGGAATAATGCCATTACTACTCCCATGATTGGTGTACTACCCCAACCAGGTCCAACCTTTCCGTATTCGGAATTTAGTGGTCGTAAAATTGCTCCTAGTTTGGTTTTAAAAGCCATTAGTTATTTCTCCTTTAAGACTTACAAACAAAAGAATCGAATAAAACAAAATGATTTACTCGATTGAAGACAAGTTATAATATATTTAGGAAAACTTAAGAAACCAAGATTTTCTATTACTAAAATAGATTGTCTTGATCACTTAAGTTGAACTATATTTATATAAAGAACAAGTAATTAAAAATGAACCCAAATATCACAATGGATAATGTAGATTCCGCCTTGCTCTTAGTTACATTCTTAGAATGTTTATTGCTTGGTATAGTTGTTTATGCAATTTATGTATCGTTTGGTCCACCGGCACAAGGACTTCGCGATCCGTTTGAAGAACACGAAGATTAGCCTTATGCACAGCGTATCATAGCATAATCGTTTATGGTACGCTTATTTGCTAATAATACGAGGTGGTTCACGGAAGAAAACTGCAAAAAAGATCACCATTAAAGTTCCAATTAGTAAAAAAGTGTAAACTAATGCTTCCATTTTCTATTTCCTATTTAAATAATACCTTGTCTTCTTGTACTTTCGTCACCTAGTTTTTGAAGTACACCGAATTCAATTTGATCAGTAATACTTGCATCAATACCAGTGAATACATCACGGTATAAAGTTCTTGCACCATGCCATAGGTGTCCTAGGAAGAAGATAAGAGCGAAGTTAGCGTGACCGAAAGTATACCAACCTCTTGGGCTACTTCTGAATACACCATCAGACTCTAAACTAGTTCTATCGAATTCAAATACTTCTCCAAGTTGAGCTTTACGAGCATATTTTTTAACAGTAGGTGCATCTTTAAATGTTTGACCATTTAATTTACCACCATAGAAGCTTACGTTTACACCAACTTGTTCAATACTATATTTCGATTCAGCACGACGGAAAGGAATATCCGCACGAATAATTCCGTCTTTATCTAATAAGATAACTGGGAATGTTTCGAAGAATGCTGGCATACGACGTACAGTTAATTCACGCCCCTCACGGTCAGTGAAGATTGGATGACCTAACCATGCTTCTGCAATACCATCACCTTTGTTCATCGGGCCGGCACGGAATAAACCACCTTTTGCAGGGTTATTTCCAATGTAATCGTAGAACGCTAATTTATCTGGAATACGAGACCAAGCTTGTGATTTTGATAAACCTTCAGCAACTGAGTTTTCAACACGTCGTTCGATTTCTTGTTGGAAGTATCCACTATCCCATTGGTAACGAGTTGGACCAAATAATTCGATTGGTGTAGTAGCAGAACCGTACCACATAGTTCCAGATGTAACAAATGCTGCAAAGAAAACAGCTGCAATACTACTAGATAGTACTGTTTCAATGTTACCCATTCTTAAACCACGATATAAACGTTGTGGTGGTCGAACAATAATATGGAAGAAACCTGCAAGAATACCAAAAGTACCTGCAGCAATATGGTGTGCAGCTACACCACCTGGGTTGAATGGGTTAAATCCATCAGGACCCCAAGAAGGAGCAACACCTTGCACTTTTCCTGTTAATCCATAAGCATCTGATACCCACATACCTGGACCAAAGAAACCTGTTACGTGGAATGCACCAAATCCTAAACAAAGAATTCCTGATAAGAATAAGTGAATTCCAAATACTTTAGGTAAATCTAATGAAATTTCATCTGATCTTTGGATATTGAAAATATCTAAATCCCAGTATACCCAATGCCAAATTGCAGCAAGGAATAATAGACCAGAAAGTACGATATGTGTTAATGCAACACCTTCGTAACTCCATAATCCTGGGTTTAAACCACTTTCACCAGTAACACTCCATCCACCCCAAGAATCTGTTACACCAAGTCTTGTCATAAAAGGCATAACAAACATACCTTGTCGCCACATTGGGTTTAAGATTGGATCTGATGGATCAAAAATTGCAAGTTCATATAAAGCCATTGAACCTGCCCACCCTGAAACTAATGCAGTATGCATAATATGAACTGCTAATAAACGGCCCGGGTCATTTAATACTACGGTATGGACACGATACCAAGGTAATGCCATTCTTTTTCGCCTCCGTCTACATGGTTTGACTTTCTTGAGATGTAATAGTGGTTAATTAATTACTTGAATTAACAACTTTTTATTGTTTATTAAAAAAAAATAAACTACTTAATTAAATTATAAGTGTGATCAATTAAAAACTGGTGAAATTTACAAAAGTCTTTACTAAATTATAAAACTTTGTATAATCAACAACGAAACCCGATCTAAAGATCAAGAATTTTAGAAAAAATATAAAAAAAGAGAAATATAAATGGCAACATATAAAGTAAAACTTATTTTCCCTACTGACGCTGAAGATGCAAATCGTTTTGTTGATTGCGCTGATGACGAGTACATCTTAGATGCTGCAGAAGAAAACGGTTTTGAATTACCTTACTCTTGCAGATCAGGTTCATGCTCAACTTGTGCTGGACGTGTAGTAGGTGGAACAATTGACCAATCTGAACAATCATTCTTAGAAGATGATCAAGTTGCAGAAGGTTTCGTTTTAACTTGCGTAGCATACCCTGCATCTGATTGTCAAATTTTAACAAACCAAGAAGATGAATTATATTAATTAATTCATAATTGCATAAAGTTAGTTAAAAACTAACTTTATGCAATTAAATTTTTTAACCTATTTGATTAAAGAAAATTGAAATATCAACTCCTGGTGGAAATGAAATTGTACTTAAAAGATTTATATAGTTCTTTTTTGGTACTTGAATATCAAAGATCCATTTATGGCGTCTAATCTCAAATTGTTCCTGAGAAGCTTTGTCAATGTGAGGAGATCTTAATAAAGAATAATAACGTTTCTTTACAGGAAGACGAACTGGGCCTTTAACTAAAGTTTGACCACTGTAAATTTCATCTAACTTTTTTAATTCATTTTGTAATAATAAACTGCTTATTCTTAATACTCTTGAATTGTAAGCTTTTAATCGAATACGAAAACTGATTTCTCCATTTTTCGTCATATTTTTTTTAGCCTTTTTCTTAAGAATAGTCTGATTTATTCTAAAATTTTTGATACAACTCCAGCGCCGATTGTACGCCCACCTTCACGGATTGCAAATCTCATACCAGCTTCGATTGCAATTGGTGAAATTAGTTCAGCTGTCATTTTAATACGGTCACCTGGAATTACCATTTCTGCAGCAGCTCCATCATCAGCTGTGAAACCTGTAATATTACCTGTTACGTCAGTTGTTCTTACATAGAATTGAGGACGGTAACCAGGTAAGAATGGAGTATGACGTCCCCCTTCTTCTTTCTTAAGAATATAAACCTCAGCTTCAAATTTTTTGTGTGGTTTAATTGTACCAGGTTTAGCTAATACCATTCCTCTTTGGATATCTGTTTTTTGAACACCACGTAATAAAATACCGATGTTATCTCCAGCAAATCCTTCGTCAAGAGTTTTTTGGAACATTTCTAAACCAGTAACAGTTGTAGATTTAGTTTCAACAATACCTACGATTTCAATTGTTTCACCAACTTTTACAGTACCACGCTCAATTCTTCCTGTTGCAACAGTACCACGTCCTGTGATTGAGAATACATCTTCAACAGCCATTAAGAACGTTTTATCCACATCACGTTGAGGTGTTGGAATGTAGCTGTCAACAGCATCCATTAATTCAAAAATTTTATCTACCCATTCATTTTCACCACGTTTTGAAACAGTACCAGCTGTAACTGCTTCTAACGCTAATAAAGCTGAACCAGATACGAATGGAATTTCATCACCTGGGAAATCATAATTTGATAATAATTCACGAACTTCTAATTCTACTAGTTCAAGAAGTTCAGCATCATCAACTTGATCAGCTTTATTTAAAAATACAACGATATGTGGAACACCTACTTGTTTTGCTAAAAGAATATGTTCACGTGTTTGTGGCATCGGACCATCAGCAGCTGATACAACAAGAATAGCACCATCCATTTGAGCTGCTCCTGTAATCATGTTTTTAACATAGTCAGCGTGGCCTGGACAATCTACGTGGGCATAGTGACGTGTTTCTGTTTGATATTCTACGTGAGCTGTATTAATAGTAATACCACGTGCTTTCTCTTCTGGAGCTGCATCGATCTCATCATATTTTTTTGCTTTTGCATTCCCTAAAAGAGAAAGAGTACTAGTAATTGCAGCTGTTAATGTTGTTTTACCATGATCAACGTGCCCAATAGTACCAATGTTAACATGAGGTTTCGTACGTTCGAATTTTTCGCGAGCCATTTTTTTTATTCCTTTCTTTTTTATTTAAATTGTAATTGAATCAATTTAATAATGAAATTCTATTTTTTTGTTTTAAAGAAACTAAATGCTTTATTAGCCTCTGCCATCTTGTGAACTTCTTCACGGCGACGGATAGAATTTCCAATTCCTTTTGAAGCATCCATTAATTCACGGGCAAGTTTAAAAGACATATTTTTGCCTGATCTATCACGTGAAAATCTTAGAATCCATTTTAATGCTAAATTTGTAGCTCTAAGACGTTTTACTTCAATTGGAACTTGATAAGTAGCACCACCAATTCGTTTTGGTTTTAATTCTACTATAGGGCTGACATTTTGAACAGCCTTTTCTAAAGTTACAAGACCATCAACATTTGTTTTTTGTTTAACGTAATCTAATGCACGATAAACTATACGTTCTGCTAATTGTTTTTTTCCACTTTTTAAAACTCTTAAACTTAATAAGCTTACAAGATAACTGTTATAAACTGGATCCGGTCCTGGTAGACGCTTTTTAATTCTTTTTCGTCTTGACATTTTAATTAATCTGTAAATTTATTTTTTCTGTGCTTTACGAGCACCGTATTTTGAACGCCCTTGAGTTCGTTTTGTCACACCAACAGTATCTAATGCTCCACGCACAACTCGATAACGTACTCCAGGTAAATCTTTTACTCGACCACCACGAATTAGAACAACTGAATGCTCTTGTAAGTTGTGGCCTTCTCCTGGAATGTGTGCTGTAACTTCGAATCCTGATGTTAATCTAATTCTAGCTACTTTTCGCATTGCAGAGTTTGGTTTTTTTGGTGTAACAATATAAACTCTTGTGCAAACTCCTCGTCTTTGAGGGCAGGCTTTTAAAGCACCAGCTTTACTTTTTTTCTTTTGGCTTGTGCGTTCGTTTCTAATTAATTGTTGAACCGTTGGCATAATTATTTATTATTCTCCTCTGATTCCATGTTATATTTTTTTAGAAAGCGTTCTACTCGGCCTTCTGTATCAATAATTTTTTGAGATCCTGTAAAGAAAGGATGGTTTCCTGACCAAATATCTACATGTAATTCAGGTTTTGTAGATGATATTGTCATTATTTCTTTACCATCACAGTAAACTTTTGTCTTTACAAACCAATTTGGATGAATATTTTTTTTAGGCATATTAAATTAACGCTTCGAATATTGTGGAGCTTTGCGAGCTTTTTTAAGACCATATTTTTTACGTTCTTTAATTCTTGTATCACGACTTAAGAAACCTAAACTTCTAAGTTTTACGCGTTTTGCAGAATCAAGATTTGAGATTGCTTTTGCCACCGCTAATCTAATAGCTTCTGTTTGCCCGTGTAAACCACCACCTGTCACTTCAATAATAATATTATATGCTTTATCAGCTTCGAAGATTTCAAGTGGAGTACGGCAAACACCTAAACCATGTGCGATTGAATGAAAATAATCAATACCTGATTTTTGGTTGACAATAATCTCACCAGTGCCAGGAAGAATTTTAACAAGTGCTGATGCGCTTTTTCGGCGCCCTACACCAGTTGCAAGTATATCTTTTTTATCAAATGTTATCATAGTTGAATTTATTAAGTACTTAAGATAACTGTTTTGGGTTTTTGTGCTTTATGTGGATGTTCTGTTCCTGCATAAACACGTAATCGTTTAGCTAAATCTGACTTTTCAAAGCCATTTGGTAACATTCGTTTAACTGCTAACTCGATTACTCTATATGGTAATCTTTCAAGTAAATCTGATAAAGATCTTGTTTTTAGTTCACCAGGTTTACCTGTATGCTTATAGTAAAATTTTTGATTTAGTTTGTTACCAGTTACTTTTATTTTTTCAGCATTAATAACAACTACATGAACTTTACTATCATCACCAGGCGTATAAGTTACTTGAGTTTTACCTTGTATTAAATTGGCAATTTGTGTTGCTAATCTTCCAAGAGTTTGGTTTTCAGCGTCGATTAAGTACCAACTTCTTTCTTTATGTTTTCCTAATGGTATATATGTATGATTCATAGTTTCAAGAATAAATAAAACCAAAGTTAAGGTTTTAAAGATTTGTTTTATATTCGATCAAAAGACTTAATTAATAAAGTTTAAACTGGCAATGAATTTGGAAACAATTCCCACTTTAAATCTTTGTTGAAATTTATAGAAAGACCGAATAGCTTTAAAGATTTTTCTATACTATTTAAATCATCTTCTTTTACACCGATACGTCTTAAAAGTTCCAATGGTACAGAAGTAAGACTTTGAAGAGTTACAAAACCTTCACGTCGAAGGAAAAGTTCAAGCTCTGTAGGTAAATTAAGATGTCTTAAATCTAAATTTTTTAACAATTCTAATGTATATGAATTTACAATATTATCGCGAAGTTGTTGAGTTAAAATAAATTGTGAACCCATTTCTAAAGAAAGTAAGAGGTTCTTTTCACTCGCATAAACATGAGGTAAAGATTCTAATATTGTTAAAGTTTCACGTAATTCTTGGACAGCAAGCTCAATTGCCGCTGTCGGTTCAATATCTCCGCGACTAATAACAACAAATCTTAAAAATTCTTCGGTCTCAGTAACACCTCGTCTAATTAATTCTTCATATTCTGACACTGATGAGTTTGTTGTTTGAATAACTTCAAATCCACAAGATTGTATTGAAGAATAAATCGGATCAACGACAATAATACCCATTGGCAATTTTTGCGGCGTACCTAATTTTATTTTACTATCTTTTAGATTAGTTCCTATAATATCAGAACGTGAATTTTTTAAAGATTTTAAATTATTCACCGTATCTTTTGCTTTTTTATTACTTTCAGCAGAACTATTTAAAGTATTTAATAAATTAGTCGAATTTTTTTGATCGTTGTATTTTTTAAGTTTTTCAAAAAAAGAATTTTTGTCTTTTTGATAGATATTGTTTATATCTTCTTCTCTAAATTTTAAACTATTTTTATTAGTTGAGGTTATAGGATTCTTCGGATCAATAAAATCTAAACCTTGATTAACTTCAGGTGAACTTATCATTAAATGCAAATCTAAATTATATGAACTATTTAATGTGCAAATATATTGATAAGGGTTAACTACTTCTAATCCATCTTCTAACTGCAAATCTTGAGCTGTTATTATTGCTGGACCAACTTTTTTAATTCGAGCAGTTCCTATATAAGGAAAAAACGCAGATTTTATATGAATTCGCTGAAGATTCAAAGAGAGCTCAAAAAGATCTTCTCGAATACTATTTCCATCACTAAAATTTCCACAACCACTTGTGATAGCAAGTGTTTTGGAAAGAGATAATAGTGTACGTCGTAAGGCCGCACCAATAGTAGTACCCATTGTTTTTTTAAAGGGTCCTATACGAAATTGAAATGAAATATGACCAGTTCTTTTATCAACAGTTCGTTTTTCAATTTCAACAACTAATCTCCGTTTGTCGGTTTTCATGGTTAAGTTATTTAAATATATTTAATTATTTGCAATATTTTAGATGCGTCGACGTTTTGGAGCACGACATCCGTTATGCGGTACGCCTGTTTTATCCTCAATTGAGATAATTTCTAAGCCCGTTGCATGAATTCCTTTAATAGCAATTTCTCGACCATTTCCAGGACCGTTTAAAATTACTCCAACTTTTTTAATACCAAGTTTTAAGGCTTTTGCACTAGCATTTTTTGCGGCCATTTGTGCTGCATATTGAGTTTTTTTACGACTTCCTTTAAACCCACTACTTCCAGCTGAAGCCCAAGTGATAACATTACCTTTGGGATCAGTAATAGAAATGATTGTATTATTAAAAGTCGAATGAATGCACGCAAAGCCTAATGATAAATTTATCTTTCGCTTTCCTTTATTCAGCTTTTGGTTCATAGGTTTTTGTCCTAATGTGAAGTTAAAATTACAAATAGATCTTAATTTAAAAGAGTTTGAAAATTAAAATCGATTATTTAAAACGACGGCTTGATTGTTTACCGCCAGTCTTCTTTCTTGTTTGAGCATTTGTACGTGTACGTTGCCCACGTAATGGTAAACCTTGTATATGGCGACGTCCACGGTAGCAGTTTATTTCAACTAATCTTTTTATGTTTAAAGCGATTAGCCTTTTTAAGTCACTCTCTGTTGTGTAATTTTTCTCAATTCGCTCACGTAATTGACTAACTTCACTATCCGTTAAAGCTTTTGTCTTTGTTTCTGGGTTAATATCTATCGAAGTTAGAATTTCTTTTGAAGTAGTTCTGCCTATTCCATAGATATAAGTTAATGCAATCTCTATTGATTTTGAATCTGGTAAATCAACTCCTGCAATTCTTATCATAATTTTTATTAGTTTGTAATAAATTAACCTTGGCGTTGTTTGTGTTTTTTGTTCACACAAATAACTCGAATTTTCCCAGCACGTCTAATTAAACGGCATTTTTCACACATTTTTTTTACAGATGGTCTTACTTTCATAATTAAGTTGTTCTTATTTAATTATTTAAGGATTAAGTAACTAAGATTTTTTTAATCCCAAATCAAAAAGCCGATCTTCTAAATCAAGCATAGTCCCAAACAAAATAAGTAAAGAACTTAAATTAGATTTTAAACCTATTGTCGGATAATAAGTATCAAGAATATCAGATGCACCTACTAAAAGCGCTAACATAAGTCCAGCTGATAAATATGTTCTTTTAAGTTCATCCTCTAAATAATTTTGAGTTTCTTGTCCAGGTGATTTACTTAAAATTGTCATATTCATTGTAATAAGTTCTTTGGAAACTTTATCACTATCAACTTGTAACTTTGAGCAATAATAACTAAATGTTATTATTAAAACAAATCGAAGTAGACTTATAAAAATACTTAGTAAAGTAGGGCTTAAGGTTAAAAATGTTAGTTGTGTTAATCCAGATTGAAGAATTCTTAGTAAAGATTCAGCAGAAACTAAACCCATAACTGCACCTGGGTTAATTGCAAAAGGCAATAAACTAGGCTTTGATTGTTCAGAATAGGATTGTTTTGATGATAATATAGGAAATTCGACTGTGGATTTCGAAATGAATGTCGTAAAAGCAGCTACTGCAAGGACATACAGTCCTAAAATTAAACGTGGTTTAATATCTAAATTGCTAGCTTCTAAAACTAATCGAATAACATCATCAATAACACTTGTAAATGTTAATACAACAACTGATCCACTAATAGAGAATGATTCTGATACCCATTCACTAATCCATACAAGGACTAGACCGCCAAGGACTAAAGTTACCCCTAATATAAATTTGCTCATTAAGGTATAACTAAACATTACTGGTGTTAATGCTCTAACTTGTCCGATGCTTACTAGTATCGCTATACATGTACTGACAACTTTTATTTGTTTTTGGATTTTTTGATATTTATCAAAATCATCCTCATCAGTTTTAGGTTTTATACTATTAAAAACTTGTACTAAAAGTGAAGCTTGAACTAATGGTAAAATTCCTAAAGCTAAAAAACAGGGACGATTTGATGCTGGTAAAAGTGAATAATCAATACATGGAAGAGGTATTTTTGATAAAAAACGAAGACAGGCACCTAGAACAAATAGAGAAATTACTCGATCCTGAGAGGATTTTCTAAGCTTTTCAGCTGAGAATATATTTGCTAGCATGGTGCTAAGTTTATTCATTATTATTGACCTTTGCTTTTGTTTGTACGTCCCTCACTACGACGATTAATTTTTTCTTTAGATTGACTTTTTACGTCTACCTCGTTAGAACTTTTTTTAATTTCGTTATATGGTTTACGTCCAGTTACTTGTTCTAAATTTAGTCCACGATTTTTTGCAGTAACCGTGATAAATTGTAGGTTACTTAAAGCAACTAATGTAGCACGCGCATTATTAATTTTGTTTTTTGATCTTAATTGTTTTGCTAAGATATTTTTAATACCTGCTGATTCCAAAACAGTTCGAATTGCACCACCCGCAATTACACCTGAACCTGGAGCAGCTGGTCTTAGCATAACTTTTGCGGCACCAAATGAAGCTTCACTTTTATGTGGAATTGTTTTTGTGCGAGTCATTGCAATTTGAATACGATTTTGGATAGCTCTAGATTGACCTTTTTTAATCGCATTTAAAACTTGACTTGCTTTTCCAATACCTAATCCCACAACACCTTTTTGGTTACCCACAACAATTAAAGCACGAAAACTTAAAGTTTTCCCACCTTTATTTACTTTACAGACCCTTCTAATTTCAATTACTTTATGATTAATACCTTTTTGGTTTTCATTCTTCATGATTTTATTATTTCCTTTTTCTTCACGAAGCTATTAAAATTGTAAACCTACTTCTCTAGCACCATCAGCAAAAGCTTTAATTCTTCCGTGATAAGGTCTAAAGCGTCGATCGAAAACAACATTAATTAAATTATGATTAACTAAAGCTTGACCAAGTTTCTCACCAACCAAGCGAGCAGCTTTACAATTTTGACCAGTAGTAATCAAAGGTTTAATAGCAGGGTCTAAAGTTGAACATGCAAATAATGTTTTTTGATTTTGATCATCTATAACTTGCGCATATAAATGACGATTTGATCTAAAAACAGCAAGACGTGGACGTTCAGGATTTCCTTTTATCTTTTTCATACTATTTACTAGACTTTCCTACTTTTCTTTGAATAACTTCACCTTGGTATAAAACGCCTTTTCCTTTATAAGGTTCTGGCGGCCTAGTAGCACGAATTTGCTGTGCAATTAATCCTACTTTTTCTTTATTTACACCAGAAATTTTAATGATAGTATTGTTTTCAACACTTATCTGAATTCCTTCAGGCGCTTGAATTTTAATTGGATGTGTGTAACCTACTGATAAATTTAAATCCTTACCACCCATGCTAGCTTTATAACCAACACCTTTCAACTCTAAAACCTTTGTGAATCCATTTGAAGTTCCAATGACCATATTTGAAAGTAATGATCGGAATAAACCATGGATTTCACGTGATTTAATAGTTTCAGAATTGCGAGTAATTTGGATCGTGCTTTCTTCTTTATTTAAAATAACAGTTAAACAAGTAGGAATATCACGCGATATTTCACCTTTCGGTCCTTTTACCTTAATATTTGTTTCAGTTATTTCAACATTGACACCAGTAGGTACTTTAATAATTTGTTTACCTATCCTTGACATATTAGTTTTTCCTTACCATATGTAACATAATAATTCACCACCAATTCCAAGTTGTTGTGCTTGAATGTTTGTAATAATACCTTTTGATGTTGATAGAATTGCAATACCCTGTCCACCTAAAACACTAGGAATTTGATTATTATTTACATAAACCCTTAAACCAGGTTTACTTACTCTTTTTAATCCTCTTATTAGTGGTCGAGTTGGGGTATTTGTATATTTTAAATAGATAAAAATATAACGACGGCCTTCTTTAATAACAGTTTCATATTGACTTATAAAACCTTCTGCTCGTAGTAAACGCGTTATATTATAAGTCATACGTGTAGACTCAATTTTAACTACTTTATGACCGACAAGATTCCCGTTTCTAATGCGGGTTAACATATCAGAGATTGTATCAGTTTTCATATTTCTTATACGTTAGATGGTTTTCTAAATGGGAATCCGAATTCTTGAAGCAATAAACGCCCTTCTTCAGGAGTTTTAGCACTTGTAACAATCGAAATGTTATAACCACGAATTTGATCGATCATATTGTAATCAATATCTGGAAAAACTAATTGTTCTCGAATCCCTAAATTATAATTCCCATGTTCGTCGAAACTATCAGGATTTAGTCCTCTAAAATCTCGTATTCTTGGAAAAACTAAATGAATTAATTTTTCAAGAAAGGCGTACATTAAATCATTTCTTAATGTAACTGTGACACCAAGATCCATACCTTCACGGGTTTTAAACCCAGCAATTGAATTCTTAGCTTTTGTAACAATTGGCTGTTGACCTGTAATTACTCGTACTTCTTCAATAGTTTTTTGAAGAACCATTCTATTTTGTGCTCCTAAACCTAAACCTCGATTTAATTGGATTTTTAATAATTTAGGAATTTTATGGTCGTTGTTATAGTTGAATTTTTCTTTTAAGGTTGCTTTTATACGGGTTTGATAAATCTTCTTATATTCATGCGTCATAATTTAAACCTAGTTTTTGTGAACATATTTTGGACTAGAAGTTAAACAACTTCGAAAGCTAAGGAAGCTATTTTTACAAAGTTTTTCTCTCTGATTTCACGAGCAACCGGACCAAATACTCTTGTTCCTCTAGGATTATTATCAGTATTGATGATTACAGCTGCATTGTCATCAAAACGAAGGGCCATTCCATCAGCTCTTTGTACTGGCTGACGCGTTCTAACAATAACTGCACGAACGATATCAGACCTTTTTACAGGCATATTTGGAACGGCTTCTTTAACAACACCAATAATAATGTCGCCAATTCGTCCATATCTACGATTACTTCCAAGAACTCTTATACACATTAATTTTTTTGCACCCGTATTATCGACAACACTTAGGTATGTTTGCGGTTGAATCATTAATTACTTCCCCCAACGTTTGAATGTAGTATACGTTCTAACTTCCAAGACTTATTTTTACTTAAAGGTCTTGTTTGTGTGATAATAATTTTGTCACCAAGTTTAGCGGCGTTATCTTCATCGTGAACAAGATAACGTTTTGTTTTGATCATTGTTTTGGCATAACGAGGGTGACGAAATTTATTTTCAACAAGTACAACAATTGTTTTTTGCATTTTTGTACTTACGACAATGCCAAACTTTTCTTTCAGTCCCATATTTATGAGTTTTAATTTTTTAAAATGATAGATTTAGCTTGTTTCCAAATAAGCTGAATTTTTTAATTATTTTGATCGTATAGAACTTGTTTGAAGCTCACGTTTACGTGTTAATAACTGAGAAATTTGATGTCTTGTATGAGTCATTAAATGGGGAGAAAAGCGAGAAAAATTAGCTTTTTGAATACGTAAAAATAAAAGTTCTTTTTTAGCTTTTACTAATTGTGCTTCAATTTCTGCTAATTGATAATCTTTTAAATCTTTATATTTTGGTAAGCTCATAATTATTGCATCTCCTTTGCACTAATTAATTTTGTTCGAATTGGGAGTTTATACGCAGCCATTCGAAGTGCTTGTTGAGCAATATTGTCAGGAACACCAGCTAATTCAAATAGAACTTTACCTGGTTTTACTACAGCTACCCAATACTGTGGTGCACCTTTACCTGATCCCATACGTGACTCTTCAGCACGTGCTGTGATTGGCTTATCTGGAAAAACCATAATCCATAGTTTTCCACCACGTTTTGTATAACGAGTAATCGTTCTTCTTGTTGCTTCGATTTGTCGTGCGGTTAACCATACAGGCTCTTGAGCTTCTAAGCCATAATCACCAAAAACTAAACGTTTTTTCGGTATTGTTTTTCCGCGTAAACGACCACGTTGCTGTTTACGAAATTTTGTTCGTTTTGGACTTAGCATATCTTTTTTTTAGTAAATAACTAGAATATCAATCGAAAGTTTAAAAATTCTATTGGAATTTAACCTTTACAAAGCCAAACTTTGATACCTAAAATTCCATAGATTGTTTGTGCTCTTTCTGTTGCGTATTCTAATTTAGCTTGTAGTGTATGAAGTGGAACTTTACCTTCTCGTACCCATTCAGTTCTTGCAATTTCAGCACCATTTAAACGTCCAGCGACTTGTACTTTGATACCTTTTTGACGCGGATCTAATTTAGCCTGCTTAGCTCCTTTTTTAAAATCGCTTAAGATTGTTCGAACTGCTCTTCTAAAAGGCATACGTTTTTCTAATTTTTTTGCTAAAGATTGAGCAATAAAACCCGCTTGTATGTTAGGATATTTAACTTTCTTAAGAACAATAACTAAATTTCTTTTTTCTAATTGCTTTGTTAATGATTCTGAAAGTCGAATTTTATAAGGTAATGTTTTAAGATCAGAAACTAAAATTTCTGGATTTACAGTATATATTGTTAAATGAATTTGGTCACGTGTTGGCGGATAAGTAATTACAAGATTTGTACGATCTGTTACTTCATCCAGTTGTTTTTTACTTACTTCTTTAAGTAAAGCTGACCAAATTGTTCGCAATTCATCATCAGCTTGTAGTTGTGCACTATATTCTGAAAATTTTACGTACCATTTTGATTTGTGTTCCTCGGTGATTCCTAATCGAAAACCTATAGGATGAACTTTTTGACCCAAAATATTTCTCCTTGTTATTGGTTATTTAATATTAAATTTTTTTGTATAATCTGGTTTTTTAATAATATTTAACCGATTGAAACAGGTAAAAAGTTACCTTTAACATCATTTTCATAACGAGCAAAAGTTGATTTTACAACGATTGAAATATGTGATGTACGTTTCTTAATTGGATACATTCTACCCTTTGCGCGTGGTCTTATACGTTTCATTACAGGACCTTTATCAACAAAAGCTTTTTCAATTTGTAGATAAGAACGAGGGATAGAATAATTACTTAATGCATTAGCGGCGGCAGATTTTAAAACTTTTGCAACTGGATGACATGCACGATATGGAAGAAAACGTAATAAAATTAGTGCTTCTTCATATGAGCAGCCTTGAATTTGTCTTAGAACACGTCTAACTTTTAAAGGTGACATTCTAATAATTCGTGCTTTAGCTATTGCTCTTAAAGGAAATTGTTGTTCTTTTCGTTTTTGTATAGCGCGCTTTGATAAAGTTTTTAAACTTGGCTTAGACCCAAGATTCATGGCTATCTCCTAATGTTTTAAAAATTGAAGTTTTCAATTTATAGATTTCATTTAAAAATAAATGATCTTTTGAAAACTCTTTAATTTGTACAATTTTTTATTTGCGTTTTGTTTTTCTATCAGCTGTTTTCACTTTATGTGAACGGAATGTTCTTGTTGGAACAAATTCACCTAAACGGTGACCAATTAATTGATCACTAATAAATAAAGGAACATGCTGACGGCCGTTATACACAGCAATAGTGAATCCAACCATACTTGGTAAAATTACTGATGCTCTTGACCAAGTTTTAATAGTATCGGCTTTTCCACTATCTTTTAACTTATTTATTTTTTCAAATAAATGATAAGCCACAAAAGGCACTTTTCGCGTCGATCGTATCATAAAATAGACTCCAGTTTAAATTTTTGTTTATGGACGTTTTCTAATAATAAAGATCGAAGTTGATTTTTTCTTACTTCTTGTTTTAACACCTAAAGCTGGTTTACCCCAAGGTGTACAAGGATGTTTACGCCCAATTGGAGATCTACCTTCACCACCACCATGTGGGTGATCACATGCGTTCATAACTACACCTCTTACAGTAGGTCGTTTGCCAAGCCATCTTTTACGACCTGCTTTACCTAAAGTTAAGTTCATATGCGATGCATTACCAACTCGACCAATAGTTGCATAACATGTTTTAGGTACTAATCGAACTTCTTTTGATGGTAATTTAAGTGTTACATAATCACCTTCTTTTGCTAAAATTTTAGCTGAACTACCTGCAGAACGAGCAATCTGTCCGCCTTTATTAGGTGACAATTCAATATTGTGAACATCATAACCTAAAGGAATACTTTCTAAAGGTAATGAGTTACCAATATTTAAACTTGAATTTGGACCTGCTTCAATTTGATTGCCTGTTTCAACTGATTCCGGGTGAAGAATATATCTTTTTTCTCCATCTTCGTACTGAACTAAAGCAATTCTTGCATTACGATTTGGATCGTATTCAATACTTACAATTTTTCCAAGTAGATTTCTTTTATTACGTTTAAAATCAATTAAACGGTATCGACGTTTGTGTCCACCGCCACGATGTCTAATAGTAACTTTTCCTTGATTGTTTCTTCCCTTTGAAGAGTGAGAACTTACAATTAAAGATTTTGTTGGTTTCGTACCTGTTAATTCTTTAAAATCTGGACGAACAGCATGACGTGTGCCAGGGGTATATGCTTTAAAAAATAAAATTCCCATAATTTTTTAAATTCCTAAACTTGTTTTTTCCATTCCAAAGAAATCAAGGCTATATTCAGGAGCTAGCTTTAGGATTGCTTTTTTATATGTTGGTAAGTAACCTTCGAATTGTCTACGACGTTTAGATTTTTTAGGCATCTTTAACGTGTTAACACTTAAAACTTTTACACTGAAAACATACTCAAAAGCTTCTTTAATTGTTTTCTTATCAGCTTTTGGGTCAACGACAAAACTATAAGTGTTCTTTAAAAAAGGGTTACTTGCTTTTTCAGTCGCTAAAGGATAGCGAAGAATGTCAATCCATTCAGCTTCTTGCGTTTTTTTAAACTTATTTGTTTCGTTTGTAGCTAATTTTTTATCTGACATAAACTGATATTTACTTAATTTTATCTTTTGACTTTTTTCCAAGATAAATCCTTAAGAGTTAAATTGTAAGATGAATAAGCTGTCATAAGTATCCAGCTAGATCGAATTACATCATTTATGCTTAATTTATTATCTATTACTACATTTACATTTTTAAGATTTTTAATACTTTGTAAAAATAGTGTGCATTCTAAAATTTTATATTCTTGTGCGCTTACAACAATAGTCACTAATTGTTTAGTTAAGACTTTGTTTGCATCAATATTATTTTTTTCAAAAATTTCAGAAAATATTTGTTTTGCGTATTTTGTTTTTCCTGGATAAAGTGAGTTGCTTAAATCAATTTTAGAATTTGTTACACCGTCAAACAAACTAATTGCTAAAATACGTTTTTGTTTTTCGTGTAATAATACTCTAAAAGCACGATCATACTCACGATTATTCAATTTTGGATTATAAGCGATTGTTTTTGGACCAAATGTTACACCACCACCTCTCCATAAAGGTGATCTTATCGATCCTGCACGAGCTCGCCCTCTACCTTTTTGTGGCCAAGGTTTTTTACCACCACCACGAACTTCAGATTTTGTTTTTGTCGATGCATTTCTAACCCAATTAGTTTTTCTATATAAACAAAATGCTTTGTGAATTAAATAATCGGGGTTTGTTTTTGAAAATCCTAATTTGAAATGACTATCTAAACGACGCAAAACAAATTCTTTTTCTATAGGAGTGCCTGCTATAATCCAATAGTTGGGAATTGTTGCAATTTTGGTTTTATTCATATCCTATTAAATCATTTCATTATGATACACTTGGAGTTAGGCTAAGTAAATTTCCTGGTTTACCAGGTACAGATCCTTTTACAACTAAAAGATTTTCTTCTGTATCAACTCGTAAAATTGTTAATCGTTTTAAAGTTGTTGGTTTACCGCCAAGTCTTCCGGCCATACGTTTGCCTGGATAAACACGTCCAGGCGTACTACCTGCACCAATTGAACCAGGTTCACGATGGTTTTTTGAACCATGTGACATAGGTCCACGACCGAAGTTGTGACGTTTTACAGTACCAGCAAAACCTTTACCTATACTTTTGCCACGAACGTCGATTGATTGATTAGCAGAAAAGTTTGTTATATCAAATGTTTGTCCAAGTTCAAACTCTTCAGGTCTAGTAACGTGATATTCCTTTAAATAACGGCTGTTTAAAGCCCCAGATTTTTTAAGATGTCCTTGTAACGGTTTGTTTAGTGAACGATTCTTTTTATTTTGGCTATCTTCTGTTTTCTTTTTTGATAAATCAAATCCTAATTGAACTGCATTGTAACCATCAGTTGGGACAGTTTTTATTTGAGTTACAGTACAAGGACCGATTTTTATCAGAGTGACTGGTATGGATGCATTCTTCTCGTCAAAGATTTGAGTCATTCCAACCTTAATTCCAAGACTTCCTATAGACACAACAAATCTTCCTTCTGATAAACTTACTATAAATTTTTTTTGTTTAATCAATTTGTTCTTTAAATAAATTTAAAAATCATAAATCTTCAAAGTAAAATCTTAGTTTATTAACTTGAAAATGTCTATAAACATATTCTACTACCATGTAAATTTTTTTAAAATATTAAAAAATAATAAATTTCAATATATCTATTAAAAAACAAAATTTGATTTTTTGTATTTATATAAAAAAATTTAAATCAATTTAAGATACTTCGAAAATTTACATTATTTTAATGAATCAAATTATATGGCAAAAGTTGTAGGAATTGATCTTGGAACAACAAACTCAGTAGTAGCCGTTGTACAAGCTGGTACACCAGCAGTTATCCCAAATGCTGAGGGATTTAGAACAACACCATCAATTGTTGGTTATGCGCAAAAAACAAAGGAATTAATTGTAGGTGCAATGGCTAAACGTCAAGCAGTAATTAATCCTGAAAATACGTTTTATTCAGTTAAAAGATTTATTGGTTCAAAAGCGAATGAAATCGCTGAAGAATCAAAGCAAGTATCGTATGGTGTAACTGAAGATGATCGTGGAAATGTAAAAATTTATTGTCCAATTTTAGATAAAAATTTCAGCCCGGAAGAAATTTCATCACAAGTTTTAAGAAAATTAACAGAAGATGCTAGCAAATTTTTAAATGAACCAGTAACAAAAGCAGTTATTACAGTTCCTGCGTACTTTAACGATTCGCAACGACAAGCTACAAAAGATGCTGGAAAAATTGCAGGTTTAGAAGTATTACGTATTATTAATGAACCAACAGCTGCTGCATTAGCTTATGGGTTGGACAAAAAAGCTAATGAAACAATTTTAATTTTCGATTTAGGTGGTGGAACATTTGACGTTTCGATTTTAGAAGTAGGTGACGGAGTTTTTGAAGTATTAGCAACAGCAGGTGACAGTCATTTAGGTGGTGATGACTTTGATTCTGTCATTATGAAGTATATTCTAGCCGACTTTGAAGCAAAAGAGGGAATTACTTTAAAATCTTCAAACTCAAATGATAAACAAGCCTTACAAAGAATTTTAGAAGCAGCTGAAAAGGCAAAAGTCGAATTATCACAATTATCAGAAACAACAATTAATTTACCTTATTTAGTTGTTACAGAAAGTGGACCAAAACATGTTGATTTAACCCTTACAAGAGCTAAATTTAATGAATTATGTGCAGGTTTAATTCAACGTTGTCAATATCCAATTGAAACTGCTTTACAAGATTCTAACTTAAGTCCAAATAATCTTAATGAAGTTATCTTGGTAGGTGGATCAACACGTATTCCGGCTATTCAAGAGTTAGTTGAAAAATTAACATTTAAAAAACCAAATTTAACAGTAAACCCTGATGAAGTAGTGGCAGTGGGTGCAGCAATTAATGGTGCAGTTTTAGCCGGAGAAATTAAAGATGTTTTATTACTAGATGTAACTCCTTTATCTCTAGGTGTAGAAACGATTGGTGGATTAATGACTCGTATGATTGAGCGTAATACTACAATTCCAACTACAAAAACAGAAGTTTTCTCGACAGCAGAAGATAACCAACCAAAAGTAGATATTCATGTTTTACAAGGTGAACGTTTGCTTGCATCAGATAATAAGAGTCTAGGACATTTTGAACTTGGCAATATTTCAGCTGCGCCTAGAGGTGTTCCTCAAATTGAAGTAACGTTTGATATTGATGCTGATGGTATTTTATCAGTAAGGGCTCGTGATAAAGTAACTGGTCAAACACAATCGATCACAATTCAAAATGCATCAACACTTGATAGAAATGAAATTGATAACTTAGTTGAAGAAGCAAATAAAAACGCTGAACTTGATCAACAAAGAAAACGTAAAATCGAGATGAAGAATCGCGCTGAGATGCTTTGCTACCAAGCAGAAAAGCAAATGAATGAATCTACATCAAACTTTACAGATTCTGAAAAAACTGACATTACAAATCTTATTAATGAAATTAGAGCATTAAAAGAAACAGACGACACAGCACAATTAGAACAAAAAATCAAAAATTTAGAAGATAAACTTAAAAACAGTGTAGCTTCAAATTAATGGTTAATAGAGATTGAAGAAAATTTTTTCTTCAGTCTCTATTAATAATTTCTTTTTTTCAAAGTATTGACTCTTTTCAAAAACAAATGCATATATATACCTAAGTATTAACTTTTATTTGTTAAGTGCCCAAATAGCTCAGTTGGTAGAGCAATGGACTGAAGATCCGTGTGTCGCCAGTTCGAGTCTGGCTTTGGGCATGGGCACTAGTTTGAAAAGGCGGTATCGCCAAGTGGTAAGGCAGTGGATTGCAAATCCTCGATCCCCAGTTCAAATCTGGGTGCCGCCTTTAACAACTTTTATATAAAACAGGGGGCGTGGTGGAATGGTAGACACAACGGACTTAAATTTTGAGCATTAATTTGTAAGTTCTCAAATTCAGAGAAAGTCTTTCCTAAAATCTGGAGAGAACAATTCTGAGCCAACTCAATCGCTAAAAATTGTGATTGAAAAGGTGCAGAGACTCAATGGGAACTACCTATAAGGTAAAGATAGAGTCCATACTTTTATACATCTTAATTTAGTTATTAAATAAAAACGTATATTTAAGTAGAAAATCCGTTGACTATTTACGGTCGTGAGGGTTCAAGTCCCTCCGCCCCCAATTTTGAATTAAAAATATCTTTAGATAAATTTATGTGTATTTGTATAAATTGTGAATTTTATAATTTATGTTGGATAAAAAAAGGTTTAAATAAAATTCCAAAGGTCTATACCAATAGCACTCTTAAAATAAATCTTAACCGAACAAAATTTAGTTCATCACAACTATCAACTAGTTTATTTTTAAAAGTATTTTTAAATGTTTTTACAAAAAAATATGAGTATGAGTTTGATGTTGTAGAATGCGAAGGGTTTTGCGAACAACCTGGTATTTGGTTAAATAATATTAACAACCAAAATAAAATTTAAAAACTTATTTTTCTGTAAATTCTTAAGAATTTAACGTTAAATTTATTAAAACGATAAACTGATACTTAAAGAAAACTATTATAATATTTCTAAAATGTATCCTTTTAAAAACTTGTTAAAGATATTTAGTTTAAATTTTAAATTAAATATCTTTAACACAGTGTGGAAAAGAAAAGTGAAAATTTAAATTCATTTTACCCTTGGCTCTTTTTAGATTTTACTTAGTATGACGATTGCAATAGGGCAAACGCAACAAACAGCAGTTGACGAAAGAGGTTTATTTGACCTAGTCGATGACTGGTTAAAACGAGATCGTTTCGTATTTATTGGTTGGTCGGGTCTTTTATTATTCCCAACAGCTTACCTTGCAGCAGGTGGATGGTTAACAGGAACTACATTTGTAACTTCTTGGTACACTCATGGTTTAGCATCTTCTTACTTAGAAGGATGTAACTTCTTAACTGCTGCAGTATCAACTCCTGCAAACAGCATGGGTCACTCGTTAATTTTATTATGGGGACCAGAAGCACAAGGTGATTTCACACGTTGGCTTCAAATTGGTGGATTATGGGCATTTATCGCATTACATGGTGCATTTGGTTTAATTGGTTTCTGTTTAAGACAATTCGAAATCGCTCGACTTGTTGGTATCAGACCATATAACGCGATTGCATTCTCTGGACCAATTGCGGTATTCGTATCTGTATTCTTAATTTACCCATTAGGACAAGCAAGCTGGTTCTTCGCACCTAGTTTTGGTGTAGCATCTATCTTCCGATTCTTATTATTCTTACAAGGTTTCCATAACTGGACACTAAACCCATTCCATATGATGGGTGTAGCTGGTATCTTAGGTGGTGCCTTATTATCTGCAATTCACGGTGCAACAGTAGAAAATACACTATTTGAAGATGGTGATGCTGCTAACACATTCCGTGCTTTCACACCAACACAATCAGAAGAAACTTATTCAATGGTAACAGCGAATAGATTCTGGTCTCAAATTTTCGGTGTTGCATTCTCAAACAAACGTTGGTTACACTTCTTCATGTTATTCGTTCCAGTAACAGGATTATGGACAAGTTCTTTCGGTATCGTTGGTTTAGCATTAAACTTACGAGCTTATGATTTCGTATCACAAGAGCTTCGTGCTGCTGAAGACCCAGAGTTTGAAACTTTCTACACTAAAAATATCTTATTAAACGAAGGTATTAGATCTTGGATGGCCGCTCAAGACCAACCACATGAAAATTTTGTATTCCCAGAGGAGGTTTTACCACGTGGAAACGCCCTTTAATAGAGTAATCGGACGTGACATTGAGTCTACTGGTTTTGCTTGGTGGTCAGGAAATGCACGATTAATTAATGTATCTGGTAAACTTCTTGGTGCACATGTTGCTCATGCAGGTTTAATGGTTTTCTGGTGTGGTGCTATGACATTATTTGAAGTGTCTCACTTTATTCCAGAGAAACCTCTTTACGAACAAGGTTTTATTCTTATTCCTCACTTAGCAACGTTAGGTTGGGGTGTAGGACCTGGTGGTGAAATTATTGACACAACACCTTACTTTATCGTAGGTGTACTTCACTTAATTTCATCAGCAGTTTTAGGATTCGGAGGTATCTATCACTCTTTATTAGGACCAGATACTTTAGAAGAATCTTTCCCATTCTTTGGGTACGATTGGCGTGATAAAAATAAAATGACTACTATTTTAGGTATTCATTTAATTTTATTAGGATTAGGTGCATTCTTATTAGTATTAAAAGCTCTATACATTGGGGTTTATGATACTTGGTCACCGGGTGGTGGTGATGTAAGAAAAATTCTTAGTCCTACTGTTAACGCTGCTGTTATTTTTGGATACGTTTTAAAATCACCTTTTGGTGGTGATGGTTGGATCGTATCAATTAATAACATGGAAGACCTTATAGGTGGACACATTTGGGTTGGTACAATGTGTGTACTAGGAGGAATCTGGCATATCGTAACTAAACCATTTGCTTGGGTACGTAGAACATTCATCTGGTCAGGTGAAGCTTACCTATCATATAGTTTAGGTGCACTTGCTGTTATGGGATTAACTGCTGCTGTTTTCGTTTGGTATAACAACACAGCTTATCCAAGTGAATTCTATGGACCGACAGGACCAGAAGCTTCACAAGCACAAGCATTTACTTTCTTAGTACGTGACCAACGTTTAGGTGCAAACGTAGCATCAGCTCAAGGTCCTACTGGTTTAGGTAAATACTTAATGAGATCACCAAGTGGTGAAATCATTTTTGGTGGTGAAACTATGCGTTTCTGGGATTTACGTGCTCCTTGGGTTGAACCTTTACGTGGACCAAATGGATTAGACGTAAATAAAATCAGAAATGATATTCAACCATGGCAAGAACGTCGTGCTGCTGAATATATGACACACGCTCCTTTAGGATCATTAAACTCTGTAGGTGGTGTGGCAACAGAAATTAACTCTGTTAACTACGTATCTCCTAGATCTTGGTTAACATGTTCTCACTTCTTCTTAGGATGGTTCCTATTAGTAGGTCATTGGTGGCATGCTGGCCGTGCTCGTGCAGCTGCAGCTGGTTTCGAAAAAGGTATTGACCGTAAGAACGAAGCGGTATTATCTTTACGTCCTATTGACTAGTTTTTCTACAAAAATTACTGACTTTGACTTTTCAAAGTCAGTAATTTAAATTTATTAAATTAAATTATGCTTAGTTTTATTCAAGTTGGTTCTATACTATTAGTTAGTGCAGTAGCTGGTCTTTTAGCTTATCGTTTAGCTATTTCTCTTTATGTTTAAGAGTGTTTTGTAAACTAAAATATTTTAAATATTTTAGACAAATTAAGTTTTAATAAAGATTAAAAATTTAATATTAAATGCTTTATTAAAAACTAGAAATTTTAATTAATAATTCTTTAGGAAGAAGTGACTAATGACACAAGATCGTCGTAGATGGGGACAACCCAGACTTGTTATTCCCCCAAGTCAATTAGGAAAATCAACACAGATGAATGGATCTGAATTAATAAACCAAAAATCTGCGCAACAAGCAAAAACAAAGAAAACTCGAGCTTCATTTCCATTTTTAGCTATTCAGGGGCAAGATGATTTAAAGCTAGGGATGATTTTAAATGTAA
>Ga0194119_10001276_pt1 | contig 46331 bp, 31 predicted proteins | sample TA2MahC100mmetaG_FD_148620 | JGI IMG/M metagenome (GOLD analysis project Ga0194119, IMG submission 148620) | Freshwater microbial communities from Lake Tanganyika, Tanzania - TA2015018 Mahale Deep Cast 100m | ecosystem: Environmental > Aquatic > Freshwater > Lake | place: Tanzania: Lake... | reverse complement strand
TTCGATTCCGTCTGATGCGACCGCGTGCCGTAGATGGTCATAGTCGAATTGAAACTGCGACAGGTCCATCCCGTTCGCGTGGATGATCCGCACGCACACGAACTTGTCGAGCAGTTCTCGTACTTGCGGATCACGTTGCACGACGTCTTCATCAAGCTGAGCACACGCCTCACAGGGGACGCACCGAAAGACGACCAGCAGCGGCTTCTTCGATTCCTTCGCCCACTCCACCCGGCAAGTCGTTGTAGACCCAGTAGCCTTCCCCCTCGACTCGCTTTCTGTCGCCACGAACTTTGAGTTCACGTTCTTGCGCGTCGCAAACCGCCATCGGCAACAACAACTGAAAAAGCCCCGTCGATCGCAGTTGCGTCCGACGGGGCAGAAAAGGATTCAAAAACTTTGGCGAGATGGCTTCGGCTGCGATTACAAAACCTCGCCGAGTTGATTGGTGGCTTTGAGCAACGCTCGCCTCACCGCCGTTTCCGCCATTTGAACCTTGTAGTCGTTGTGGCTGAGCGGTGTCGCTTTCGCGAGTGCCATGCGGCCAGCCGTCTCGGCGATGTCCGCGGTCAGTGGCTGACCAACCAGCCACTTGGCAGCTTCGTAGGCAATCCACGGAGTCGGTGCCACATGGCCAAGCACGATCTTCGCGCTGCGGACAACTCCACCGTCGATTCCCAAACAGCAGGCGGCACTCGCTTGCGGTTGATCAAGGCCGCAGAGTTCCAAGACCTCGTAGGTCGCGCTGCGAGTGTCACTCGCAGCCGGCAACCAGACGTGAGTGATGAGTTGACCGGGCTTCAAAACCGTCACGCCTTGCGAGTTCGTCTTCGGCGTTTGAAAGAAGTACTCCAGCGGGAGCCATTCTTCGCGGACGACTCGTTCCACCCCCTCACGTTCGCTTGGGGTTAGTGTGGCGACTCGAATCTTCGCATCCCACGCGATCGTGGAAGGTGCGAATCGTGAGGCCGACACAAACTTCGCGGGGCCACTGTTGCTCAGGATCGCGTGGTAGCGGTTGTCACCGGTGGCGACGAGCGATTCACCATCCTTCATCGCCAGCAATCCGTAACCATTTCGGAAGTACCAGCAATGCGGAAGCTGGCAAAGATCGCCAGCCAGTGTGCCGTTGGCGGTGATCTGGATGGCTCGGATGCCCTCGATCACGTCGATCAGCGATCGGTAGTCAGCAGCCAGCGCGTGCTCGTTGATTTCGTCGAGCGTGGTGTTCGCACCGATCAGCACTCCGCCGTCGTGATGCGTGATCCCTTTCCACGACGAAACGTTTTTGATGTCTACGACGCGAGCCGGTTGGATCACGTCCCGTTTGAGCAGATTCATCAGATCGGTTCCACCCGCCAGAACGGCCGTGTTGCCGCCATGCTCAGAAAGCAGTTCCAGCGCTTCGACCTCAGTTTCAGGACGAGCGTATTCAAAGTTTCTCATGGAAATACCTCTTGGTTGAGGAGAACATTTGGAAGATAGATATGAGGGATCTCTCGCGGCCCCTCACCCTAGCCCTTTCCTGAAGGGAGAGGGAACAAGCCACGAGCAATCACGCCTTAGCCGCTTTGAGTGCGTCGAGGACGCGCTTGGGCGTGAGCGGAATTGTCGGCACGCGGACTCCCGTGGCATTCGCGACAGCGTTGCTGATGGCAGCTCCGCAGGCGATGACGGGGGGTTCGCCGAGGCCGATGACTCCGCGTTCGTATTCACTGTCGGGTTGGTACATCTCGACGATCAGTTCGCCGATGTCGCCGATGCGTGGGAGCTTGTAGTTCTCCAGGTCGGCATTGATATAACGACCAGTCTTGTTGTCGAGGATTTGTTCCTCGGTCAACGAGTACGCGATCCCCATGATCAAGCCGCCGTACACTTGGCTCTTGGCGGTCAGCAGGTCAACGATCAGCCCGCAGTCTTGGACGGCGACAAACTGATTGATGCGGACGATACCGGTTTTCGTATCGACCGAGACATCTGCCATTTGGACACCGCCGACTTGCTCGCTGGTCAGGCCGTCGTCCTTCGGGCCTTCGCCCGTGGTCTCGATACCCATCATGCCGAGCAATCCGCACGCGGCTTTCCAAGTGCAGACCTCTTTGTCGCCATTCCAGATCTTTCCACCTTTGGCGGTCAGATTATTGCCATCGACCTTGTGCTTCTCGGCAACGACGTCGAACAACTTGCCGAGGGCTGCGATCGCCGCGCGACGATTCGGGCCGGTAACGCCCCCAATTGTCGTACTGCCGCCCGATGGGCCAGAGCGCGGATAGACGCTTGAGCCGTAACGGACCTTCACGGCATCGAGCGTGATGCCGAACGTTTCGGCGAGCACCATCGCGATCGCGGTGCGAGTGCCGGTGCCGATGTCCTGCGTACCGCTGAGCGACTCGACGGAGCCGTCCGGGTTGATGCGGACGGTACAAGTGCCGGCGTGTGCTCGGCCACCCCAGGTGTGGATGGCCATGCCGAGACCACGCTTGACGTCGCCGTCCCCTCCCTTGCCGTGCGGATGCCACTTCTTTGACCAGCCGATGAGTTCGGCCGCTCGTTTGATCTCCGCGACGTAGGTTGCCTGCAATTTTTCTGGCGTCTTGTCGATGTTGGCCAGGAAGACATCGACCGCACTCTTGCCGAGTTTAGCCGCGATGTCGTCGATCGCCGTGTCGGTCAACGCACAGAGCTGCGGGTGCGGCGGAGCACGCCACGCTCGGTCGGGGCCGGCGTTTGTCACCAGGCCAGTCGCCTTGCGGTTGCGATTGTCGAAATCGAAAACATACGGGAACTGCGCGAGATTGATCGTGCCCCCCTTCATGCCTCCGTTGGTCCCCCAGTGATGGCTGTCCCATGCGACGATCTTGCCGTCCTTGTCGGCGGCGATCGTAACTTCGGCGAAACCGCTCGGCCGAGTGCCGGCGATTTTTAATTCGGTGGCGCGATCGAGCATCAGCCGTACGGGGCGGCCGGTCTCTTTCGACATCTTCGCAGCGGCGACCCCCCAATCGTCGGCGGCGAACTTCGAGCCGAAGCCACCTCCCACAAATTGACAGAGCACCGTTACGTCGGCCGCATCGACCGAGATGTTGTGCTGCTTTTGTAACTCGCTGACGAAGTTCGCCGGCGTGCCGCTGACGTTCTGCGTCGAGTGGTTGACGATCAGCTTGCCCTCTTCCCAGCGAGTACACGAGCCGTGCGTTTCGAGGCACATGTGGCTGATCGTCGCGATGCCGTATTGTCCCTTGTGGACGACGGCGGCAGACTTCAGCGCGGCCTCGACATCACCTTTCGTATTGTTGCCAAGATCCTTGGTACGCTTGGCAGCTTCAGCTCCCTTGAGATCGTCTTCGTCGACGAAGTGCTCCATCGTGTCGAAAGTGAACTTGATGGCTCGCACGCCGTCTTCGGCCTGTTCTTGTCGTTCGGCGGCGACGGCGGCGACCAGCGCGCCGTCCCATTGCAGTTCGTCACCCTCTTTGACGAAGGCGTGGACCGCTTTCACTCCGGGGACTTTCAAGGCATCGTCAAGATTCAACGATTTAACCTTGCCGGCTCCCCCTTTGAAGCTCAGTACTTTCGCGTAGAGGCAACCCTTCGGGTTGGCGTCCGCCGCGTACTTCGCCGCGCCGGAGGCTTTCTCAACGCCATCCAGACGGGTGATTTCTTTGCCGAGGTAAACGTTGTCCTTGCGAGGTCCCCAGGCCACTTTGAGTTCAGTTGCCATGATTACTTGCCTCCCTTCTTCGTCACGAGTTCCATCGCGCAGGCGGTGATGCCGACGTAGGTGCCGCAGCGGCAAATGTTCCCGCCAAGACCCGCACGAACTTGGGCTAGCGTTGCACCGGGATTCTTGTCACAGAAGGCTTTCGTGGCCATGACGAAGCCCGGCGTGCAGAAACCGCACTGCTGCGCGTCGTGCTTCACGAAGCCCGCGACCACTGGATCGTTGGCCGCCAGCGACTCGATGGTCGTGACCTTCTTGCCGACGCATTCGTGAGCCAACCGGCTGCAAGCGTAAGTCGGCTTGCCGTCGATGAGCACCGTGCAGGCTCCGCAGTTGGTCGTGTCGCAGACATCTTTGCAGCCGGTGAGATTGAGGTCGTCTCGCAGCGTGTCGAGCAACGTGACTCGCGGTTCCAGCGAGAGCTTGTGCTCCTTACCGTTGACGTTGAGTGTCACGTCCTGCGCTTTCGCGGACGCGACGTTCGCCTTTTTGGCGTCTTGAGCGGTGGCTCCCTGATCGCTGGTGGCCAGCGCGGTGACGGCAACAGCCGCTCCGGAGCCTCGTAGAAAATCACGGCGATTAAAGCCGGAGCCATTCGCGTTCGGAATGGTCTCTTCACGGGGGTCTCGCATCTGGTTCTCCCTCTACAGTGGTTGCGAAACGATGACCGGGTCGCGGGCCGAAAGTGTCAGATTCAAAGCAGTACAACTTGGCAGAGACGCAAAGCGGTCAAGAAAAAATACCCAACCCACGACGTGCGGAACGGCGGGATTCTAGCCACCTCGCAAAGACTCACAACGAACCGATGCGAAATTTCGGGCGTAATGTGTCGGTGAGCGTAACTGCTGCTTCGCGGCAGACCATGTTGTGAACCTGCGCTGCCTGTCTGTAGCTCGACTCCTCGTGGGTCGGGTGATCCGAATTTGTTGAGCCTCTGTCAGGATCAATGAATCGATCGGCCCACGAGGGATCGGGCGAACGCTTGCGGGACACAACAAATTGGCCAGCAGTGATTGCCGCCTCGCGATCGGTTGTCCCAGGCTGGCGATTGTTGTGAAATGAACTCGTCGGCCGCTCATGATTCTTGTCTGTCGCTGGATCAAGCGTCATCAAACGCTGGTCACGTCGGTGGCAGCCATGCTGCTGGTAGCAATCGCCACGTGCACGCTGGATTTCTTAAGCACAATGCTCATCCGAAAACACGAACACGATTTAATCGCCTGCCGTGCTGCCGGAGTTTCAAACGCTGTTTACGAAATGAGCAGCAAACAAGAACCTCTCGCAGAGATGCGAACCTCGCGGATTAAGGCAAGAGTAGTTGCCAAGACCGTTACGAGTTTCTCGCCTCTGCGTGAAACTGCCCCTCCGGCAATGCTCATGCCCCGGCCGCTTGCGTCATCAAGCATCCCACCAGCCTGCTGCATTCCTCCGCCAGAGCCCCCAAGCGAGGATCGTTTTGAAATGCAGCGGCGATCATTTCGCGGTGATACCAGACAACGCGGTCGGGCGGAGCATTGAAGCGAGACCAAACGTCCTCGCCATGTTCGAGGTCGACCAGCATCGAACCGAGGTTGTGCAGCTTGTCGGCCAGTACGATGGCACGAGCTTCCCACGGTTCTGTGGCGATCTGGCGGAGGTGTTCGTCTTTGCGTTCCTGCCATGAGCGTTTGCGGCCGTCGTGGTCGTGCTTGCGCTCGGTCATCGCGGCGACGAGTTGCACCACCTTCGGCGGGAACTCAGCAGCCAGCGACTCCAGAGTGTGATCGGTGTCTTCGACAACGTCGTGTAGCAACGCGGCGGCGAGGATTTCCTCGTCGTCGATGCCGGCTCGCAACAGGATCATCGCGGCCTGAGCCGGATGCGTGATGTACGGCAGGTCGCTCCCCTTGCGGTGGTGGTGCCGATGAGCCTGCGCAGCGATTCGCATCGCGCGTTCGACCAGCGGACTGAAGAGAGATTGGTCATTCATCATTGGTCATCCGTCCATTGGTCGAGTCGGAAAATAGCCAATGACCAACGACCGATGATCAATGACCGATTGCGTCCCTCTTCGCTCACTCGGCCACCTCTTCGCGGCGAAATTCGTTGAAGCGGACGTACTCCCAGTGCCGCATCAGTGGCGCGGTGTTGATGAGCTTGGTGTATGCCCCAACGGCTTCGACACGCCCTTTGTGCAGAAAGATGACTTGATCCGCCTTGCGGACGGTCGAGAGACGATTGGGCAGAAAAATCAGCGTGCGGTCCTTCGCCAGTCGGGCATAAGTGTCGTCGAGCAGCGACTTGGTATCGTCGTCCAGCCGCTCGGCGGGCTCTTCGATGATCAGCAGCGCCGGGTCTCTGACCAAGGCGCGGGCGAGACCCAGCAAAAATGTCTGACCGGGGTCGAGCGATTCGCCATGCTCGCCCAGCATCGTCTCGTAGCCCTTCGACAGCTTGTTGATGAATTGATGTGCGTGAACTTCTTTTGCCGCCTCAGTGACATGTTGCAGCGTGAAGCGTGGATCGCCACAACTGATGTTCTCAGAAACGGTGCCGGTGAAGAACGGGTCCATGCCGCCGACGAACATCGCCTCAGCCCGCAACGATTCGAGCGTCACAAACGCCAAATCCTCACCGTCGATAAAAACGCGACCTGATTGCGGCTCGATGAACCGCGGCAGCAGATACGTCAGCGCGCGAGCCTCCATCGGGTCGAGCGACAATATGGCCACCATCGACTTGGCGGCGATCTTCAGGTCGATACGATCCAAGACAAGCCGTTTGTCCGGCAGCCGATAGGTGACCGACTCGAATTGAATCTGCTTCGACAGCGGTTGCAAGAACTTCGCTCCGACCGCTTGGCCAACCTCGGCAACTCGCGACTGATACCGCAGAATGTTGTCTGCGTATTCCCCTGCAGATTCTTCAACTTGAGGCAGATCCCAAAGGTCGTTGATCGGTCGGTACGCCAAGCGAATGGCGACGACGAACATCAGCATCGCCGACACCGGCAAGTGGGCCGGATCTGACGGATTGCTCAGTGTCTTGGTGGCAATCAGGAATAAGACCAGCGTGACGGTGACGAGCACGACCAACCAGCAAATCCAGCGTGACAACCGTTCGTCTTCTTTGAGAGTCGCGACCTTTTTTAGAAAGCGCTGCAAGTGCATCCCGAACCGCTCGTGCTCAAAGTTCTCCATCCCAAAGCCGCGCACCAACCGACTCTTCCGCAGACCTTCTGCCAGCAAGCGCAGATCGTCACCGACGCGGTCTTCCATTTTGCGACGCGATTGCTCGAAGCGAAGACGCTCTCTCCGAACCAAATACAAGCAGGCCAGCAGTGGCACGACGCATTGCAACGCCAGCAACCAGTGCGTCATCAGCAACAGAATCGCGAGACCCGCCAGCAGCGGCGGGAACCGCACCAGGCGTTCGAACCAGGTTTGAATCCCTTCGCGGACACGTTCGACGTCCCCCGTGAACATCAAAAAAGCGACTTCGCCCGCGCCGTCTTCCAAATCGCTCGGCCCCAACCGCAACGTCTGTCGATGCAGCGACTGCCGTAGACGAGTCGCGACTTCCTGCGACGACCGAAATGCCAACGACTTGATCTGCGTAGCGGAGAGGCTTGAGATCAACGCCAGGAGGATGTTGCTCGCCAGCAACACCAGCAATGCCGAGTTCGTCGTCTGCAACGCCGGAATCCCACGCACCAGACCTCGAACGACCATTCCCCAGGACTCGTGTTGAGCCTCCCATGCGGTGACTCGCAATCCCTGATTGAAACGGCGTTGACCAGCGGGGGGATTGTCCGCATCCACGGCCTTTTCATTCGCAGCTTGAGCAGCGGCCAGCGGTGTCTCCGTGATTCTTGCATAGACGGCGACATCAGCTTCGGTCGGCAAATAAAGTTCGCCACGATTGATCAGCAGATCAACCAGCAAGGCCGCGCCGAACAGCAAGCCACACAGCGACAACGACGAAACCAACGAGAGCAGCCACGCCCAACGGGCTGATCCGTGCGATAACTCTTTAGGCGAAAACACGCGCCGAAACGGAGTCTCCATCTTGGATCTCCTAAAAATGAGCGGCCCGTGGGAATCGCACGTCTTCATCCGTGCCTGTCAGTGAAGGACTCGCCGACGTTTCTAAGCCAAGTCCCGATCCTCGAACAAGATGAAGGAGAGTAAAAGCATGGCCCCAATGTAAGCCGTACCGTACAGCGCGGAATACGCCAGGTAAGACGCCGGAACCATCGTTCCGGTCGCGACCGCCGCTTCCATATTGAAGACTTCCAGGGACGGCAGCAGCGTCGCGATCAACCGTGCCATGAAGGAGACGAACTCCAATTTTAAGACTCCGGATTTCACCAGCACCGGCGTCAGGTGACCAATTACGAAAATCGCCAAGCAGGTGACAATATTGACGACCATCGGAGTGCGTGTGGAAATGGCCACGCTCACGGCCGTCATCACGGCAATTTCCAGAACCATCAACAGGATGCCCGGAACAATCTGTACCGCCTCCTTGAGCCGGTCGGCATTCAAGTTGCGATCCTCAAACCAGCTCGGAATTTCTTTGGAGCTCTCGCGAGCGTCATAACCGACCTTGTAGAGCAGCAAGACGCAGAACAGGATCACCAACGGCAGCAGCAGGCACAACGTCGCATTAAAGATGCCGACATATTTTCCCACGATGAACTGCCGCCGATTGATCGGCTTCGAGAGCAGCGTCATCGTTGTTTTTCCTTCGATTTCGCTGGCGATACTGGTACTGGCCGTCCAAACGGCCAGCAGCAGCGAGGAAAACAGCAGCGTCATCAACCCACAGTCTTTCAACATCTTGATGTCGCTGCCCAGCGAAAAGAACGGCAGAAACGTGTTGACGAGCAGCAGCAACACACCCAGGCTCAGCAGCAACAAGAAGACCGGCTGACGGACCGCCTCTTTCGTGGTTGCTCGAGCGATGACTCCCGTCCGAGTCATGTACAAAAAGCCGAACAAGCCCGCGAGAAGCAGCCCCACGACCAAGCCGGTCGCACCCCAAGCGTACGGAGCTTTCACGGAAATCTCCGGCGAAGCCTCGGCTGCCACCAAGGTTGAAGAGAGCCAAACAAGCGACGACATCATGCCTCACTGACTGTCCAAAATGAGCGAAATCATTCGAAATGACAATGACTCGACGGCCTTACGTCCATTTCCGCCCGCCGCGTTGGGCAAGAAATCTACAGAAGCCAGCCTCCGAAGAAAAGCGGCTTATTCCGCATCGTCTACACCTATCGGCGAATTTCAAACCTCACAAAAGGCTCGTCGCGGGCGGCCTCCTGCACCTGTTGCTGGCGAATGTTGCCGGCGAATTCTGAGGCGATGTCCGCGAAAAACTGATCCAGTACAGACGGGTCCGCTTCGGCGACCAGTTCGACCGAGCCGTCCGGCAAGTTGCGAACGAAGCCAACCACCGGGTGACGACGCGCGATTGACGCTGTCGTGTACCGAAAGCCAACCCCTTGCACTCGACCATGAAACAGGACGCGGCGACGAATCGGTGTTGACGATGACTCGGCCATGCAGGTCACTCCTCCCAACATTGCTGCGCGAGCTGCCGCAGCCGCTCAAACGTCGAACGGACGACCTCCCGACAATCCGCCGAGCCTATCGCCGCAAGTTGCTCGAATTGCGTTTGCCAGTCGTCGGCGGACTCCGGTTTCGGCAAGAAGCCGCCGCCGAGCGACTCGTGGAGGACACAGATGATCTCGATGTTCGGCAACACGGTTTCCAGGGTCTCCGCCAGTACGACGTCGCTCCCCTTTCCGGCCAGCTTCAGCGACACAGCATCGGCGAGAGCCTCGTCGATCTCTTCAGCCAATGCACGAGTCACTTCAAACAGATGATCGCGAGCAGCATCGTTGTCAAAAATCCCTGGCCCCCAACTCCCCACAATACGGACTCCTCGTAGGTCGGAAACTCCATGACCGGAAAGATCGAGTCTCGAAATGACTCGACGACGTTGGGACGTTGTGGCAGATCAAGTGACTGGCGCGAAGGGCCGGACGCTGGGATCGTAAACGGACCTCGCTACTATGTGCGGCGATTCCAATCAATCTCAGTGAGGCCAGACGATGCCCACCGAAAAAAACATCCAATCTCGGAAGCCACTGTTGCTGTCTACAGCCGTGACTCTGGCCTTGCTCAGCCTGATCACTCTGAACGAGCGATCCTCTGTGCCGGTGAATGCTCAAACGTTGCAGGCTGCCGGACCATTGAAATGGTATCGAGGCAATTTGCACACCCACTCGCTGTGGAGCGATGGCGACGATTACCTCGAATCAATCGCGATGTGGTATCGCGACCATACCTACAACTTCCTGGCCTTCACCGATCACAACGTGCTGGCCGACAAGGAGCGCTGGATCGACGTCGAGAAATCGAAGGGTAAGCAAAAGGCCTTCGACAAGCTCAAGCAAAAATTCCCGAACGGCTGGGTCGAAGAGCGCAAGACAGAGGACAAACTTGAAACGCGTTTGAAAACGTTTCGCGAGGTCGCCGATCGCTTCAACGAACCGGGCAAGTTCCTGCTCATCCAAGCCGAAGAGGTCAGCGATGCGTTCCAACAATTTCCAGTGCACATGAATGCCAGCAACGTGAAAGAGCTGGTCGTCCCGCGACACGGAGGCAGTGTGGCGGAAACCATCCAGAACAACACCGACGCCCTGATTGCTCAGCGCGAACGCACCGGCCAATCGATGATGATTCATCTGAATCATCCGAACTTCGGCTTCGGCGTCACCGCCGAAGACTTGATGCGAATTCGGGGCGAAAACTTTTTCGAGGTCTACAACGGCCATCCCGGCGTCAACAATTCCGGCAACAAAGAGCACGCCTCGACCGAGCGGATCTGGGATATCATCAACTCGTTCCGGCTGGGCGAATTGCAAATGCCGCCGCTGTTCGGCCTGGGTACCGACGATGGCCACGCTTACCACAACATCCCCAGCCGAGCCTCCGAACCGGGACGCGGCTGGGTGATGGTTTTGTCCGAGAAGTTGACCCCCGAAAGTCTGATCACCGCGATGGAGGCCGGACGGTTCTATGCCTCCAGTGGTGTGACTCTCGAACGAGTCACGTCGTCGACCGACGGCCTCGACGTCGCCATCAAAGCCGAAACTGACTTGAAATACACGATCGAATTCATGGGCACTCGTCGCGGTTTCGACTCCACGAGCCAACCAGTACTCGACAAAGACGGCAAAGAAGTCCGAGCGACTCGCCGCTACAGCGATGACATTGGCAAGGTTCTGGCACGAGCCGAGGGCACAACCGCCAGCTACCGATTCACCGGCGACGAACTTTACGTCCGTGCCCGCATCACCTCGTCTCGCCAGCACCCCAATCCCTCCGAAGTCGGCGAATTCGAACGAGCTTGGACGCAACCTGCGATTGGGCCAGCGGCGAAGTAATTATTTAGAGCGCGGCGTCTCAGCACCACACTTCGAACAACATGATTCAATACGATCCACACCATTGGCGCAGCCATCTGTTTGACATCAAAGGCTCGATGCTGCGAGAGATTTTCTCTCGCATTGCCATTTGCGTAGTTTGGTCGGCGATCGTCGTCGCCTGGAACCAAGCGGGGCAGGAATATCAACTTTGGATCAAACTGCGTGAAGCGCAAGGGCAATCGATACCGCACTTCACCGACAATGCCACGCCGCGCAATCGCTTTCACGAACTCGCTTGGCACTTTCCGCCATCAATCCCGCTGATCGGCCACACGCTGATCGGTGCGGTTTTGGGGCTGTTGCTCGTGTTTCGCACGAACTCCAGTTACGACCGATTTTGGGAAGGCCGCAAGTTGTGGGGCGGAATAGTCAACGACAGCCGCAATCTCGGCAGACTGGCAACCGCGCACCTGCGCCATGATTCGGAACTTCTTCGCAGGCTGCTGCGCTGGACGATCGTCTTTCCGTGGTCGGTGCGCTATCGACTACTCGGCTGGAAGGACATCGGCTGCGACACCGATGACTTGCCGAAAGTCGAAGTCAAACTGACCGGACAAGCTGAACATGTCCCGCTAGCAGTCGCACGCCGCATCACCGAACAAGTCGAACTGGCTCGACAGCGCGGGCTGCTCAGCGACATTCAGCAATCTCTGTTCGATTCTGTGCTCTGCCGACTGATTGATGCGGTCGGAGCATGTGAGCGGATTCACAACACTCCCCTCCCCTTCGCATATATGGTTCACCTGCGCCGTGCGTTGATTCTGTTTCTGGCGACGATGCCGCTGGCGATCGTGAAGGATTTTGGATGGGGTACGATTCCGGCGACGTTGATGATTTCTTACGTGATGCTCGGAGTCGAGGAAATCGGCGTCGAAATCGAAGACCCTTTTGGTACGGACGAGAACGATCTGCCGCTCAAATCGATCTGCGAGAACATCGAAAGTAACCTGCGCGATCTGCTGCCGCCTTCGGCGGAGACGCAACCATGACGAATGCCGCGGTTTGGGAATTCTCAATCGACGTCGGTGGCACATTCACAGACTGCATCGCTCGGTCGCCCGCTGGCGAGATGCGGCCGATCAAAGTCCTCAGCAGTGGAGTAACGAAAGGACTGATCGAAGATCGGCAAGGGACAAACCGAATCGTTGATTCGCTGCGACGGCAGGAACCTGCCGACTTTTGGCTCGGCTATGAGATTCGATTCTTGAACGATCAAGGGGAGACGACCCTCGCCAGCAAAGTTGCGGCGTTTCACCCACGGCTTGGCGTCGTCGAGACTGCAACACTGTTGCCAGATTCGATTGGGCCAGGCACACGCTACGAACTCTCGGCCGGCGAAGAGGCACCGATTCTTGCGATCCGCACCGCGCTCGGCCTGCGGCGCGATCAACCGCTTCCCGAGGTCAGCGTCCGGCTCGGCACGACGCGCGGCACAAACGCGCTGCTGACTCGGCGAGGCGCCCGCACCATTTTCGTCACGACGAAAGGCTTTGCGGACGTTCTGTTGATCGCGAATCAAGATCGGCCGCGACTGTTCGATCTCGACATCGTCAAACCCGAACCGCTGTTCGCCAACGTCCTCGAAATCGACGAGCGACTCGATGCCGATGGCCGAGTGCTCAAGGCCCCCGACGATGCCGATGTCCGTCGCCAGCTTCAGTCGCTCAATCGGCAGGACTCCCTCGCGATCTGCTTGCTGCATTCGTTCGCCAACTCCACGCACGAGCAACTCGTCGAACGAATCGCCCGCGAACTCGGTTTCACAGAAATCAGCGTGTCGAGCCGACTCGCACCGTTGATCAAGATCGTCAGCCGAGGGGACACGACGGTCATGGATGCGTACCTGAATCCTATCCTGCGCGAGTACGTCGGACGACTGCGACGGCAGTTGCAGTCGAGAAACGAGTGTCGAGAGACGAGTGCAACGCACGACCCTCGACTCTCAACTCAGGGCTCTCAATTCAAGCTCATGACTTCCGCCGGCGGCCTGATCGACGCCGATCGGTTCGTCGGTAAAGACAGCATCCTCTCTGGCCCGGCCGGTGGCGTGATCGGTTTTTCGCGAGTCGCCCGGCAAGCCGGTTTCACCAAATCGATCGGCTTCGACATGGGCGGAACGAGCACTGACGTCGCGCGGTTCGACGGCCAGTACGAATACGAATTCGAGACCAAGAAGGCCGGAGTCCGGATCGTCGCGCCGATGCTGGCAATCGAAACGGTTGCGGCCGGAGGTGGCAGCATCTGCGGTTTCGACGGAGTTAAACTGATCGTCGGCCCGCAGAGCGCGGGCTCTGATCCCGGCCCGGCCTGCTATGGACGAGGCGGCCCGCTGACCGTGACCGATCTGAATTTGTGGCTCGGCCGTATCGTCCCCTCACGGTTCCCGTTTCCGCTGGATCGCATCGCCGTCGAACGGCGATTGACGGAGTTACAAGCACGTGTCGAAGGGAACTTGGATGCGTTGGCCGATGGCTTGTGCCGCATTGCGAACGCGAACATGGTCCGCGCGATTCGGCGAATCTCGGTCGCTCGCGGCTACGATCCGGCCGACTACGTTCTCGTCTGTTTCGGTGGCGCGGGTGCTCAACACGCCTGCGCGATCGCCGAATCACTGGGGATGAATCGCATCTTGAATCATCCGCTCGCCAGTTTGCTGAGCGCTTACGGCATCGGTCTCGCCGATGTCCGGCGCTTTGGAGAGCGTTCGGTCCTGAAACCGTATTCGACGGAACAACTTGCGGACCTGGAGTCGCTCTTCGCCAAACTCGAACAGGCTGCGCGAGCCGAAGTCATCGCCGAAGGAATCCCAGCCGATCGAATCCAGCCCGCCGTGAGATCGCTTGACCTGCGCTACGCCGGCGTTGAGGCCACGATCCGCGTCACGTCACCAGTCGATAGCGACTACGCGGCGCGGTACGAACAATTGCACCGCCAGCTTTACGGTTACGCCCATACGGGACGCCCATTGGAAATCACGGCCGCTCGCGTCGAAGTTGTCGGCTTGAGCACCGAGCCCCCCAGCGATTTACAACCACTCGTCCCGCGAGCGCCGACGCCCGACGATTCGCAGGATGCCTGTTTCGAAGGAGAGTTTCGAGTCGCGCCGATCTACTTCCGAGAACACCTGCGTCCCGGTGACCAGATCCTCGGCCCTGCCCTGATCTCAGAACCCAGCTCCACCGTCGTGGTTGATCCCGGCTGGAATGCACGGCTGCTCGAACGGGGCGAAGTGCTCTTGGAAAGACGAGATTCGGGCGTTGAAAGTCCGGAATGGAATCGCAAAGCGAATGCGTTGCTTTCACGTTCGACTCTCGACCCTCAACCGTCGATGCCTGCCGATCCCGTGCTGCTCGAAATCTTCAACAACCTCTTCGCCTCCATCGCCGAGCAAATGGGGGTCACACTGCAAAAGACCTCCTGCTCGACGAACGTCAAAGAGCGGCTTGATTTCAGCTGTGCGATTTTTGATTCACAGGGCAATTTGGTCGTCAACGCTCCGCACATCCCCGTGCATCTCGGCGCGATGAGCGAGACGGTGAAGCGGATCATCGCCGATAATCCGGACGATTTCGTAGTCCGGACGCCTGCATCCGACCTGCCGCACGGAGGCGTCCAGGCTACGGTGTTCGTCACGAATGATCCGTATCGTGGCGGCTCGCACCTGCCAGACGTCACCGTCGTCACGCCGGTGCATGACGCGATGACAGGTAATCTGATCTTTTTTACCGCCAGCCGCGCGCACCACGCAGAGATCGGCGGCATTCTTCCTGGCTCGATGCCGCCATTTTCCAAAAACCTTGGCGAAGAAGGAGTCCTGATCCGCAACTTCAAACTGGTCGATGCGGGTGTGTCGCACGAGGAAGAACTACGGCAACTGTTGCTCTCGGGCCCGCATCCGACGCGAGCGATCCATGACAACCTCGCCGACATTCGAGCTCAAGTCGCCGCGAACAACATCGGAGTGCGGTTGTTGTCGGAACTGGTCGAGAAACAATCGCTCGACGTCGTTCAAGCCTACATGCGGCACATTCAAATTGCCGCCGCGACGAAGATGCGGCAGGCGCTGACCGCCTTGCCCGATGGTCGCTACGAGCGAGTCGATCATCTCGACGACGGTTCGCCGATTCACGCGACGATCACGATTGACGGAGATTCGGCCGCCGTCGACTTTACCGGGACTGGCCCCGTCCTGAAGAGCAACCTGAACGCCAATCGAGCGATCGTGACGGCGGCGGTGATGTACGTCTTTCGCTGCCTGATCAACGAAGACATCCCGCTCAACGGCGGCGTGTTGGAGCCGATCTCGATCGTCGTCCCCGAATGCCTGCTCAACCCGCCAGAGTATCCTGACCCATCGCAAAGCGCGGCAGTCGTCGGTGGCAATGTCGAAACCTCGCAACGGGTCGTCGATGTCCTGCTGGGAGCACTCGGACTTGCGGCGGCCAGCCAAGGGACGATGAACAACCTCACGTTCGGCGACGCGACCTTCGGGTACTACGAAACTATCTGCGGCGGTTCCGGTGCGACCGCCAACGCCAACGGAGCCGACGCCGTCCACACGCACATGACCAACACGCGCCTCACCGACGTCGAAGTCATCGAGCGCCGCTATCCGGTGCGCGTCCGCGAATTCTCGATCCGTAAAGGTTCCGGCGGCGCAGGCCAACATCACGGCGGCGATGGTATCGTTCGTAAATTGGAGTTCCTAAGACCGCTCAACGTTTCGCTGCTTACCGAACGTCGTGGTGCATTTCCCCCGTTTGGATTAAACGGCGGGCAACCCGGCTCGTTGGGTCACAACACACTGACGAAGGCCGACACGCGGGAAGTTGTCGAACTCGATGGCAAAGCGCAGCTCACTGTTTCGGTGGGCGATCTCCTGTTGATTGAAACGCCGGGCGCGGGCGGATATGGCCCGACAAATGCAAATGCGGCGCGAAGTGATGGAGCACGACGATCCCCCGATTCCTGAGTTGGCAATATTCGGTGCCGGTAATTTTGGTCTGAACACATCGCTCTCTCGAATTGTTCAAACGCGGCCATGCCTCTCAACACCGAGCGGAGTTCGTCAAACCGATGAACCACCCGCAATCGAACTCCGGCGGCAGCATTCTCACTCACGGCAGCACCATCGTACCGCTGACAATTTGGCTTAGACGCTGACTATGGCGGACTGCAACGACATTCTTTTGACACTGTGCCATCTAAGTTCGATTTTTTGCAACCGGCGTGAAATTGTCGCTGTCAGTCATCAGAATTCCGCAGCGGCGGTTCGGTCGCGAATCGCTTTTTGATCCGTCAATCACAACGGTCGCGTGCAACGACCAGCAAACGAATCCGGAGCCAGGTAATGAAGTTTCTCAAATGCCGGTTAATCGTCCTTTGTTTCTTGATGTGTGTGGTCTTTACTCGAGCGGAGGCGCAAGAGCATCCGGATCGAGTCGTGCAGGCAGGCGTGCCGCAGGGGAAGATCACGTCGGAATCGTTCCGTGACAGCCGCCTCTTTCCCGGAACGCGTCGTGATTACAGCGTGTATGTGCCGGCTCAGTACAAGGCCGACGAGCCTGCGGCCTTGATGGTCTTCATGGATGGCAGTGGTTACGCCAATCCGAAGAGTTCGTTTCGAGTTCCGATCGTCTTCGACAATCTGATTCATCAGAAGGCGATGCCGGTTACGATCGCACTGTTCGTCAATCCGGGGACGGTGGCGGGGACCGCGCCAGGAGCGAAGGATCGCAGTAATCGCTCGTTTGAATACGACTCGATGGGAGACCGTTACGCGAACTTTCTGGTCGACGAATTGCTTCCCGTCGCGTTGAAGGGGCTGAACGTTTCGAGTGACCCAGGCAAGCGAGCGGTCTGTGGCATTTCATCGAGCGGCATCTGTGCCTTCACGGTGGCGTGGGAGAAGCCGGATCAATTCGGCAAGGTGCTGAGTCACATCGGCAGCTTTACGAACATTCGCGGCGGCTGGGAATATCCTGGTTTGGTGCGAAAAACCAAAGAGAAGCCGAAGGCCATCAAGGTCTATCTGCAGGATGGTCGCGAAGATCTCAACAACCTGCATGGCAACTGGCCGCTCGGCAATCAGGATCTCGCGGCGGCTCTGCAATTCGCGGGCTACAAGTACAAGCTGGAGATGACCGCCGGCGGCCACAGCGGCCAATTCGGCGGCGAACTGCTTCCCGATGCGCTGAAGTGGTTGTGGGACGACAAGGCCGAGAGCACGAACATTCCCATCGTGGAAACCAAGCCCGCTTGGGAACCGCATTCCGACGCGGTTCCCAAAGAGGGTACGCCGAAGGGAACCGTCGAGCAGATGCCCGAATGGGAATCGAAAATCTTCGCCGGAACCATCCGCGATTGGTCGGTCTATGTTCCGGCGCAATACAAGTCCGACAAACCAGCCGCCGTGATGGTGTTTCAAGACGGCGAGGGGATGAAGAACGTCAACGGCCGCTGGCGAGTGCCGACGGTCTTCGACAACCTGATCGCTCGCGGAGACATGCCGCCGACAATCGCGGTCTTCATCAATCCGGGACACGAGAAAGACAAGCCGCGACAAAACGGACGGCACTCCAACCGAAGTTTCGAATACGACGGTCTCGGTGATCGCTACGTCCGCTTTCTGCTGGAAGAGATCATCCCAGAGGTCCGCAAGAAGTACTCGATCTCGGACGATCCGGAGATGCATGCCATCGGCGGATCCAGTTCGGGAGCCATCTGCGCCTTCACAGCCGCCTGGGAGCGAACCGACTTCTTTCGCAAGGTCTATTCGAGCGTCGGCAGCTTCACCAATCTGCGAGGCGGTAACGTCTATCCCTCGCTGGTTCGCAAGACGGAACCGAAACCGATTCGCGTCTACATGGCCGACACCAGCGGTGATGTCGATAACGCTTTCGGAAGCTGGCCGTGGGCCAATCAGCAAATGGCGTCGGCTCTGAAGTACGCAGGCTACGACGTCCGATTCGACTGGGCGGAAGGCTACGCTCACAACGCGGACTTCGGTGGTGCCAAGTTCCCCGAAGCGATGAAGTGGCTGTGGCGAAAGGAAACTCACACTCCGGTGCTGGATACTAAGGGTGACCTCGGCGGCGATCTGACACTGCTCAACCTGCTGATTCGCGGCGAGTCGTGGGACGTCGTTGCCGACGGGATTGGATTCGCGGATGCACTGTGCGCTGACAAAGCGGGCAGCCTCTACTTCTGCGATATGAAAGCACCTTCTGTTGTCCGCATTGCGACGGACGGGACCCGCAAGGAGATCTGCCGAGAATCCGTGAGCGGCCTCGAATTCAATCCCGATGGCTCCCTGCTCTATGGCTGTCAGGGAGCAAAGAATCGAGTCATCTCGATCGACCCGAACAGCGGCGAAGTGCAGGTCGTCGCCGTCGGAGTGAAGCCAAACGACCTCGCCGTCACGGGCGACGGCTTCATCCTCATCACGGAAACCGGAGCACAGCAGGTCACTCGAATTGACCCGAAGACCGGAGAAGTCAAAGCCGTCGATACTGGAATCAGCAAGCCGAACGGCATCGCGCTCTCACCCGATGGCGGTACGCTCGCGGTCTCCGACTACGGTGGAACTCACACCTGGACGTTCCGAGTCAATGCGGGCGGAGTGCTCGACGCGAAAATGCCCACGATGCCAATGCGACTGCCGATCGACCCGAAAGGGGATTTCAAGTTCAACGAACCGCCACCATACATCCAGAACTCAAAAGGAGACGGAATGGCGGTCGACAAAGTCGGTCGCTACTACGTGACGAGCGAACTGGGGGTCCAAATTTTCGACCCAACCGGCCGCCCCTGCGGACTGCTCCCCAAAGTTGATCGGGACCAGCCATTAACCACGTGTATCCTTGCCGGGACGGATTACAGTACGCTCTACATCGCGCACGGCACGAAGATCTATCGTCGAAAGCTGACGGTCGAAAAACCGAAAACTTAGGGAACGTGCAATGAAGCTACTGACGAGCCTGCTCGTACTCGCCTTCGTTGAGTCAGTGACTGCACTCGCTCAAGCGACGAACTTGCCGGAAAAACAAACCGACAAGGCGACCTTCGTAGGCCAACCGGTTTCTCTGGTCGTTCAACCCGAAACGATTCGGTTGGCCGGCCCGCGCGCCATGCGGCAGATTCTGGTAACGGGGCGATACAGCGATGGCAGTGAACGTGACTTGACCCACTTCTGCGAATTGCGGGTGGAAGCGTCCGACCTCGTGAAAATTAGCCGCGGCGGATTGCTGCGTCCTCAAAAGGCCGGCGAAACGGCATTGGTGCTTCAGGCGGGAGAACGGACGGCCCGCGTACCCCTCGTCGTCACCGACCTCGATCAACCGCAAGCGGTGAGTTTCCGCCACGAGTTCATCGCGGCGCTCAATGTGGCGGGTTGCAACGCGGGTGCTTGTCACGGCATTCCCAGCGGACGAGGTGGATTCAAACTGAGCCTGCGCGGCTACGATCCGGCGGCTGACTTCATCGAGTTGACGAACTCGAGCCAAGGCCGTCGCGTCAATCGGTTCGATGCCGAGGCGAGCCTGATCTGGAAGAAAGCGATGGGGCACGTCGCTCACGCCGGAGGACCGCGGTTGTTGTCGGTCAATACGGTCCCGCAAGAGATCGTTCGCGCCTGGCTGGCCGAGGGAGTGCGTGACGACTCGGCCAACTTGTCGGCAATGACCAAGATCGAGGTTCTCCCAGGCAACCGCGTGCAGACCGCGCCGGCTCGCTGGCAACAACTGGCGGTGCTGGCGCACTTCGCCGACGGCAGCGTGCGCGACGTCACTCGGTTGACGGCGTTCAGCAGTAGCGACGACAGCATCGCTGCCGTTGACGCCAATGGGTTGGTGGAAATGAAACAAGCGGGCGAGGCGGCCATCTTGTGCCGTTATCTCGGTGTGATCGAGTGCACGCGGCTCACTTATCTGGAACCGCAGCCGAATTTCGTTTGGCCCAATCCCCCAACGAACAACGACCTGGATCGGCATGTCTTCGCGAAACTCAAGGCGTTGAATCTGCTCCCAGCCGATCTCTGCACCGATGAAGAATTCGTTCGCCGGGCGTATCTCGATCTCTGTGCCATCCTGCCGACGCCGGATGAGTGCCGCGCGTTTCTGGCCGATCCGTCGCCCGAGAAGCGAGTGAAGTTGATCGACCAATTGCTGGAGCGGCCGGAGTTCGCCGACTTCTTGACGTACAAGTGGCTCGACGTTTTGCGATCGAACCGCTTGACGATTCAGATCAAGGGAAGCCATGCGTATCGGCAGTGGCTGCGGAGTCACGTCGAACGGAACACGCCGTGGAACGAAGTGGTCTCGGAGCTTTTGACTGCCAGCGGCAGCACGTTCACGAATCCGGCGACGAATTATTTCCGCGGGCCGTACAGCAACGGAGCACCCGTCGTTCAGGGCGCGGAGAACTTGGCCGAGAGCACGTCGCAGCTTTTCTTCGGCATTCGGTTGCAGTGTGCGAAGTGCCACAATCACCCGTTCGAGCGTTGGACTCAGGACGACTACTACCACATGGCGGCCTGGTTCACGCGGCTTAAGGCGGAGCAGGACGGCGAAAATCCTGGCGGCCCGAAACCGGTTTATCCGTGGCAACTGCGAGAGAACGCACTCGTGATTTACTCGGCCGGTGTTGGCGAAATCACGCATCCGCAGTCGGGCAAGGCGATGCCTCCGAAAGTGCTCGGCTTGCCCACGCCGACGATCTCGCCGGATGCGGATCGTCGAGCGACTCTGGCAAAGTTGGTCACGTCGCCGGAGAACCCATTCTTCGCGCGAGCGACAGTCAATCGCCTGTGGTATCACCTTCTCGGCCGAGGGATCGTTGATCCGCCGGATGATTTCCGCGACTCCAACCCGTCCGCCAACGACGCGCTGCTCGACGCTCTGGCCACCGAGTTCATCAAGAGCAACTACGACGTGAAGCACATCGTGCGGCTGATCGCCAGCTCGCGAACGTATCAGCTCAGCTCGCACGCTCACGTCGGCAATGCGCCGGACGAAAAATACTTCTCGCACGCGCTCGTTCGCCGCAAGCGACTGACCGCCGAGTTGCTGCTCGACGCCATCTGCACCGCGACCGGTGAACCAGAGATGTTCACCGACATGCCCGTCGGAACCCGCGCCGTGCAACTCCCGGACGGCCAAGTCATCTACACCGGCGGCCGCTACGCCTCCTGGGACCGTCACCCGTTCTTGAAAGCGCTCGGCCAGCCCGCTCGCGAGGCGGTCTGCGAGTGCGAACGTGAAAGCGATCTCAACGTGGCCCGCGCCCTCGAATTGAAAAACGGCTCCTTCGTACTCGGCAAACTCCGCACGCCCAATAACCGACTCGGCCGACTGTTGTCAAAAGGCTCCTCCGACGCTGACACCCTGGCCGAATTATTCCTCGCCACACTCTCACGACCACCACGTCCAGACGAAGCCCGCTCCGCCCTCGACCATGTGACCCGTTCCGAAAACAAACGGATCGCCTGGGAAGACATCCAATGGGCGCTGCTCAACACAAACGAGTTTTTATTTCGACACTGAAATTTGGAATGCTTCGGCCCGACGAAGCTTTCATTAGTTTCACACCGAACGCCATAGTCACGTTGATTGGAAATCAAAATAGGAAAGTTCTGTCAGGCCGGAGCACTCCCAATCGGAGACTTGTCATGATCACGTTGCTAGGCAGCCAACGACGTTTGTGTGACGGATTGACTCGCCGCGAAACCTTGAAGGCCGGAGCGCTCTCCCTCTTGGGCGGCGCCTTCAACCTGCCGAGCTTGCTCGCTCTCGAGGAGAGCAACCGCGTGCGGACTGCCAAGGCCAAGAGCGTGATCCTGCTCTATCTGCTTGGCGGCGCTCCGACGCAGGACATGTACGATTTGAAGCCGGATGCGCCGGAGAAAATCCGGGGCGAGTTCAAGCCGATCGACACAAATGTCCCCGGCATCCAGATCGGCGAGTTGCTGCCGATGTCGGCTCAGTGGATGCACAAGACGGCGATCGTCCGCTCGGTCAATCACAAGGCGGGCTGCCACAATCCACTGCCGAGCTACACCGGTTACGAGATCGCCGTGTCCGACAACACCAGCACGAAGGACTCCTATCCCCCCAGCATGGGTGCGGTCTGCGAGTACCTGCGTCCCGCGACGAAGGACTTGCCCGATTACATCTACCTCCCCGATTACGCCGGAGCGGGAAACTCCGGCGGGACCGTCCGATATCCGGGTCCGTATGCCGGCTTCCTCGGTAAGCGATACGACCCGCTGTTCTCGGAGTTCGACAAGAAGAAGGAACGGACCGTCGGCAAAATGAAGATGCTCGACGGCGAGCCATTCCTCTCGCGGAACACGCGACTGGCGGACGGCATCACGCTCGACGCCTTGCAGGCACGCGAAAGTCTCCTGCAGCAATTTAATCGAAACCAGAAGCGAGCCGAATCGCGCGGCGCGCTCGACGACGTGGACCGCATTCAACAGCGAGCGTATGGCTTGTTGACATCGACGACGCTCAAGGCCGCCTTCGACCTGAGCACTGCCGATCCAAAACTTCGCGACCGCTACGACCGCACGCTGTTCGGTTCCAGCGCACTCATTGCCCGCCGTTTGGTCGAAGCGGGTGTCCGATTCGTCAACGTCACCTGGGACTTTCCCGGCGACAATTCGTGGGACACTCACGCCGCGAATTTCGATTGGCTGCGCGGCGCACTGCCGAGTCTCGACCTCACCTACAGCGCGCTCCTCGATGACCTGCATAAGTGCGGTCTCTTGGATGAAACACTGGTCGTCGTGATGAGCGACATGGGCCGCACGCCGCAGGTCAACAACAACGCCGGCCGTGATCACTGGAGCTTTGGCTACAGCGTCCTCTTCGCCGGTGCCGGCATTCGAGGCGGCACAATCCATGGAGCGACCGATGCCCACGCCGCCTATGTGAAATCCCACCCGGTCAGCACCAGTGACATTTGCGCGACGATCTATCACTTGCTGGGTATCGACCCCGACATGAAGGTGTACGACAACGACCGTCCGGTCCCGGTGGCACACGGAGGCCGGCCGATTGAGGAGATTCTGGCGTAGGCATTGCCTGGAAAAGTGGTAAGTCAGGCTTTCTAGTCTGACTCAATGTGGCAATTCGGAGGCGCTTCTTTCTCGGCTCAGCCAGGAAAGACTGGCCTACTTCGTGGCGCAAACAGGAGGCAATTCGATGTTCGCTGCCCTGGTGACCTTGGCTCTGTTGGGAGCCGATCCTGGTCTTTCGCCTGCAGAATTTGAGCGGCTTCACGCCGCGCTGCAACCGGAAGCCGATGCGCCCTGGCGGACGATCCCGTGGCGCGTCTCGTTGTTGGAGGCTCGCCAGGAAGCAGCCAGGCAGCAGAAGCCGATTTTCATTTGGGCCATGGACGGGCATCCGTTGGGCTGCACTTGAAACAACGGAGTCATCGACCGTGTGTCGACCTTCGCCAATCCGGAAATCATCGAACTGCTCAAGTCCCGATTCATCACCGTCGCCATCGATCAGGCTTATCACCGTCGCCAGCAAGACGACGAAGGGGACTTCTACCGTCAACTCGCCAGCCAGAGTCCGCGCAACAACTTCAACGGGACAACGCAGGGACTCTACGTCGGAACGGCCGACGGCAAATTGCTAGGCTTCACGAATCATCGCAGTCCAGATCGTGTGAAACAGACGCTGACCCAGGCTCTGAACAAGTTTAAGCCAGCCGACTTCACACCCCCCGAAGCCAAGCGGTTCGATCCGCGTTGGACGTTTCAGCCTCCCAAAGATGGCCTGATCGTGCGCGTCACGGCCAAGGTGCTCGGCGGCTACGAGCCAACCGACGATATCTGGCGGAAGGCATTCCAGGAATCTCTGTCGCGCGACAACTTGTGGGTGACGGCTGATGAGCACAAAGCCTTGGTCGCCGGGCAACTCTCCAAATCGCTAGCCAATCGGATCGCCCGCTTTCATCTGGTGGACAACACTCGCGGCGAACCTCCGATGTGGGAACAGGCGGACGTCAAGTCCCTCAAGCTGACGCTCGCCGACGGCCGGATCTCAGGCAAGTTTCATCTGGAGACTGCCGACGGCAAACGTGGCTTCCAAGGGGACGTGTTGGGACTCGTCGAGACCGAGAACAACCAAGTGACCCGCTTCGATGTCGTCGCCCGCGGCGAGTATTGGGGCGAAGGAACATTTACCGGCGGCGCGCCCAAAGGGAAGTTTCCATTCGCAGTGGCGATGACGCTGTCAGACGGCAAGGACGAAGCGGACAAAGTACGCCCGCAAGCCTCGCGCGGCTGGATCGATGGTTATCTTCGCAGCGAACGCTGACATCGAAGACGGCGGTTCACAACCGCGTGCTGAAATTGACGATTTCAGAAAATTCTCATCTCTTCGGTTTGATGAACAACACATCGGCCCGTTCGATCCATCCTTTTCTCAGGTCCACCCGGAACCAGCCGTCGCTGTTCTTTGGGTGGAAGCGAACGGGGGATCGCGGCCCCAGTTCGGCCAGGTCGTACTCATTCCAGGTCTTGCCCAGGTCTGGCGAGATGACGATGCCGGTCTTGTAGGTCGATGCCGGAGCACAATGCCCAGCCAAGATCACACCGTCTTCGATGATCATGTTGGCCATTTCGAATTCCGCGTTGAACAGCAGCGTGTGCTTTTTCGGATCGGCGAGGTCCGCGGGAGCGCAGCGGAAAATGCCGCGATCATGTTTCTCGTTCGGCAGCTTGGGACCGTTCGCGTCCGCGGCCCAGTAGAGTTGTCCATCGACAAAACAGATGCCGCCGGACTTGTATCGCGAGTTCGAGTTCACCGACACCAACAACTGCCAGTCCCATTTGTCGGATCGCGCGTCGTACTCGCCACGCAGCCAGTGGCACTCATTGCCGTGGCCGCGATTGATATCCCCCGTGCAGGCATAGAAGGCTCGCTCGGCTGGATTGAAGACAACCGAGTGGATGTGTCGGCAAAGGACCGGGTTGTTGCGATCGCCGAGGAACGACGCCGGCTCGGTCCCTTTCTCTTGGAAGTTGGGATTCCGTCCGAAGGAGTAGGCGATCTTGACCGTCTGCCCGCTGTCGGTCGAGTAGTAGATATTCACCGGCACCGGTCCGCCGAGCACGTTGCAGTAGTTTCCCCACACGAGCATTTCCTGGCCGTCGATGTCCCAAGTGTGAACGCCATCGAGCGGATGAAAATACCAGCCGGGCTGATCTGGCTTCTGTGGCGTGTGCGGGAGGTAATCGCTTCCATCGCGATTTTTGACAATGATCTCCCGGTGCGTCTTGAGGTTGTCCGTGCTGAGGAACAGTTTGTTACGCGTGGCGAAGAGGATATTTCCGTTCTTCAAAAGACAACTGAAAGTGATGTTCTCTGCGTCGGCAAACGCCGCGCTGTGAGTCCAAGTCCGACCATTGTCTTCGGACAGAAAGACTTTCCCGTCGCCGAATCCAAATGCCTTGTCGTCACGCTGTGAGTCGATGTACGGTCCTTCCGGCGCGAGGCGATACCAGAAATGGTCAGTTTCACCCGATGTTGGGGCGGCCTGAACCCTGGAGATGCTCGAGTTCAGCAAACCGCCAAGCGCGGCCGCAATAGTGGCGGTTCCGAGGAACTGCCGACGATTGAATGGTGATTGCGAGCTCATGGGATTGATGAAACTCCTCCGAAAGAAGTCAAAACGCGCCCGCATTACGATCCGCCGAGATTCCCACATGCCCGGACAGCTTTGGCCACCAAATCCACCGTCTCGTGCCCAGCAACATGGCTGTCGTCACCATCCAAAGCGAATCTAATTCCATTCAGGTTTGATTCCCAGAGTCATCGTAGAACCGTCAATTTCGCAGCCCAAGGACTCGCCTGCCCGTCGCCGAAATACGCCAGTGTCAACAAAGTATCGCGTCACGACCCCGCTGCCACCCTTCGACCCTTGCTGCCCAAACGAAGTGTTGTTGAGACATCAAAACGAGCTTTTCTTTCGTGACTCAAGGCGCGCCGGATTGCATCGGAGTTCCGACACATCGAGTCACCACAAATGCAAAAACCCTCGAAAGACCGAGGGTTCTTGCTTCGCATGTGGGCGATACTGGATTCGAACCAGTGACTTCCACCGTGTGAGGATGGCACTCTAGCCGCTGAGTTAATCGCCCAAGTTCATTGGGACTTCTCGCCGATGAAGAGCGTCATCGGCACTGCGGCCTACGGTTCTTCATGGCGAGGCGGGGTTGTACTGTTTGGCCGATGGGGTCGCAAGTTTCTGAAAGCGGATCACGCACATGACCGAACCGATCGCACAATCTGGACGAGTCGTCGCGGTCATGCCGGCTTACAACGCGGCCGCCACGCTCGAAAAAACCATTGCCGACATCCCGGCCGGATCGGTTCACGAAATCATCTTGGTCGATGATTGCAGTCGCGACAACACGGTGGAGATCGCGCGACGGTTGGGCCTGACTGTCATCGCTCACGACAAGAACACGGGTTACGGAGGCAATCAGAAGACGTGTTATCGTCATGCTCTGGATCGCGGGGCGGGCTTCGTCGTCATGATTCATCCGGACTATCAGTACGACAGCCGAGTGATTCCAGTCGCCGTCGAGATTCTGAAGTTGGGAATCTGCGACGTGATGCTCGGCTCACGTATCCGCACACGGCGCGAGGCGCTCGACGGCGGAATGCCGAAATGGAAGTACGTCGCCAATCGCGGACTGACGATTTGCGAAAACATCGCGCTCGGCCAAAACCTCGGCGACTTTCACAGCGGCTTTCGAGCGTACCGCCGCGAAGTGCTGGAGACGATTCCCTTCGAGCGGAACTCGAACGACTTCGTGTTCGATAGTCAGTTTCTGGCGCAGGCGGTTCACTTCGGATTTAAGCTGGGCGACATCCCCGTCCCGGTTCGGTACTTCGAGGAAGCTTCGAGCATCAATTTCGGGCGGAGCGTGACCTACGGCATGCGGACGCTGGGAGTGATGGCCCAGTTCTGGCTCCATCGTCTGCGAATTTGTCGCAGCCCGCTGTTTCAGAAGCGAGAGACGCAAACTCCAGCCGGTTGAATCAGGCTGAAATTCCTGACCTACGATGGTCACCGCAAAGCCGCGTTCAATTTGGCTGAGCAGGCTTCGATGACGGACTTCACGGCCGCGTCGACTTCGTCGCTCGTCAGCGTGCGATCGGCGGCGCGGAACGAGACGGTCAGAACGTACGACTTTTTGCTCGCGGGGATTTGCTGGCCGCGATACTGGCTGCCGAACGACAGCGCATCGAGTGACGGGCCAGCGGCGGCACGGACGACTTCGCTGAGGGTATCCCAGCTGGTGGCTTCGTCGAGCACGAAGTTGAGGTCGCGCGAGATGCTCGGATAGCGCGGCAGTTCGGCAAATGTCGGGACCAGATTCGGTGAGGCTTCCAAAGTCGCGAGGTCGAGTTCGGCCGCGATCACGCTGTCGCGCAGGTCGAGTTTGTCGGTCAAGTCGCGTGACAGCTCGCCCAGCCAGCCGAGTGGTTGGCCGTTGAGCTGGACTTCGGCACCACGGCCGGGGACGAAGTGGGGTTGATCGCTTGGACGAACGGTGACAACCGATTGCGGATTGATGCGCCGCACGAGCGTCTCGACAACTCCTTTGGCCTCGACGAACGAGCCGCCTGTGACGAACGACAGACGTCGCGGTTCGGCGGTTGGGTCACCGGGGCGAGCACCAAGATAAACACCAGCGGTCTCGAACAAGTTCGCGTTAAAATTACCGTGCCGCTCATTGTCGCGGCGCACAACGAGCAGGCTCGGAATCAAACTCTGTCGCAGCGTGTTCTCTTGCCGGCGCGACGAATGATCGACGCTCAGCTTTGTGTTGTTGGAGGGAATGAGTTCCGCCAGTTCGCCGCTGATGAAGGAGAGCGTGATCGTCTCGAAAAAGCCGGCAGCCGTGAGGGAGTCTCGGATGCGATCGAGCACTCGTTCGGTCAGCGTCTTTTGGCTGAGCGACAACGGCACGAAGACATCTTCCGGAATTTTTTCGTACCCGTGGATGCGTGCGACTTCTTCGATCAAGTCCGCCTCGCGCGAAATGTCACGACGCCAGCTTGGCGGGAGGTATTGTCGCGTGCCGGCAGCGTCGGTTTGGTTGCCGGTCGACTTCAGGCCAAGGGCGGACAGGATGCGATGCGACTCGTCGATTGCGACATCAATTCCGAGGATGCGGCGGAATTGATGCGGGCGCAGCGAGACCGCTGGACGTTGAGCGACGAGAGGTTCACCGGCCCAGACCGCACCTTCGAGCAACTCGCCGCCAGCGACTTGCTGAATGAGTTCGCAGCAGCGCCGCGAAGCCCAATCCATCTGGTGGGCATCGATGCCGCGCTCGAAGCGGTAGGACGACGGGCTGTGCAGATTCAGCTTGCGAGCGGTCGCGCGAATCGACATCGACGAGAAGTCGGCGACCTCGATCAACACGTTCTTGGTTGAGCCGCTGATCTCGGTGGCGGCTCCGCCCATCACGCCGCCGATGGCGACCGGGCGTTCGGCGTCGCAGATGATGCACATGTCGGGAGTCAGCGTGTATTCGTTGTGGTCGATCGCTTGGATTTTCTCGCCGGGCCTTGGCCGCCGCACAACGATTCGGCCGCCGCGCAGTTTATCGAAGTCGAACGCATGAAGTGGCTGGCCGCTTTCCATCAGGCAGTAGTTGGTGACATCGACGACGTTGTTGATCGATGCGATCCCGATGGCTTCCAGCCGCTCGCGCAGCCACTTCGGACTAGGGCCGATCTTCACGCCGCGAATCACGCGAGCGACGTAGCGCGGGCAGAGATCGGGACACTCGATGGCGACGCTCGTGGCTTGCTCAACCGGCTGGCCGTTAGATTTCACGTGGGCCGGCGGAATCGTCAGCGGCTTGTTGAATAACACGCTCACCTCGCGAGCGATTCCGATGTGACCAAGGCAATCGGGCCGATTGCTGGTGACTTCCAAGTCGATGGCTTGGTCGTCACCGTGTGGTTCGATCGACTCCAAATTGAGCCCGGCCATCATCAGCCGCTCGGCGATTTCGGCGGGCGGGACGTCGAGAGTGACGTAGTCTTTCAGCCAATTCCAACTGACGATCATTCGTGGTCCAATCGTGGGCTTCGCATCCGCAATTTGAGAACAGTGCAGGGTGAAGAGTGCAAAGTCAAAAATGAATCGCCTTAATCCACATTGCGCTTTGCAGTCTACACTCTTCACTTGGCAATTCCGCCTCACGGCCACCTGCTCGCCGAACGTGACCCGTGAAAGAGCCGTAATCTAGGAGGCCCCCTGCCCTTCGCCAAGTTGGGCGCCAGAAACTACAACGCTCGCCCGAACGAAAGGTGGCTCAGGCATGACTCAGACAGACGTGGCAATTATTGGCGGTGGGATTGTGGGACTGGCGACGGCCTACCGGCTGCTCGAAAGGTTTCCGGGGACAGCGGTGACGATCCTCGAAAAGGAAGCGACGCTCGCGTTTCATCAGACGGGGCGGAACTCTGGCGTGCTGCACAGCGGCATCTACTACAAGCCGGGATCGCTGCGGGCAACGAACTGCCGCGAGGGCAAGAAGGCGATGGAAGAGTTCTGCCAGCGAGAAGGAGTCGCCTACGACATCTGCGGCAAGGTGATCGTGGCAGTCAGCGAGGAGGAGTTGCCGAAGATGAACGACATCTTCGCTCGCGGGCAGGCCAACGGCGTAAAATGCGAATTGATCGGGCCGGAGCGGCTGCGAGAACTCGAACCGCATACGGCCGGTATCGCGGCGATTCATGTGCCGGAAGCTGGGATCGTCGATTATCCCGGAGTGTGTCAAAAGCTGGCCGATCGCATTCGCGAAATGGGTGGATCGATCCTGTTCAATGCGCGGGTGACTTCGATGTCGCGATCGAACGGGCGGATGATCGTGCAGACGACGGCGGGAGACCTCGAAGCAAAGTTCGTCGCGACGTGTGCGGGGTTGCAAGCAGACCGGGTTGCGAAGCTCAGCGGCACGCCGGTCGATTCCAAGATCGTGCCGTTTCGCGGCGAGTATTTTGAACTCAAGCCGGAGTGGCAGCATCTTTGCCGCAACTTGATCTACCCGGTTCCCGATCCGAAGTTCCCGTTTCTCGGAGTGCATTTCACGCGGCTGATTCACGGCGGCATCGAATGTGGCCCGAACGCGGTGCTGGCGTTTGCTCGCGAGGGTTACACGAAGCTCGACATCAACCCGCGCGATCTACTCGAGTCACTGACGTATCCCGGCTTCCTGCGCATGGCAGCGGCTCACTGGAAAACCGGTTGTGGCGAGATGTGGCGGTCGTTCAGCAAAGCGGCGTTCGCCCGAGCATTGCAACGGCTGATGCCGGAGATTCGCGCCGAGCATCTGCACACGGCCCCGTCGGGAGTGCGAGCGCAGGCGCTCGGCCGCGACGGCAAGCTGGTCGATGACTTTCTGATTGTTGAGAACGATCTGGTCGTGAACGTGCTCAACGCACCGTCACCGGCGGCGACGGCGGCGCTGAATGTGGGGCGGATGATTGTGGACAAGTTGGCGACACGGCTTCCATGAAGGAAACGGATAACGGCGGTCGGCCAGGCATTACTCGCAGCGAAGCATCGCAAATTTGAGGTAACGGAACTCCGGCATCGCAAGCGGCGTCGGGTGATCGGGCGGCTGCGAGTGCATGGCTAACAGCGTCGCGCGACGGCGGGCTTCGGAGATTCCTTCTTCGCAGGCTTCGAGGAACGTCTGCGAGTCGATGTGACTCGAACACGATGCGAGCGCGAGAAAGCCGCCTCGTTCCGTGATCGCCGCGCCATTGAACGCCAATTTGCGGTAGGCGGAAACGGCGCGGGCAAGGCTGGCTTCGGACGGAGCAAACGCGGGCGGGTCGATGATGACGACATCCCACTTACGACGCTTCAAGCGGGCGTCTTCCAGAAACTCAAACGCGTCGACGGCGACTCCGGTGTGAGCATCCGGCGGCAAGCCATTGAGCAGCCAGTGCGCGTCGGCAGCGGCGATCGCGGGCTCGGCGGAATCGACGGAAGTGACGTGCTTCGCGCCACCGACTCCCGCCATGACCGAGAAGCCGCCGGTGTAGCTGAAGACATTGAGCACTCGCGAGTCACGACTCAGGCGGCGAATCGCTTGCCGGTTGTCGCGCTGGTCGAGAAAGAAGCCGGTCTTCTGGCCGTGCAGCACATCGGCCGTAAACTTGACGCCGTGCTCGAGAAACTCGATCAGCGGGGACGGTTCTCCGATCAGCCAACGTCCTTCGCGGCCGCGCTGCTTGCGACGTTCGACGACCGTTTGGATTCCCGTGTTCTCGACGAGCCAGGTGGCGATACCGTCGATGTCCCAGAAGCCGCTGGCGGCCGGGCCATCTAATTTGAGCACTGCGACGTCGGCGTAGCGGTCGCAGATGAGTCCGGGGAGGCCGTCTCCTTCGCCATTGAACAGCCGGTAGCCCGTGGTTTGCTCGTCGAAGAGTCGGCTTCGCAGGGCGATCGCTTGCTGGAAACGGGACTCGGCCCAGTCGTCGTTGAGCCGCAGCGGTTCGTCGACTTTACAGGCACGGAACGTCACCGAACTTTCGGGGTCGTAAAACCCGGCGGCGATCGGTCGGCCGCGGATGTTGTCCAGTAACAGTGCGGTCGTCCCGGCGGGGGCTGGCAGCAAATCTCGCAGAGCGTCCACAAAAACCCACGGATGTCCGCGTTTGAGGCTGCGAGTCAGGTCACGGGAAAGCCGCAACGTCAGACGGGAGGATTGGCTGCGAAGAAGCGTCATTCGAGAGTTGTAGTCGTACGAACAGTGTGGGAGTAGTTCGGGAAAAGAGGATGCGATTTCGCAACATTACGTGTCCGCTCGTGTGAGTTCGCGCAAATGTGGCAAGCCAGGCAAGACGTCGACTTAATTCCGCCTGTCCCCTCAAAATCGAATTTCGCCTTGTTTTCACAGCCGATAACCAGCTTGGGCAAGCGTCTCTACGGCGGAAGATTCTTATGCGAAACTTCTCCAAGTGTTTTACATTTTGGCCCAGCACACCACGCCGCCCGAAGCGAATTCGACGCTCCGCACAGCAGGCGGCGGAGTGTCTGGAATCGCGGCATTTGCTGACGATCACAATACAGTTCGACTACAGCCGGGACACCAACAACTTCTTTGAAAATACGGCACGCCGTCAGATTTTGGAGCTGGCTGGAGAAACGCTCGGAGATCGTCTGGATGACCATCTACTGGCGATCACTTCCGGAGGGAACAACACCTGGTCGCTGACGTCTTTTCATCCTTCGGGGACTGGATCGTTCACGTTGAACAATCCCTCGATTCCGGAAAACACGGTGGTGGTGTTCGTCGGATCGCGCAACATGAGTTCGTTGGCAGTTGGTGGCCCCGGTGGCTACTCGTCTTCCGGCTCGGATGCCTGGAATGATTTGGTGGCGGCGCGCGGCCAAGCGGGAATATTGAACACACCCGAGACCGACTTCAGTTTGTGGGGCGGTGCAATCACTTTCGACATCGACACGAATTGGTACTTCGGCACGTCAGCAGACGGTCAAGGATCCAATCAGTATGACTTCCTGTCGGTCGCGATGCACGAACTGGGGCACGTGCTGGGAATCGGCACAGCCGGCTCGTGGGACAATCAAGTCTCCGGAAGTTTCTTCGTCGGTCCCCATGCGGTCGCGGAATACGGCGATAAAGTCCCCTTGTCTGGAGATTCTCACTTCGAAAGTGAGACGATGGATCAAGGGCACGAAGTTGCGATGGACCCTGACTTGCTGGCGGGAACGCGAAAGCTTTTCACGGCACTGGACTACGCCGCGTTAGCGGATATCGGCTGGGAAGTGAACAACTCCGGGGGTGTTGATGATCCGCCGATCCCGCCGCCGCAAACTTACACAATTAATGTCGATCCGAATCTTGCGCATACGATCGTGATTATGGATGACGACGTGCTCAACAACGGTCGGTCTCGATTCATCCTCAACGGCCAAGCGTCGAAGTTTATGAATCCCACCGATGAGCTGATCATCAACGGCGGCTCCAAGAATGACTCGATAGTGATTCAGGTCTTGGATGCAGCGTTCAAAGCGAAGATCACGGTCAACGCAGGAGCCGGGAATGATCACGTGAATGGCTCCGCTACCGGGGTCGCCATCCGAGTGCTCGGCGAAGCTGGAAACGACACACTCACCGGTGGGTCGGGGGCTGATACGCTGCTGGGCGGCATCGGCAATGACAGTCTCACTGGCAACGACGGTGAGGATTTGTTGGAGGGAGAGCTCGGGGCCGACAAAGTCTTCGGGGGTGCGGGCAATGATGTGCTCCGCGGGGGCGACGGCAACGACGACCTGCAGGGCCAATCAGGAAATGACATCATCTCGGGCGGAACTGGTCGGGATGCGATCAACGGTGGTGATGATGACGATTGGCTCAGCGGTGAGATCGGCCATGACAAATTGCTGGGTGGACTCGGCAACGATGTCCTTGATGGCGGCGGCGACAACGACAGCCTGCAAGGTCAAGATGGCAACGACCAACTGCAAGGGGGCGATGGCAATGATCTGCTGACAGGACAGGCTGGCGCTGACATCCTGCAAGGAGGCGGTGGTAACGACACGCTTAATGGTGGTCTCGATGATGATTCGTTGCTCGGAGGCGATGGCAACGACCGCATCGTCGCCGAAAATGGCAACGACACACTCAACGGTGGAAATGGCGCGGACACACTGCTCGGCGGAGTCGGCAACGACGCGCTGTCTGGCTCGAATGGCGGCGACAGCCTCTTGGGAGGAGATGGAGACGACACACTTTTCGGAGGCGAGGGCAACGATCGTCTGCGAGGCGGAATCGGCAATGATCTGCTTCGTGGTGGTCTGGGCAACGACCGAGTCGATGGCGAAACCGGCGCAGATACGGTCTCTGGCGGAGACGGTGATAAAGTCGATTTGCTTGACACCGTGGTCTCCGCAGCCAACGACTTGGTGGACGAACTGTTTGTCTTCGACGCCGATTGGATTGACGCGATCTGAAACTCGCCGTGTTGCAAGCAACTCGCTCGAGTCACAGCGGCGGCAACACGTCCGGCTCAATTTGATAGCCATCGGCCAGCGCGTTCGTGCTGTTGAACAGGGCAACGATCGCCAGCACTTCGCCCAGCGATTCGACGTTCAACCCCAACTTCCGCACCGCCGCCGAGTGCGAGTTCACGCAATACCGACACCCGTTCGTCGCCGAGACCGCCAGTGCGATGATCTCGCGAGTGACCGCATCGAGGGGCGAAGACCTTCCCGCCGCTTCCGGATGCATCAGCGATTTCAGCCGAGACCAAACCATTTCAAGTTGATCGGGATTTGTCGCCAGCACTCGCCAGAAGTTCGGCACGAAGTCGATCTGCTTGGTCCGCTTGATGTCGTCGAAGATCGCTGCCACGCGCGGCGCGGCGGTCGCCTCATCAACCGGCGAAACGGTCGCCATCCGAGCCGGAGAATTAGTCGCGACAGACATGTTGGGTTCCGTTCAAAAACCTCCGCGACCATCTGCGTCATCCGCATTTCCGGTTTGAAGGAAAACGCAGATTTCGCAGATGGTCGCCGTAGGGATTCGATCACTTGACGTCGATCGTCACGCCCGGCCAATCGTCGGTGCGGAATGGTGTCAGCGGCAGGCCAGCCGCCGAGTACATGTTGACGACCGGGTTGTCGGCCCAGCCGTAACGGACAGAGGCGGGTTCATTGACTTTGTCACTCCAAACTTCGATCCGACCGTCAGGCCGGATTTTGGCTGAGGCCCAGACGAATTTCTTGTCGGGTCCCGCGATCGCGAAACCGCGTGGCTCATTGACGTCAAAGGGTCGCCAGCCATTCGCAGCCGGAGCGACGTTGTCAAAGGTCAGCACGACCTTGTTGCCGGACTTCTCCATCGACTTGTAGAGCGGACTACGAGCCGCGATGCCAGGAACTTTGTAGGTTTCCGCCAACGCCCAGCGAGCCAGCCGACGACCAACATCGACTTTATTTTTGGGATGAATGTCTTTCCCCTCGCCGATGTCGATGATGACCGCCTCGCCGGTGTTCTTGAGCCGCGTCATCGTCATCGTTTGAGCTTCGCGCAACTCCGCCCACGAGCTGTCACCCGGTTCAGGCTTTTCAGCCAGGAAGTCGGCGAGCTGCACCCAATAGAATGGAAAGTCGCCCTGCCCCCACTCGTCGCGCCAGTTCTGGATCATCAGCGGGAACAGGTCGCGGTACTGGTACGCTCGGCCCGCGTTCGATTCCCCCTGATACCAGATCGCCCCCCGAATGCCGTAGCCGATGTGAGAACTCAGCACGCCGTTGTAGATGTTGGCCGGCCGTGCATTGCCGCGCATCTGATTCTGCAATCCAGCGAGCTGCTTCTTCTGTTCTTCATTGAGGTCCGTCTTCGCCGACAGTTCAGTGAACGCCTTCTCGCTGAGAATCCAACGTTCCATCAGTGATTGCATCGAGGCGGTCTTCGTCAGCAAATCGCGATTAACCCACGCTTCGCAGGCCGATCCGCCCCAGGCGTTGTTAATCATCCCGACCGGTACATCGAGCGTCCGCTGCAACTGCCGAGCAAAGAAATAACCGACCGCCGACCAATTGCCGACAGTCTCCGGAGTGCAGACTTGCCACTGCCGATCGGGGTGCGACCAGATCGGCTCCTGCACGCCAATGTTGGGAAAGTTGATCATCCGCAGCTTGGGATGCTTGGCCGCGGCACGCTCCAAATCGGGATCGTTCGCCGAGTTTATCGACCACTGCATGTTCGATTGACCGGAACAAATCCAAACTTCGCCGACAAGCACATCGCCGAACTTGATCTCGTTCTTTCCCTTGATGGTCAAAGTGAGGGCGTCGCCAACCTCCAGTGGGTCGAGCATCACGCTCCACGCACCGTCGGCTCCGGCTTTCGCTCGGTGATTCTGCGAAGCGATCGAGACCGTTACCTCCTCTCCGGCTGACGCTTTGCCCCAGACTTTGTTCTTCTGGCTCCGTTGCAGAACCATGTGTTCGCCGAAAATATTCGGCAGCGATACGTCGGCCATCGCCGAACCGGCACCCGTCAACGCCACTACCACCGCCAACCAGACTCGCGAACGAGCCCCCTTGAGAAGACTGAGCATGAATCGAGTTCCTTTCCAAAGATGTCGAACAGAGTCCCTGGTCCCAATGACTGATGTGGCGGAAGCTAATCAACCCAATTCGCCGTGGCAAAGCTGGCGTTGGCTGTTGCCGCTGTTGACAAAATAACGCTCTGGCCCGGCGCATCGCTGGACGTGCCACGGCGCCGTAAATGTCGACCTGATCAACTGAAAGGAAGCGGACATGACCCGTCGGTTCGTCTCGATCGGAATGCTCGCAACCGAACTTGGACGGCTTTCGCCCCGGCCGCCAATGCCGTCCCGGACAAAAAGAGGCTCGCTTTCTTCGAAAAGAAGATCCGACCGGTGCTGATCAAAAGCTGGCGATTGGACTACAACCGCCGTCACCCACACAGTGCCTTGAAGTACCAGACCCCAACGGAATTCGCCGCGGCGTGTGTCAACCGCAACTCGGCTTCGGATCGGAAGCCTCACCTGCTCTCCGTCGCGGGCCACACATGTCGGTATCACCTGCCACACAACCAAAAACTCAATCCCACTCGACTCTCATAACACCTGGATCTGAAACTGGGGGCAAATCAGAAGCACGCCGTCTTGGGTCCAATGGCTACCGGCTGGCCGAACAAAGCGTGACGACCACGGCTATCTCTTGCCGATGCAATACAGCGCTCGGTCTGTGCGCAACAGCAGTTGGCCGTTGTGAACGGCGGGTGAGGCATTTGTGCGGCTGTCGTCGGCGGCGAAGGTGTTGTGAGCGAGCAACTCGTATTCGGGTTTGGCGGCGACGACGAACGTCCCTTTGCTTTGTGAGACGAAATACAACTTGCCGTCGGCCAACACGGGGGACGACCAGATTGTTCCTGATCCGGGGTCGAGTCGCTTCTCGAAAACAAACTCGCCGGTCGCAGCGTTTTGACAGCAGACGATTCCGCCTCCGTCGGTGGCCCAATACAGATGGCCGTCCAGATACACCGGCGACCCGACATTCGAGCCTTTCGGTTTCCGCCACACGCCGTGCGATGCGGTGACGTCGCCGCTGCCTCCGGCGCGGACAGCCAGGGATGTGTGGCCTCCGCCGATCGCGAAGATGACGCCATCGTGCGCGACAACACTGGGGCAGACGTAGCGATGGACTCCGTCGGAGTTCCAGAGTGGCTTGCCGTCGTTGGGGTCAAAGCTCAACAGGCGGCTTTCGGTGCTGACGACCACCTCGCGGCGCGACTTTGCATCGACGAGCAGTGGAGTGTTCCAAGCCGAGCGAACGCCGGAGGCCTTCCAGACTTCTGTGCCAGTCAGCTTGTCGAGCGCGATCAGCGAGCCGCTCTCGACGCTGGCGTTGACCAACAGGAACTTGTCGAACAGGACCGGCGATGTCCCCGATCCCCAGCCGTGAGTCCCCTCACCGACGCTCGCTTGCCAGAGTTGTTGGCCGTCGAGATCGAAACAGAAGACGCCTGATTTGCCGAAGAAGACGTACAGGCGCTCGCCGTCGCTGATCGGGGTGCTGGCGGCGTAGCCGTGGTATGAACCTTCGCCCTCGTACTTGTGTTCGGGCAACTTGGGCTCGAAGGTCTTTTTCCAAAGTTCCTTGCCGCTGCCCCGATCGAAACAGAACAGGTGGCGACGAAGTTCTTTCGAATCTCCTTTGGCCGGTTCGAGGCCGTAGCCGGTGTAGCACGTCAAGAAGACTCGCTTTCCGACAACGATCGGACTGGATGCTCCGGGGCCTGGAAGCTCGACCTTCCAGGCGATGTTTTCGGTCGCGGACCACGTGACCGGCAGACCCTTGTCGTCACTGATGCCCAATCCACCAGGACCACGAAACTGCGTCCAATCACCGCCGAACGTCGGCATTGAGAAGGAGGCCGCGACCAACACGAGTAATGATGCAACGCGAATCTGCATGGCACGCTCCTGTCGGGATACACGGGATCGACGGACCAGCACAACTCGCTGGCGCGTTGTGCTGAGGGCAATCGATCGGTGGGAATTCGACGAATCGGATTGTAGCCTTCGCCGCCTCAATTTCAGGAGTGATCCATGCGAATTGTCACCGGCGGCGTCCTTCACGAGACCAGCACCTTCGCGAGCGGCAAGACCGTCGTCCGCGATTTTGAGACCGGCATCGGCTGCGCTCGCGGGCGTGAGATTGTCGACAAATATCGCGGCGTGAATTTTTGCGTCGGCGGCTTCATCGACGGTGCCGCGAAGCACGGGTTTGAACTGATCCCGATTCTGTGGGCCTTCGCGTTTCCCAGCGCTGTCATCGAACGAGCCAGCTACGACACGCTGAAGAACGAGTTCCTCGACGGGTTGCGGCGCGAGTTGGCCAACGGCGTCGATGGGGTGCTGCTCGATCTGCACGGAGCGATGGTGGTTGAAGGGATCGACGACGGCGATGGCGACTTCATGGCGTCGGTCCGACAGGTCGTTGGCCCGAATATCCCGATCATCGTGACGACCGACCTGCACGCGAATCACGCTCCGCTGCGAGTCGCCTCCGCGAACGCGATCATCGGCTATGACACCTACCCACACATCGACATGGCCGAACGAGGGCGCGAGGCGGCCGACCTGATGGTCCGGGCGGTTCGTGGTGAGGTCCAGCCCACCAGTGCGTTGCGGCAGTTGCCGCTGTTTTGGAGCGCGGCTTGCCAAGTCACCGCTCACCCGCCGATTGACGAAGCGTTCCGTTTGATTCACGAGATCGAACGTCGTCCGGGCATTTTGTCGGCAACACTCTCAACCGGCTTTCCGTGGGCCGACATCCCGCAGATGGGAGCGTCGGTCATCGTGGTTGCCGACGGCGATCAGTCGCTTGCGCAGCACACGGCGGACGAAATCGGCGACTGGATTTGGTCGCGCCGCGAGCGATGGTTCAAACAACCGCTCACGGCCCGTGAGGCCATCGCTCTCGGTCAGCAAGAGGGACGATCCCCGATCATGTTGGCGGATATGTCGGACAACACAGGAGGCGGTGCCGCTGGGGATTCGACCGAAGTTCTGCGGACGTTCGTCGAACTCGATTTGCCCGACGCGCTGGTGCTCTACATGGTCGATCCCGACGTCGCGAAGCAAGCTCACGCGGTGGGAGCCGGTACACGTTTTCACGCGAACATCGGCGGCAAGTCCGATCCAGTCCAAGGTCCACCTGTGCCGCTGGAAGTCGAAGTGATAGCGCTCTCAGACGGTCGCTTTCGCTACGACGGACCGATGTACTCAGGAGTCAATGCGGAAATCGGAGCTTCGGCGTGGCTGCGTCATCGTGGGGTCAACATCGTCGTCGTCAGCGTGCGGATGCAGCCACTGGATCAGGCGTTCTGTCGGTCACTGGGAATCGACTGCTCGAAGATGAAATACATCTCGGCGAAGTCGGCGGTCCATTTTCGATCCGGCTTCGAGCGACTCGGCGGGCCGATCTACAACATCGACGCCCGTGCGATTCACTCGCACAACTTCGCCTCACTGGCGTACCGCCGCCGACGCCCCATGTGGCCGCTGGATCCCCTTTCCAAATGAACACTGCGTGTCGTCGATAGCTTTTGGAGCGAGTTGCAACTGGTTAGCCATCAAACGCTGAACCAGCGACCCCTCGGTGGACTGCGGATGGCCCGTGAGGACGCAATAAAACGTGCAACCCAAGCCGTAGATGCCGGCTCGCGAGTCGACGCTGTGGCCGTCGATCGCTTGTTCGGGAGCGAGGTCGTCTGCGGTGCCGATGACTCGCTCGTCGTGCTTGAGCAGCCTTGCTGCAAGGTGGTACGAGCCACCCGCCATATGCAGCTTGGCTAATTATTCCCCGTACGCATCAGATCGGTTGTCACGGCGTGAGAATTTCCACCGACCAAGCCAATCGCTCGCTGGCAGTAATCCATCACCTCGGCGAAGTAGTTGCCTGCAAACAACAGTTCCACCATTGGGTTCAGCAATACCGCCAATGACGTGGATCGTGCAGCGCGACATACTTCTGCGATCTTCAAAGCACACCGCAGCAATACGACCTTTGTCGAATAGTCGTGCTTCGCAGTTTCGACAAATGGCAATTGCCCAACACTCTCGGTGATCAGAAAGTGGCTCTTATCAGGCCGCGCGGTGCTTCGGAGCTTCGGTCGCATCGACAACGGCCAATCGCAGCAGCAGTTCGACGGTTCGCGCCGCAGCTCCTTGCTGACTCGCCACGAACGCCTTCGCGCGACTGCCGAGTTCATCTGCGGCGACAGGATTCAGCAAGAACTCCCGCACGGTCGCGGTCAATGACTCAGCCGAACGCACAACACGAGCAGCATCTCGCGCCAGCAGTTGCTCGACGATGTCGCGAAAGTTCCATGTGTTCGGACCAAACAACACTGCGGCTCCGTAGGCCGCCGGTTCGAGCATATTCTGTCCGCCTCGCTGAGTCAGACTACCCCCCACGAAGGCAATGTCCGCCAACCCCCAGCACGCTCCGAGTTCACCCAATGTGTCCAACAACAAAACGTCTCCGGTAGTGCTCGCGGGGTTCGACCGGCGTTGCAGCGTCAACCCGCACGACTTCACGAGTGCAGCGACCTCTTCAAATCGTTCTTTGTGACGCGGGACCAGAATCAATCGCAGATTGGGAAACGCACTCCGCAACGACTGCCATGTGTCGAGGGCAAATGATTCTTCAGGAGCCTGCGTGCTGCCTGCGATGAAAATCTTTTCGTCACTGCGCAGACCGAATAATTGCCGTAGCTCTGCCGTTTTCAAGTTGGATCGGTCCAGCTGAACGCCGTCGAATTTGATCGAGCCGGTGAGGTGCAGCCTCTCGCGTGGTGCTCCGAGGTTCAGCAAGCGATCAGCGTATTCGTGGTTCTGAACTGCGAGCAAATCAAAGCACGTCAGCAACCGAGCCACCAAAGGACGAATACGGCGGTAGCCACGGAAACTCTTCGCGCTGACTCGGCCATTGATGAGTGCCAGCGGAATGCCGAGGCGGCTGGCGGTCAAAACCAGATTTGGCCAAAGCTCTAGTTCCACCAGCACGATGGCGGACGGCTTGATACGTGAGATCGCGTTACGGATCGCCCAACTGAAGTCGAGTGGGCAGTAACAGACTGTGTGCTGAGAGAATTCCTTCTTTGCGACATCGAGTCCCGTGCGAGTCGTGGTCGTGATGACGAAATCCCAACCGGGACGCTGAGCAGTCAGCAACTTCATCAGCGGACGAACCTGCAATACTTCGCCCACACTGACGGCATGCAACCACAGGCAGGGGCGCGAGCCATCTCGGACCGGCAATCGTCCCCAAAGTTTCTCGCCCCAGCCATCGCGGTATTTTCCATGGACCCATCGGCGATACAGCAACACCGGCGAGACCACCAGCAGCAACGCAACGTAAGCCAAATTCAAAATCCAGGGCATCCGTTCCCTTTCATGGCACACGCTACGCGCCGTGACACTTTTTGTATTTCTTGCCGCTACCGCAAGGACAAGGATCGTTGCGGCCAACTTGCGGAGCATAATTTCGAATCGGCTGCACGGGAGGCGGCGTGGGCTCGGACGAATTCGTTCGGAAATCGGAGGAGTCGAGCCCTGGTCGTGAGCCGAGTGGAGGCGGAGCCTTTGGCTCTTCATGAAATTCCGCGTGCGAAGCCGCGCTCTCCTGAAACACCGACTCGATGACTCCCGAACTTTCGTGTTCAAGACGGAAGATCGCCGATGTCACCTGCTGACCAATGGTTTTCCACATCTGCTGGAATGCGGCCATGCCCTCGCGGCGGTATTCGGTCTTCGGATCTTTCTGAGCGTAGCTCGACAACCCAATGCCGCTGCGGATGTAGTCCATGTAGTGCAGGTGCTCTTTCCACGCCGAATCGAGCACCTCCAAGATTAGCGATCGTTCGGTTTGGCTCATCTCCGGACGGAACCGTTCGTCGTAAGCCGCCAGCACCATTTGTTCGACTTCTTCGCGGCTGAGGCGGCGGAGCTCTTCGGTTGTCCAGCCGACCTGCATAACTTCGTTCGCCCAATTGACCAGCGACGCGAGACCATCCGCATTCGGCAGGATCGGTCCGACGACACGGTCGTCCGCATTCGGCGCTGGAAAAGTCTGGTCAAGCAATTCCTTGAGCCGCTGCGCCAGCGATCCGTTGCCGAAGTAGTCTGAGCTGAGTTGATACAACCGCTTCGCCAAATCTTCGCCCGTCTTGCCACTGAACTCCTCGGGCTGCAGATTCGCGCGGAAACGGCCATTGGCCCAACTCAGAATGCGTTCGAGGAAGACACTCAAATCGTTCGTTGCGCCCTGCGCATTCATGAAATTATTGAGCGCGATTTCAACGGGAAACGCGATCTCTTTGGCCTGCAGATGCTTTTCGAGTTTCTCCTTGACGATCCCGATCACTTTGTCGGCATCGCGAGAAGCGACCTCTGCCGGATCGCAGCGCAGGTTGAATCGATGGGCCAGCCAATTCGATAGTGAAATCTGTGCGAATGCAGGGTCCATCAGCGTGTCGAGTGCGGTCAAATCGAACACGTCGACGGCAGCCATCGCTTTCGGCCGAATGAAATCGAACAAGTCATTACGACCGACTTTTTTCAACTCGGCATCAGTGAACGCACTGCCGAACAGCGCGTTGGCCCAACGAGCCATCGCCTGCCAATTCCAGTTGCTGGGATCATCTCTCTGTGACAGATTCTCATCGATCGCCTCCAGAATCTGATCCTCGTACTGCCGTGAAGCCTCGTCGCGGAGATAGAAGGTGAACGGCTCGCGATCCATGTCGCGAATGTTGTCCGAGTCCAGCTTCACTTGCAGAGTTTCTTTTGCCCAGGCAGAGATTGTCTCCCAACGGTAGTCTCGCTTCCAAAACTCGCGAACCCATTGATCGACTTGTGCCGCGAGCATGTCCTGCACAAGCTGCCGGCAGTTGCGGCCGTCCAGAATCCGCTGGCGATACGAGTAGACGTGATGCCGCTGCGTGTCCATGACCTCGTCGTATTCAAGCAGATTCTTGCGCACATCGAAGTGATGCTCTTCGACTTTCTTCTGTGCGGCTTCGATCCGTTTCGAGACCATTTTGCTTTCGATGGCCTCGCCGTCTTGCATGCCCATCCGTGTCAGCATGTTCTTGACCCATTCGCCCGCGAATTTCCGCATCAGATCGTCTTCGAGCGACAAGAAGAACCGGCTTGAACCGGGATCCCCTTGCCGTCCCGCGCGACCTCGCAACTGTAAGTCAATGCGGCGCGCGTCGTGTCGCTCCGAACCAATGACGTGAAGGCCGCCGACCTCGGACACCTTACGACCATTCTCGATCATCCCTTCGCGCTCGGCGATCTGCCTGGTCAGCGCGTCCCACTCAGATTTCGGCACGTCCAAACGAGACGCATATTTTTTGGAAAGCTCGTCCCAGGCAAGATATTCCGGGTTGCCGCCGAGAATAATATCGGTCCCACGGCCAGCCATGTTGGTGGCGATTGTCACGGCACCACTGCGGCCCGCTTGCGCGATGATCTCCGCTTCACGTTCGTGGTTCTTGGCGTTGAGCACCTCGTGCTTGATGCCGTACTTCTTCAGGTACTGCGACAAGTGCTCCGACTTTTCGATGCTGACGGTGCCGACCAGCAACGGCCTGCCGGTCGCGTGCTCGCGCTTGATCTCGTCGGTGATCGCGGTCCACTTTTCGTGTTCGCTGCGGAAGATCACGTCCGGGAAATTGACCCGCTTCATCGGTCGGTTAGTCGGTACAGCAGTCACATCAAGCTTGTAGATCCGCCAAAACTCTTCTGACTCGGTCATCGCGGTGCCGGTCATGCCGCCGAGTTTTTTGTAGAGCTTGAAGTAGTTTTGCAGCGTGATCGTCGCGAGGGTCTGCGTCTCTTTCTGGACCTTCACCCCTTCTTTGGCTTCGACCGCTTGATGCAACCCATCGCTCCACTGGCGACCGGGCATCTTGCGGCCGGTGAATTCATCGACGATGACAACCACCTGAATCGTCTGGCCAGTATCGTGATCTTCGCCGCGTTCCACGACGTAATTCACATCGCGCTTGTAGAGGTAATGTGCTTTTAACGCATTATCGATTAGGTGCGGCCACTCCATGTTGCCGGCGGTGTAGAAGCTTTCCAGCCCCGCCAATTGTTCCGCATGCCGGACACCTTCGTCGGTCAGGTGGCAGGAATGCTCCTTCTCTTTGACTTCAAAGTGCTCGTCCCGTTTCAATTGTCGAGCGATCCAGTCTGCTTTGGGGTATTTGCTGACGTCGTCCGCCGCCGCACCGGAGATGATCAACGGCGTGCGGGCCTCGTCGATCAGGATGTTGTCGATTTCGTCGACGATCGCGAAGTCGAGCCGCCCCTGCACCTGCAGGTCGCGCCGCGGTTTCATGTTGTCACGGAGATAGTCGAAGCCGAATTCGTTGTTGGTCCCGTAGGTGATGTCGCAGGCATAGGCCGGCTGCCGCTCATTGGGAGACATTGCCGACTGAATTGCACCGACCGTCAAACCGAGTCCGAGGTGCGCCGGCCCCATCCACTCCATGTCTCGTTTGGCGAGGTAGTCGTTGACTGTGATGATGTGAACTTTGCCGGACAAGCCATTGAGAAACGCCGGCAACGTCGAGACGAGTGTCTTTCCTTCGCCGGTCACCATCTCGGCGATCATCCCTTTGTGCAGGATGTAACCGCCGACCATCTGCACGTCGTAGTGCCGCATCTTGAGGTAGCGTTTGCTTGACTCGCGCATCGCCGCGAAAGCATCAGGCAGGATGTCGTCCAGCGTCTGGCCATCGGCAAGCCGTGCTCGAAACTTGCTGGCGGATTCTCGCAACTCGCCGTCGGAGAGCTTTTCGTAATCCGGTTCAAGCTGATTGATCCGATCCAATGTCGAGCCGAGACGAATCTTCGAGGAGCCGTCCTTCTCGCGGATGAACCCGATCTCGCGCACGCGGCGTTCGTTCGACGAGCCAAACAGCTTTGTGACGAAGCGTTCGACCTTGCCGGTCGCCATGCCGAAAACTTCACCGACGGTATCAAGAATATCCATTGTGTGTGATCTCAAAGGGTAGCCGTCTCACCACGCGAGACGAAATGCCGAACTTCTATCGAACTTTCGTTGGTGCCCCGATTCAAGAGCCGGAATGCTGCCGCGTACTGCACTCGGCCATTCCCCTCGCGGAGCGAGAGGGCAACGAAACAGCACTCGGCACGGCAGACATCCTGTCTCCTGGGTGAGGCGACGCGCCGAGGCATCGGTCTTTCGTTTCTCGTGGCGTTCTCTTGAACGCAATTCGGCCGAGTCTCAACGGCCTCCTGCCGCTGTCTAACTCGTGACGCCAACACTGCTTGTTAAACATTCCTGACGGAGTCTAGATGGCTGACTTTTGAGGGTCAATGGCGTTTGAGCCGCCATAGGGGCATCACAGCCATGCACAGAATCTCAACCGACGTGCAAGTCGCACACAATCTTCAATCGCAGGTCGAGTCCATTTTGCGGCGGGCCGTGAGTCCTCCCCTTCCCCGTCAGTCCGAGTCGATTTCTTAGCTGGGAACCAATCGATCTTTCATACTGGACCGATTATCGCTGAACCGTCATTTTCGAGCCACGTCATTCTTTGAATCGACGATGTCGTTGATGGCATTCCATTTCACGTTTTCAAACTTTTGTTTCGCTCCCTCTGCCCCCATGACCTGCACGCGATCGACAGCATGGGCATCACCCAATTCGAAATGAATGATCCGAGAAGACTGCGACAAATAACCGGTAGCTGCCTCCACCGAATACGCAGTGGCGGGAAAGGCTCCGGCCAGCGAATAAATGTCAGGAGCGACAGCGATTACATCCGGACGCAGAACCTTCGCCAGCGGAGAGTGCTGAGGCGACGATGCAGCCCACACTCCAAACCACAACCGCCCCTCAAGGCGATCGCTGTCAGGCTCACCAAGATGAGTTTTTTGACGTTTTGAAATTTGTATCGGCCACCGTTTGACATGAACGCCCCTGTGAAATCGACTTCTCGATGCGAAAATCGCTTCGAGATAA